>Ga0209550_10004822_pt1 | contig 12749 bp, 11 predicted proteins | sample LauGreSuBDMM15SN_2_FD_187567 | JGI IMG/M metagenome (GOLD analysis project Ga0209550, IMG submission 187567) | Freshwater lake microbial communities from Lake Michigan, USA - Su13.BD.MM15.SN (SPAdes) (version 5) | ecosystem: Environmental > Aquatic > Freshwater > Lake | place: Lake Michigan... | reverse complement strand
TGAACCTTGCTTTATCTTTATCACAAGCAGGCTCTAAGACATTATTAGTGGAAGCAGATCTGCGCCGGCCTAAGATTTCAATCTATATGGAGTTTGCTTCAAAGAACACCGGCCTAACAGAGGTCTTATCAAGTAAAAAAGCTATAACTATTGCCTCAATTAGAAAACACATTGAGCGGTATGAGGATTCAAAGTTAGATGTGCTGCCCTCTGGAGTTGTTCCACCTAATCCATCTGAGTTACTAGCTTCACAGAACTTTGATAAATTAGTTACGGTGCTGCGCAAAAAGTATGATTATGTAATTATTGATTGCCCGCCACTACTTCCAGTAACTGATGCTGCCATTGTTTCTGCCCGAGTTGATGGCTCAATCCTGGTAGTCCACGCCGGCACAACTAAAAAGCCGCAATACACCGGTGCAAGGGACGCAATGGTCTCTGTTGGCTCAACCATTCTTGGCGTGATTTTAAATATGATCCCAGAGAACTCACTTGAGTATGAGTATGGATATCGCTATGGATATCCTCGTTACTACGGTAATCACTACCGCCCATACGGTGCTAAGAAAGATGATCTTGCATTATATGAACCGCGCCAAGATGATCTAACTCGGATTGAGCGCGAAGATAGCTTTAAACACATAAAAGGAAAGCGCTTCAAAGAGGAGTTAATGAAGGATGCTAAAAAAGTGAGTAAGGCTAAAAAGATAAAGGCTTAGTAAGCACCCTTACCTTTAAACACAGCCCCTACTGTTGCAACAATGATCCAAAGATCTCGAGAAAAGCTCCAATTTGTTAAGTAATTTAAATCAAGTGAAATGCTTGTTTGTAAATCTAGATCAGATCGACCAGATATCTGCCATGGCCCTGTAATCCCTGGTTTTGCGATAAGGCGGCGTTCATATAGAGAGCTGTATTGGTTAGCTTCAAATGGAACTGCAGGTCGTGGACCCACAACTGACATAGAACCCGTTATCACATTGAAAAACTGCGGTAATTCATCAAGAGAGTACTTGCGAAGAATTCTTCCAACTTTTGTAATACGAGGGTCATCGGCTTGTTTTGAAGAATCCCGCTTAGAAGAATTCGATGATAACTGAACTTGTACTAGTTTATCTGCGTTCTTAACCATAGATCTAAACTTATAGAACTTAAACAGTTTTCCATTCCTGCCTACACGCTGTTGATGGTAAAACACCGGCCACCCGCTTGTTATTAGAACGGATAAACCTATAAGGAAATATATTGGACTTAATATCAGTACTACTAAAGTGGAGAAGACTATGTCAAATATTCGCTTTACAAATTTCCAGAATATAGTTATTTCAGATTTCTCAAAAGTTAAGAAAGGGATTCCTTCTTGGGGAGAAGGAGTTAACCAATACCCAAGATTTCCTGAGTCAAGTGGGATCCAGTTGACGTGAATTTTCATATCCTCGCAATAATGTATGAACTTCGAGAAATTTGGATCGGATTCCATGCCTGGAAGGAGTAAAACTTCTGTAATGCGCTTATATCGAAGTATTCGGTCAAATTCCTCAAGCCATTTACTTTCTATCTTAGGACATAAAAGGCGAGAAGTAATCTTGAATCCAAAAGCGCGATTATTAATTAGCCATTCACTGTGGGCTTCTAATTCTTTCTTTCCTTTTCCGATAATCATCATGTTTGATGCGATCTTCTTATTCAGGATCATTGGGCGAAGCAAGAGAAAATAAATGGAAAAACGAAAAATAAAGATATATGCGAGTCCACTAGAAAGCATAACCAAAAATACCGAGCGCGAAAAAGACGCTTTAAGGATAAAGGATGCAAATCCGAGCACAAAGAAAAATAAAAATGATTTTTTTATGATCATTCGTAAATTAAATATAACTAGTGTTGAATGGTTAAACCGATAAGTGCCGGTTGCGATGAGTAAAAACGCCCAGGCTGTTACAATAAGTATTAAAATTCCGCGATACTCAAACTGCAATACTTCAGATGTCGCAGCAATATAATTTTGATTGCTCGTGAATCGAGTTGAATAAGCAGTCAATGCAGAAAGTGCCATTGCGATTACGTCAGGAATGAACATGATAGTTACTATAATCAATTGCCGAGAATTCAAACTTTGCTTAATTCCACTTAAAGAGTTAATTTTCATGGGTGGCGCCATTTTTTAGATTTCCACATAGTGAGTCTAAGGATAGAGGATTAGTTCAAAACTGAGTGCTAACTAGCTCGGAAAATACATCGTATTTGACCGGTGCGAGCATTTCTTAATTATGCTTAGCAGATGGACCCGACTAAAGGTAAAGTACTTATTAATCCGAGAGGTCTTGACCATTCCGGAGGAGTAGGACTTTGGGGCAAGCATGTAGCTAGTTACTTAGTTCAAAATTATGAATACGCCGTAGCAAAACAAAAATACAGTGGTTCGAGTAATCATCAATTAACACGAGCGTCAGAATTTTTTCTTCTTCCTAGAGAATCAAAAAAATATAAGCATCTTTTGTCTTTATGTAATTGGGGGCCACTTGTATCAAATCAAATTATCGTCATACATGATATAGCCCCACTAATTCACCCAGAGTTCTTTAGTAAAAATTATGCTTTATTCTGTGAAAAAATGATTCCAAAATTAGTTAGAAATTCTTCAAAGATTTGTACTGTTAGTGATTTTTCAGCTAACGAAATTTCAAGATATTTGCAGATTCCAAGAAGTGAGATTACAACTTTAGGGGCAGCGCCTACGCTGTACCCAGAACAAGAGCAATCTTCACCTGTCCATTCCAGATATATGCTTTTTGTAGGAGCGCATGACACACGAAAAAACTTGGAGTTTCTTCTCAGTTTTTGGCCAATTATTTATGATAAAATAAATGTAAAGTTATTAGTGACTGGCCAGGTAACTCCAACAGTATTCAAGAAAAAGAAGCAGAGCGAATATTGCAAGGGCGTAAATTACTTAGGTTATGTAAATAGTGGAGTTCTAACAAATCTAATTCGGAACGCAGATGCTATTCTTACTCCAAGTTTTTACGAAGGTTTTAATCTCCCAGTGATTGAGTCTCTTTCTTTAGGCACGCAAGTTATTTCGTCACCAACCGGTATAGCTACTACTCTTAAAAATGATGGCCTCACTGTATTAGGCTTAGACCCTGAGAAATGGATAGATAAAATTTTGGATCACTCGAAAATTGATTTTTCATACCAAGCGGAAAGTTGGAGCGATATTGCAAATAAAGTGAATTCAACTATCAAATCTTTAGATTAATGAACATTTTCAGTCCTATCAGGATTTTCAATCTATCCAGTATGTTGCTTTTATTGACTTTTTCTTATGTTCTATTTACCCAAGAGATAAGTCAGAGAGCTATCTACTTTACCAAAAATGATGTGATTCCACTTTTATGCGGGATAGTAGGATTTAATATTGGTTTTTATTTTTCAGCCAAAGTATTAAATTTGAAGCCAAAGATGTTCTCCAACTTTAAGCCTAGTGTAAATCTTATTGAAAGTGTTCGTAAAATTGGAATACGACTTGTACAAATTTCTTTATTTGGCTATATCACCTGGATAATTATAGATGCGGAATCATGGTTTAGTTATTCAAGTTCTGGCCACCTTAGAACTATTCCTGGAATTACAACTTTTACTCAGTTTTTACCGGTAGGAGTCGGATGCCTATTTTATGTACAAAAAATGTATGAGACTAAAATTTATAATAAAGCAATACTTTTTTGTGTTTTATTGGTTACGTATCGAACTTTCATTAATAATGAACGCTTAGCTCTCCTTGAGGTGCTAATTCCACTCGGTGTAATATACTTATACTTCAAGTCCAAACAAATACGAACCCCTTGGTGGATTATTTATTCACTGGCACTGTTTGTGGTTTTCTCTTTATTTGCGCTAACTGAATATTTCAGAAGCTGGCAATCATATAAACTTGAATACGGACTAACTTTTATGAATTTTACTACAGATAGATTCATCTCTTATTATGGAACAGCCCTAAATAATGGTGCAATATACCAACAGGTTTATCCGCAGATATCTAATTTACCAATGGGAACACTAGATTGGTTGTGGCAATTCCCAGTGCTTGGATCTCTCTTAAATAATTTATTAACAAATCAAGATTTGTTTGTAAACTGGTCACAGGCTTTAAAGTCTTTTGCAGGGACTGACGAATACACTAACATCAATTCATATTTTATGATTTTAAGCGAAGCAAATTTGTATATACTTGCAGCTATGTTTTTGATTCTTGGTGGTTTTTTCCAAATATTGTACTCAAAACTACATAACCCAAAATCTCCTTACATAATAGTGCTTGGCTCGTTACTCATAGGAATTCTTGAATTACCTCGACTTTTCTGGTTTGGGCTAGGAAGGGCATTTCCGATCGTGATTTCGAGTTTGCTGATTTATTTATATTTAAAGAAAATTGAGCGTATAGCGGGATGAGTAAGATGAATGTGGTTTTGAATACTGAATGGAATGAGAGATTTGGGGGTGCAGAGAACGTAAACATCCAAATTATTAGGTGTTTTCGAGAAAAGCCAGAGATTGCTACTATTTTCTCAAGAAATCCTGAAATAAAGCCAACTATTAATTCTTTACTCTCTAAATTTACCTATTTGCCAAAGTCAATATTAGGCTTAATGTCAATCCTGCATAACTTAAAGCCAGTGCCTCCTAACGTAGACTTACTTATAAATAGCTCCTTTCTTTTTGCGCATATTAAGCGAATTAAGGGCAATAAGGGATTTAAAATTGTATATGTTCATACACCAATTAGGTACGTCTGGTTGCCAAAAATTGATAATCGCTTTGGCAATCTGACGCAGTATTTAACTGGACTTATATACTTACTTCGCGTTCTAGATAAATATAAAGTTGATAAGAATGCTCTTTACATAGCAAATTCAGAAATAGTTAAAACTAGAATCAAGAATTTTTGGGATATAGAATCAATTGTAATAAATCCTCCAGTTGATACAGAGTATTTCAAAGATTTTGCTTCGTTTGAAAAGCCCCAGCAATTAACTTTAATTTCGGCAGGTAGATTGGTTTCATATAAACAACATAATCTTGCTTTGATGGCCGCACGTTCACTAAATGCACCTATCATTATTGCTGGCTCTGGGCCCCAGGAAAACGAGCTGCGGAATATTGCAATCAAATTTGATATTAATGCTTCCTTTATCACAAGTCCAACACGCGAAGAGTTAGCAATCCTGATTGCTGGCAGCTCAGTCATGCTTCACTTGGCGATAGAAGATTTTGGAATATTACCTGTGGAGTCGATGGCTTGTGGAACACCAGTTGTGGGATTTAACGCAGGTGGCCTAATTGAAACAGTGAATTCCAAAACCGGAGTACTCGTTGATGAAGAAAGTCAGATTATAGATGCTATTTCTCAGGCTGCTTCACTTGACCGAAAAATTGTGCAAAGTGAGTCAATGCGTTTTTCTAATAAGAGATTTATCGCAGAGTTTTCAAGAGCCTTAAATACCTTTACAAACAACGCCACAATGGGAATCCTAAATGAATGAGCGATGGCCAAATTTCGCTGTAGTTATACCTACAATAGGACAGAAGAAGGAAATTGCGACAGTAATAGAATTTCTAAATTCCAACTGCATTAAATTCTTGCTAGTCGAACAAAAGTCTTTGGAGCTAAAATCAATCCTTGATGATTCATTTGGACTTAATCAGTTAAACCATGTAAAAACTTTTGATGTTTTTGGAGCAAGTCGCGCTAGAAACGTAGGCCTTAAATTCTTGGATTCAGATATTCAATATGTCATGTTTATAAATGACTCAACATTGCCAAACTTAAACTTTATAAATCAATCATTGCATTACATGATTCGATTCCAAAAATTAGGTGCAATAGTGGGAAACTATGCGTTTGCAAATGGGAGCTTAAAAATGAGCAGCAAAAATCATGAGGTGATTAATGTTCAGGGGTTTATGCCCTGGGATTGTTTCAATGCGATGGAATCTGCTGTAATTTGGAGAGTCGAACATATCAAATCTGTACAAGGATTTGCTGAAAGTATTGGAACTGGCAGTGGGACATTGATAGGTTCTATGGAGGCAACTGATTTACTGTTGCGAATTATGAAATACGGTGCAATTGTAACTGGAACTAGTCTAGTGGCTGGTTGCGATCTAAGAAATATTCCTAAACATAAATTTATAACTGATTTAAAATATGGAATTGGTTTTTCTGCAGTTGCCCGCCGGTACGGTTTCTTTTTAAGTGCACTTATTAGGGTTCCTTTGCCAATTTTTAGAAAATTTATCGGTGCAACAAATGCTGATAGTCCTAAATCATTTTTAGGAAACGTGGCGGTATCTTTTGGACGTTTTATTGGATTATTTGTCTCGGGCCAAAGATAAATGAAAGTTCTCTTTTTGTCTCATACCTTCATTGGAGGAAATTATTTTGTAGGTAGTCATGCGCTACACAGCGAAGCTCAACTTTCTGGTCATCATTCATTACATATAAGTACGCCCATAAGTTTTTTTCATGAACTTAAATATTTGTTTAAGAGGGATAAAAATGCTGATTTTATTGATCGTAAGAAGAAATCAAAAGAAGGACTTAAGAATAATTCTTATATTCCGAGAACATTGTTCCCAATTAATGTTAAGCTTTCTAAATATTTTTTAAGTAAAAAATTACGAAATGTGCTTGATGCTAATTATGATCAAATTTTTATTGATCAGGTTCTCTTTTTAAATATTTTGCCTAATATAAATTCCAAAAATATTTTGATGAGAATCACCGATAAGCTTAAACATGAGGAAATCAATATCATGAAGAAATACTTATCTCCCACAACTCAAATAATAGTTACTAACAAAAATATCTCTGATGATCTATTACCTTATTTTTCAAATATTAGATTTATACCAAACCCTATAATTTCAGATTTACCGGAATTATTTCCAATAGATGAGTCCTTACGGAAGGGCTGTGTTTATATTGGGGCCATGGATGGGAGAATCGATTGGGAATACATTAAAAATTTAGCAAGAAAACCCGAATTTGAAATAATTCATTTGTTCGGTACCGGCCAGATCCCATCGCATTTACCGGAAAATGTTGTTTATTTTGGGCATCTTGATCACGATGATGTCCTGAGTGTATTGCCACACTATAGATTTGGATTACTACCATATAAGGATACATTAGAAAATAAATATAGATCACCAATAAAAACTGCCGATTATGTTGCATCGGACCTTATAATTATCAGGCCGCAAGCAGTAGCAAACTTTGATATGTTCCATGGCTTAGCGGCGCATGATCCTTTGAACGAAAAACTTAATTGCAATTATGAGCTTACAGAAAAAAAGGCTCTAGAAAACATAACCTGGAAATCAGTTTGGACCAAATTAAGCGTAGATTAGAACTGTGGTAAATATTCAACTAAAACAGTAAAATCAAGTATTAATTAGCTTTTGATGAGTTTGGGCTTTAAATTTCGTCTATAATTTAATTATGACACCGCAAACTTGGCTCATAACTGGTGGGGCGGGTTATGTCGGCTCTCATATTGCTGATTTATTTTTAGCCAACAACAAGCGAGTTGTTATTTATGACTCACTGCACCAAGGCTTGGAGTCTCGGGTGAAGTATTTACAGAGAAAACACAAAATTGAGACCCCATTGATAGTTGCTGATATCCGAGACACAGTTAAGTTTGAAGAAGTTCTAACAATTTATAAGCCTGATGGAGTTATTCACACTGCAGCACTCAAAGCAGTTGGTGAGTCTATGGAGAAATCTGATGAATACTTTGCAATTAACTTCGCTGCAACACTAATGATACTTGAGTTGCTTAAGAAACATGATATACGAAAATTTATTTTTTCCTCTACAGCAGCAGTCTATGGATCACCAGAGCACTCAAATCCGATTAAAGAGGATGATCTAAAAAATCCTATATCGCCTTATGGTGCCTCAAAACTTGCTGCGGAAGGTGAAGTCAACAAATTTCTAGCAATCCCAGGTAATCAAGGAACATCGCTTCGTTTCTTTAACGTTGTAGGTACGACAGCACCTGAATTAATGGATAACTCAGTTGAAAACCTTGTTCCTATTGTAATTAAAAAACTAAAAGCAGGACAGTCGCCAGTAATCTTCGGAACTGATTTAGCAACCCCGGATGGAACATGTATTCGAGATTATGTCGATGTTCGTGATGTAGCAAGGGCACACCTCGTTGCTGCGGATTCTGAAACATTGCCTACGGCAATGAATATCGGAACTGGCTGTGGTACTTCAGTTCGCGAGGTGATTAAGTTAGTCTGCGAAGCGGCTTCAGTGGGTGATGTAATTTCGATCGAATCTGATCACCGCTCAGGGGATCCCGCATCAGTATGCGCTGATGTCACCTTAATTAAAAAAGCAATTGGATTCGTAACGCAGAATTCGATTGAATCAAGTATTAAGAGTTTATTTTAGACAAGAAACTATATAAATAATGAGTAGTGATTTGAGAACTAGTTTCAAAAAAATAATGCGACTCATCAATACACTAATGCCCTTTGCCACCGCCAGAGTAATCCCAGCCAGCCTTAATTTAATTGCCATCCCCATAATTTTGCGAAATACTGGTGCTGATACATTTGGTTTAATCACGATAATTCTGTCATTCCTAGCTATTCAGGCTATTGCCGATTTAGGAGTGATCAATTCTTTCTTACCAATTTTTGTGCGAAAGTTGCAAAATAATGATTTGGAAGAAGCAAAATCGATATATTTATCTACAATAATTCGTATTTTTTGTTCTAGTTCCTTGTTTTTGGCGTTGAGTGTACCTGCAGTAATGATTTTCTTGCGAAAGGCAAATACAGAAAGTTATAAAGAAATCATAACTGAATTCAATTTTACAATCTATATCTTAGCATTTTCCACAATATTAGCTGGATTAGTCCCCTTCACCAACTGTATTTTATTAGTTTTTGAAAAAAATCGCCTGAGTTCGATTTTAAATAGCATTAGCAACTCGGCTGTCGCGCTAATCATGATTGTAACTAGCTTCATGGAAGCCCCAATAGTACCAATGACTTTTGGCATCGTTTTTACTCCAATTATAATTTCTATATGCACATTAATTTGGATCTCTAAGAAAAATGACTTGTTTAGTTTTAATAGTTTCAAATGGCATTTTTCATATTTTGGATTCCGAACACAATTTGGTAATTGGATTATTCAAGTAAGTGCAATTCTTTCAGTTCAATTTGATGCGATAATCTTGTCACTTTATAGCGACTCCTCAGAAGTAGCCAGGTACGGAGTGATTGCCAAGGTTTTCCTTTTTGTGGTTACGATATATTCTTGGGCGACGGCGCAGGAAAATATAGATACAATAAAGATTGATCCCCAAGGGGGCTTTGCTAAGGTAGATAATGATTCAATTCGATTTATTCGAAGATTAGTTATTTATACATCTGTTGTAATCATCCCATTAGCAGTTATCTTGAGGCCAGTTCTTGGTTTGTTGTCTGGCAAAATATTTAAGTTTAGCTATTTTGAGATCGTCATTTCTATCACCTGGTGTCTTTCTCTTTTGGTTACCACCAAAATTTCTCGAATTCTCTTTGCAAAGGGTATTTATAGCGGATATTTCCAGATTTCGATGCTAGTTTCATTGGTTAATTTAGCGGTCACTTTTTTGCTGTGCAGTTTAGGATTGGGGATGCTGGGTCCTCTTATTGCAACAATTTTTTCATCCTTTTTAGTTTATTTGCCCTGTTTTTTGTATCTTCATCGAAGGAACTCACCTAGGTGATTTTCTGACCCGTTTTTCTTCCCTTTTCCTCCAATATTTGTATTCAATATCCCACTTCCAAACTAATTTTGGTGATAGACCATAGCGCTTTGCAATTATTGTGCGCATCCCCAAAATAGTAGAGATATATCGTGCATACTTGCGGGTATTGCGAAGGAGATACTTTTGATTTTCTGCTGAGAGAATGTCTGTTCGATCATATTGAATTATTGAATTATCCAGTTGAACCTCAATTATTGGCTGACAAGTTCTGTACCATTCCAATTCAAGTGCCCTAATTGGCCAATCTGCTGTCGAGGAAATTTTTGCACATTTTTCAGTTAGCATGACTGCAGCAGATTGACTTAGGACGTAACCAAATGTTCCATATAAAGGAAATCGTGATTTTTTAAGGAGGGATTTCTGTCCACTTTGCGAGTAGTTGAAAAGTAGAGATCCTAGCTGTAATGCAATTGGAGATTTTGGCTTCGAGGCGAGTAGTTGATTGAATTCAACCATAATTGAAATAAGTTTCGGTAAGTCGGTAATAATGCAATCATCTTCTAGTATTATTGCGCTCGATATTTTTTTCAAGATTATGTCTTCATAGATTAATTTATGGCTTACGGCGCACCCTGCTTCACCTAGCGAGATATCTCTGTGCATTAGAAATCGGATTTGCTTAGAGTCTAGCGAGTTATGCAATTCCGATAGGGACGAAGAGTAAGCGTCAAAGCCGAAGAAGACTTTGACATCATTAAAATTTTCCTCGAGTGTGTGCACTATCTCAGTACCTCGAAAATTTCTCTCAAGACCCAAAACGTAGACCGGATTAGAAAGTTTCATGAACATCTCTAATCTGACTCATGTAAACTTAAATTTAAGTGCTGAATAATCTCCCTCGACTGAATGGCGTACCATGAATCGGAGTTTCGAATAAATTCAGGAGTTATGCGATTTAGATCTTCTTGAGCAAGCGTTTCCCATAGATGGATCACGGGGGGTGACTCTGCGGGGTCCCATAGATTCTGACTAGGAGTTGAAAAAATGGTTTCGTTTAATCGCAACCAGTTTATTGCGAAGAGCTTGTGCGGTGGGAGAGCGGTCGCATGTGAATGGAATCTGCTATCGCTAAGAATTCGAAGTGGCAATTTTATTGAATGATCTCCCCAAAAAGCATCTTTACCTTTACTATAAAAACTCTTGTAGTAGTTTATCCATTCCTGAATATAAATATTTCCCCTTGGACTCCACATTATGGCATTACATATCCCGGAAGTTTCATTTGTACCTGGGTTTTGCTCAATACCAAGGATTGCTTTAGTGGGATGGGCAATGCGCTCTGATTTACCCACCGAGAAAGTGTCTATATCAAAATATAAACCCCCGACTTTCTGAAGTATGAGTAATCGTAGAATGTCTGATTTATGTGCATAATGATTAAACATTGCCATTTTATAAAAAGTGAAATCATAAAGTTGTATCTTGATAGCGTACTTATTAAGCTCTTTCCAATATATCCCGTCATTTTCGAATGCATAAAATATGTAAACGGGAATATTCGGGTTTTGATATACATAGCTGGTAATAGCTAAAAATTGATATAAGTTTATGTCAGTATTCCCAGCTTTAAATCCATAAATAGTGAAAGCAATAGAATTCTCTTTGTTGGTAATTCCTCTAATTACTTGAAAATTCCTTTTCCAAGCAATACGATCCTGCATTGCAAGCTGTGGATGTCTCAAATAATTCATAAAGTTAAGAAAACATTTAAAATAGTGCGCGTTAGGATTTTTTAAAAAAATGATCAAATTCCTGCGAATATAGCGCCTAAAGCGTGATGAGGCACCATACGGCATGTTCCTTTCTCCATATCTTATTTTTATCACAACACAAAGGTACTTAATTTGATTCTATTTTACCAGTATGCTCGTGCAGTATTAGTTGAACTTAACATTAGATTTTTTTCTAGGAGGGGTGTCCATATAGAAATGAGTGATTATGGAAAATAGTGAAGTTTTTGCGCGTATCTACAGAAATAGATTTTGGGGAGATGGTTCTGACGAGGTTCCCCTTTCAGGGAGTGGTTCAAATCCTGATTTAGCCACACCTTATGTAGATTTTGTTAAAGAGATTATTGAGAGTTTACAAATCTCCCATGTTTTGGATTTTGGTCATGGGGACTGGAAAATGTGGCGAGATTATAGATTTGAAAATGTAGATTATCTTGGAATAGATGTGGTGAACGAATTATCTCAGAAGTTGAATCTGGATTATGGTCGAAATGGGCGAATTTTCAGATCCGAACAAGACTCTGATTTCCTGGAATCAGTCCATAAGCTGTTGATTTGCAAGGATGTGTTGCAACACCTTTCTAATTCAAGGATTATTCACTATCTCAATAAATTTTCATCCTTCCAGTATCTCGTGATTTGCAATGACTTATATGTGAAACCAAAGTTTTATTCGAGGTTTAAGGGATTGATTCTCGACTTTTCGTTTGAACATCTTTTTCGATTCTCAGAATTTCGGTCAAGAGTTAATCAAAATAACTCGAACATTGAAGATGGTGAATTCAGAGGAATTGACTTGCAAGGCCCCCCTTTTGAAAGTGCTTTAGAAAAATTTCAAATTGTAAAGTTTTTTGATTTTCACGCGCCTAAGCGTTACGGGTTAATAAAGAGAGTATATTTCCTCAGGCGATTAAGTCCCTTAGGGTAATTTTTAGAAGGCCAGTAATCGAGCTCGATGTTAGGTTGTTTCGCTGCAGATTTCCAAAATAGTTTGAGTCCATCATGAATTGGTTGTCGTGTATACACAGCTAGAAGGACTTATCCTTTGTGGAAATTACAGGGCAATGATTTGCTTAAAGTGGGTTGTGAGGGACTCGAACCCCCGACCCGGTGATTAAGAGTCGTATAGCAATCTTTCGCTCACGCTCAAGCATTGCTACACAGCCTCACTTAG
>Ga0209550_10004820_pt1 | contig 12751 bp, 9 predicted proteins | sample LauGreSuBDMM15SN_2_FD_187567 | JGI IMG/M metagenome (GOLD analysis project Ga0209550, IMG submission 187567) | Freshwater lake microbial communities from Lake Michigan, USA - Su13.BD.MM15.SN (SPAdes) (version 5) | ecosystem: Environmental > Aquatic > Freshwater > Lake | place: Lake Michigan, USA... | reverse complement strand
TCCTTATACAGCCTAGCAAAAGCACACCAAACTTATCATTTTCAATTTCCAAATTGGATAGACGATACACAACCTTATTTAGAAGTAGAACAAGCGGTGCATCCATTGGTAAAAAATGCCATTGGAAACGATCTAGCCCTATCACCCGTTAAAAACTTTTTATTTCTTACCGGAGCCAATATGGCGGGCAAAAGCACTTTTATTAAAACCATTGGTATTGTGGTTTATCTTTCTCATATAGGCATGGGTGCTCCCGCTAAAAAGATAACACTCACGGTGATGGATGGGCTTATAACTAATTTAAATATCGCCGATAATGTTATAAAAGGGGAAAGTTATTTTTACAATGAAGTACAAAGAATAAAAAATACAGTCCTTAAAATTAATGATGGCAAAAAGAACTGTGTTTTAATTGACGAACTCTTTAAGGGTACCAATATTTTAGATGCGATGAAATGTAGCACTAAAGTAATTGAAGGTTTGCAAAAATTAAGAAGTAGTATATATATACTTTCTACCCATTTATATGAGATAAGTGAAAACCTGAAGCAACACGATAATATTCAGTTTAGTTATTTTGAAACCCAGGTGAAGGATAAGGAACTACATTTTCAATACCATCTCACGCCTGGCATTAGCCAAGACCGCATTGGATACCTTATTTTAGAAAGAGAAGGGGTAGTGAAATTATTAGAGGACCTCTAATTATCTAAACAATTAATTATTCTAAAATTGCGTATTAACACGCTGAAATACCCCCTTATTTAGTCCTATATTTTGAGCAAAATCATATGCTCGTAAAAATTAAAGGAAGTGCCCTATTGGGAATACAGGCCATCCTCATTACTATAGAAATTAATGTGAGTATGGGACAGGGTTATAGTATAGTAGGCCTTCCAGATAGTTCCATTAAAGAAAGTTTAGACCGAACAGAGAGTGCATTGAAAGCAAATGGCTTTCACATGCCAAGAACTAAAATATTAATAAATCTCTCTCCTGCCGATCTTAAAAAAACAGGTGCCGCTTTTGACCTCCCTATTGCCATTGGTCTTATTGCCGCATCGGAACAGCTGACATCATATATTCCATTGCATCAATTACTCATCATGGGTGAATTAGGGTTGGATGGTTTATTATATCCAATTAAAGGGGCACTCGCCATGGCACTACAAGCAAAACTAGAAGGACTAACTGCCCTTATATTGCCTATTGAAAATGTAAAAGAAGCTTCTATTATTGAAGGCATTGCGATTTACGGATTTAGTCAATTAAAAGAAGTGGTACAGTTTTTAAAAACAGGAGTAAGCTTGAGAAACCAAACCACCCATTCCGCATTTGCCCACTCAACCAATTTATCCAAAGCAATAGAACAGCCTTTACCAAAACTAGAAGACATCAAGGGACAAGCACATTGCAAAAGAGCGCTTGAAATTGCAAGTGCAGGAGGACATAACTTAATTATGATTGGACCACCTGGTGCCGGTAAAACCATGCTTGCTAAAAGTATTGTTTCTATTTACCCCCACTTAATATTAAAGAAGCCATTGAAACCACACAAATTTATAGTGTATCCAATAAGGTAAACATTGCAGAACAATTGTGTTATGAACGTCCCTTTAGGCAACCGCATCATACCATTTCGGATATTGCCATGATTGGGGGTGGCAGTTATCCTCAGCCAGGTGAAATATCATTGGCACATAACGGCGTTTTATTTTTAGACGAACTTCCAGAGTTCAATAGAAATGTAATTGAAGTACTAAGGCAACCCATGGAAGAAGGCAGGGTGCATATTGCAAGAGCAAAAATGAATCTCGTTTTTCCAGCTTCCTTTATTCTCATCGCATCTATGAACCCCTGCCCCTGCGGATATTATACCCATCCTTTAAAAGATTGCACTTGTAGTGCACCAGCCATTCAAAAGTATATTCATAAAATATCGGGACCCCTACTAGACCGGATAGATTTGCATATTGAAGTAGCACCCCTTTCCTATCAAACCTTAACAGCCACTCAATCAGAACCCAATTCACTTGATATATTGGGAAAAGTAATAAAAGCAAGAAATTGTCAAACACAAAGGCTTATCGAAAATGGACTAGGGTTCACCAATGCCCAAATGAACCCGTCTCAACTTAAAAAATATTGCGGTATTGATAAAGCCGGAGCCAATCTACTGCAACAAGCCATGGAAAAATTTCAACTAAGCGTTCGTTCACATGACCGTATTCTTAAAGTGTCAAGAACCATTGCGGATTTAGCCAATTGTGATCAAATAAATGCAGCACATATTAGCGAAGCCATTCAATATAGGTGTTTAGATAGATCCAGTTGGGGCACGCTTAAAGAATAAAATTAGTACTGCCCTGTTTTTAACATGACCAAAGTGCATGCTTCAATGGTTTCCATCCCTTTTTCTTGCGCCATCGCAAGCAAAGTAGGATTTTCAGTGCCCGGATTAAAAATAATACGTCTTGGAGACAAGCCCATAATAGCATCATAATATTCCACTTGACCACTAGGCCCAACATATAAAGTAACCGTATCAATGGTTCCCGCTTTTGGCCATTCATTGAGTATGACGATATCGCCAATTTGCCCTTTTTTAATACCAAAAGGATAAACTGCATACCCTTTTTCATGCAATAAATGAGTGGCTAAAAAACTATAGCGTTCGGGGTTGGACGAAGCGCCCAAAACTAGTGTGGTAGGTGTTTGCATCTTACAAAGCTATTGCTAAATAATTTAATAGTTTTTATTTTGTCTCAATAAAACAATGTAATTTTACAAAAATTTTATTACTAACTAAATTAAAAAATAACCTCCATGGCAAAGTCAAACAAGAAAAAAGTAGCTCCAGCTAAGAAAGCGGTAGCTAAGAAAGCAACAAAGAAAGTTGTGAAAAAAGCAGCTCCTAAAAAAGCAGCTAAGAAAACTACGAAAAAAGTAGTGGCTAAGAAACCTGCTGCTAAAAAAGCAGTAAAGAAAGTAGCTCCAAAAAAAGCAGCTAAAAAAACTACGAAGAAAGTGGTTGCTAAAAAACCAATAGCTAAGAAAGTAGTGGCTAAGAAACCAACTGCAAAAAAAGCAGTAAAGAAAGCAGCTCCTAAAAAAGCAGCTAAGAAAACTACTAAGAAAGTGGTTGCTAAAAAACCAGTAGCTAAAAAAGTAGTGGCTAAGAAGCCAGCTACTAAAAAGAAAGTAGTGAAGAAAGTGGCTGCACCAGCGCCTGCTCCAGTAGCAGCTCCAGTGGTTGCAACACCTCAATCCCTTTTTAATGAGCCAACTACGAATAACAATCCAACAGCATAGTTAAAACAGCTTAAAATAAAATCCCGCCAATTAGAGCGGGATTTTTTATTTTTACACAAACCTATAAATATGCGTAAATTATTATTTGCAATTTTATTACTTCCATTTGCATTACAAGCACAAACTAATAGCCTTGCTGAAAAAACTAAAAATCTAGAATATCACAAAGGATATTTTAACTATTGGTGGGATGCAACGAATGGTAAAATATATTTAGCTATTGACAAACTAGAAACTCCTTTCTTGTATGTAAACTCATTACCTGCAGGGCTAGGATCCAATGAAATTGGGTTGGACAGAGGACAAATTGGGGGATCTCGAATTGTTTATTTTCAGCGCGTTGGGAAAAAAGTATTAATGACCCAACCTAATTATAATTTTCGCGCAGTAACCAATGATCCTAGAGAACAAAAAGCTGTAAACGAGTCTTTCGCACAGTCCATTCTATTTAGTTTTAATGTGGAGGCAGAGGCTGATAATACCATTTTGGTAGACGCAACTTCTTTTTTATTAAGAGATGCGCATGGGGTATCGGATAAAATTAGAAGGATGAAACAAGGCAGCTATACCCTAAACGAAGGTCGTTCTGCCATCTATATTGCCAATACCAAGAATTTTCCAAAGAATACGGAAATGGAAGCAACCCTTACTTTTGTAGGTGGCGCAGATGCTGGCCGATTGGTAAGTGCAGTAGCCCCTACCACAGAAGCAATTACGGTTAGAATGCACCATAGCTTCGTAGAACTACCAGACAACAATTATCAAACAAGAAATTATGACATTAGAAGTGGGTTTTTTGGAACAACTTATTATGATTACGGGAGTGATTTTAGTGAGCCCATTGAAAAAATGATTATTAATAGACATCGATTACAAAAAAAGGATACCACTGCTGCAGTAAGCGAAGCAGTTAAACCCATCATATATTATTTAGACAATGGTACGCCAGAACCCATTCGCTCTGCACTATTAGAAGGAGCTAGCTGGTGGAATCAAGCATTTGAAGCAGCAGGATATAAGAATGCATTTCAAGTAAAAATATTACCAGACAGTGCGGACCCAATGGATATTAGATACAATATGATTAATTGGGTACACCGTTCCACCCGAGGTTGGAGTTATGGAATGACCATTTCCGATCCAAGAACGGGAGAAATTATAAAAGGACAGGTGACACTTGGATCCCTTAGAGTTAGACAAGACTATTTAATTTTTACATCCTTACTGTCACCTTACATGAACGGCAAGCCAGTGACAGATAAAATGAGAACCGCATCTTTACATAGATTAAGACAATTGGCAGCACATGAAGTAGGACATACTCTTGGATTGCAACATAATTATGCTTCAAGCTTTAATGATAGAGCCTCTGTAATGGACTATCCTCATCCTAATATTTTTGTAAATGAAAAAGGAGAAATAGATTTTACAAAAGTTTATACCAATGAAATTGGAGCATGGGATAAGCGCGCTATTATGTATGGATACCAAGAATTCTCAAAAGGGATAGATCAAAATGTGGCATTAAATAAAATGCTTGAAGAAAATTCAAAGAATGGTTTATTATTTATAGCAGATGCAGACGCGCGCGCCGCTAGTAGTTTCCATCCCTATGCGCATTTATGGGACAATCAAGGGGATGCGGTGGCAGGTTTACAACAAACCTTACAAGTTCGCTCTAAAGCATTGTCTCAATTTGGAGAAGATGCCCTAAAGAATGGAACCCCACTCACAAAATTAGAAGACGTATTGGTGCCACTTTACAATTATCATCGTTATCAATTAGAAGCAGTGACTAAATTAATTGGAGGCATCAATTATAACTATAGTGTAAAAGGCGATCAAAATCAAATCAAGCCAACGATTCTTCCAAATGCGATTCAGCTAAAAGCATTAGAGGCTGCAATGAACTGTTTGTCTGCAAAAACACTTACCATTCCTGAAAATATATTGGCTTTAATTCCTCCGCGTCCTCCCATGTATTATGGTGTGGGAGAATTATTTGACAAAAGAACCGGTATGAGCTTTGACGCCCTTAGTGCAGCAGAAGCATTGGCCGATTTTGAATTAGGATTTTTATTTAATATAGAAAGAGCCAACCGTTTAGTACAAAACAAAGCAAGAGCCAACACCATTGGATTTGATGATGTATTAGACGCCGTATTAAAAAACACTTGGTATGCTAAAAGTCCTTCTGGATTAGAAGCGGTAGTACATCGTCAAACGCAACAACAAGTACTTAGTTGGTTATTAGGTGTTCACCAAGACACGGAAGCAAATTTTGAAGTAAAGGCAACTTGCATTAGCCGAATAAACGAGTTAAGCAATAAGCTGGACGCAATGATGGAAAAAGAAACGGATGCCAATTTAAAAGCACATTATAAATTAGCCTATTTAAGAATTCAAAAACCAGAATTAATCACATTGCCAAAGCCAGTAGTCATGGCACCAGGCTCCCCTATTGGTTGCGATGTAGATTAGGTCCTATAAAATACATTCATAAAAAAAGCCCCAGTTTTCTTGGGGCTTTTTTTATACTTATAGGAAGGCTTATAAAAACATGCGCAATGGCTCTTCTAACAAACGCTTTAAGGTTTGTAAGAAAGCGGATCCAGTTGCACCATCCACTACACGGTGGTCACAACTTAAGGTAACATTCATCACATTACCTGGAACTACCTGTCCACCTTTCACTACAGGCTCTTGACTAATGCCCCCTACTGCTAAAATACAAGCATCAGGAGGATTAATAATCGCAGTGAAAGAATCAATACCAAACATACCTAAATTTGAAATTGTGAAAGTACTTCCTTCCCAATCTGCTGGTTGTAATTTCTTCTCCTTTGCTTTTTTTGCAAACTCTTTAACATTACCGCTAATTTGTGATAAACTTAAACTGTCCGCAAAGCGTAATACAGGAACCAATAAACCTTCGTCTACTGCTACAGCAATACCAATATTTACATGATAGTTTTCTCTGATAAAATCACCCATCCAGCTGCTATTTACTTTTGGATGTTGCTTTAATGAAAGCGCAGTTGCTTTCACAATCATATCATTGAAACTAATCTTAGTGTTTGCATCTTCATTTAATAAAGTACGAGCTTGTATGGCAGCGTCCATATTAATTTTCATGGTCAAGTAAAAATGCGGAGCAGTAAATAAGCTTTCACTTAAACGCTTCGCAATTACTTTACGCATTTGTGATACCGGTGTATCTACAAAGCTTAGGGTTCCCACAGGAACGAATACAGGAGCAGAGGAACCATTGGCTTTTCCCCCTGCATTTGCTTGCGCAGCTTCTGGTGTATGGTTTTCTAAATCTGTTCTTGTGATTCTTCCATTCTCTCCCGTTCCCTTCACATATTTTAAATCGATCCCTTTTTCTTGTGCAATTTTCTTAGCCAATGGAGAAGCAAAAATGCGCCCCTCATTCACTACTTGTGCAGCAGAAACTGGCGCAGAGAAAGAAGCAGGGGCAGGACTAGCAGTAGCAGCTGCAACACTAGCTGGTGCCGGAGTAGCAGCAACTGCAGGAGCAGCAGCATGATTCTTTAATCCTTTTACAATTGCATCAATATCCATTCCGGGTTGACCAATAATACATAACAAATCATTCACTAAAATCTTATCTCCTTTCTGTGCACCTTGGTATAATAAAACGCCATCTTTATAAGACTCTAACTCCATGGTTGCTTTATCTGTTTCAATATCTGCTAACACTTCGCCCTTTTTCACAGCATCACCCACTTTCTTTTGCCATCCAGCAATAACACCTTCTGTCATCGTATCACTTAAACGTGGCATTAAAACTACCTCTTCCATTTTAGTATAATCAACTCCACTTGCAGCAGGTGCCGCAATCGATGATTCAGTGGTGGTTGGTTTTGTAATTTCCTCAGCTGCTTTCTCTGCAACTGGAACTGCATTTGCACTCGTAATCAATGCACTAATATCTTCGTCTGCTTTACCAAAAATGGCAAGCAAGTCATTTACTTGTAATTTGCCGCCACGTGGAGTTCCAATATGCAATAAAACACCGTCTTGATAACTCTCTAATTCCATTGTGGCTTTATCCGTTTCTATCTCGGCCAATAAGTCGCCTTTCTTTACGGTATCTCCCACTTTTTTATGCCAAGCCGCTATGACACCTTCGGTCATTGTATCGCTCAAACGGGGCATTAATATAACTTCTGCCATAACTAAAAAGGCTGTTTTGTAATTGAAGCGTGAAAATACGTCAAAATTGGTTTTTTTCCCACCCATCTTGCCAATTTTTGAGCAAAATGGGGGTAAAACCAAGGCTATTTCCGTAAATCACTGTAAGTCCTACTAATTATTGGCCTTGCGCCAAGCTATACGCTTTTTTGTCGGCCCACATGTTCAAGATTTCAAGGGAACAAATTTTAAATTCCTTTGACAAAGCACCATACAATGCCACCACGTCGTCTTGAGACAACGGCAAATCATTTACGGTTTCAAAACGGCAATAATATTGATTCACTAAATTGGTAAAAATGGACCCCGATGGCCACACTTGTGTACCTCTATTGGTGATGGTTACCAATTTCAAAGCATCGGTGGTAATAGAAGTGCATTTATTTGCAATCACTTGTGGTTGCTCATTGCTTTCAATAAAAAAATCAACGCCCACAATTTTATGTTTATCATTTAAATCACTTTGTAACATAGGGTTATGCTCTAATTTAAAATTAGTAGGCGTAACATAAAAATTAGGCAACAATGGTTTGGGATTGTGTGCAGGTTGCTTTCCAAAATTATCAATAATAGCGTGTGCAAAAACGGTTGTATTCACAGACGGTATTAATTTATTACCAAAGTCACCTGTATGCACTCCAGATTCCAATGTAAACAATAAAGCATTTTCAATCATAATGGCTTGCTCCATTAATCCTAAGTGACGAAGCATACTTAACCCACTTAATAATAATGAAGTTGGATTGGCAATATTTTTTCCGGCAATATCTGGTGCCGTTCCATGCACCGCTTCAAAAATAGAAATATGATCTCCAATATTTGCAGAAGGCGCAAAACCAAGACCTCCCACCAATCCAGCGCACAAATCACTTACAATATCACCTTGTAAATTAGTTAAAACAATAACGTCAAATAAGTCGGGGCGACTTACTAATTTCATACATAAATCGTCTACAATTACATCATCGGCTTTTAATGCAGGATATTCTTTTGCTACTTCTTTAAATACTTCTAAAAACAAACCATCCGTTAACTTCATGATGTTTGCTTTGTGCCCACAAGTAACTCTTTTTGCTCCTTTTTTCTTGGCCATTTCAAAAGCATAACGAATTACTTGCTCACTTCCTGGGCGGGTAATAAAACGTCTGCCCAAAGCAACATCCTGTGTAAGCATATGCTCAATGCCGCCATAAGTATCTTCTATATTTTCTCTTACAATGGTTAAATCTATAGGAATTCCCGCTTTACTAAAAACTGTATCTACCCCACTTAATGTTTGAAAATGTCTGTCGTTTGCATAGGTGTTCCATGTTTTTCTCGCTGTCACATTCACACTTTTTACACCCTTCCCTTTTGGGGTTTCCATGGGTCCTTTAAAAAGCAACCCTAATTCCTCGATGGTCGCCTTTGCCTCCGGTGTCATCCCATTGCTAAATCCTTTATCAAAAACCCATTTTCCCATGTCCACAAACTGGTATTCCAATGGCACTTTCGCAGCATTAAACACATTTATTACGGCTTCCATGATTTCTGGACCTATTCCATCTCCTTTTGCAACTGCGACCTTCATTTTTATAATTTTGGGGTGCTTAAATACGTGATTATCAACGTACCGCGTACGTTGCCGCAAAGGTATAGTACTTAAAGGGTCTAATAAAAAAAATTGATGGTCATTTTTAAGCCATTCGTGTATTTTTTTGGTACTTTTATCGGGCAGTATACTCTGCGGTTTATCTATTGAAGTGCCAATTATGGTTTCCAAAATTTCCGAAGGCGTTGAAATAAGCATTGACACCTTTTACCAAAAAGACTATAGCAATCCTTTACAAAATGAGTACATGTTTGCTTATCGCATTACCATTGAAAATCATAATTCATACCCAATTAAATTACTAAGGCGTTATTGGGAAGTTTTTGATAGCAACACAGAGCAACGTATTGTAGAAGGAGAAGGTGTTGTTGGAGTGCAACCGCTTATTATGCCAGGAAAAAATTATCAGTATGTAAGTGGCTGTCACTTAAAAAGTGAACTGGGTAAAATGGAAGGATATTATACCATGGAAAATATTGAAAATAAGGAATTGATTAAAGTAAACATTCCTCCATTCAAATTAGTTGCACCGGTTAAATTGAATTAATCTTTTTTCTGTCAGATTAAGGCGCATAATTGGCCCCTAAAAATATTTGTTGAGCTGGTGTTGACAGCATTTTTTCCATCGTAAGTTTAGCCTGTGATTTTTGATGCATCCACGCATCCACTATCTTATAACCTATGTATTTTCCTACATTTCCAGGAAACAAATCACCAAATATTTGATTGTTGTCACCCTCCTGTAAAAAAGCAACAATGTCGGACTCATTGGTTGAATAGCTTAATTTTTCAGCCACCATATACTCCCAAATTTTAGATTCCTCTTTATTCAAAATACTTAATTGCTTGTCGCTATATCCAAACAATAATGTATCTGATAAATTAGGCAAACATGCTTTTAAAATATATTGTCTTTTACCAGATTCAATCATTTGGGTTACTAAATTTCCTTGTTCCGCTAAAGGAGCCATGTCGTTTAAAATATTTTCCATAGAATTCACCGCAATATAGTTTGGGGTAAATCTAGTACTTATATAATTTGGATACATAGTTTGCATTCGCTCCGGCGCATACCAACTAGAACTCTTACCTAAATGCATTTGCAACCCAATGGCTACGGCGTCCTTTGTAATAATATTACCAAACTGCTCAAAGGGCCCCACAAATAAAGTAAGCTTATGTGTTAACGGATATTTGGGGAAATAAAAATGGAGTCGTTTAAAGCCCTCTTCTAAAATAGGCTTTTCGGTCCCAATGGCATTCAACCTTTGTGCTTCTAAATATACAGGCTTATACAAACGATAAAACATTTTGATAGACCCTGTATCCTGAACGGATTGTAACATTAATATTTGAGTAAGAAAAGCTGCGGTAAAGTTGGGATAATGAACCAATAAGCTGTCAATAGACTGTGAAGTATGCAGGGTGTCAATATTAAAAAAGGCACTATCAAATCTTTCTAGATATATGGGAAAACGGGGTGCCCCAGCTGCCGGATCAACCCGCTTTGATTGACAGGCAGTCATGCCCAATATGACAAGGATAAGTAAAAATGAAATTCTCATGAATTGTGAAATTACTAAAAAAGAGGGTTTATTTATGTTAAAAAAACGAACTTTGCCCCATGAAGATTTCTATTGCGCAGCAAAATTATCATATTGGCAACTTTGAACAGAACACCGACAAAATACTAGGTGCAATTCAAGAAGCTAAAAAACAAGGAGCAGACCTTATCTTATTTAGCGAAATGAGTGTTTGTGGTTATCCAGCAAGAGATTTTGTAGAATTTAACGATTTTATAAATAAATGCTACGATAGTATTGAGCGCATTAAAAAAGCAGCCGATACGATTGGGGTGCTAATTGGAAGTCCTGCGCGCAATCCCAATAAAAAAGGAAAAGATTTGTTTAACGCTGCTTTCTTTTTATATGAGCAGCAAATTGTTGCAGAAATTCATAAAACCCTATTGCCAACCTATGACGTGTTTGACGAAAACCGTTATTTTGAACCAGCAGATGATTGGAAAGTAATTTCATTTAAAGGGAAAAAACTAGCCATTACTATTTGTGAAGATATTTGGAACCTGGGCGATAATCCTTTGTATCGTATTTGTCCAATGGATAAGATGATGGACCAACAACCCGATATTTTATTAAATCTAAGTGCTTCCCCTTTTGATTATACGCATGATGAAGACCGAAAAGCAACGATTAAGGCCAATGTAATTAAATACAAAAAGCCTTTGTTTTATTGTAATGCAGTAGGAAGCCAAACAGAGATTGTTTTTGATGGTGGCTCTTTTGTTTTTGATAAGGACGCAAACCTATGTGGTGCACTTCCTATGTTTGAATCTGCCCTGCAAACCTTTGAATGCAATGAGGACGGTAGTATTAATGCACCCATTTTAGAACCTGCAGCGCGTGTGCCCAGCAAAGAATTAAATCCAGCATCCCTTTTACCTGAATTGAATATTGACCAAGTTTATAAGGCATTGGTATTAGGGGTGAAAGACTATTTTAATAAAATGGGATTCAAACGGGCAATTCTAGGCTCTTCGGGCGGCATTGACTCGGCAGTTACTTTAGCCATTGCTTGTGATGCATTAGGAAAAGAAAATGTGCATGCCATTTTAATGCCATCACCCTATTCTTCTGAGCATTCAGTGAACGATGCAGTACAGTTAAGTAAAAATTTGGATAACCCTTACGATATCATCCCTATTAAAGAGGTGTATGAAAGTTTCTTAGGGACTTTAAAACCTATTTTTAAAGACCTTCCATTTTCATTAGCAGAAGAAAATATACAAAGCAGATCCCGTGGTAATATCTTAATGGCGATTGCCAATAAATTAGGTTACGTATTATTAAACACTTCTAATAAAAGTGAGTTAGCCACTGGATATGGCACATTATATGGAGACATGGCAGGCGGCTTAGGCGTTTTAGGGGATTGTTATAAATTACAAGTATACGCTTTGGCTAGATACATTAATCGTACTAATGAAATAATTCCTCAAAATATTATTAACAAAGCACCAAGTGCAGAACTAAGACCAGATCAAAAAGACAGTGATAGTTTACCAGCATATGAACTTTTAGATCAAATCCTTTATCAGTATATTGAAAAAAGAGCCGATCCTGCAACCATCAAAGCGTTGGGCTTTGACGCCGCTTTAGTAGATCGTACTTTAAAAATGGTGAATACCAACGAATACAAACGCAATCAGTTTTGCCCTATCATTCGAATTTCACCAAAAGCCTTTGGGGTAGGCCGAAGAGTCCCGATTGTAGCAAAGTATTTGAATTAATGTTGGCGCCTTGGAATGAATAAGATTTTGGGGAAAGCGGCTATTTAGTCGCTTTTTTATTAAATTGTGTTACAACTTTTAATTATGAAAAAAGCGATTGTTTTATTCTTGTTCATAACACTTGCAAGTACCCAAATGCAAGCACAAAAAACCATTTTGCCCGGGGCTTACCAAACTACAGCATACTTTCATTTGTTAAAAAACAAAAGAGTGGGTTTGTTTACCAACCAAACGGCCATGATTGGAAACATTCATTTAATTGATACCTTAATTAGAGAGGGTATTCAAATTCAAAAAGTATTCACACCGGAACATGGATTAAG
>Ga0209550_10004818_pt1 | contig 12755 bp, 14 predicted proteins | sample LauGreSuBDMM15SN_2_FD_187567 | JGI IMG/M metagenome (GOLD analysis project Ga0209550, IMG submission 187567) | Freshwater lake microbial communities from Lake Michigan, USA - Su13.BD.MM15.SN (SPAdes) (version 5) | ecosystem: Environmental > Aquatic > Freshwater > Lake | place: Lake Michigan... | reverse complement strand
CAACGAGCACCGGGTTGTCGGTAGTGAGTTCGAGCGCCATTGCGTTAATCGTGAAGTCGCGTCGCGACAAGTCGGTAGAGATATCGGTAGAAAACTCCACGTCGGGTTTGCGAGAATCTGGAGAATATGCCTCAGCGCGATGCGTGGTGATCTCGTACGTTCGTCCATTTTTCTGACACGAAATGGTTCCAAATCGTTCGCCTGCAGTCCACACCGCATCCGCCCAACCCGCTAACAGTTTCTTGATATCCGGCGGTGTTGCATCGGTGGTGAGATCGAAGTCCAATTGCTCAGTTGCTCGGTCAAGTAATAAATCGCGAACAGTGCCACCAACTACATACAAACGAAACGATGCTTCGCGAAACATGTTGCCCAGTGGCCGAAGTTCGGCCAGAACGGGCTCAAATCGCGGAGGAATCACACTTCGTAGGTTAGAGGTTGCTCCCCCACCAACGAGGTTGCCGACTACCGTCACATAGTGATGTCTTGCACTACAGGTCGCCGTATTTCGCGGTGGGCAAGCCTGCTCTTCGTGGTCTCGACATTGTCGTTCTCCGCTCCCGCGCTTGCCGAGTTAGCCCAGCCGCGAACGCTCCCATCAGTAATTGAGGCTCGGCTGATCGCACAAAACTTCAATGTCACCATTGGAAAACAATTTCGCTTTGTCGTGTCTATTCCCAACAAAGCAACGCTGAGCGAATTGCGCACAACCCAAAAAGCAGTTCTACGAGTTGAGGTTCACGCTGCCGTTGCTTCTCGTAGTGCGGTTCGCGACGCAGCGAGTGGCGCTCTCTTGCCAAATGTTATTGAAACTCACGATTTACCTTTTGCAGACTTAGGAAGCAACGACGCAGGTGATGTCATTGCATTACTTGGCAGCAACGCCGGCGGGTCGTCGGTGCGTTTGCGTAAAAGTGGCGTCTACCCAGTTTCGTTGTCAATTCAAGTTGATGGCCGCGAATCGAGTCGCATGCTCACCTTTGTCAACTTCATTACTGTGCAAACCAGCAAGAACACACTTTCGGTTTCTCTCGTTGCAGAAGTGGACCCAGAGCTCAGCCAAACACCAGCCGGTGAAACATTGCTTCCTGACTCCACGCGCACCGAATTGAAAAATGTTGTTTCGTCACTGACTGGCGACGGTGGCGTGATGTCATTGCGAGTGTCTCCCGAAACGCTCAACAGTCTTGCAATTTCATCTAACCCGCAAGACGCGGAACTACTTGGACAACTTCAGATGGTTTTTGCTAAACACCAAGCGCTGGCTTCCACCTTTGTGCCGTTTGATCCTTCGAGTGCCGAAAAAGCAAAGCTGAGTTCTGAATTCGACATACAACTCGCGCGTGGCATCGAAGTGTTAAACACACGCAACGGAGACGCCGGCATTAATCCTCGAACCTGGTTCTCCACTCGCCCAATAACTACAGATGGAATTTCACTGCTTGCTCGAGCTGGCTTCACCAACGTGGTCTTCTCGCCACAGGCGGCTCAAGCACTTGGCGCACTCGATTCATACACGAAGCAATACCGCGCAGATTACGCCGGTGACACAACAGCAAAAGTTTCGATTGCGGTTGCGGATCCCCAGTACGCAGCCACGCTTTCTGAGAACACCACCAGTCCGGTGCAATCCAGCATGGCTATGGCTGCAGAAATAGTCGCTCAACAAGGTGAATTAGTGGTTGGTCAGCGCAGGCCACTTGATCATCATCTTGTTGTTTCCACCCTTGATGGATCCCTCCCCAACCCAGTGGTGCTGAACTCGTTACTTGTTGCCTTGTCGAATGCACCCCAAATAACACTGCGCCCGCTTGGTGCAATTAAACGTGCGACTGACGCGTCAACCCCACTCACCATGACCAGTGGTACATCAATTGACCTGTTATCTCGGCGGCCACAGTTGCAATCCGTGATTGATGAAATTGCATCTACACAAACCATGTTGACGGCCGAAGCACCACAGCGAATGTGGTGGGAGGATGCGCTTCTCCTCATCCAAAGCGACTCGTTAGATGCTGAACGATTCGATGTGTACCTCAAAGGTTTCAGAGCACAACTACGCGCGTTCCGCGCTTCGGTCAGTGTTCCTCAGTCGTTGACATTTACTTTGAGCGGTAAAACAAGTGACCTTCGTTTGCAGTTACGCAATAGCGCCAACATGCCATTGTCGGTACTGGTTACGTTGTCCAGCGCAAAACTCACTTTTCCTGAAAAACCTCAAGTGGTTACCGTCGCCGCAAATTCTGCTATCGACGTGATTGTTCCGGTAATCGCGCGCGCGAACGGAACGTTTCCGCTAGAGGTGGTGCTGTACACGCCAGACGGAACTGCACAAGTAGGAAAACGGGTTCGCCTTTCTGCGCGAGTGAGTGCGCTTGCTGGCCTTGGGCAATTGGTGACTGGTGTTGCACTGTTACTTCTGGCGTCCTGGTGGATTGCGCACTGGCGCAAGCAGCACCGCGTGAAAGCAGTTGAAAACCATCCTGCAGTACGCTAATTACATGACCATTCGAATCGTCACTGACAGCGCCTGCGACCTTCCTCAATACATCGTCGATCAATACAAGATTTCAATCGTTCCACTTTCGGTTCGATTTGGTGAACACGAGTTCATCGACCGACAAGATCTCACCACCGAGCAATTTTGGAAGCGTTGCGACTCTTCACCGGTACTTCCCGAAACCGCTGCGCCTTCTCCAGGACAATTCGAAGCAGAATTTCGAAAATTAGCTGCCGAGGGTGCAACGGGAATTGTGATGATTTCGTTGTCTGGAATTCTTTCTGCCACCATGCAAAGCGCCGAACTCGCAGCCAAGGCAGTTGCTGGACACATTTCTGTCCGCGTTGTCGACAGCCGTTCGGGAAGTATGGGTCAGGGAATCACTGTTATTGCATGCGCCAAACTTGCAGCATCGGGTGCATCGCTGGACGAAGTTGTGGCCACAGGTGAAAACCTTGCCCTTCGCTCCAAAGTGTGGGGTGCACTCGACACCTTGGAAAACCTGAAAAAGGGCGGTCGAATTGGTGGGGCCAAGGCAATGTTGGCCTCCGCTTTGTCAATTAAGCCAATTATCGAAGTCGTTGACGGAAAAATTGAAGAAGGTGGCAAGCAACGCACGCGCAGTAAGGCATTGGCGTTTTTGCTGGAAAAAGTACGTGATGCGGGCCCAATTGAAAACCTTGCTGTGTTACAAGCAAATTGCAACGATTTTGAAGCCTTCGTAGAAAGTCTCCGCGAGATTTATTCGGGCGACATCATTGTTGGAGACATTGGACCAATTATCGGCACACACACTGGCGCCGGAACTATTGGCGTTGCGTTTCACACCAAACCATAACTTCAACAGTTCGGTTCCTCGCGCAGATATCCCCGATTCATTAGGGGCTTCAGCACTAGCGTCGCTTCACAGCGATGGATGAAAAAAGCGTGCTCCCTGGTCTCATTGGAGGCCGCTATCTCTTAGAGAGCAAAATTGCGCACGGTGGAATGGCTGTGGTGTGGCTGGCTAAAGACACATTTCTTGACCGCAAAGTTGCAGTCAAATTGCTTCGCCCACATTTGGTTAATGATGCGACACTCGCAGAACGTTTTCGTCGCGAGGCAATTGCGTGTGCGGGAATTACCCATCAAAACATTGTTGCTGTTTATGACTGCATTGAACACAATGGGCAACAAGCGGTCATCATGCAGTATGTCAAGGGAAAAAGTTTGCGTGAGCTGCTTGACAAACAAAAGCGCTTGGGACCAAAACTTACGATTCACATCGGCATGTCCATTGCTGCAGCATTAGACGAAGCGCACGACAAAAATTTCATTCACCGCGATGTGAAGCCGGGCAATATTTTGCTCACGCCAGAAGGTCGCGTGTTGCTCACCGACTTCGGTATTGCCAAAGCAATGACTTCAACCGAAGCGGACCTCACTCATGACAACATCATGATGGGAACTGCAAAATATCTGGCCCCAGAACAGGTGCGTGGCAAGCCGCTCGATGGTCGATCCGACCTGTATTCATTAGGCCTGGTGTTGTACGAATGCCTGGCTGGCCGTGTTCCTTTTCTGGGTGAGTCGGATGCCGATACTGCACTTGCACGTTTGCAACGCGAACCAACGGACCTTGCTCGTCTTCGACCATCATTGTCACCGCAACTTGTCAAGATCATTCACAAGTTGCTGTCACGAAATCCTGAGCATCGGTTTGCAACCGGGTACGAAACAAAAGTTGCACTGCATTCTGCGCTTACCGGTGTACATGACAAAACCACCGAACTGACACCGCCAACAGGATTTGCGATTTACGAAGAAACGTTTACTCCAGAGGAACCTGTTCGCCCGATTACTCCACCTTTCGGTAAACAACGCAACGTGCAACAAGCACCGCCGTTTGCGCTGCGCAGAATGTTTGTTGGTCTTGTTGCACTTAGTTTGATTGCTGGTATTGCGCTGTGGAGAGTTTCTGGTGATACAGCGCCTGAAGTTGTTGCTGTTCCAGAGCCTGTCGCAGTTATTGAACCAGCAACAATTACGTCAATTTCTACATTTGATCCACTTGGTGATGACGGAGTGGAAAACGAAGCACTCCTTCCCAACTTGCTTGATGGCAATGCAACCACCATGTGGTCCACGTCGTGTTATGACAATCAATATTTTGGCAGTAAAGAATTCGTTGGTCTTGTTGTCCAGCTCAATCGGGCTGCAGCAGGAACACTTCGAGTGGGTATGCAGAATGCCCCGTGGGCAATTGATGTTTTTACATCAGCCGAATCGGCACCAGTAGATATCAACCAGTGGGGCGCCAGTATTGATGGCGGCTACAACACCAAGCGCGAACGAGCGAGTTTTGTTATCTCCTCACCTGCGCAATTCATTTTGATCAAAATTCGTGAAGTAGGTAAAAGCGCCGACTGCAGCGCATCGAATCCCTATCAAGGAATCCTCGCTGGAGTGACCTTCACCGAGGGTTAGCCTGAACGTAATGGTTTCTAATCCATTCTCCGACCCAAATTGGTCTACTGCTGTCGTTGATTTCATCGACCGTTGGCTGGGTTTTGTGCGTGATCACACCACTCGCCCTCTGATTGCCATAATCCGCGGTCTGATTTTTGGAACGATGGCCCTTGTTGGCGTGATGTTTTGTGTTGTGCTTTTGCTCATTGGCATCATGCGTGCCCTGGTGTCGCTCGGTGATGTGTGGTTAAGCCATGACACTGCGGTATGGGTGGCCTATTTCGTGCTTGGTGCCATTTTCTTGGCTCTTGGCGCATTCGGCATGCGCAAGCGTCGCCCGCGCGACTAAGTTTTTGTCACCTCTCACGACAAAGGCGTTGTTTACCTCATGGCAATTCATCACAAAGTTCTCATTATTGGTTCTGGCCCAGCCGGTTTAACGGCTGCTATTTATACGGCACGTGCCGGATTGCTGCCATTGGTAATTGAGGGTGAGCCAAGCTCAACATCAGATCAGCCTGGTGGACAACTCATGCTCACTACCGAAGTTGAAAACTTCCCTGGTTTTCCTGAGGGAATTATGGGTCCAGAGCTCATGATGCGTTGCCGCGAACAGGCTGCTCGTTTTGGTGCACAGTTCATTACCGAAAAAGTGACGCGTGTTGACTTCAGTAGTCGCCCGTTTCGAGCATGGATTCGCGACACCGAATACAGCGCTGACAGCGTCATCGTGAGCACAGGTGCACAGTCGTTGATGTTGGGTCTTCCGGAAGAACCGCGCCTCATTGGTCACGGATTGTCAACGTGTGCAACCTGCGATGGTTTCTTCTTCAGGGGACAAGAAATTGCTGTTGTCGGTGGTGGAGACTCTGCGCTTGAGGAAGCACAATTTCTCACCAAGTTTGCGTCGAAGGTGCATTTGATTGTTCGTCGCGATGCACTACGTGCTTCAAAAATTATGCAGGATCGTGCACTTGCGAACGAAAAGATTTCGATCATCTGGAATTCAACGGTGTCAAAAATTCACGGTGACGACAAGGTTGCGGGAATTGAATTGACTGACACCCAAACTGGTGCAACAAGCGAACTTGGAGTCACTGGAATTTTCATTGCAATCGGACATCGCCCAAACACCGACCTGTTTAAGGGCGTGCTCAACATGGAGGACTCTGGTTACCTCATTACTCAACCTGGTTCCACGTACACCAATATTGAGGGTGTCTTTGCCTGTGGGGATGTGCAAGACCACACCTACCGCCAAGCAATTACCGCTGCAGGTTCTGGTTGCATGGCCGCCATTGATAGTGAGCGTTGGTTAGAACACCAACACTCATAGGTCACATCTGCTGCAGTTTCACGCGTACGCGTGTTGAACTCGGTACTATTTCACTACACCACTTCGAAGGACACGTCATGGCTCAATCAATCACCACACTTACATCTGCAAATTTCGATGAAACCATCGGTAGTTCAGACTTGCCAATTTTGGTTGACTTTTGGGCCGAATGGTGTGGTCCGTGCAAAGCAATTGCTCCTGTACTTGCTGAAATTGCAACGGAACACGCAGGAAAAATCACCATTGCAAAACTCAACGTTGACGACTTTGGCGACATTGCTATGCGCTTCAATGTCATGAGTATTCCAACATTGATCGTGTTCAATAAAGGCGAAGCAGCAAAGCGTCTCGTTGGTGCTCAAGGTAAGGGCAAGTTGTTACAGGAGCTCGCAGAATTTCTTCCGACTTCCCACTAACGCAAGACAGTAGCGGCACTGCCGTTCACGATCTTCAGCGTCGACTTGTTGCTGCGAATGTTCTCGTACATGACACGTTTGTGCCTGGCGTGTTTTGCGCGCGCACCGCAGAGGTAATCGCCGAGTTTCAAAAACTACGTGGACTACCAGCTACGGGAACATGTGATCACATCACCTGGACAACCCTTGTGGAGTCGTCGTGGGTGTTGGGTGCGCGATTGCTGTATTTAACTTCTCCGCACATGCGCGGTGATGATGTGCAAGCGATGCAGACCGTGCTTGCCAAGTTGGGTTTCGACTGCGGACGTGCGGACGGAATTTTTGGACCAAACACATTGCGTGCATTAACCGAGTTCCAACAGAATTATGGAATTACTGCTGATGGTATTTGCGGAGTGAATTCAATTCGTGCTTTGGAGCGAACAAGTAGTCAAAGTGGTGATGGTCCTGGAATTGTGACCGTGCGTGAATACGAAACGTTGCTCACTTCCCCAGACAACTCAGAGCGTCCACGCATTGTGATTGGTTGCTTCGACGACAACACACGTCTCACTCGACTGCTGGTTCGCGAGCTACGCAATCGCGACGACGACGTGATGACCATTGAAAACGCAGACCCACATGCTCATGCACGAACTGCGAATTCATTCGCTGCAGATTTGTATGTTGGCATATCGAGCGAAGTATCTAAAGCGACTCAGTTTGCCTATTACGAAACCGACTCGTTTGTTTCGGCGGGTGGACGCGTGGCTGCCGAGTTATGTGCTGAGTTCGTTCGATCAACCGAGAGCACCAGCACTGTCGTTGCCTGCGGCATGCAATTGCCTGTTCTTCGTGAAACACGAATGCCCGCCGTGATGTGCACAGTTGGACTCGAAGGTGGTGAGGATTTTGGGTTAGGAATGATTTCGGCGCTGGCTCAAGCCATTACGCAGTGGAATAATCAACCCATTCATTAGTTATCCACAGGTTTATGCACACTCTGTGCACAATCTCAAGTTCGTCTTCACGGTGAACCTTTACCCAAGGCTCACATGGTATTACTCGTCGAGGTCGGGGCCTTCGGTCATCAATCGATAAATGCGCTCGAGATCTTCAAGGTCAGCAAACTCCACCACCATTTTTCCGTGCTTGCCAGACAGGGTGACGGTGACCGGTGTGGCTAGGTGCTCAGACAACAAGTCTTCGAGCTCGTGGAGACCAGGTTCTTTCACTACCGAAACTTTTCCTGGTGTTCCAGATTTTGGTTTCGTACCGATGACTCCGGGCTTGGGGGCAATTGTGGAGGACACTGCACCTGGGTTCATGGCGTTGCGTACTGCTTCTTCAAGTCCCCGAACAGTGAGGCTTTGATCTACTGCTGTGCGGGCAAGCGATTCCTGCAATGCCCGGTCTGGTGTGCTGAGTATGGCTTTCGCGTGCCCAGCAGACAGTCGACCCTCGGCCAAATACTGCTGAATGGTTGGCGGCAACGTCAATAACCGAAGCGAATTGGTGATTGCCGACCGGCTCTTACCCACCTTCGAGGCAACCTGCTCGTGGGTCATCGAAAAGTCTTCCAGCAGTTGCTGATACGCAGCCGCTTCTTCAAGTGGCGTGAGGTCTTGGCGATGGAGGTTTTCAACGAGAGCTTGCTCCACCGAAGAAACATCATCGGTAACGCGCACAATAGCTGGAATAGTGGACAGGCCAGCCCGTTTTGAGGCTCGCCAACGTCGCTCGCCCGCAATTAATTCAAATCGGTCTGGTGTAGATGACGGACGAACCAAAATTGGCTGCAACAAGCCAATTGCCTTAATTGATGCGGAGAGTTCGGCAAGCGAGTCTTCATCGAAAAGATTTCGGGGCTGGTTTGGGTTTGGGTCAATCGAGGAAACCGAGATTTCCTGCAGTCCTGTACCTGAACCACCGCCGTCACGTGGTGTCATTACCGTTGATCCTGTTGGGATCAGGGCATCTAATCCTCTACCGAGTCCCGACTTGCGCGCCACCACTCACCTCCAATGCCACTGCTCGATATGCCTTTGCCCCAGTTGAGCTTGGATCAAAAGTTGTGATTGGCTTGCCGTGTGATGGGGCCTCTGCCAAGCGAACGTTGTGCGGAATCACTGTTTTGCACACCTTGTCGCCAAAGTGTTCACGTACTTCACTCACCACATCGCCCGAAAGCTTTGTGCGGGTATCAAACATGGTGCAGATGATTCGACTGACACCCAAGCCAGGGTTCAGGTTTTTGCTCACCAGGTCGACGTTGCGAAGCAATTGACCAAGGCCTTCCAACGCGTAGTACTGGCACTGAATTGGCACGATGACTTCTCTGGCGGCGGTAAGTCCGTTCACGGTAAGCAGCCCGAGCGACGGTGGGCAGTCAATCAACACATAGTCGAACTGATCGATAATGGCCTCAATGGCCTTTTTGAGGCGAGTTTCTCGGCCCATTGCCGGAACCAGCTCAATCTCGGCGCCTGCTAGATCGAGGTTTGATGGGGCAACAAACAGGTTCTTTACCGCTGTTGGTGCCAGACAATCTTCAAGCGGAGTCTCATGCAACAACACGTCATAAATGCTTGTTTCCATGTCACGAGTATTGAGACCCAGGCCCGTCGAAGCATTTCCTTGCGGGTCAAGGTCGATAAGGAGTACCCGGTATCCCTGCTCAGCAAGGCAGGCCCCAAGATTAATGGTGGTCGTCGTCTTGCCAACGCCGCCCTTTTGATTCGCCATTGCGATGACCCGTGGTGTTGGATACGGACCAGTGGGGGTGGTGCCTGGCGTGTTCATGATGAGCCAAGAATACCGCCCATCTGTGGTGATTGGGGGGATAGGTCGGCTGAATGTTCCACGTGGAACATTTTCGGGTTCGGGTAAACAGTCGGTCGTTAATGTTCCACGTGGAACATTGCCACAGGGCCCACCCGAATGGGTTCCGAGACTCCTAAAGCAGAAAGGTCAATTCCTTGCCACCGGTCAGGGGACCCAAGAGGTGGTTCAGAGACCACAATGACTCCCCCGGTTTGTACAAGTTCGGCCGACCACCTCAGGGTGAACTCGGGTGGGCCAAACCCTCGAGCACATGCCGCATCAAAGTGGTGCTTTGTATCGGTGGTCCGCGCAAAACTCTCCACGTCGGCACACACCACAGACACCCGGTCCTCAATGCCCAATGCTTTGACAGCTCGCAACAGGGCATCGGTTCGTTTTGATCGACGGTCGACCAGGGTGAGTTGGATTTCGGGGCGAGCAATAGCAATAACGAGCCCGGGGACTCCGGCTCCACTGCCTAGGTCTACGCAGGTTTGAACCGATTGGGGGAGAGCATCCGCAAACGCACAGGCATGGGTAATCATGTCTTTTACGGGTTGAGCGCCGAGGGCGCCAATGCGTTGAGCCGCACTGAATATGCGGATCAACCCATCGTGTTCGGCTGGACGGGGAACTGCCACGTGGGCAGTCTAGTTAGGCCTCTTCTGGCTGATCGTCTGCAAGGGCAACTACCACACGGCGGTGTGGGTCTTGACCTTGCGAACGGGTGGCAATGCCAGCAAACTCCACAAGCGAGTCATGCACGATCTTGCGGTCTGCGGAGTTCATTGGCTCAAGAACGCGCGGTTGTCCGCTTTCCAGCACATCGTTTGCCACTTTTAGGGCAAAACGACTGAGGGCTTCACGGCGCTTTTCGCGGTAGCTGGCAATGTCAACTCGAAGGTGTGTGTCATGGTCGCCCAATCGACGTTGGCTCACAACTCGAGTCAAGTCCTGAACAGCCATCAGTGTTGCACCTTTGGTGCCGACAAATACCGACACCTCGGTGCCACTCACGTTGATGTCGATGTCCTCGCCGGACTGTTGAACGGATACCGAGCCCGTAAGGCCGGCAGCAGTGAGCATTCCCTCAAGAAATGTGGTTGCTGCAGCACTCACAGTGGCTGGGTCGACTGGTGGCATGTCTGGGCGTGGGGTCCGCGGGGCTGCTTCGCGTTTTGGACGAGGAGTGGTCGACTTCTCGCGACGTGGTCCCTTGGCATCACCATCTTTGCGAGGTCCGCGCTTTGCCGACTTGTCGCGGCGATCATTCTTAATTCGAACACTGTTCGGACGAACACGTGCGCGAACACGTGCTTCTCCGCGAGTACGTCCAAAGAGTCCTTGTTTAGGTTCTTCAACGACTTCAAATTCGGCGTCATCTTCTGCAACACCCAACTGATCGAGTGCCAAATTCTTCGCCAACTCAATGGTCTCTGCTGTGGTTTCTACCCATTCCATAACGATGTCCTTACCTGTGATGTCTTACGATTTTTTTGGTTTACGCGGGATCGCGTTGCTTCGGTTTTTACCCGGAGGAGTTGATTGCTTTGCCGACGAGAATCCACCTTTTGGAGGAGTCACTCGCTTGCTCACGAACGGAGCCTTTGGATCGGTTGCTTCTTTTTTCGACTTCGAAGACTCTTTGTCGTTCTTCGACATTTCGCGAGCACGTTCGCCCGCTGCTTGAGCTTGACGACCAAGCGAAGAGTCGTTGCCGTAGAAACGTTGTGTGATGTATTGCTGTTGACCAATGCGAATGATCGCCTGCACCATGTAATACACGATTAAACCCGTAGGAAGGAACAGTTGAAAAACTGCGAAAAACACTGGCAGATATTGCATTAATTTGGCTTGTGTTGCAGACATCGTTGGGCTCACGGTGCGCGAAGCGACCATCTTTTGTTGCACAAAATACAACGCAGCAAGCGCGCCAACGAGGAACACGTAAATGAGTCCTGTTGCAAAGTTTTCTTTCACCGCATTAACAGGCGTTAAAGCCAAGTCAATACCGAAAGACTCCATCTTGGTTTTTCCAACCAACGACAAATACAACTCAGAGGTTTTGTTCAAAAACTTTGGTGCAAAAGCCGTGCCACCATTCTCGCGTTTGATCAGTCCGTTGAGCGCTTGGAACATAATGATGAACACCGGCATCTGGGCGGCAATCGGTAGGCATGAAGCCAACGGATTTACTTTGTGTTCCTGATACAACTTCATCATTGACTCGTTGAGTTTTTGGCGGTCGCCTTTGAACTCTGCTTGTAAACGTCGCATCTCCGGTTGCAGACGTTGCATCTCCAACATGCCTTTGGTGCTCTTCAGGGTGAGCGGGGTAATGAGCAACATGACGACAACAGCCACCAACCCAATAGCGATTGCATAGTTGTGGGTCCAGGCGTAAAACGTGGCAATGAGGCGAGCAGCGAGTTCAAACATGTGGGGTTAGCAATCTTTCGTATCGTGGGTGCAACAGACGGTAGGCGATACCGAAGTTGATTCATGGGGGACAGGGACGGGGTCGAAACCAGACGGGCCAAATGGACGGCAACGAAGCAGTCGGCGAGCTGTCAGAAGTCCGCCACGGCCAGCCCCAAAGGTCTCGATGGCTTCATAGCCGTACTCGGAGCAGGACGGAAAGAACCGACATGGTGAAGGTTGGCCTGGGCGCAACGACTGATACCAGCGAATGGCGCGCAGCATGGCATGTTGGATCCGCGTGGCCGACTGATCACTCTGTGTGATGAAGGAGTGTGAGGTTGCCAAATTCATGAAACTGCCACTTTTGCCAGCAATTGGTCGACGGTGACACCAAGGTCCGTCCATGTCATGGCAGCAACCCGCGGTTGGACGCCCACTAAATACCAGCCTGCGGGCATCTGGCTGGATTTGGCATCAAGGAGTGACCTCAATTGGCGGCGAATCCGGTTACGAAGCACAGCCCCACCAACGTTTCGGCCAATGGCGTAGCCCACATGGGCACCTGGCAAGGAAGAGTCAGTCAACATCAGACACCACAATCCATTCGAGCGAACATATGTTCCCTCTTTGGATAGTCGGGAGAAGATCTCCCGTTGGCGTATCCGGCCGATCAAGCCGAAAGCTTGTGTCGGCCCTTGGCGCGACGGGACTTCAAAATGGCGCGACCTGCACGGGTCTTCATGCGATGGCGAAAGCCGTGCTTCTTGGCACGACGGCGATTATTTGGCTGGAAAGTGCGTTTCACGCACGCCTCCTCGGTTCGGTGCCGAGA
>Ga0209550_10004817_pt1 | contig 12755 bp, 8 predicted proteins | sample LauGreSuBDMM15SN_2_FD_187567 | JGI IMG/M metagenome (GOLD analysis project Ga0209550, IMG submission 187567) | Freshwater lake microbial communities from Lake Michigan, USA - Su13.BD.MM15.SN (SPAdes) (version 5) | ecosystem: Environmental > Aquatic > Freshwater > Lake | place: Lake Michigan, USA... | reverse complement strand
CGCATCGCGGGGCTCGAGTGCGCTGCAGCAAGCACCAGGGCTCCACCCTGTCTCGTGTGTGCTGGGAGAGACCGTGACCGACCTCACTATCGAAATGAGTAACCCGAGAGAACGAGTACTCAGCACTTGTGTTGACCGAGGGGTGCGGAGCCGCCCTTTGAGACTGTGTGATGAGCGCGGGGGGACCGCGACGAATCGTCTGCGCCGATCAACGCGCTGCGGCGAGCACCCGCGACCCCGCGGCGCGGCGCGCGGTCGGAAAACATTCTCGATGTGAAGCTCTCCCATCTCCTGTTCTTGCGACAAATGTCGACCCCTGGCTCTGTAAAGATCTGGCTCGCGCGCTGGGCGCTGCGCTGCGAGCAGCCGCGCGAATTCACTCCCAGAGACATTGCAGCATGGCTGCTCAAATGGCTGCTGCCGGACGAGCGCAAACTACCAACTTTCATCGCGGCGCTCTTCGGCCGGCTTTTCCTGAGCCACCTCGATGCTCGTGAGATCACAGATGGCAACGTCAACTTCTCCTTTTGCGTCACTGGCAGATTCGGCCACCAAATCTTTGTCAAACAGGCTCACGGGTTCCTCAAGTGGCAGCCACAAATGAAGCTCGAGCGTGAACGCATGGCCCGCGAGATACGGTACTATTCAGACGCTGCCAGGGCGTTAGGTGGCGACCGCGCAGCAGAGTACCTTCCGAGGATCGTGCACTTTGACGCCGAGTCCACGGTGGTGGTCATGGAGTACTTGAGTGGCTTTCGAGTCCTGTTTGACGTCATCTTCGAGGAGGGCTCCGTGCCGCGTGCCGCTGCGGTCCATCTTGGCACATACTTGGGGCACGTGCATCTGGCCTCTCTGGTGCAAAGCTCACCGACTGCCGTGGCCGATAGCGCCGTGGCCTATTGGAACCCGGCGCTGCGCGCGATCCAGCTTGAGCACGTCTTCAGCATTTGCTTCACCCACAGCACGCGCGGGCGAACCCTTGCAGAGGACCCTGCAGTGATGCGGGAAGTCTCATTGCTGCGTGCCAAGTACCTCGGGTACACCTTCGACCCACACGACCGGCTCGTCCTGTGCCATGGGGACCTCCATCCGGGGAGTGTGATGATCAGCGAGGACGGGAGCGGGCGCGTCAAGGTGATCGATCCTGAGTTCTGCGCGTACGCACCGCCCGGCTTGGATGTGGGATCTCTCTTCAGTGGCTTCGTGCTTGCTCACCTCTTCCGTTGCCAGGTCGCCCCCGCTGCGTCGCGGCCGGAGGGGACTCTGGTCGCGCTGAACGAGGCGATTGAGACGCTCTGGGGCGCGTACGTGCAGGTGCTGCGCACCCGCGAGGCTGTGAACACCAGAGAGCTCGAGCGCATCGAGACGGACGCTGTGGGCTTCTGCCTCATGGAAGTGTGCCGCACCGCACTCGGCTTCGCCGGGGCTCGCGACCCGAGCCGGCGGATCGCCTCATCGGCCGCGCTCGAGGCCTACCAAGAGGTCGCCGTAGGCCTGGTCACGCATTGCCTGACGAAGCGCAACGCGCCGGCGGCCGCGGGTGGCGGTGTCGGATGCCTCTTCGCCGCACTGCGCGACACCACTCAGTTGACGAGAGCGCTCACACCCGGCAGCGGAGAAGGAGACCACCCCGACCGCCTGAAGAAGACGGCGTGAGCGACGTGCAGAGATATGCGCGCCAGCAACCCGCCCGGGTCCCGGGTCAATGTGGATGATTGTGTGTGCGCGGGGCGGGGTTGTTGACAATGATGAGTGTCTCAGTCGTTAGGGACTATAGAGGGTTCACTTCTGTCCGATTCGGGTGCCAGCGGCGTTTTCTCCAGAACGCGAATTGTGTCATCACCGGCGTACACGCGAAGCCGAAGGTAAGTTGCCGTGCGCCGTGTTACCGATCCTAATAATTGTACAGGTACCAGTGTCATCTCTGTGATGAGTGGATCAATTAGGAATCGCGAACCGATACTTAGTATATAGGCTCCCCCCGGAGTCTTTTTACCGTACCGGTATATAGCTCCGTACCGGTAGTTATTATAGTCCGTATAGTCAGATGTTCAAAATATCGCGAGCAGCGAGCGCGTCGCGAGGCAATACGCAACAGCATGGCCTCGGCCGAAGCGCCGAGAATGGACGACGAGCACGACCGATATGACCAGGCGGTGAGGGAGGCGCTCGAGGCGGCTGCGGCATTGATCCAGGCGACCGCTGCGGAGGCGGAGAGTCTGCGTCGCGGCTCATCGAGCGGCTCAGTGCCGCCGCCAAGCCACAGACCACCGCCAAGGCTCCACAACCACAAGAGACTGCATGTGAATCAGTACCAGTGCCCGCAGCGCATATGGCTGCGGCCCTACGCGCAGGGGAGCGCACGAATTCGAACACATGAATTTCATCCTCCACGCGACGACCCGCGCGTCAAGGCAGTGTTCTCACTCTTGTGGACGGCTGCAACTTCTGGGGCGTCGGATGATGCTCTCATGGATAGGGAACAGTACGTCATCGTCTCGATGAAGCTCTTCAAAGCTCTGTACGAGCTCTGGAACGAGTCCGACGCGCGGAGGGTCGCAGAGGAGGAGTGGCATCGGAATGTTGGCACTTCTCAGCAACCTCACGGAGCAGCTGCGGGCATTTCTCGTCGCCAGTTCGAGGCGGGCTTGTTTGCCCTCGTCGAAGCTTGGTCTGTGGGCAGCGACGCACAGGTCTTCGCTACCTTCTTGTACCAGCTTTTCGATCAAGTCGCCCGAGGCTCGGCCGAAGCAGGGTTCGTTTGGCGAGAGTACGAAGATATCGAGTTTGCAGGCTTCCAGCTTGGTGCGTTCACGAGCACGTGGGGTGTGAGCATGCTCGACTCACTCGAGGCTGGCAAAGTCGTGGCACATCGCTCGCCTCCTTCACCTCCCCACCTTCAGTCAGCGCGGCCGACTGTCTTCCAGCTGCCGCCCGCGGATGGACTCCTTCTCACCCGCCCGCGATCGCCGTCGCCTGCCAAATCCGGCCGCCGCCACTGTACTGCCCTTCACGAGACCCATGTCGGGGAAGTTTTCTGGCGGCGAGCAGCGACGTTCCGTCCATTGTCTCGTCCCGAGAAGACGAAGCTTGCTCGAATCGACATGGCCGACGAATGGTTGAAGAATATCAAGGAAAAGCAGTACGACGCGCCGGAACGCCAGCTGCAACAGCTGCGGCACCTCGAGTCCGTGGGCAGCTCAGCTGCTGCGCGCCACGCGAGGAGCCGGTTGCAGGAGGTGGAACAAATGGTGAAGAAGCATCTCAACGAGGTGTTGCAGCGCTCAAAAGACGCCGCGCTCGCAGGATCATTTGCCGAGGCACGTGCGCACGTTCACGTGGTGGAAGATGCAGTCGCCCAGCTGCCCTCGCTCAACCTCCAGGGTATGTTAAGAGCTTCGGCGTACATGAGGGTGTTTTGTAGACGCATCACGCTCGCTCTCAAGGCGCAGTCGGTCGCTGACGCAGCGTCGCAGCAGGTGTCACTGCAGGCGCGGGTCGCGGGACACACTCGTGGCAAGACGGGCGTGCGGACATTTCTATCAGAGAGCCGCATACATGACGGAAAATGGGGGATGGAAGCGCACAAAAAGGTCACCGAGGCCGACGCTCGTAGCATGGACGCCATACGCCACCAAGACGTTGCGGAGGGGAGCGCAATGATCCGACTCGGAGAGGAGAAGCAGCGCGACAGGGCTCCAGAGGTACGTGCACCGAAGGGCGACTTGGTCAAACTGCACATTCGCATGCCAGAAGTTCGCCAGGATGGCATGCGCCGTGGCCTGTTCAGGGCATCCGCATCATCGACGGCGCCCGCGCTAGCACCTCCAGCTCAACCAGCCCCGAGGCCTCTAGCATGGAAGCCTCAAACAGAGGTACTCGAGGAGGACGAGGAGGAGCCACTGCAGCGACCGGCCGTCGCGCCGGCCACATTTGAAGACGTGGCGCCCGCGGGCTCCACTGCCTCGAGCGTCAGCGTCGCTGGAGGGCCTGCAGCGACCGAAGCCTCCGACCTCGGCGGGCGCGGGGTCACGATGGGCGCGAGGACTGGTGCGATGTCTGCTCCGCCTTACCAGGTTGGCAGCGCGGTGTTCCGTCCAGTGTCTACCGTAGCGCGGGCAGCGTCTCCGTAGGTCCCCAGGTCGTTTGATAGGACCTTTTTCTTCTGTCACACTTCTTGTTCACACTTCTTCAGGACCTCTTCGCAGAGCGAAATGGCGAGCATCAGCACGGACGACGTGGCGCATCACCACGACAAAAGCAAAGAGGCACCAGCGCCACCGCCTCCGCCGCCACTGCCCGTGCCCGTGCCCGTGCCCGAAGAAATACTCGCCGAGGCCCGCGCACACAAGGAGCGCGGCAATGTGCATTTCAAGGCACAGGAGTGGGACGCAGCGATCGACTGCTACACACACGCGATCGAGGTGATGCCGCCGGACGAACCCGAACGTGCCGTATTCTTCGCCAATCGTGCCGCGGCTTTCGCCAAGATCGACGAGCATGAGGGTGTGGTCGATGACTGCACGGCGGCACTCGAGCTGCAGCCGCAGTACACAAAGGCTCTCGTGCGCCGCGCGCTGGCTCGCGAGGCGCTCGACCAGCCGACCGAGGCGCTCGAGGACGCCAAGACCGCTGCCGCACTCGACCCATCCGACAAGGGCCTCGTCGCCGCCGTCTCGCGCCTCGAGAAGGCGTCAGCGGAAAAGCTCGAGAAGCAAAAAGAGGAGATGCTGGGTAAGCTTAAGGATCTAGGCAACTCGGTGCTCGGCAAGTTCGGCTTGAGCCTCGACAATTTCAAGGCCGTCAAGGACCCGAACACTGGCTCGTACAGTATCTCATTTGGCCAATGAGGATCACACGAATGTAAAACACGTCACAATTCATCTCGTAGCACGGCACGGCTGTGAAAAGCGTTGCGATCTATAGGAAAGAGTCTGGAGTTCAGTTGAGATAGTAGTCGGGGGCGTCCCGCAGGTCTGCCGCCGCAGCATTCAGCACAGAACGTATAAATGTCAGACGAATATTGTCCTCTCTCGCGCGCCGTTTATAACGATTAAAACTCCGTAGAACTAGAAGTTCCAAGTTGAAGTAAGAAGACCCGTCACCGTGGGGTCACGCGGAACTGGAAGACAGGATGCATCCAGCTATATGCCTCAACCGCTCTTGCTTCCCTGTCCCCACAAGCACGCACGCGACCTCCGGGCACGCTGCCATCAGCTCCGCCACCGCCGCAGCCACCCGCTCGTTCGTAACCGCCTCATCGGGGGCTGCCAACACCCGCCGAACGGGAGAATTGGCAATCACCAACTTGCCTGCCGCACGTAGCTCGGCGATTAGCTCGGGCTCTGCCACGCAAGTTCTGGCAGGCAGCTGCACCACCGCAAGCTCGTCTAGCCAGCCCTTGCGCAAGGCCGTGCGCACCACGTTGGGATAGCTGCAGGAGGTGCCCAGCATTCCAACCTTGCCCTCGGCCTTGGCAGAGACGAGAGCATGCCGTAGCCCGTCGTCAGCGAGCACAGCCTCAGCCTGGGCTTCCGTGAGCTGCGAGGTGATGTGTGAGTAGAACAGGTCGATCGGTCGGCTCAGCGTGAGGAGGCTGGCCTCCAGCACCGTCATTGCCCCAGCCGCGGTGTGGCAGGTCGTCGTTTCGCCCGTGGAGCAGTTGAAGGTCTCCCCGAACTTTGTCGCGATGACGCAGCGGCTCGCCAATGTGGCATTGTTGGTGAGCCAGGACCCTACGCGCTGCTCTGACTCGCCGTAGCCGCTGGCCGTATCCAGCATGAGCTTCGCTCCGTCACCCAGCAGGTCGAAGCCGGTGCTCAGCATGAGGTCGATTTGCTCATCGCTCGGGCGCTGCCAGCCCTGGTTGTTTGGCGGCCATTGGCGGCCGCACCAGATCAAGCCCAGCCCAACCTTGCATAGGTTGGAATTCTCCATGAGGTGTGCCCCCAAAAGGGTCACGCCTCCGTCCTGTGAAATGAATTCGAGGCCCCGTGCTTGGGGTCCGGAGAGTGTGCGCGATGAAAGGCACGCCTCTCTCTCTCTTGATGCAGAACAGTTCACGAGAGAGGCTCCCAGCAGTTCACGAGAGAGAGGCTCCCAGCAATGGACGTTTATAGGCCGCAACCCTTCAGCCCCGAGCAGCGCGCGGCGCTTGGCCTCGTGCTGGACCCGGCCAAGTCACCTTGTACCGCGCAGGAGCCGGCCAAGTCACCTGGCATCGCGGCCGCCGCCAGGGAGCAGCACGAGAAGATGAAGGACGCCACTTTCAAGCGGCGAGCGCTCCTAAGCGATCGGTACCCGCTGGTCGCGTCGGCGCTGGCCGCCGATGAGGCGGGCATGGGGATGCGGGTCGTGCAGCGCCAGGCGCTCCAGAGCATCGAGGCCGACCTCGCGGAGAAGCGGGTCAACACTCTGCGCCTGCAGTTCAGCGAGCTGGCGAGCCAGGCAGAGGAGATGCAGCAGCAGCTCGAGCGGCTCGCGCAGGAGAACTACGCGATCTCGCTCGTGCCCTTGGCCGCCGAGAAGAAGGATGGCCGGGCGCGTAGTCCGACGCTCAAATCGGACGCGGGCAGCTCGGCCCTCGACAAGCTCGACGCGAGGCTCGCGTCCATCGAGGCGAGCTCACGCGCACTGCTCGAGCTCTCGGTGCAGCTCGGCGGCAACCATCCGCAGGTGGTGCTCGAGACGGCGCGAGTGGCGGTAGAGCGCCAGGTGATCGAGCTCGAGCCGCGGCTCGAGGAAGTCGACGTGTATACCGAGACGCTCGAGATGATGCTCTTCCGGCTGCGCGACGCGCACGCGGCGCTTCTGGCTCACATCGATACGCTGCGTGACCATGGTCTTCAGATGGATAAGGAGACCAAGGAGCTGCACCAGCTCGAGTTGTACGCGCGCGGCGCGGTGACGCTCGCGCAGACGGGTAAGCGAGAGACCGCCACCGTCCTCGCGACCAACCGCGCCACGTACGCGAGAAAGCTACAATCTCGCCGGGAGGAGATCGAGCTCCTCAGGGAGAAGGCGGCCAGGTGGGAGGCCGTGCAGCAGGCGCGTGCTCGGAAGCAGAAGGCGATGCGCGAGGCGATGCTCGAGGACAAGCCGCGCCGGCCGAGCTCCGCCGCGAGCGGGAGCCACAGTGGCAAGGGGGCCGCGGCCCATGCGGCCCATGGTGTGCTCGTGAGCGTGGGCGGCCACGGCGGCTCCTCGGTGCAGCAGAATCTGCTGCGCGCGGATGATGTTCAAAAGAAGGCGAATGTGATCTACATGAGCCAGCTCGAGGGCAGCGGCGCGCGCGCTCAGGCGCTCGAGGCGAGCTTTGCGGAGATGGCACGGGCCGCTGGCGCCGAAACGGCCGACGTCGACGCCGGCATGCAATCGATCATCGAAAAGTTCGTCTCTCGTGATGAGGCGCGGCGCGGGTTGCTCGCCGAGCAAGAGCGGCTGCAGGCGAAGCGCACGAACGGCGTAGCCCATCTGCAACTGCTTACCGGCCGCTTGGCGGAGCTGCGCTACAGCGGCACCACCACCGCGCAGACGGAGGCTAGTCTCAAAGAACTCGAGCCTAACTTGACGCGTGCGGCGTTTCGGCTGCGGCTGCACGAGGAGCGGGCGGTGGAGGCGCACCAGCTGCAGCTGCAGATTGCCACCGGACTCGCCGCGGTACTGCGCCGCGTCGCGTCGTGCGTACCCGCACTTGGGCCCGCCCCAGACGACCACATGAGCAGACGAGCCATACAGCCGCCCGCTCCTTTTGCCGCGGAGAACGCGGCCATCATGGGCGATCATAGCGCGACAGATCCGGGCGTGGGCGCCGTACCGGGCGCAGGCGCAGGCGCGGGCACAGGCACAGGCACAGGCGCAGGCACAGGCACGGGCGCAGGCGCAGGCACAGGCGCAAACACAGGCACAGGCGCGGCCAGCGTCGATGACAGTGCGGCCCTCGAGGCGTACGTGATGGGGCTGCTCAAGGCGAGCGAATCGCGCCTCGAGAAGCTGCACACCCTCTCCGTCGAGGGCGACGAAGGCGTCGAGGGGCCAGGCACCGGCAGCACGGGCAGCGGCGGCGCGCTCAAGACGGCGGCGCCCAGCCGCTCTCTCGGCGGCGCGAACGCGGCGCGAGCCTCCATGATTGCCCCGGTGCCGCCCATGCAGCCCAAGACGCAGGCAAGCGCTCCTCGGCCTGGCTCGAGCGCTGTATCGAGCGCGCACAAGGGCTCTGCGAGGGGTTCCGTCCACTTCCAAGTGCCCGGCACGACGCTGCCCGACGGTACGCAGCGGAGCTTGGGCGCGCCCGGTACGACGCTGCGCGTCTCGGGCGCCGTCTCGGGCGCTCCGACGGGCCTCGCGGCAGTGTACGCGGAGCGAGAGGCAGCTGATCTACTTATGACTGAGCGGCAGGCGGCGCTGCTCAATGTGCGTGTGGGTCCGCCGGTCGTGGAGCCGACGCCCGTCGTCACGCCCGGTTCGACGCGCGCCGCTGCAGCGGCGGCCGCCACCGCCGCCACGGAGCTCGAGGAGGCGCTCGAGATCGAAGTTGCCGGCTTCATCGAGGAGAGGCGTCGCGTCAAGACGGGAGATGCGATCTCCAAGAGCCCCCGGAGACCAAGCACCGCCGCCCCCGTTCCCCCCGGGGGAGCTGCGGCAGCCACGCCACTCACGGCGCGCGCCAGCACCAGAGCGACCGTGTCGGGCACTCCGCGCAGGCCGAACAGCGCGAGGCCCGGGCGCTAGGGCGATGGTGGCTTTACACACCGGTGAGTCTTGCGCGACATGTCACTTCTTCGGCATCTGCCAATGTTTCAGCGACGCGAGTAAATTGTAGCCCCTTGTTAGATGTTACGCTTAGCGTTTAAGTCAAATCGTCTAATAATATTAGTTGGTTCCGACCCGGTAACGGTTTAACGTGTTATGTTAATGTTTGTTACCGGATACCCATACCGCGCACAGTCCGAGTTGAAGCGAAGAGACAGCGCATGAGACAGCGGCACAGCGCCTTGTGAACCGGCCGTGACGCCACGCGCCCGTGGCGGCGTTCCGACTTCCGTCCACTTCCGACGTCGGTCGGGTCCGGTTCGGCTACGCATGGCGCGCGCGCGCCGCGTATGGACAAGACCCGCACTCGCCGTCATATTTACAGATAACACGCCGCCGTCACGGGTATACGCTACACCCTCATGTACGGCCCTACACTGTAGACGCTACACGCGCCGCGGGCGGGCGGCGATGAGGTCTGGAGGCATGACCATGAGTGAGGAATCAGGAAACATCGTGTAGTCGGTTTTTACTCGAACATCGTTAACCCTCTCTATCACACCGGTGTCGTGCGTTTTCCCGTATAGGTACCACGCACGTGTAGTCCTGGTCCGGACACTGCACTGTGAACACCGTCGTGCGGCGGTCGTGCCTGGTTTCAAGGGTTGCGCGCCCGCATTCGACCAGTGTCCGTCCCGTCGTACCTACTTTTGGATGCCTGCCCAGAATCAGAGAACGCAGACCGCATAAAGTACACGAAGCAGAGATGCCGCGTCGCGGAGATCGTCGAGTGTGAGAGGTTGATTCCTCAAGCCAGGGCCATATGGACGGGCCGGCCACGGGGCGCCGTGGTGAGCACTTGCATGCAAGGCAGGGCCATATGGACGGGCCGACTCCTCATCAGATGCCATATGTCTTCATCCTTGGTTGCGGCGCACGAGGAGCTAACGCACGAGAGCAGAGTGATGCAAGGTGCTTGGCAGGTCGTCCCGTCGGTAAGCCGCCTCACGTCGAAGTGGTGCGCGATGGCGCGCGCGCCGATGGGGTGATGATCGAGGTCACGGTCACGTTGCGCTGACGCTTAGGCGGCTCGACGCTAATGGCGCCGCGTGCGTAGCCGTTGGGCGCGCGCGCGAGCATCTCCTGCCCATGGACCGAGTCTGAGACCCTAGGCGGCATCGCACCGCCACTGCCACCGCCGCCGCCGCCAGTGCTGCCGCCGCCAGCCCCGACGCCGGTGCCGCCACCAGCCACAGCAGCGGCGACGTCGCTGGGCGCGCCGAACACGTGATGCTGTGGCGGCGTGGCATGCACCTCTATCGGGGATCCCGATGCAGTTCCATTGACGGATCCCGAGGCAGTGCCGATGCTAGCGGGTTTGGGGAGCGAGGGCGTCTTCTCAGGAGGCTTATCGTGCGGGTGCAGCATTGAGACCGCGCGCGGCATCGAGCCGACCCGAGGCTGAGCATGCTCGGTGCGATGCTGCCCCTGACTTCCCCACTGCTGCCCCTGACTTCCCCACTGCTGCCCCTGACTTCCCCACTGCTGACCCTGACTTCCCCACTGCGTCACTTGGAGTGACTCGCACGAGAGCGACTTGGCCAGGGGTATCGTATGCTCAGCAAGCCATAAGGCCTCGCGCACCACGGGCGACTCGATTTGAGGTGCGACTAGTCGGCAGTCAGCCGCTGCGGGCACACGCAAGCCATCCAGCAGAGGCAGAGGCGAAGGCTGCGGCGGCGGCTGCGGCGGCGGCGGCTGATGCTGCTGATGTTGCTCCTGCTGCTGCTGATGATGATGATGATGCTCATCGGCAGCGCAGTCAGCCAAGCTGGCACTCACGTCGAGCGCATCGCTGGATTTTGAGCGCTGCGCACGGAAGCCCTCGAGCGTGAGCACGCGTAGCCGCTCGTGCTGGCGTGCCAGATTAGCATACACCTCTTGCAAGCGACTCTCACGGACCTGCGAGGCTGCGAGATGCTCGCGAAGGCAGCCAATCTGGTGCCTCAGGCTGCAAACGTCGGTAGGTGGCTCGTCATTGAGGTTGGCTGCGGCGGCGGAGCGTTTCCTGAGCAGTACGCTCAGCTTCGAGGTGGTCAGCTGGTGCTCGCGCTTCTCCACCTCCAACGAGTGCTCGATCGACGAAATCCTCTCGACTGATGTCTGCAGCTCCTTGTCGAGGTCGACGACCTTGCGCTTGAGCGCCTCGACCATGCGGTCCGCAGTGGTGGCTTCGATCAGGCCGGCTAGTGGAGTGGCCGATGACCGAGCTTCCGCTTCCTCTGTCGCGGCGCTCCGCATGGAATGAATGCGGGTGCTCCTGGTATTTTCAGCAGAAGGTCGCAGCAAGATCGCCTTTGGAATGAGGTATTTTCTCTTTCCTTTCTCGGGAATCTCTCTGATTTCATCAACAGCGTCCAGAAAATATCGAAAGTTCCGGTTGTTTTTCTCAAAAGTTACCAGTTAGCGTGCCGACGCGAATAAGGGCACGATGCTCGGCGGTGCGAGCTCTACAGCCGTGCATCCGTCGAGATCTCGCAACGTGGTGTCCGCCCCGATGGCAATCAGCAGCTTGGCGAGGTCGGCGTGCTCGCACGCACACGCCATGTGCAGTGGAGTCAACCCGTCCACGTTTTGCACATTGGGAGCGGCGCCCGCCTCGATCAGGCATCGCGCGACTGCCACGTGGCCGCTGTCGCACGCCCAGTGGAGCGCCGAGTGGCCGTCCTCGTCGAGCTGATCCACGTCCGCGCCACGTGCCACGAGCGCCTCGCACAGCGCCACGTCACCGGCTTTGGCCGCAGCGTGAAGAGCGATGGCGTTGATCTCAGGCTCCGGCTCGGGACCAGCGAGAGAGCTCATGACCGGACCAGCCATTCCACCCATCATTGAGTCGATGGCATCCAACTCTGCCTCAGCAGCTGCGTCGTCCTGTGACGCCTCGTCGCCGCCGCCCGATCGTGCGACGGCCACGGACTGCATGTACTGGCGCATCGCATCTGCCCGCGGCAGCCCCGCCAACCTCGACCATGCCTTCCATTTGGATCGCGCCGCCGGATCTAGCAGGTTGCCCGACGAAGATGATGGGGCATCGCCGACGGTCCCCTGCTTGAAAAGCGCATATAAGCTGAGCCGCGTGCTCACCGAGAGGCCTTTGAGGCTGAGAGCATCTCGTGCTGCTTCGTGGAACCTGGCCTCGAGATGAGGATCCACTTCCTCGTAGCGTGGCTCGCCATCGTGCTTCTTGCGTTGGGCACTCTGGGTGTCGTCGAGGCCGAGCGACCGCGAGAAGACTCGTGCGAGGCTCCGCAGGCGTGCGAAGCACGAGTCCATAAAAATTGGTGGTTCGTTGTCCGCAATCGATGCGCTCGCGGAAGTTCTTCGGCACGATCGTCCGTGCGAGCGTTGTGCACACGAAACAGGACCGCCTGGCGCCGAGATCGCAATCGAGAGATTCACGTTTCCCCACAGAGCGCGAGCCGCGGCCTGGGAGGCGCCCCTTGACGAGGGATGTAATTGCGCCTGTACGGTTACCGTATCTCGTGCCCCTCTTCTATAACGACTCGAGTTGCCTCAAAGCCGATCGCGATACACGATTGCACGTTGCGGGTCCAAAGCCCCCCGGACGTGCTCCACAGTACAATTGTAGTTCGAGATTAAAAGTGGTGAATTTGTTTTCCCCCCATTACTCGTCACAGTGTTACGACGCGAAGTTTCCGGAAACAGCAAGTCCTTCAAAACGTGCTTCGTAGGAATCGCGCTCGACAACTCCTCCGTCTGGCTCCGAACGCTTTTTCTGCGGCTTTGCGGGACTCCATCACGTGGGATGAGCGACGAACCCAACGCTTTGGACCCTCAAATGATCGATGAACTCGGTTTTGGTGTTGACCTCGTAACAACATTCGAGACCTCGGGTGGTGGCGGTGCTGGTGGCGCTGATGCTGGTGATGCTGGTGGTGCCGGTGGTGGTGACGTGGCGGCCTCCGCTGACCTCGGCCTGCACG
>Ga0209550_10004816_pt1 | contig 12756 bp, 14 predicted proteins | sample LauGreSuBDMM15SN_2_FD_187567 | JGI IMG/M metagenome (GOLD analysis project Ga0209550, IMG submission 187567) | Freshwater lake microbial communities from Lake Michigan, USA - Su13.BD.MM15.SN (SPAdes) (version 5) | ecosystem: Environmental > Aquatic > Freshwater > Lake | place: Lake Michigan... | reverse complement strand
TCCCAGCTGGCTGGGGTTTCTGCTGCAGCAGAAACCCCAGCCAGCTGGGAGGCAAGGGCTTCTGGCGTCATAACGACATCTGCCTGATTAGAGACAACGTCAAAGGATTGCTCTAGCTCAGCGAGCGCCTCAGGGAAAATAGCTCTGGAGACAAGGATTTTAGGTTTTGAGGTGGTATTCATTCTTGGCACTTTACACCAAGCCAATTTCAGCTTTCTTGGAAATAGCGGCAATTCGGCTAAAATATGCCCATCCGCTGGTTGCTATGCCATCCCCTTTTGGCTGCTAGCTTCTGGTCCTTTTAGCAATCCAACCCGTTAAATGCCATGACCTACGTTGTTACTGAAGCCTGTATTCGCTGCAAATATACCGACTGCGTTGATGTCTGTCCGGTTGATTGCTTTCGCGAAGGACCTAACTTTTTAGTGATTGATCCAGACGAGTGTATCGATTGCGCGGTATGCGTTCCGGAATGCCCAGTCAATGCAATTTATGCAGAAGACGATGTACCCAGCGACCAGCAAGCATTCATCAAAATGAATTTGGATCTTGCCAGAGGCTGGCCATCGATTACCAAATCCAAGGGCGCCCTTCCCGATGCAGACGAATGGAAAGACGTTACCACTAAATTAGACCAGCTCGTTAAGTAGGTTAACTAGCTCGATGGATTGCCATCAATCCAAACGGAGGCAGCGTGCAGGCAATTGAAACCGATGCCCTCATTATTGGTGCAGGCCCTGTCGGTTTGTTTCAAGCCTTTGAGCTGGGTTTACTAGAAATTCAGGCACACATCATTGATGCATTGCCTGAAGCAGGCGGCCAGTGCATGGCGCTCTACCCCAATAAGCCCATTTATGACATTCCAGGCATACCCGTTTGTACCGGTCGCGAGCTAACCCATAATCTCCTTGCGCAGATTGCCCCCTTTAATCCCCCCATGCACCTGGGTCAAGCAGTGATGGAATTACGGCAAGAGCAAGATTCGCGTTTTTTTATCCGCACCACTGCAGACCAATCGTTTATCAGCAAGCTCATTTTTATTGCAGCTGGAGTGGGGGCGTTTCAAGAGCGTAAGTTAGCGCTCGATGGCATTGCTTCGTTTGAAAATAAGCAACTCTTCTATCACCTTGAAGAGCCCGAGCAATTTAATCAGCGCACTATCGTCATTTGTGGCGGCGACGAGACTGCTTTGGAATGGGCGATTCAGTTCGCGTCCACCGCGAAGCACGTCACCCTAGTACATCGCCGCAATGAATTTAAGGCAGAAAAACATATCTTGGATCAGTTTCATGATCTATGTACTGCTGGAAAAATCACCCTTTGCGTTGGGCAAGCCACTGGCTACGCAAGTAAAGACGGTCAGCTAACAGCGCTTAAAGTCGAGGATCTAGATGGCCATAGCCAAATCCTCCCACTGGATGGATTGCTCGTCTTTTTTGGCCTCTCCCCCAAATTAGGACCCATTGCCGATTGGGGCCTCGCACTCACCCGCAAGCAAATTGTGGTGGACACCGCCCGCTTTGAAAGCAGCATTCCTGGGATTTTTGCAGTCGGTGATATCAATACCTATCCGGGTAAGAAAAAACTGATCCTATCTGGCTTTCATGAGGCGGCATTGGCGGCTTTTGCGGCCGCCGAGGCGATTTTTCCGGATCGGCCAGTGCAGTTGCAGTACACCACCACCTCGCCCAAATTGCAGCAATTACTTGGCCTGCAGAAGCCTACCTAATATTGGGTTAATCTCTACCTATTCCCATTTGATCGAATACATAAACGAATGCATCAATACCACGAACTTATGCAGCACGTCCTAAGCCAGGGCGTTAAAAAATCCGATCGAACCGGCACCGGCACCCTCTCGGTTTTTGGCTATCAAATGCGCTTTAATTTGGCTGATGGTTTCCCGATGGTAACGACGAAAAAGTTACACCTCAAATCCATCATCTATGAATTACTGTGGTTTCTGAATGGCAGCACCAATAATGATTGGCTAAAAGAGCGTGGCGTTTCTATCTGGAATGAATGGGCAGCGCCCGATGGTGAATTGGGTCCAATCTACGGCTACCAATGGCGCTCATGGCCCGCGCCCAATGGCCAGCACATCGATCAAATCAGTGAAGTCGTTAATAGCATCAAAACCAATCCAGACTCCCGCAGGCTTATTGTCTCTGCATGGAATGTGGCTGATATTCCGCGTATGGCACTCGCACCATGCCATGCTTTTTTCCAGTTCTATGTTGCCGATGGCAAGTTGTCATGCCAGCTCTATCAGCGCAGTGCCGATATCTTTCTAGGGGTGCCGTTCAACATTGCAAGCTACGCCCTCTTAACGCACATGGTTGCGCAGCAGTGTGACTTAGAGCCGGGCGAGTTTATTTGGACGGGGGGCGATTGCCATCTGTACAGCAATCACCTCGAGCAAGTTGAACTGCAGCTCTCACGCAAGGCCTTCCCGCTTCCACGGCTCGTGATCGGCCGTAAGCCTGCCTCACTCTTTGACTATGCGTTTGAAGACTTTGAAATTGTGGGTTATGAATGCCATCCCCACATCAAAGCGCCCGTTGCCATTTAATTGATGCGACGACCATGACTCAACCTGCTATCTCCATGATTGTGGCCCGCGCCCGTAACGACGTAATCGGCCGCGACAATCAAATGCCCTGGAAAATATCCGCTGACCTGCAATTTTTTAAGCGCGTCACGATGGGCTACCCCGTCATCATGGGCCGCAAGACTTGGGAATCGATTGGCCGCCCTTTGCCCGGCAGGCGCAATATTGTGGTGAGCCGCAATCCGGATCTGCAACTCACTGGCGCGGAGGTGGCTAGCTCCTTAGGTGATGCGCTGCAGCGCTTGAGCGATCTTGAGCGGGTCTTTGTGATTGGCGGAGAGCAACTTTTTACCCAGGCCTTTGATTTAGCCGACCGCCTCTACATTACAGAAATTGATATTGAAGTTGACGGTGGGGACACTTTTTTTACCGTACCCCATCCTGAGCTATGGCGCGAACTAGAGCGCGCCCCCGCACAGGAGGGTGACATTCATTTTGATTTTGTTACCTTGGAGCGTAAGTCAAACTGAGATCATGTTGTGCCTGATTACTACAGTTTTTTATTGAAGCTGTACTGCGCAAATGCCTGCTCGGCCACATTAAACCACTGCGCCTCCATATTACGAAAGCGCCGATAGTCTTCGTAAATTGCTTTAAAGCGAGGGTTCTTTGCAGATTCTTCAGCGTAGGCTTCTTGCGTTGCTGTAAAACAGGCATCAAGTATCTGCGTATTGAACTTGCGCAGTACGGCACCGTTTTGCAGTAGCCGCTGCAATGCAGGGGGATTGAGAGCATCGTACTTGGCACACATCTCGGTGTGCGCCTGAAAACAGGCGCCCTCCCACGCAGCTTGATATGCGGGAGGCAGTTCATCCCACTTCTTTTTATTCACCAGAAAAGAAAGTGATGCGCCACCCTCCCACCACGCAGGGTAGTAGTAATTTTTGGCAACCTTCGCTAGCCCGAGTTTTTCATCATCGTAGGGGCCAACAAATTCGGCGGCGTCGATGGTGCCTTTTTCTAAGGCGGAGTAAATCTCACCAGCAGGTAGCTGTTGCGGCACAACCCCTAACTTGGAAAGGATGTTGCCAGCAAACCCGGCAATCCGAAACTTAAGGCCCTTTAAATCGGCGACCGTTTTAATTTCCTTCCGAAACCAACCGCCCATTTGGGTTCCGGTTTGGCCGCCCATGAAGTTCACAATATTGTAGGAAGCATAGAGTTCGCGCATTAACTTCATGCCGTTGCCATGGAGTATCCACGCATTTTGCTGGCGCGCAGTCAAACCAAAGGGTGCTGCAGTATCAAATATAAAAGCACTCTCCTTGCCTAAGGAATAGTAGCCTGCGGTATGGCCTACCTCAACCGTGCCATTTTGCACTGCATCCAGCACTTGCAAGGGTGGGACGATTTCTCCAGCAGCAAACACCTTGATGTTGAACTTTCCATCGGTTGCTTTACGCAATGCATTTGCAAAATTCTCAGACGTGCCATACAAATTATCCAATGACTTCGGAAAGCTCGAGACGAGACGCCAATTAAGGCTGGGCTGTGACTGAGCAATGGCTGGCGCTGCCAAAGTGACCCCGCCCACGCCCGTTGCGATCGATGCTTTTTTTAGAAATGATCTGCGTTCCATAAAGGCTCCCTTCTTTTGTTCGATGTATTGGGTAGTCTAAACCGCGCTTTTACTTTCCGCCAATGGTCATCGACCCAATCAGGATCGAGCCCGTTTCCTTGGTGCCGCGAACCAAAACATCGCTACCAATCAGCTCAATGTTCATCAGCATGTCTCGCAAGTTTCCGGCAATGGTAATTTCTTCAACGGGGTACTGTATCTCCCCGCCTTCGACCCAGTAACCAAAAGCACCGCGCGAGTAATCGCCGGTGACGTAATTCACGCCCTGACCCATCAGCTCGGTCACAAGTAAACCCGTGCCCATTTCCCGCAGCAAGGCTGGCAAACCGCCTTTGGGCGTTCTTGAACTGCTCAGACTCAGGTGATGCGATCCCCCTGCATTGCCGGTGGTTTTCATGCCAAGCTTGCGAGCGGAGTAGCTTGATAAAAAGTAGCCTTCTAAAATTCCTTTTAATATTACGCTGCGTGCGCGGGTCTTTACGCCCTCTTCATCGAATGGTGAACTGCCCGTTAATCCCTTGATGTGCGGACTCTCGATCAAATTGATGTGGGCTGGCAATACCGGCTTACCAAGACTATCCAGTAAGAAACTCGAACGGCGGTACAGAGCGCCCCCTGAAACGGCTTGCACCAAGGAGCCTAACAAGCCTGCAGCCAGTGGAGCTTCAAAAATGACAGGGCAGCGGCGCGTGCTGAGTGATTTGGCATTGAGGCGCGATAAGGCGCGCTGCGCTGCATAGCGGCCAATATCCGCTGGTTTTGCTAAGTCTTGCGCCATGCGTGAACTCGAATACCAATCGTCACGCTGCATGGCGGATTTTTTTCTGCCGCCACTTGCAATCGGTGCGCAGGAAATAAAATGCCGCGAGTATGGATAGCCGCCCATAAAGCCGTTGCTGGTGCCCATCATAAAATGAGCGTGGTGCGCTGATACCGAGGCACCATCGCTGTTGCTGATTTGCGAACTGACCGCAAACGCAGCGGCCTCTGCACGCTGAGCCAAGGCAATTGCCTCCTCTGATTCAATCATCCACGGATGAAAGAGGTCTAAATTTTTGGGCTTTTTTTCCAAGAGATCTGAATCGGGCAGGCCAGCACAATCGTCTTCTGCGGTATGGCGTGCAATGTGAAATGCAGCCTCGACGGTTTTACGCAAAGAATCCGGTGAAAAATCACTGGTGCTGGCATTGCCGCGGCGCTGGCCAAGGTACACGCTTAAGCCAATTTGCTTATCCAGACTCTGCTCAATGGTTTCTACGGTCCCCTTGCGAACCGTCACCGAGAGGCCTTGACCCTCTGAAACCTCAACCGCCGCATCAGAGGCGCCCAATTTTCGGGCCTCAGTGAGCATAAATTCGACAATGACTTTGAATTGACTAGGGGTATATGTAAACATGCTTCAATGATAGCTAGAATAGAGCCATGAAGCATACAGAAATTCCCGAACGGGGTAATCCCGATGAGGTGCGGATTGGCCTGGTTTCCATCTCCGATCGAGCCAGTGCGGGCACTTACCAAGATGAAGGCATACCAGCCCTAAAAAACTGGCTCGGACTGGCAATCACCTCCCCCCTCAGCACCCATGAACGGTTAATCCCGGATGATGCTGAGACCATTACAGAGACTCTGATTGAGCTCGTGGATGAGCTTGGCTGTGATTTAGTCCTGACCACCGGCGGAACCGGTCCTGGGCGACGGGATGTCACTCCAGAGGCAACCTTAGAGGCGGGAACCCGAGAAATGCCTGGCTTTGGAGAGCAGATGCGTCAAATTAGCCTGCGTTTTGTACCGACTGCCATTTTGTCTAGGCAGCTTGCTGTACTGCGTGAAATTGAGGGGCATGCCGCATTGATTATCAATCTGCCTGGGCAGCCAAAATCGATCCGGGAAATTCTGGAAGGCCTTAAAGATGCGGACGGGAAAGTGATCGTCGCAGGTATCTTTGCTTCCGTACCCTACTGCATTGACTTGATTGGCGGTCCCTACATTGAGGCTGATCCCGACATCATCTCGGTCTTTAGGCCGAAGAGTGCGATCAAGCCGCGTCCTTAGTCTGCTGCAGTCGCTGTTGGCACTGCAGCTACGCTGGGAATAAAAAAGGTATTGCGGTAATAGCGCAGCTCTTCAATCGACTCTTCGATATCGGCTAAAGCAGTGTGCGCCTGTTTTTTGACAAAGCCCTTCATGATCTCAGGCTGCCAGCGGCGAGCCAGCTCCTTAATGGTGGACACATCCACGTTGCGATAATGAAAATACGCCTCCAACTTGGGCATATAGCGCGCCATAAAGCGGCGGTCCTGGCAAATGGAGTTGCCGCACATCGGCGAAATGCCTGCCTTAACGTACTGCTTTAAAAAAGCAATGCAAGCCTCTTCTACCGCATCCTCATTGAGTGTTGAAGCCTTCACGCGATCAATCAGACCGGATTTACCATGAGTACCTTTGTTCCACGCATCCATGCCATCGAGAACAGCATCGTCTTGATGAACCACCCAGACTGGAGCCGTGGCAATGGTATTGAGATTGGCATCGGTCACGATCAAGGCAATCTCTAGAATGCGATCACTGTCTGGTTTTAATCCAGACATCTCCATATCTAACCAAATTAAATGTTCGCCCGTAGAAATAATGTTCTTTCTATTGAATTAAAAAAGGGTGCCTAAACCACAGGAGCTTGAAATTAGATTTTTTCATCTCGTAACCAATACCACTTATACAAAATATGCTGGCCTAAGCGTCTAAACGGCGCCAACAAAGCAGAGTTAATGACACCAAATAAATTGGGATACTCCAGCGGAGTAGCATAAATGGGTAAATTAAATACGGGGTTTTCGGCATCCTGACCGGCAATCCGCTCGGCCAATCTTTTGCCTGCCCACGTTGAAAAAGATACCCCATTTCCACCATATCCGAGGGCGTACCATACGGCCCGATCAGGATCAGGCCGCACAATTCGCGGCATCATATCGTGACTGACATCCACCCACCCCCACCACGAATAATCAATCGGAATATTGGCGATGGCAGGAAATTTTCGAGCAATGCCATCCGTTAGCAACTTAAGGTGGGCTGGACCCTCTGCATCGCGCCCGCTCACAGCACTCCGACTTCCAATTTGGAGGCGATTATCTTTCAACAAGCGGTAATAGAAACGCAGCGTGCGCGTGTCGGTAATAAAAATATTGGACTTAAAGCCGGTTGCTTCAATTTCTTCTAGGCTAAGTGGCCTTGTCACTACAGAATTAGACAAAATGGGGAGAATTTTGTTTTTGAGAGTGCGCTCAACTTTTTGCTCAATATATCCCCCCGTACAAAAAGCCACACGCTTTGCTCGCACTATGCCGCCAGGAGTATGTAGGATATTCATTCCATTTTGAGTCTCCGAGCGTAATACTGGAGAAGAGGTATGAATACGCACACCCATGGCGCGCGCTTTGCGCATTACACTAAAATTAAACTTAAGGGGGTGAATGCCAACACCCTCACTCTCAAGCAAAGCGCCGTGAGCGTCATGATCGTCGCAATAACGCGCTTTGATTTCTTCGCGGGATAGGATCTGCGTGTCGTATCCAAAAATAGTACGACGAACCTCAGCCTCCCGCCTCAAGTAATCCATTTTTTCGGGACGATGGGCGACATAAAGGTGACCCGTATCGGTTGCTTCACAATCAAATTCGCGCGTTAATCCTTTGAAATTTTCAAAGCCAAGCCGAATCTCGGCATCCAGGCGTTTGGCAGTATCCATACCCCAGCGCTCAATCCACTGCGAGCGACTTAGACGACCACTCGCATTTTGGCCCTGCCCACCATTGCGACTAGAGCATCCCCAAGCCAATTGATTCGCCTCTAGGATGACCGCCTTAATTCCATGTTCTTTTGCTAAATACAGTGCAGTCGACAATCCCGTTGCCCCTGAGCCAACAATGGCCACATCCGCGGCCATATCAGCCAAAACGGGTCCATCGTCTTGTGGCGGCTCACCCGCTGTAGCCACCCAATATGTCGGTGAATAAGCGGTATTCAAACCAATAGACTCTCCTGTCAAGGGGTCATATTTGGGATCGTATTCTCTTTTTTTGGGGCTTATGTGTTTGTGCATGGCTAAATCAATTAAGAAATTATTTGCTTTCGAAAGACATTCTTTTTGAAAATTTTGCCATCTCGGAATGTAAAAACATCGACGCCATTGGCTTCAAACTTGACACCCTTGAGATCAGTGCCAGAAAATCGCCATTCGGATATTCCATTGTCTCCGAAGACAAAATGGGTTGCATCAAGCCATTGCGCATCCGGAAACTGAGTCCATGCTGACTCAAATGCTTTTCTCACCTGCTCATGGCCAGTAAATCGATTTCCGTAAACATAACTTCCTGCAGCCGTTTCAAAAATACAATCCTCTGTCATAAATGACATCAATGCATCAATATCATGCTTATTCCAAGCGGCTGAAAAATTTTCTAGAAATTCAATGTCGATTGTATTTTTCATAGTCTCCATTCTTAAAGGCAAAAAACGGGCGCATCACATGCGTACAAAGGCCTTAAACACTGAGTTTAGCTCAAACTGCCGTGGGGGTTTTATATAAATTACAATCGAATAATGCTATTTACAATCACTTTCGTATTGTTTTTTATTTTCAGTTTTGGCGTGCGGCACTGGCTTGCCCAGCGGCAAATTCGCCATGTGGCTGCCCACCGTGAAACAGTTCCAACAGACTTTGCGCAGCGCATTACTTTAGGTGAGCACCAAAAGGCTGCCGACTACACCATTGCCAAGCTAAAGTTGGGTTTACTCGAAAACGCATTCAGTGCGCTTGTACTTATCGGCTTTACCTTATTGGGCGGCTTGGAATACCTCAATCAGACCCTTACCGATCTGTTAGGCAATGGCATCGGCCAACAAATGACATTGCTTTGCTCGATCTTTTTGATTTCTGGAATTTTGGATCTGCCCTTCACCTGGCATAAGCAGTTTGGGATTGAGGCAGCGTATGGATTTAATCGCATGACCCCGAAACTGTTTGTATTAGATATGGCCAAAGGTGTTACGCTTGGAGCGGCCTTAGGCTTGCCCTTGCTGTGGGTTGTGCTTAGCCTTATGGCAGAAGCGGGCAGCCTCTGGTGGCTATGGGCATGGGCAGTATGGACTGTGTTTAATGCCCTGCTACTTTGGCTCTTTCCAACGTTTATTGCGCCCCTGTTTAATAAATTTAAAGCCTTGGAAGACGGTCCGCTGAAAACCCAAATCGAGGGCTTACTGAAGCGCTGTGACTTCGCTAGCCAGGGCTTATTTGTGATGGATGGCAGTAAACGCAGTGCCCATGGCAACGCCTATTTCACTGGTATTGGTAAAGCCAAACGCATTGTCTTCTTTGATACCTTGATTGAGAAACTGAACCCAGGCGAAGTAGAGGCGGTACTTGCACATGAACTGGGGCACTACAAACGCAATCACATTCGCAAGCGTTTATTGGTTTCGTTTGCGATGAGCTTTGTCATGCTCGCGCTGCTCGGCTGGGTCAGTACACAATCTTGGTTTTACATTGATCTGGGTGTCAAGCCTAGCTTAGAAGGGTATAACGGCGGCTTAGCACTCGCGCTCTTTATGCTGGTCTCGCCTGTATTTGGGTTTTTCTTTACCCCCCTCAGCAGTCTTGCCTCACGCAAGCACGAATACGAAGCCGATGGTTTTGCCGCAGAGAAGGCATCGGCGCATGATTTAATCTCGGCCCTCGTGAAACTCTACCAAGACAATGCATCAACCCTGACACCTGATCCGATTTATACCGCGTTCTACAGCTCCCATCCGCCCGCACCGCTGCGCATCGCGAACCTGCAGCGCTTAAGTCAAGCCTAAACGGATTGCATGGAGCAATTTCGTGCCCTTCTCATCGCCTCTTATGGTCGGCATTACCTCGCCGAAAGAATAGCAAGTGATGGCTCGCATGGTGGGCCCTTTTTTCAGGTTAGTACTCCAGCCAAGCAGCACGTTGGCGCGGTCGGCGACCGCCTACTTTTAGAAAGTACCTCGCCCGATCAGGCGCGCATCATTCACATTGAAGAGAGGCGCAATCTGCTTTACCGCTCGGACGCCTTTAAGAGTAAGTTAATTGCATCCAACGTGGATCAAATCTTAGTCGTACTGGCAACCCAACCGGCATTCTCGCCAGACCTACTTGGTCGTGCAGTCGTTGCTGCCGAGGCCCACGACATTGGGCTACACATCATTCTGAATAAATGTGATCTGAAGGATAGTCTGCCCATTGCACGCAAGCTGGTTGCGCCCTATGCGCGCATGGGATATCCCGTAACCGAGGTCTCGGCTAAGTTTGATCCCGTATCGATGGCATCCTTGCAATCTGACTTGTGTGGAAAAGTATCGGCTTTGGTTGGTCAGTCTGGTATGGGTAAGTCCACCTTACTCAATGCTTGGGTGCCGGATGCTGCTGCAGTCACGCAAGAGTATTCTGTTCGGCTAGATACCGGAAAACACACCACCACGGCATGCCGCTACTACGATTTACCAGGCTGGGGACGTGATCAACAAGGTCAATTAGGCGCGCTGATTGACTCACCGGGCTTTCAGGAGTTTGGCTTGGCCCACCTGTCGGTGAGTGAGCTGCAACATGCTTTTCGTGAGTTTAAAAGTGTATTGGGCCGGTGCCGTTTTCACAACTGCGTGCACCTGACTGAGCCTGACTGCGCGATTCGAGATGCAGTCGATAAAAATCAGATTACCGCTGAACGCCTCAATTTATTTCGTCAGTTACGTTCGGATTCCAAGACTGCAGATGTACAGCTCCAGGGAATTACCCAAGCCAAAGAGCGATGGTCAACATCGCCAACAAAACCAGGCAAAAAATAACCGTGCGCCACACTAAGCCAATAGCAGAGCGCATAGAACGTTCACTTGGCTCTAGCCCTACCTCATAGACTGCGGATTCCCCTGCTTCAGCCATGCGCAGGGCTTCGTCACTGTCTGGCTCGCTTAATGGCTCACCTAAGCGTACGCCCAATGCGCCACTTCCTGCAGCGAGGATGACTGCGGTTAATGAATCACTCCACTTTTGCGTCAAATAGCGCCAAGAGTAAACGGCGCCCTCGAAATTACCCACGATGGCAAATGTCATCGCCGTCATGCGTGCAGGAACCCAATCCAATACATAAAAGAAATGGCGTGCTGCCTGGCTCAAATGAAAGTCACCCAACTGCGTCCAGCGCTGCGATGCGGAATCTGCAAACCGGTAAAGCACCACTCCAGCCGGACCGATGGGCGCCAAGAACCAGAAGAGCACACCAAGAACGTGGCGATGGGCCCCAATAATGGCTTTTTCCAATGCCAAGGAAATCACCTCAACCTCGCTCAAATGGCTAGCATCAAGCTCAGGTCCATACCACTGCGCTAAAGCCTCGCGAGCGGCCGGTAAATCATGGTTCTGAATCGCAATGTGCACGGTAGTAAACGAATGGCTAAATTGCCGAAAGCCAAAGAATAGGTAAACGATGACAACGTTGAGTACGAATGCCAAAATGGGGTAGGTGAGCATGAATGCCACATGCAATACAAAAATAATCACCGTAGGTAATATGAAGGCAATCAGGCAAGCCATGCGTGCGCCTACTGCAGATGCGCCCTGCTCCTTTTTTGCACCAAACTCCTTTGCAACCCAATCAAGCCAGCCAGAGCTCATCCGCCGAACCCAATGGCTGGCAGTGACTGGCCGATATTGTTCGGCAATTAAGGCGAGAAGGATGGAAAAAAAGCTCATAATTTTAAGAAATGATATAGGTTTCTGAGCATGCCAGCCGTGGCGCCCCAAATAAAGCGGTCTTGATAGGGCATGGCATAGAAACGGCGACATTCCTCGCCATTCATCCAAACCCGAACCTGATGGTTAGCCGGATCCATCAAAAAGGGGAGCGGGACATCAAATACGTCAGCAACCTCAAACGCGTCGACTGGATAGTGGGGCTGCGGATCGACCAAAGCGACCACCGGCGTAACACGATACCCCGATACCGTCAGGTACTCGGGCAAGGTGCCAATGACCTCGACATGCCCGGACTCAAGGCCAATTTCTTCTTGGCTTTCGCGCAGCGCAGTGGCCCGTAAATCAATGTCCCCAACATCCATACGGCCACCGGGAAAGCTAATTTGACCAGCATGGTCATGCAAATGATCGGTGCGCTGGGTTAGCAAAATAGATAAGCCCTCGGGCTTTTTTAAAACCGGTATCAATACTGCCGCATCGGTTGTAAGGCCTTTAGCCGATCGAGTGCTAATAATATCGGCAGCCAAGGCATAGCGATTTTCATCGGTAATCTCGGGAGACCAGTCTAGCGTTTGCAAAAAACGACTACGCAAAGCGTCCACTAACAAGGCATGCTCTGCAATACGCGGATCGGCATCACAACAGCGCTCGATCGGCACAATCGTAGGATCAAAGCGGGATGGAGATGCAATGGCGGAGGGCATGGTTTATTTTAGGCGATCCAGCGATGCGATGCGGTTAAGAAAAAAGGCGACCTAGGCCGCCTTTTCTTGTCAGCAAATGATTGCTTACTCT
>Ga0209550_10004815_pt1 | contig 12766 bp, 1 predicted proteins | sample LauGreSuBDMM15SN_2_FD_187567 | JGI IMG/M metagenome (GOLD analysis project Ga0209550, IMG submission 187567) | Freshwater lake microbial communities from Lake Michigan, USA - Su13.BD.MM15.SN (SPAdes) (version 5) | ecosystem: Environmental > Aquatic > Freshwater > Lake | place: Lake Michigan, USA... | reverse complement strand
GGCGTAGCGGCCGAGGTGACGAGGCCGGAGAACCCGGTTCACCTTTCATCCCGCCTCCTCACGTCGGCGGCTACGGTCGATTGCATGGCTACGGCTAAGACGACCATCGGTTTTTTGTAGGAGCCTGCTTGCGGCCGATTTTACATTTTACCGAGTGACCACGTCCTGAGTCGCCCGCAAGCAGGCTCCTACCTTCCGGAAAACCGGACTACCACGCTGATCGCGCTGACCCGAGGCGGATCGCGCGAACGAGGCCGGGGTTCCCGGTCGATCGCGATGGGCGTGGCGTGTACCGGACTGAGGCGCTTGGCCTGCAACGATCCGGCAACGTTCGCGATTATGTTCGACCAAGGTCGGGCGGTTCATTCGAAATACGGCCGTTTTTTTACCCGATTTATTTTTTTAACGTGAAATCCTTGCCCCTCACTCGCTCTTTTTCCTTCGTGATCGCGGCCGCCCTGCGGCTGGGCCGCAGCATCCGCGCCGTCCGCGGGCTGCTGACGGTCGTGGTGGCGGGAATCACCCTGCCGGCGGGGTCGGCCCTGTTTGCGCAGAAGGTGACGACGCTGGCGGGCTCCGGTCAGTCCGGTAGCACCGACGGCACGGGCACGGCGGCGAGTTTTGCTGGTCCCTATGGAGTCGCGGTGGGAGCGGACGGCACGGTTTATGTTGCGGACACTGCCTCCAACAAGATCCGAAAGATCACGGCGGCGGGCGTGGTGACGACGCTGGCGGGCTCCGGTGAGCTCGGTATCACCGACGGCACGGGCACGGCGGCGAGTTTTGCTTCTCCCAGAGGCGTCGCGGTGGGAGCGGACGGCGCGGTGTATGTGGCGGAAGGCTCCGGCAGGATCCGAAAGATCACGCCAGCAGGCGAGGTGACGACGCTGGCGGGCGTGGGTTTTCTCAATCCCGCTGGAGTCGCGGTGGGACCGGACGGTGCGCTGTATGTGGCGGACCTTTTATCTAACAAGATCCAAAAGATCACGATGTCCGGTGGAGTCGCGACCGTTTCGACGCTGGCGGGCTCCGATGCGAGCGGCAGCGCCGACGGCCCGGGCGCGCAGGCGCGGTTTAACGGACCCATTGGAGTCGCGGTGGGAGCGGACGGCGCGGTGTATGTGGCGGACAATGTCTCCAACAAGATCCGCAAGATCACGGTGTCCGGTGGAGTCGCGACCGTTTCGACGCTGGCGGGCTCCGGTGTGCGCGGTAGCAGCGACGGCCCGGGCACGGACGCGAGTTTTTCCTCACCCGTTGGAGTCGCGGTGGGAGCGGACGGCGCGGTGTATGTGGCGGACTCTAGATCCAACAGAATCCGAAAGATCACGGTGTCAGGTGGAGTCGCGACCGTTTCGACGCTGGCGGGCTCCGGTCAGTCCGGTAGCACCGACGGTACGGGCACGGCGGCGAGTTTTGCTGGTCCCTATGGAGTCGCGGTGGGAGCGGACGGTGCGCTGTATGTGGCGGACAATGGCTCCAACAAGATCCGCAAAATCACCTTCGGCGATCCCACCACCACGGGGCTGACGGCCTCGGCGGCGACGGTCACGAGCGGGGCCTCGGTCACGCTCACGGCCACGGTCACGCACCAGCCGCCCACGGGCAGCGCGGTGACGCCCACGGGCACGGTGACCTTTCAGGCCGGCACGACGACGCTCGGCACGGGGACCCTCAACGGCTCCGGTGTGGCCACCCTCGCGGTGGATTCGGCCACCTTGGCCGAGGGTAGCTCCAACCTGACCGCGCGCTACGACGCTCGCTCGGGGGGCACTCAGCCCGACCTCGCGGGCTCAACCAGCACGGCGGTCGCCCTCACGGTCAATCGCGCTCCGACGCTGCCCGGCACGGTGGCGACCACGACGTTTACGCCCGGCAGCGCGGGCTCGTTCCAATTTTCCTCGACGGGCTTTCCGGCCCCGACCTTCACGACGACGAGCACGTTGCCCGCGGGCGTGACGCTCTCCTCGAGCGGTCTCCTCGCCGGCACGGCGGCGGCGGGCACGGGTGGCAACTACCCGATCACCGTCTCCGCCAGCAACGGGATCGGCGGCCCGGCCACGCGGAGCTTCACCCTCGTGGTGACGAGCCCCCCGGCGTTCTCCGGGAGTGCGACCCTCAACGCGGTGGCCGGTTCGCCGGTCTCGGTGCAAGTCGGCGCCGCCGGCTTCCCGGCGGAGACCAACGCGAACCTCTTCACCAACGATTTTTCCGCCGCGCTGCCGACCACCTGGGCCCCATCGGGCGTCGCGGCCGTGACGGGCGGCATCCTCCAGCTGACACCGGCATCGAATAATTCCCGCGGCATCGTGACGTTGCCTGCGGTCGGCGCCACGAGCCCCACGGGATTCTCGGCCCGGTTCAAATTGATCGTGAGCAATGCCGGCGGCGCGGACGGCCTCAGCTTCAACTACGGTGCGCTCCTGACCGGTGCGACGCTCACGGGCACCGCGTCGCTGGAGACCGGCATGGTCTCGGCGGGGCTGGTGGTCACCTTTGGGGAATACGGCGACGACCGGATGGAAGTCCGCTACAACAACAAGATCCTCTCCCAAGTGTATGTTTCCTTCGCCAGCGCTGCCGGCAAGCCGGTCGATGTGACCGTGACGCCCCTCGGCCTGCTCACGCTCACCGTGGATGGCGTGACCATCACCACCGTGAACCTCGGCGCGGACTACGTGGCGGCGGCGAAGAGCACGTGGCAGTTTGCCTTTGCCGCCCGCACCGGCAGATCGAACAGCCAGCACGCGATCGACGATCTCACGATCGATGCGCTCCAGATCGCCTACGGCACCACCGCGAACTACGTCGATTCGACCTTCGGCGCCGCGCTGCCCACGGGCTGGAACCTGTTTGGCAACGGCGCCTCGTTGGATACGGCGAATAATGAATTCATTTTGACCCCGAATGCGGGTTCCAAGGCCGGCGCCCTCGTGCTGCCCGCGCTGGGCGCGACGAGCCCGACGGCCTTCTCGGCGCAATTTGATTACCGGGCTTCTGATGGCAGTGGCGCCGATGGCACCAGCTTTAACTACGGGGTGATCCCCGCGAGCCCCACGGGCTCCGATCAGGGCATCGCCACGTCCGGCCTCATCGTGCAGATGACCGAGTTTGGCACCGACCGGATCCTGATCAAATACGACGGCACGACCCTGGCGACGGGTAACGTGAATCTGAGCGGCCCCTTCCGGCGCGTGTCGATCGACGTGGCGGCCGACGGCGCGATCGCCGTGAGTGTCAACGGCACCGTGGCGGTCTCGGCGACGCTGCCTGCGGGCTATCTTTCGGCCACGAAGACGGCCTGGCAGTTTGCCTTCGGCGCCAAGACCGGCGGGTCCACCAACAAGCACAGCCTGCGGAATTTCTCGATTGCACGCCCCCGCGGCCTACCGGCGGGGCTCGCGCTTGATCCCGTGACGGGCAGGCTCTCCGGCACGCTCACCAACTCGGCCACGGCGAACTACCCGCTCACCCTCGTGGCGACCAATGCCTTCGGCGCCACGGTGCGCGACGTCACCCTGGCAAACGGCCCGCTGAGCAACCTGAGCCCCACCTTCGCGGCGGGCACCGATATCGGCCTGAGCCGCGGCTCCTTCACGGAGAGTGGCGTGACGCTCGGCGCGATCACCTTGGGCTTTGCCCCGCGGCCGGGGCAGAAGCTTACGCTCCTGGAGAACACGAGCGCGGCGGCGTCGACCGGCCGGTTCACCGGCATCGCGGAAGGCGGGACGGTCACGGGCACGTATAACGGCGACACCTTCACCTTTGCCCTCAGCTACGTGGGCGGCACGGGCAACGATGTCATCCTGACCCGCGTCCTCGGGACCGGGCAGATCGAAGGCGACGCGAATGTCACCACGCTCGCGGGCACGGCGGGTGCCAAGGGGAGCACGGATGGCACGGGTACGGCGGCGAGGTTTAATACACCTCGGGGAGTTGGCGTTGCAGCCGATGGCACGGTGTATGGAGCGGATACCTTTAATCACACTATCCGCAAAATCACCTCGGCGGGGGTAGTGACGACCTTGGCGGGCACGGCTACCGTGCCTGGCTTGGTGAACGGTCAAGGCACCGCGGCGAGGTTTTATTATCCCATCGGAGTTGCGGTCGGCGTCGACGGCGCGGTGTATGTGGCGGACTACACCAATGCTGCGATTCGGAAGATCTCGACCGGAGGGGTGGTATCGACCCTCGCAGGCACTGGTTTTGCCGGCAGCGTCAACGCCACGGGCACGACGGCGAGTTTTGATTGCCCCGCAGGAGTCGCGGTGGGAGCGAATGGCACGGTCTATGTGGCGGATTCGAAAAACCACAAGATTCGGAAGATCACATCGGCAGGCGTGGTGACGACGCTGGCGGGCTCCGGTGTGGCGGGCAGGGCGGACGGCACGGGCGTGGCAGCGACGTTTAACACTCCCGAGGGGGTCGCGGTCGGAGCCGACGGCACGGTGTATGTGGCGGATTCGTTGAACCACGCGATCCGGAAGATCACGGCCGCGGGCGTCGTGACGACGCTGGCGGGCACCGGCTCACTAGGCAGTGCAAATGCCACCGGCACCGCGGCGAGTTTTAGTAATCCGACTGGAATCGCCGTAGCGGCCGATGGCACGGTGTATGTGGCGGATCTGGGAAATATGAGGATCCGGAAGATCACGGCGGCGGGCGTGGTGACGACGCTGGCGGGCTCCGGTCAGTACGGGAGCGCCGACGGCCCGGGCGCGGTGGCGAGGTTTGCCTTCCCCTATGGAGTCGCGGTCGGCGTCGACGGCTCCGTGTATGTGGCGGATAATAATAGTCAGGCGATCCGCAAAATCACCCCGGGCGATGCTCGGCCGATCCTGACGACCACCGCGGCGACCGCGGTCGCCGGCGGTGGCGCGACGCTCAACGGCACGGTCAATCCCAACGGCTTCATCACGACGGCGCGGTTTGAGTATGGCCTGACCACTACCTATGGCTCGACGGCTGCGATTACGCTCTCGCCCACCAATGGCACGACGGCGCAGACCGTCTCGGCGCCGCTCACGGGCCTGACCGCGGGCACGACCTACTACTACCGCCTGACGGCGACCAACGTGGATGGCACGGCGGCGACGACGGCCGGGACTTTCACGACCACGGCGCTGGCTAAGCCCACGATCGCGGCCTCGAATCTGACTGATGCGGATTTTACCGTCGCGACACGGACTGATACGTCGCTGTCGTTGCGCTATTCGGTGACTTCCGACGGCGGCTCCGCCATCACGGAGACGGGCGTACGCTACCGCCGCAATAACTCAACCGATGCTTATGCGACCCAAACAGTAAGTGGCACGACCGGCACATTTACGGTCACTCTGACGGGCCTAACGCCGGCAGGGTATTATGAGATGCGTGCTTACGCGATCAACAGCGTTGGCACGCAATTCGGAACCCGGTACAGTGTGCCGACCCTCAGCACCGCTACGCCGCCCGCTGCCCCGACAGGCCTGACGGCCGACGTGAGCGGGACCTCGGCGCGGTTGAGCTTCACGCCGGGGGGCAACGGCGGCGTCGCGATCTCGAACTACGAAGTGAGTTTAGACAACGGCGCGACGTGGCAGGCGATGAGCCCGGCGGCGACGGCCCCGCCGCTGGCGATCACGGGCCTGACGCCCGGAGTGACCTACCAAGTCAAAGTGCGCGCGGTGACCACGGCCGGATCGGGCACGGCCTCGACCGCCAGAGACGTGATGGCGCCGACAGCCTTGGCGATCACGAGTCCAGCGAGTGCGAGCGGCACCTACGGCACGGCTTTCAGTTACCAAGTCGCCGGCAATGGAGCACCGACGACGTTCAGTGCGACGGGGCTGCCGGCGGGGCTCAGCATCAACCCCAGCAACGGTGCGATCACCGGCACGCCGACGCAGACCGGCTCGTTTACGGTCGATCTGGCAATCGGGACGTCCGCGGCCTCGGCAAAGCGCGCCCTGGAAATCACGATCGCGAAGCGAGCGCTGACCGTGACCGCCGAAGCGAAGAGCCGTGGCTACGGGCAGGAAGACCCCGCGTTCACGGCGACCCTGAGCGGCTTCGTCGGCACCGATACGGTGGCGTTGGTGTCGGGTTCGCCGAAGTTCAGCGCGGCCGCGACGGAGTCGAGCGTCCCCGGCGCCTATGCGATCACGCCGACGGCCGGCAGCCTCACGGCGACGAACTACAGCTTCGGCACGTTTACGCCGGCGAACCTGACGATCACCGCGCAAGCGGCGACGGTGACCCTCGGCGACCTCGCTCAGACCTACACGGGCGCGACGCGGCCGGTGAAGGTGACGACGGCGCCTGCGGGCCTCAGCGTGACGCTCTCCTATGCGGGCACCGGTGCGACGCTCTATGCGACGAGCGCAACCCCGCCCACCGATGCGGGCAGCTACACCGTGACGGCGACGGTGAACGCTGCGGGCTACTCCGGCACGACGACGCAGACCCTCGTGGTGGCGAAGGCGAGCCAGACGATCACGATCGCGCCGCTCCCCACCAGTGTGGCGCTCAACACGCTCGCGAACGTGGCCATCACGGCGAGTGCGAGCTCGGGCCTGCCGGTGAGCTTTGGTCTGGATACGGGCAGTGCGGCGGCCGTGGGCCTGAGCGCCGCGGTCAGCCCCTCCACGCTGACTAGCCTGAACGGCAGCACGGGCACCGTGAAACTCATCGCGACGCAGGCGGGTAACACGAACTACGACGCCGCGAGCACCGCGAGTGCGGACCTTGAAGTGACGAAGGCGAACCAGAAAATTACGTTCACGGGGCCGACGGATCAGGCGTTCAATGCCGCGAGCCCGACCCTGAGCCTCGCAGCGACGACGGATGCGACCGGTCTGGCGGTGAGCTTCGCTGTCGTGAGCGGCAACGCGACCGTCACCGGCAGCACGCTGACTCTGACTGGCACCGGTAAAGTGGTGGTGCGGGCGAGCCAGGCGGGCGACGGCACCTACAACGCGGCCCCGAGTGTGGACCAAGTCTTTTCGGTGGGCCGCACGAGCCAGACCGTGACCTTCAATGCGCTGGGTAACGCGATCTACGGCGATCCCGCGATCACCCTCTCGGCCTCGATCACGCCAGTCGGCCGCACGGTAACCTTTGAACTGATCAGTGGTCCGGCCACTCTCACGGGCGGCACGACCCTCACGCTCACCGGAGCGGGCGAGGTCAAAGTGCAGGCGAGCCAAGCGGGCGATACCGATTACGCGGCCGCGACGCCGGTCGTGCGCACCTTCACGGTGGCGCCGAAAGGGCTCACCGTCACCGGCACTACGGCGCAGAATAAGACCTACGACGGGACCAACACGGCCGCCGTCACCGGCGCGACCTTGGTCGGCGTGGTGATTGGCGACACGGTGAGCCTCGGTGGCACGACCGCAGGCACCTTCGCGCAAGCGGGGGCAGGAAACAGCCTTGCGGTGACGACGGTGATGACGCTCGTCGGCGCCGACGCCCCGAACTACACGCTTACGCAGCCCACGGGCCTGACGGCGAACATCACCAAGAAAACGTTGAACGTTGGCGGGGTGACCGTGGCGGACAAGATCTACGACGGCCTGCTGACGGCGAGCGCGAGCTTCAGTGCGGCCACGGTGGTGGGCCTCGTCGGCAGCGATGTCGTGACCCTCGATTCCTCCGCGGCGACGGCGGCCTTTGCCGACAAGACGGCGGCGGCGAACAAAACCGTGACGGTCACGGGGCTGGCCCTCGCCGCCGGCGGTGCCTCCGCGAACTACACCCTCGTCCAACCGACGGGCGAGGCGACGATCCAGCGCAAGACGCTCCTCGTGACCGGGGCCACGGCGAGCAGCCGGGACTACAACGGCACGCGGACGGCCGCGGTGAGTTATGCTTCCGCCACGCTTTCCGGCAAAGTCACCTTAGACGTGGTGAACCTCGATTCCACGAGTGCGACGGCGCTCTTTGACGATCGCAAGGTGGGCGTCGAGCGCTCGGTCCAGGTGGCGGGTCTCACCCTCACGGGCACCGACAGCGCCAACTACAACCTCGGGCAGCCGACCCTGAGTGCCTCGATCAACGCGAAGGCGATCACGGTCACTGGCGTCACGGCGCCAAACAAGGCCTTCGACAAGCTGACGAATGCGACCGTGGTGACGAGCGGCGCCGTGCTGGTGGGCGTAGAGACGGCCGACGCCGCGGCGGTGAGCCTCGTCGCCACGGATGTGCTCGGTGAATTTGCCGATGCTGCGGTAGGCACGAACAAGCCGGTGGCGATCGGCGGTCTCACGCTGACGGGCTCCGAGGCCACCAACTACACGCTCACGCAACCCTCGACGACGGCCGCGATCACGGGCGCCGCGCTGACGGTGACGGGGATCGTCGGCTACGACAAAGCCTATGACGGCACGACGGAGGCGAAAGTCGGCACGATGGCCGCGACGCTCGCCGGTGTGACCGCCGGCAGCGGTGTTTCGCTGGATGCGGCGAACGTCACGGCCACCTTTGCCACCGCCACGGTGGGCACGAATAAAACGGTGCAAGTCGCGGGCCTCGTGCTCAGTGGCCCGAATGCGGCGAACTACACCCTGACCCAGCCGACCGCGACAGCGACGATCAGCCCGGCAGTGGCCTCCGTCAGCGGGGTCACCGTTGATAACAAACCCTACGACGGCACGCTCACCGCGAGCGCCTCGTATACGGGCCTTCAACTGACCGGCATCTTGACCGGGGAAACGGTCACTCCGGTCACGACCGGGGCGAGTGCCAGCTTTGCGGATAAGGCCGTGGCAAACGGTAAAGCCGTGACCCTGACCGGCATCACGCTCACCGGCACGCAGGCGGCGAACTATACCCTGAGCCTGCCGACCCTCTCGGCCGACATTACGCCGAAGCCGATCACGGTGACGGGGATCACGGTGGCGAACCGGGTTTACGATACGACGGCGCTGCTCGCCCCGTCCTTCACGGGCGCGACCCTCGTGGGGGTGATCACGGGCGACACCGTTGCTCTAGAGAGCTCGGGTTCCGTGGCTGCGATGGCCGATGGCCTAGTGGGCCTGAACAAGTCGGTGACCTTTACGGGTATCGGCCTGAGTGGCGCGGAGGCTCGTAACTACAGCCTCACGCAACCGACCACGACGGCGACGATCACGGCGCAAGTCGTGACGGTCACGGGCGTGACGGCGTCGAACAAAATCTACAACGGCAACACGGTCGCGAGCGCGGACTTTTCGAATGCGGCCCTCGTGGGAGTCATCGGCGACGACACGGTGACGCTGGTCAGCTCGGCGGCGACGGCGAACTTCTCCTCGAAGACGGTGGCGGTGGGCAAGACCGTCACGATCGCCGGCCTGACCCTCGCCAGCAGCGAGGCCGCGAACTACACGGTCACGCAACCGACGACCACGGCGGCCATCACCGCGAAGAACCTCACGGTGAACGGCGTGACGGCGGCGAACAAAGTCTACGACCGCACGCTCACTGCGACGCTGAACTTTGCCAACGCGGCGCTGGTGGGTGTCGAGAGTGGCGATACGGTGACGCCGGCCAGCAGCGCGACCACGGGCACGTTTGCCACGGTCGGGGTGGCGACCGCCAAAACGGTTTCGGTCGCCGGCCTCACGCTCAGTGGCGCGGACGCGGGCAACTACACGGTCACACAACCGACCACGACGGCCGACATCACGGCGAAGGCCCTCTCGGTGATCGGCGCCACCGCGGCGACGAAGATCTACGATCAGAACGCGACGGCGACCCTGTCCTTTGGCGGTGCCGCTTTGGTGGGCATTATCAGTCCGGACGACGTGACCCTCCTCTCCGGTGCTGCGACGGGCACGTTTGCCGATGCGAATGCGGGCCGCAACAAAGCGGTCACCATCACCGGCCTCAGCCTCTTCGGCACAGACAGCGTGAACTACAGCCTCACGCAGCCTAGGGCGACAGCGGACATCGCACCCGCCGAAGCCATCCTCACCTTCAGCAACCTGGCCTACGTTTACAACGGCACCCCGCGCGCGGTCACCGTCACGGTCACGCCCGGCGGAGTGCCCCTCACGGTCGTTTACCAGACCACGGGCGGCGGCGCTCCCACCGACGCGGGTAGCTACGTCGTCACGGCCAACGTGACCAACTCGAACTACTCGGGCACCGCGAATCAGACCCTGGTGATCGCGAAGGCCACGCAGACGCTGACTCTGAACGCGCCGGCCTCGGCGACACTCTTGACGCCGGTCGCCGTCAGCGCGACGGCCAGCAGCAACCTGCCGGTGACGCTCGCGGTCACGGGCCCGGCCACGCTCGCCGGCGGCCAACTCACGTTCACCGCGCCAGGCACGGCGACGGTGACGGCGACCCAGCCGGGCAATGAAAACTACGCCCCGGCCACGGCTACGGCGACCATCACCTCGCTGGGCAAACTCGCGCAGTCGATTGCGTTTGCCCCGCTGGCGGACCGCCTGAGCAACAGCGGGACCTTTGCCTTGAGTGCGACGTCAAGTAGCGGTCTGCCGGTCAGCTTCACGATCATCAGTGGTCCGGCCCTGCTCTCCGGAGCGAATCTCACCCTGACCGGCGTGGCCGGCACCGTCGTGGTCCGCGCCTCGCAGCCCGGCAACGCAGTTTACAATGCGGCGCCCGACCTCGCGGTCACGTTTAGTGTCACCGCAGCCAAGACCAACGTTTACTTTGGCACGGTCACAAACGCCGGTAGCACGACGAAGTCGGGCGATGTCGCCGCCGTGATGCCGCCTGACTCGAACAAAGGTTCGTTGCTCGTCGTGGCGCCCTCGGTGGGGGTCAACTCGGCGTTCGACTTCACCCTTAACCCGGACGGCACGTTTATCATCACGTATGTGGTCCCGAGCGAAGCGCTCGCGACGCCGAGCGGAACGCCCGCGATCGCCGCGGCGCCGGTCACCCTCACCATCCGCGGCAGCCTCGTAAACGGACGCCTCCAAGGGGTGATCGAACCCCTCGGCCTCGCCTTCAGTGCGGCGGTGTTACCTGTGACGGGCCCCTCGGCCAACGCCGCGGGCTTCTACCAATCGAGCAACCTCGCGACCGCCGGCGGTTCGACCTACTCAGTCGTCGGCACGGACAACGAAGTGCTCGTCCTCGCGACGACGCGAGAGGTCACGACCGGCGGACTCACGACGCTCGGCTCGAACGGCACCTTTAACCTGCAAACGCAGACGAGCGCCGGCTTGACCACGGTCCGCGGCAGTGTCGATGCGCCCACCACCACGGTGAGCGGGACGATCAGTGTACCTGGAAAAGTGGATACAAACTTCGCCGGCGTCGCGACGACGACGACCCGCACCGACCGCCTGATCAACCTCTCGTCCCGCGTGCGGGTGGGAGCCGGGCGCACGTTGATCACGGGCTTCGTGGTCGGCGGCACGACCCCGAAACGCGTCGTGCTCCGAGCCGTGGGCCCGACGCTCTCCGGCTTCGGCGTCACCGGAGCCCTCGCCAATCCGCGTCTGCAACTCTTCGACGCCACCGGCAAGGTGATCGCGGAGAACGACGATTGGAGCGGCGCGGATACGACCGCCGCCATGGCGCAAGTCGGCGCCTTCGGCCTCACGGCTGGAGCGAAAGATGCGGCGCTCCTCGTCACCCTCGCCCCCGGCGCCTACACGATGCAAGTGGCCGAAGTCGCCGGTGAAGGCGTGGCCCTCGCCGAGATCTACGACGCCAGCCTGAATCCGAATGCGGACTACCAACGCCTCGTGAACATCTCGACCCGCGGCGAAGCCGGCACCGGGGAAAACGTCCTGATCGGCGGCTTCATTATTACGGGCAACTCGCCGAAGAAAGTGTTGATCCGCGGCATCGGCCCCGGCCTCGCGCCCTTCGGGCTTACGGGCACGCTCGCCGATCCGCGCCTGCGGGTTTACCGCGGCAGTGAACTCGTCGGGGAAAACGACAACTGGAGCGCAGTCCCCGCCGATGCCATCGCGACGGCGCAGGCCGCCCGCGACACGGGCGCCTTCGCCCTCGCGAACGGCAGCAAGGACGCCGCGCTGATCCTCACCCTGATGCCCGGCGCGTACACTGGCCAAGTCTCCTCCGCCGATGGTGCGAGCACCGGCACTGCCCTCGTCGAAATCTACGAACTGCCCTAAAGCCAACCCCCATAGTCTGCGCTGATCTCTCATTTGCATTCCGGCTAGCAAACGGGACGAGGCGTTGAACCGTTGATTTTCGCTCATTTTGCGGTCTCGGAAGATTTACCTGATCGGTGAATCAAACGAGCGATGCAGCAGGGTTTTCTCTGCGTGCCGGTGGCGTCTCTGCGGTGCAAATGGATCGGCGTGGAGCGACTAGCGTAGCGCGAATAAACGGAGAGGGCACCGCAGAGACAGGAGAATCCGACGCAGAGGACGCGCCGTCGCCAGACCCGAGCCGAAACTCCACTCGCTCACGCTCGTAGCTACCAGCGGTCGAACACTCACATAATATCAACCGCCCGTAATCAGCGGACTTTAGGAACCGGAGTTTTTGACCACAGATTTCACAGATGAATGCCCGATAAAACCACCGGCGCCTCGACTCTGCTGCCTTCTATCCGGTTCGTATCTGCGCAATCTGTGGTTAAAGACGCCTTTGCCATTGTAGGCCCGCCCGTTGGGCGGGCAACCCGGCCTGCAGTCTAGAAACCAAAGGACGTTGGTATGAGCAGCGGCCTTTCAATCTGCCGAACCCTGAATCTGCGGGAAAAATCAGTTACCGTTCCTCGCTGCCTCCAGTGGTGACTTGAGGCTTCGAGCGGAAGGATCTGTTCCTTTGCCCCCATCCCGTGCCC
>Ga0209550_10004813_pt1 | contig 12771 bp, 9 predicted proteins | sample LauGreSuBDMM15SN_2_FD_187567 | JGI IMG/M metagenome (GOLD analysis project Ga0209550, IMG submission 187567) | Freshwater lake microbial communities from Lake Michigan, USA - Su13.BD.MM15.SN (SPAdes) (version 5) | ecosystem: Environmental > Aquatic > Freshwater > Lake | place: Lake Michigan, USA... | reverse complement strand
GTTGGTCCCGGTTCTCCCAAGTCTCCAGTTGGACCGGTTGGTCCCGGTTCTCCCAAGTCTCCAGTTGGACCGGTTGGTCCCGGTTCTCCCAAGTCTCCACTTGGACCGGTTGGTCCCGGTTCTCCCAAGTCTCCACTTGGACCGGTTGGACCCGGTTCTCCCAAGTCTCCAGTTGGACCAGGTTCGCCAGTGGGTCCGGGAGGACCCGTAAGTCCACTACCAGAAGGCCCAGGTGGTCCGGGAGGACCAGTAGGTCCTATAACCGTAATATAATTAGTGCTGGCATTTATACACACGAATGAGTATGTATCATCGGAACAACATGAAAGAGCATCAAGCGGTTCGTTGCAACTACCGCCCTCCGGTTTCCGTATATACGGACATACGATATTGTGGGGACGTCCAATTTCGGGTTGAGCGTCTGGGCAAGGAGGCATTTCGAACCCTCGAAATCGGTCGTTATCCCCTACACTTCAACCTCTTCCGCCCCCATCGCCTCCACCTCGGCCTCCGCCATCACCACGGCCTCCATAATAGTGATGGTCGTGGTGGTGTCCGCCGTGATGTCCGTGATGATACCTATCACGGTCATAGAATCCGCGGGTATGTTCGAGCATCTTGAAGACATTGACCTCGTTATTAGCGGTATTCAACGCATCGCGCAGACGGTTGGTATCGAGAGTGCGCACGGTATCGTCAAGTTTGACCGACACATCGCCCACCTTGGACTTGATTTCGCAGCAGCATTCGGCCATTTGGGAAGAAAGCATTTGCGTGTTCTTGAGTGCCTCGTACTTGGATTCGCATGCGGCAGCAGCAATCTGAGCAGCCAGACTCTCCTTGTTCTTGAGCGCTTCGTATTTGGAATCGGCCAATTGGAGAGTAGTATGTTCGCGGATTTTTTGCTGTTCGAGCATCAATGACGCATACTGTTGCGCGGATTGGGCAGCATTGCGGTCAGCAGTTTGGTGATTTGACAACATACTGGTAGCAAATTGGCTGGCAGTTTGGGAAGCAAGAGCATCAACGGATTTGTGGTTTTCCATTAAAAGCGAAGCATACTGTTGTGCTGCCTGGCTGGCAAGGTCTTGCTTAGTACGCATTGACTCAACCATGTGTTCGGCAAAACGTTGGTTCAGGAGCGTACGGGTTTCGTAGCCATTTGTGCTTACCATATTGCGTATATCGCTTCCGTTTCGGTCAGTGGCACTAGAAAGAGCCATAACTCCGGAGTCTACCTGACGGATAATATCACGGGCGGAATCATTAGCAGCTTGGCGAGAGGCAGCATCACTGACAACCGCAGCAAATTTACTTTCACTCAGACCAGCCATAATCTCGTTGGTATTGCGGTTAGTTTGGTTGATGATATCGCGAGCCAAATCGTTAGTGGCTTGGCGCGAAGCAGCATCGCCAACCGCAGCAGTGTATCTGTTCTCGCTCAATGAACCGAGAATATCAACCGAACCTTTGTTGGTCTGTGCGATGATATCGCGTGCCAAATCGTTATTGGCTTGGCGGGTAGCAGCATCGCCGATAGCACTGATATATCTGTTCTCGCTCAATGAACCGAGAATATCGACGGAACCTTTGTTGGTCTGTGCGATGATATCACGGGCCAAATCGTTAGTGGCTTGGCGAGTAGCAGCATCGCCGATGGCGTTCATGAGTTTGGCTTCGCCGGAAACGCGTTCTACGGTAGACAAAACGTTGGAACCAACGCGTTCAGTAGTGTTTACTCCATTCATCCCGTTTCGTTCAACTGCTACTTGGATATCTCGCCCAGTATCGGCGACAGTTTGGCGTGTCGCTGATACGTTGTTGGAAACGTTGAGCGCATTTCGTTCGATTGCGTCGCGCAGTCCAAGTGCGGATGAACCAATGGTATCCACTACTTTGGAAGTGGAACCACTCATTTCACTGGAAAGTTGCATGATACCATCAGACAAGTGTTTGTCCACGGAAGTTATCTCGCGGTTGGTGTTGGAGGCTTGACGAGTAATCTCGTTCACGATGCCTTGGTGCTGGAGAGTGTTGAGGAACTGCTCGTTGTCAAACCCGTAAGGGTAAGGCATTTGGTAGACAGGCGGGGTTGCCATTATATATTGACAACGCATTTTTTCTTTACCTAAAATTTTCATTAGCGTTTACGCAGTCATACAGTTCGACCATTTGTAAAAAACACTATCGCAACTGTAAAATACAAGAATGTGTCTCCAATCAATAATATAATTTAGATATATAATGTCATACTACCCGATGTATGGAGACCAGGTTTGTCCTGAAGAATATTATCAGTTGTTTGGGAAAATATCGTCGGAATACGAGTATCGCGTAACGTATATGTTGCTCGTCAACAAGTTCAATCGGTTGGCGGCGAAATACAACCATTTGTTGGATGAATATACGAAGGTTGTTCAAGAGTCCAAAACCAAACAACAACCCGAACCAGAACCAGAACAAACCAAAAGCATCGAACCTCCGAAAGAAGAGCCGCCAAAAGAACCGTATGCAACGGAAGAAGTATGGATTCCGATTGTGGAAGAAATCTGGATTCCGCTATAGAAACAATACAATAGTTATACTATTGTATAGTTATGTTCATGGGCCGCTCGAAAACCCAGCGAGTTTGCCTTTGAGAATATTGGTGGCGTTTTTGAGTCCTACAGTGGTGGTTTTTAGCTGGTCGCTGGCGGTTTTAATATACTGTATATCCGGGTTGTTCGACATCGCAATACTGACTCCCTGTTCGCATAAAATATTCCAGTTATCAATTGTCTTGATGGCCGACTCAATGATTCCTTTTTCTTGGACGGACAAATCGGCTTCTGGTGGGGCAGAAAACGACGCGTCAACAAAATGAGAAATGTATTTCATTGCGCAATTGACGTTGCCAATGACCGATTCGAGCACTACTTTGGTTTCGTGTGCGGATTTGGGCAGTTGGATGGTCGACGTGGCCAAGATGGTTTCTTTGAATTTGCCGAACACTTCGGACAATTTCCAGATTTTTTTGAGCGCGACCGATACCGCCAGTAGAAACGCACGGTCGTTGATAATACTGACATTCTCCAGTTTGATAATAAAGCTGGAAAACAGCGCGCTCAGTTCTTCGGCGGCATTGGCGAATTCGTTGAATCCTTCGACGTCCACATCCAAATTCATTTGTTTGGTTTCATTGGCGATTTTGGATGCTGCTTGGAATAACTGAGAGTAGTCGTCAATGGTTCCTTTGCCGTGAAAATCGGAACATTGGATTTGACTCCCGTATAGTTTGATATCCGCCAAGATTTGCGCGGTTTCCGCGTCGCTGGTATTGTCATAAAACGCAATAACACTCCCGGAAAGGTCTTCAAATATTTGTACATCGCTACTGGCATCTGTAGTAGTGAATACGGTTTCAGTGAACTGATTGCCCGACGGATCGGCATATTGTGTGTTGGTGATAACATAACCCGGACCAGTTATGGTTTCCGAGGTTCCTACCGACGATGGACCAACCGGGCCGGTAGGGCCCGGCGTAGGCGGAGGAGTGGATGGTCGAGAATTCGGCATATATACATTACCACTAAACAAATAAATCAAAAATAAATAGCTGCGTTATGGGGTGGAACTGTGGTAATGTTCCCGTTATTGTACTGGTTGTGCGACTTTGTCGCACACTATCGGAGGGGATTTTACAATAGTAGTCGCGGTGGCGGTGGGAATAAACGATGACCCGGAAACCTTGCGCATACACCCGCGTTTGTGTGCGGCGAGACCTTTGAGGGTGGAAACAGTAAACGTATTACATAAATTACACACATAGCCCTGTTTCTTACACGAGGAATAGCGGGTAGAAAGGAATTTGTCGAGGGAAGCGAACCGGAGTTCTTCGATTTGTGTGAGGATTTTCTTGTAGGAGTCTTTCACAGTGGTCAAAATCGATTCTTTTTGGTGAATAAATATCTGATACTCTCGATTGATCTCGTCCAACACGTCTTTCGGTATGTTGAATTTCTGGTCGGAAGAAACATTGAATTCGGATAGTTTGGTGTCAATGGTATCCACGATTTCAATTGCGGTTTGTAGTTTCTCCGACGAATATTCCATACAATGAACATACACGAAGACGCGATTGTTGTTTATTTCAATACAAAAATGGGGTTTTGAGGTTATTCCAGTATATTGCGAAATAAGAATCCCGTGTGCGTTTCGGCCATTTGCGTTTTGAGTAAACGTTTTGAGTTCGTCGGTATTTACATTGCGGTCAGAAAGTTGGTGTTGTTGTATAAAAACGTCGGAATGGGATACTCTCGATAATACCACATTATGTTTGTCGTCTTTCTGTATTTCCGATGTAGTGAACATGCGTGCCAGAATAGATTCGAGAGTCGGCGAAGACGCCGTTTCGGGGATAGACCGAATATTATGAAGAAAATCGGCAATTTCGTACATCAACCGGGAATACACCGATTTGCCACTCTCGTTGTTTTCGGAAAGCGCATCCAGTACGGTTTTGGACGCGGCCTCTTTCGCCGCAACATAATCCAGCATGTGTTGTTGAATTGTTTGTATCATGTGTGCCAAATTGAGCTCGAAGTTTTGGACGAAATCCGCAACAATGCCGGGAGTATCGTTCGTTTTGCTGAGAATAGACTCCGTATTCGTATGGATTATTTTCTGGAATTGTTTGATTATAAACGACACCTTTTCACCCACCGAATTGTTGATTCCTTTTATGTTCCGAATGTCATGTGTAGTTCTCTCGATGGAATGAATAAACTCGGCATTGTTTGCCAAACACAGGTCCCGTTTGTTGCTCATGTCGGATTGGTCCACGATAGAACGAAACTCGTTCAAGAAGCGCGTCTTGTTCTGAAACATTTCGGAAGAAATACGACGATTGATTTCCGAGGCCGACTGTTTTACTTTGTCCAGTGATTCTTTCAGGTCGGCAATTTGCGAGTGATTGGCGGTCTTAGATGGCGCGGCCGTTGTGTTGGGATGCAGCGAGTTCAATTCGAGCATTTGAACCAATAACAGATTGATTTCGTCGGGAGAAATCCCGGGATTGTTTTGATAAAAATTACAAACAGTTTGATTCGTTAGTTGGATAGTTCGAGGAACGCACAGAAGGGAACATACAGGATTCATATAATGAATAGTGTGGTATACATTAGTAATATACTTATTTTATATGGTTTGAACTAATTAGTTATTCGTTTTACTCTTCATATATGAGAGAGGGTAGGACTGATAATTGGTCCATAATTTACACAGGGTCCGGGTAAAAAGGTTCGGGTTGATATATGTATAATACAAATTATACATATTTTACGGCGGGTTATGCGAGCATGATCACTGTGATAGAGGAAACCACATCGGGAGTGGCGGTTCCGGTTTGGATAATGCGAAGAGACACACTGGGAACACTGGACAAGTGGTTTTTGAGTTGTAGTTTACATCCGTTTCCGGTAGGACTGGTCGAGACCATGTCATCGGCACTTACATAGAAAATGAGCGAGGCCGTCAAGTGCGAGGATTCATGTTCGGAATTGAAGATACCGCCATTAACAATCGTTTGGTCGTTCTTGATTAGACTCATTTGGCAAGGTTCAGCGTGGTGAAAGGCAACAGTAATATAGTAATATCCCGGGCTCCACAACCATATTTCGGAAGAACCGGGAGTAAAAGAACTGTTGCCGAACACCACACTATTGGAATCAAATACTACTGCTTCATCAGTTAGAAGGGTTTGCGGTTGGGTAGAAAAAACATGAACAAATGTCCGAACTGGCGGAGGAGCGGGTGGTCCTACGGGGCCGGTTGGACCGGTCGGACCGGTGGGTCCTCTCCCGAAAAAACACATCTCTACTCGGGTTTTATCGATTTCGGAAAAGTCATTCATAACACAAACACGCACACTTATATACTACCATCCCAAAATCCCAACACTAAACTGAAAACAGAAAGGGTGTATTTCTGTGATTGTGATTTTTAAAACACAGTTGTGGTCGAAAATTACAAAAATCACAATTGTGAATTTTGTGATTTTGTGTGATTTTGGGCGATTTGGCGCGTTTATTTCAAATCTATATAAACACTCCCTTTTTATATAATTATTGTTATGAGCGTGCTTTTAATCGGAAATCGTGGGTATATAGGGGCATTTTTATTTGAGCAGTTGATTCTTCCGCCATCGTTGAAACTCTCGGGTTGCGACATAAAAGATGGAATGGAGCACAAAGGCCAGAACGCGGCGGGGGTCGAAACAGCGGATGTGGTCATTTATTTGGCTGGGTTATCCGGTAGAAAACAATGTTTAGGTAAACCAAGTACGCACGTGTTTGACGAGAATGTGGTCGATATCATGAAGGTCGCGGACCGAATGAAAGAAGGCGCATTGTTGGTATATGCCAGCACTGCGTCGTTGTATGAGGGGTATGGCGAAACGGAAGCAGACGAGAGTTCGGCCTTGTATACGCATTTATACGACGAATATACGTATTCGATGTATTTGCGGGAACAGAATATACGCACACTCTCGCACATTCGTACTCTCGGATTGCGATTTGGAACAGTGATTGGACTATCGCCCACACAACGCACCGATTTAGTTCATTTGGCCCTGATGCGGTCGGCCGTTTTGACTGGTGTGGCGACGGTTTCAGGCGCAACACAGAACCGGGCGATACTGTGGAACCACGATTTACTCCAGGTATTCCAACAAATCATACGAAATCGAGACCACATTAAAGGAAACAACATTTACAACGCGGGGTCGTTTTGTTGTAGTGTGGCCAAAATAGCGAATGAGATTGGGTGTCAAACCGGATGTAATGTATTGTATCAGCCCGAGACGACCGCGATTACCAGTATTGGGTTTTCGATGTCTTCCAAGAAAATAGAGCGAGAGTTGGGAATTCAGTGGAAGGGAACAAACAAAGTAATCATCGACGATTTGAAGACCGATTTGAAACGCATTTGCCATTCTCCCGATTATTTGGTTCCCGTTCCGGAATCAACGTGTCGGGTGTGTAAACAACATTCGATGAGCCGCGTCATTGACTTTGGCAACCAGCCAAACGCAAACCATTATGTTTCGAGGCCGGAAGACGCCCTCCCCGAATATCCGTTGACTCTCGACCGTTGTGGTCGTTGTTTCCATACCCAATTGGGATACACGATTCCACCGGAAAATATGTTCTCGGATTACATCTATTTGAGCGGAACATCGGCCACGCTCCGCCAGTATTTCTCGGATTTCGCCGACAAGTCCATTGCGGAATATGGGTCGGATAAACCGGGAGTCGTGCTGGAAATCGCGTGTAATGACGGGTCATTGTTGGACGAATACGCCAAACGCGGGTGGAAAACGTTCGGGTTTGACGCAGCCAAAAACATATACGAAATATCGAGTAAAAAAGGCCACGAAATCACGGTGGGATTCTGGGGAGTTGACCCGGCTCCCGAATATCCGCCGTTGGATTTGATTGTTGCGCAGAATGTCTGTGCGCACGTTCCCGATCCGGTCGTGTTTTTGGAGAAATGCCGGAGCGTTATGTCCGACAACACGGTGTTGTATATACAAACATCGCAGTGTAATATGGTCGAATCGGGTCAATTCGATACGATATACCACGAACATTTGTCGTTTTTCACCATTCATTCGATGTGGACGGCGGCGACGATGGCGGGGTTGGCCATCGACCAGGTCGAAAAGACGGATATACACGGTATTTCGTATGTATTCCGGATGAGATTGTCCTCGACTCTCGACATAGCCTCGCATCCATTGTATATACACGAACGAAGAGTTGGGTTATATAGTGATTTGATGTATTATGTGTATGTGGAGAAGATTCGCGGATTGCGGCAATGGATCTTGCGCGAGGTGGACCAGATGCGCGAGCAGGGTATTACACTCGTTGGATATGGTGCGGCCGCAAAAGGGATGACGATTTTGAATTATATCGGGAGTATTCCGCTCGAATATATCGTGGACGATTCGCCGAAGAAATGGGGATATTACGCAACAAACCACAAATATGCTATCATGACTCCCGAAATATTGACCGAAGAAGACGAAAAATTAGCGGTGATTGTGTTTGCGTGGAATTTCTTGGCGGAGATACAGCGCAAGATCGCCGCCTACCGAAAAGGCAAGGAGACATACTTGATTGTTCCCTATCCCAAGAAGGCGATATACCGTATAGACAAAACCGGGAGTGTATACAAAGTATACGAAGAGGTCGATACGAGATACAACGCCGACTCGCTACACCACAAAACACTCCTGTTTACCCATTTTTTCAACGAGGAAGGACTGCTTACGCAGTGGATTCGGCACCATGCTCCCCTATTCGACAGCGCGGTATTGATTGACCATAATAGTACGGACAATAGTCGCAAAGTGATTGCGCGCGAAGCCCCCGCGAGTTGGAATGTAGTATCGACCACACTCCCTAATTTCTGCGCACAAATGACAGACAACGAGGTGGCGGGATACGAGAATTCGTTTGATAATACTGATTGGAGACTGGCATTGACCACAACGGAATTTCTGTATACTCTCGGATTACGTCGAAAAGAGAATCGAGAGTTGGACAAAACCGATACCAAAGCGTTGTGTATTCAGTCATTGAGTCTAATCGATAATGCCCCGGAACAGCGGACAAACTGGAGTGCGTCGATTTTGCGCCAAAAGTATTCGTTTTATTTCGAGCAGGAAAATGCGTTCGAGGACAAGGCGGGTCGGTTAAACTCGCATTATAACCGGTTTATGCATTGTATTCGCGATTTCCAGAATCCGTATTGGTTGGGAAGACACAGTTTCCGCCATCCATCGACCAAATCGAGTATGCATATATTCAAGCTGTTATTTTCTCCATTCCCGGAATTTTACTCTCGAAAACTCCAGATTCGGGCCAAAATACCGGAACATAATGTAAAAGAAGGTTGGGGATTCCAGCATTTGACCGATATGGATAGGTTGGCGGAGACATACGACTCTCGAAAACAGTTGCCTTTGTTAGAAACAACGAACGTAGAAGGGAACTTGGAGTATTATAATGCGCATATACGACCGATAACCAGCGACCAAATGTTGCTGAGTGGAATACACAAGAATCTGTTTGGAGGTAAAGTAGACTATTAGAACTCGAAACGACTCTCTATTTATAACATCAATCATCGATATTCATGTTATATTCCGACTTGCTGGAATCGAACCAGCGACCTGTTGATAACTCCAAACCACTACAGTCAACTGCTCTACCAATTGAGCTAAAGTCGGGGTGGCTATTCGCCGTATATATACGTATTGTCGGCTTTATATTAGTTATGAAAGAAAGGATATATTGATGGTGTTTGTAATGACTCTCGATATTTCTGAAAAAAGACCATCAAAAGAACGAAAAACACCAACCACCGCAAGACATACACCGAATACATCGAGAGTCAAATATCAATCTGTATTTTTATAAATGGAATGTTTGTATTGACTCTCGATATTTCCAAAATAAGACCATAAACAATCATGAATACTGAACATCGCAAGGTTCTTTCCAAGGTCTTAGCCGAGGTCTCAGCGGAGAATAAACAATGAGTATATACCTTGACTATTGAAGTATAAAATAAGTATAAAATATAATATAATAAGTATATGACACGGTCCTGCGGAGACCTCGGATGAGACCTTGGGAAGAACCTGGGGAACAATCAAAGCAAGAACCTAAATGAGTCTGTAAAAACAAAACATCGAGAGTATAAACATCCAATTGTGTTTTTGTAATGACTCTCGATATTTCCCAAAACAAGACCGTAAAAGTTCATGAATACTGAACAACGCATGGTTCCTTCCGAGGTCTTTTCCGAGGTCTTTCCAAGGTCTCAGCCGAGGTCTCAGCCGAGGTCTCAGCCGAGAGTACACATAAAAAAGTGTTTGTTTGTTTTTTATGTATTTTATGAGTCATGTACTTACAAAGGTTTATGCCGAGGTCCTTCCCAAGGGTTGGACCGAACGGTCTCAAATAGTAATAATTTCGTCGTCTTCGTCTACAAAATCGGTATGGTTGGCAATATCGCCATAGCTTCCGCGAATGTCGACGATTTTCTGGGAGGTCTTTCCGTTGAGGAATGTCTGGAGAGTATTATAAGAGCATTGTATGATATCCGATTTGAGATTGTTTTGGTCAATGGAGACAACGTAGATGTCGTGTAGATGATACAAATGAATATAAAAGTGTCCAATGCGACCTTTTATGGTGGAGCATTTGTACATATTGACGAGTCCAGATGGACGCGGAAGAGGCAACGGCGGTTTTCCGGACACCGATTCGACACACGTCAGCTCGGAGAATGAGAACAAATGGAAATTTTCGCGCATAAAAGACTCAATCTGTTCTTTGAATTCCGCAAACTCGAGGTCTTTCCTGACAGACAAGGAGAAACACGGGACGTTGAGCGAGAGTCCATTGAGGCCGAAAATGAGTGATTTAATGCGCGACATTTTCTAAAATAGGATGCGATAAATATTATTGGCGTATAAATAATTCTTTTAATAATGAAACAAGAATTATTTGGAGACTCTACATCAATTTTATGCGTTTTTCGCCGGGTTGGATTTACATCCGCGTGTATGGGCGGCTACACTGGCCTTGTTTTTACCGATGAAAGCGCAAAACCGGCACTTGTGTTCTTCATCGCTGGATATGGCGCCGTTGCGAGCGAGGACGCGTTTCAATACACACAATTGTATTTCGTCTAATTGATCGATAGTTTGTTTGCTCGAGAGTCGTACACTCTCGATTATTCTGGCTTTCTTGCGTGAGAATTCGGCGTATTCTTCGGTGAGTTCGTCGAATTCCTCTTTGGATATCTGGAAAGCCAGCGTTTCGGCGGAAACACACGCGAGTTTTTGGGAAAAATGGTCGACCATGTCTACCGCGATTCGGATTTTGTCGAGGTTATACTGGGCGTTTGGAATATACACTAATATACAACCATCTTGGATGTCGATTTGGAAGTTCTCTTTGTAGGTTATGTTGCTGTTTTGCGAGAGGAAAATGCCGTGGCATTTTCGGATGGATATGTCTCTCTCGAATTTCGCGATTTCTTCGGTGGAAACCGGGCGTGTATAGTCCTTGTTTTCGAATAAAATGGTTGGTTTACTCTTGTTTAATCGGTTTACACGGTAATCACACGCGGCCGTTTCGCTTCTCATATCTAAGATTTCGTCGGTGGGGAAGACTTGTTGTAATAAAATCGAGAGTTCGATCTCGGAAATGTTTCCTTTGGTGGATGAATTGTGTTTGTATTTGTTGAGAAACCCGTTTAGTTCTTGCGAAAGAGTATCATTGGTGGTCTGTGCGGTCTGGATTTTCTCTCGAATTTCGCGTATTCCGTTTATAGTGCGTTCATCGGTGGATTGTATGACCGATAAAATGGGTTGCTGGAGGCTGATGATCATACGATTAAACTGGGTTTCTACATTTGCGGAGTACTCTTTCAGGCAGGTTTCTACGTTGCTGGACGAGAGTGTTTCGTATAATTTGGCGGTGTTTTGGGACATCGCGGCGGAAAGACCCTGAATCGCACTCTCGACTTTTTGTTGATACTGCTCATTGCTTTTCGGTATGATATCGGCCAACTTTGTGGTAATACTGGATATAAGAGTCTCATTGTGTTTGTCTAAAATACTCCCGAATTTGTCGAAACTCGAGAGTGTGTTGTTGGTAAAGAGGAGTTGGATGGAGTCCAGGCATTCTTTTTTGTATTCGTGTAGTTTGAGCGAAACATTGGATACCAGTTCGGCGTTGATTTTGTATACGTCTTGCTTTACCGTGGCCAGGTTTGTTCCTATTTCGGTTAAAATCGAGAGTATTTTGGAGTTGGTAGAATTGGCGAGAGTGGTGGATAGATTGGTGGATAAGCTCTTCATGATATCGATAAACAAGTGATTCATTGCTATGAAATCCAAACTGGGATTCTCTTTGTAAAACGCAATGATGGTTTCGTCTTTGACTATGATTTGGTTTCTGGAAACGGACATGTTTGTAAATAAAAAAGAATAAAAGATAATAAAGTTGGTGTGTTTCGTTTATGTTTTTTATCAATGATTGTTTTCAGTGCGGCCCGAAGGGCCGCCAATGGCGGGTTTCTGCGGTTGGTTATACCCAGAATTTATACCTACAACTATGGGGGTCCATCCACAGCTTATACTTTTGGTTTCCATAAGTATAACCAAAAGTATAAATTTCAGAACCGCTCGATATTATGGTAAGGTGCTTGGTCATCGAATAAACTACCCAGACTGAAAACGCATTGGAAACCAACTGGAAACCGATGGAAACCAAAAGTATAAATCCTGGTGTTTTCCATGTTTTTTCTTATGCAGTCATGCTGTTTTTTCTTGATTCGGCCGCTCTGCGGCCAATCACAAAATTTTTTTTTGCGAATAAAGGGTCCTATAAAATGAAAAAGGACAAGAATATTTTTGTCCTTTTTTGATCCGTTGGGGGTACTTTGTTTTGATGTTTTTGCAGTATTGGTTTCAAAAGTGGACTTTGTATTTATAATTGTGGACTTTTCAACGGCCCGAAGGGCCGGCTTTGATGGTTTCCATTTTGTTTCCAGTTGGTTTCCTTACCATTTTCAGTGTGGGTCGAATGCGCATTGATACAATTCCTTACCATATTATCGAGCTGCTCGTTTTCTGCTCGTTTTCTGCTCGTTTTGGAAACAAAAACGAGCAGCTCTGGAATTTCCACGTTTTTTCTTATGCAGTCA
>Ga0209550_10004809_pt1 | contig 12776 bp, 13 predicted proteins | sample LauGreSuBDMM15SN_2_FD_187567 | JGI IMG/M metagenome (GOLD analysis project Ga0209550, IMG submission 187567) | Freshwater lake microbial communities from Lake Michigan, USA - Su13.BD.MM15.SN (SPAdes) (version 5) | ecosystem: Environmental > Aquatic > Freshwater > Lake | place: Lake Michigan... | reverse complement strand
TATAACAGTTAATTATGATGATGGAAGTACAAGTATTCAAGAATTTACCTTAATAGTAAAAAATCCAAATAGTTTTAATTTAAATACCAACACTTCTACAGCATTTGTTGGATCAACATACACTGAATTTTATGGTTTTACTTCAGATAATGTTGAATTCTATTCTATTAGTCCTACTGCACCTAGTGGATTAAGCTTTAATACATCCACAGGAATTTTAAGTGGAACACCAACAAGTAGAAGTACTACAACTTATACCATAACAGCTACACATACAGATTTAACTACAAGCACTCAAGAATTAACCTTAATAGTAAAAAATCCAAATAGTTTTAATTTAACTACAAGCACTTCTACAGCATTTATTGGATCAACATATACTGATTTTTATAGTTTTACTTCAGATAATGTTGAAACCTATTCTATTAGTCCTTCTATACATGAAACTACTGGATTAAGCTTTAATACAGCCACAGGTCTTTTAAGTGGAACACCAAGTACTCTAAGTACTACAACTTATACCATTACGGCTGCATATACAGATTTAACTACAAGCGTTCAATATTTTACATTAACAGTAAAAAATCCAAATAGTTTTAATTTAACTACAACCACTTTTAGCGCAACCATTGGATCAAGATATAATGATTTTTATAGTTTTACTTCAGATAATGTTGAATCCTATTCTATTAGTCCTGCTGCACCTAGTGGATTAACCTTTAATACATCCACAGGCATTTTAAGTGGCACACCAGATACTCTAAGTACTACAACTTATACCATTACGGCCACATATTCAGATTTATCTACAAGCACTCAAGAATTAGCCTTAATAGTAAAAAATCCAAATAGTTTTACTTTAACTACAATCACTTCTACAGCATTTGTTGGATCAACATATACTGATTTTTATAGTTTAAGTTCAACAAATGTTGATTATTATTTTATTAGTCCTTCTCCATCTGCATCTTACGGATTAACGTTTAATGCAGCCACAGGAATTTTAAGTGGCACTCCAACTACTAGAAATACTACTCCTTATACCATTACAGCCACATATACAGATTTAACTACAAGCACTCAAGAATTTACCTTAACAGTAAAAAATCCAAATAGTTTTAATTTAACTTCAACTGCTTATACGGCATTTATTGGATCAACATACACTGATTTTTACAGTTTAAGTTCAGATAATGTTGAATTCTATTCTATTAGTCCCTCTGCACCTAGTGGATTAATCTTTAATACATCTACAGGTATATTAAGTGGAACACCAAATACTCCAATTACTACACATTATTCCATTACGGCTACACATACTGATTTAACTACAAGCATTCAAGAATTTATCTTAACAGTAAAAAAATCAAATAGTTTTACTTTATCTCCAAGCGCTTTTAGCGCAACCATTGGATCAAGATATACTGATTTTTATAGTTTAACTTCAGATAATGTTATATCCTATTTTATTAGTCCATCTCCATCTCCGGGTTTAACATTTGATCCAACAACAGGCATTTTAGGTGGCACGCCAGATACCATAGGTACTACAGTTTATACTATAACAGTTAATTATGATGATGGAAGTACAGGCAGTCAAACATTCGAATTAACAATAGAAGCAACCTGTTTTCTAAAAGGAAGTAAAATTCTTACTGATAAAGGATATATTGCTATTGAAGATTTAAGAAAAGGAGACCTAGTGAAAACTTTTTTGAATAATTATAAACCTATATTAATGATTGGAAAAAATATAATAAATCATAATGCAAATAAAAATAGAATAAAAGATCAATTATATAAATATTCCAAAGGCGTATATCCAGAATTAATCGATGATTTAATAATTAGTGGCGGACACTCAATTTTAGTAGAAGATTTTGAAACGGAAGAACAGAAATCTGCAAATATTAAATACTTTGGTGAGGAACTTCCCAAAGTAGATGGTTTATATAAACTATTAACGTATGTAAATGAAAAGTCTTGTCCATATAATGAAAAAGGCGATTTTGAAATATATCATTTATCTCTGGAAAACAAAGAAATAGATAAGGAATACGGAATTTATGCGAATGGACTTTTGGTAGAAAGTTGTTCTATTATAGATTTTATTAAATATTCAGGCTTGAAAATGATAGAATAAATTTTTACTTTTTATTTTTACTTTTATTTCGTTAAAATACTATTTTCCATCAATTGCAACCGAATTTTCTTTTTAAACCTATCTTCATCATTAAATATAAATAATTTATAAAATTTCTTTTCATAATTTTCTAAATTAAGTCTTGTCGTTATTCTGGAAACAAGTTTTAATTCTGGTAAATACACAATACACTGAAATAATCCATCACTTCGCTCTAATTTATCAAAACTATATCCTTCATATAATTTTTCCATGACTGTAGGAGAATTACTACATAAATCCAAGAGAGAACAATCATTTTGTACTTTACGAATTGCTCGCATGGTAATATTGATATAATCCAATTGATGGATCCATTTCTGATAAAAAGCATTAGCTGCCTCTGATAAATCAATAATCCGCATATTTTGTTGAATTTGGATGATATTTAATAAATCTACTAATCGCCTTATTGGACTAGTAATATGAATATAAGAGTCTATATCCAAGATTTCATGTTTTAAAACAAGACTGGATCCGTCTACATATTGACAAATCGAACTATTCCAGATTTTAATAAAATTGCCGACTTCATCTGGGATACCGTTTGGAACTTGAACTTCTTTTTTTAAAATAGAAGTACGAAATACTCCATTTTTATGTTTCAACATTTCAGTAGAACAATGAAAATTCATCAATATCATAAGATAAGAAACCATTTCATTACTATTTCGTACGTTATTTAAATACTTGTATTTTTTGGATAATTCATTTGTAATAGAAAAAAGATGTTGATAAGAATAAAATTTAAGTAGGTCCGCTTCTTCATAAACAAAATTTTTCATTACTTTAATCATTGCATTAGAATACTTAATATCTTGTATTTGAAAATCCTTGGATATAAAAAGATCCATTACAAAAGCAATTCTAGTATTTCCTGCCTGTAAACTACAGAGACAGTCGGATAATATAGATGGTAGCATTGGACGCTTTTTATCAGGTAAATAAATAGTCGAAATACGTTGAGAAAAGGTTTCCCATAAGTTTAATACATCCATCCAAATAGTGACGTTCGAGATATAAATAGATATTTTGATATTACCATCTTCTAATGTTTGAATACTAAAGGCGTCATCATAATCCTGGGTAGTTGGTCCATCAATTGAAAATATGGTTATATTGGTTCTATTTTCAATAGATGGATATTTAAGACATATATTTTCAATAAAAGCATCATGAGATTTGGTCTTTAAAGCTTTGGATGTTTCTTTAGTAAATTTTTGTATAGAAGAATTCAGACTTTTACAATAAAGCTGATATTCATAAAAATTATCTAATTCATCCACTGGTCCAATAAGATTTTGTAGTATACCAGTTGGATGTTTATCGGTCCATTCATCGAATATAAAAGTCACATATTTATTCATAAACACTTTTGAAAAGCCAATGTTTTTCATTTCGTAGGTAACCAAGAATGCGGGAATACGAGTATCATCTGGAATACATTTATAAAGCAATTTGCCATTTTTACGACCGAAAGTTTTATTATCCTTCAATACCAATACTCCAGGTAATGGTGTATTTCTAATACTTGAATGGACAAGTGAAACTTCATTATGTTTTGTTAAATTAAAAATATCATTATTGAATAATTTATGTTCGAGTGGATTTATATCAACGGTTAATTTATCAAAGGTATTGGCATTACAAAACGACCATTTTGTACAACAACGATCTTCGATAAGAACTTTAAAATTTGTCATAAAAAATATATATTATATACTATTATAATCTATCTTTAACTATTCTTTATAAATCCTTATTCTTTTAACTCTTAAAAATCATCATCGTAATTAGACCAATTATCCCAACTATAATGCAAACAATCATTTGAACAATAATTTATTTTATGAACAATATCTAGTCCAATGACTTCATTACAATAATTACAATGGGTAAATTCAATTAAATGACTTAAAACTTTTTTAAATAATTTTCTATGCTCCCAATTAAACTCATAAACTAAATCTTGGATTTCTTTTGGTAAATTATGAAAGAAAGATGGAACTATGATAATTTTATGCTTTAACATATTTTAGAATATAAATAATAATATATTCTAAAAAGAATTTCAATTTTTTATAAATCAGTTTTTCAACGTCATTCTATAATTTTTTAAATATAGTCACAAATAAGGACTTTATATTTTCCTTCTTCTTCTATAACTTGATATGGTTTTCCACATCCATATATTTCCTTTTTATTAATATAATTATCACATATTTCTTTATTAGCGTGAGGATCTATTTGTTTTCCATTAGAAATTAAAACTCCATGTCTAAAAATGCCGCAATTAATTTTTTCAATAATAATATAGTCTAAACAATGTGGACATGTTATGATTAACTCCATAATATATTATATAATATAATAACAATTACTTTTTAATTATTTACAATTACTTTTCATTTCCATTGTTAAATACGCGTTGCTTAGAACTAACTTGCATTTATTTTATTTTATTTTATTTCATAGGAAAAATGGCAGGTGCTCCTCATCCTCCTCTCTTATTACGACGAGTACTTTTTTTACGTCTTGACTTTCTAGATTTTCTAGTAGATTTTTTAGATTTCTTACTAGAACTTTTTTTCTTCATACTCATACTTTTCCAAAGGCTATCAAAAAAACTGCTTGATTTCTTAACTGCCATTATATATATTAAATATATATTAAAAATATTATTTTTTCAATCAATAAAATATTTTCCAAAAATTTAATTTATCTATTCTTTAATCTCTATAATATTCTTGTCTGCTTTTTCATTATTTAATTCATGTGTATTAATTTCATTAATATTAATATTAAAATTTTGTTTATTTAATTCTTGTGTATTCAGTTCTTTAATATTGATTTTTTTAACATTATTTCTTTTTATATTCTGTAGTTGAAGAATATTCATAGCTAAATTTGGCATAATAGCAACGGTATTCATATATGTTCTATATTTAAAACTTGCAATGGATGTATCCTTGCTTAATTTAATAGAATACCACCAAAAAGCGGGTATAAAAATAACTTGTCCAAATATCATAGTAAATTCTAAACACTTTATTTTACTAAACTGATCTTTATATTCAGGTTGAACGTCCCAAGGATTAATAAGACTTTTAAACTCAAAATTTTCATAGTCTTTAATAGGAGAAAGGTATTTAGAATACTTTGGAGGTGATAGTTGGATAGTAGCAGATCCACTTGTTAATACAAAAAAATTCCGGTAATTTAATTCGTATCTAAATGGAGTAAATGTATTTTCAGAACCAAATATTAAATCGTATTGACAATTGGCAACCATAGATGGACGTAATAACTCATCATTTGTCTTCATTATTTTTAATAATCCAGTTTCTTTCAAAAAATCACCATTATTTTCAGAGAAATAACTTGATGTTTTATCATCATTGCATAATTTAACTGTAGCATGAAGTGGTAAAGGAATAAACAATTCAGAATTTAAATCTGTATTATTTGTATCATTCGTATTTCTAATTTTCACTTCAAATGCAGGATAATTTTCATTGCATTTTTCCTTAGTTATATTTTCCACGATGGGATAAATACTATCACAATAAAAAAGTACAGGTTGACGAACATCACATATTTCTTCTAATTTAGATTTAGAAAATTGCTCTAATTCATAAATTTCCAAGTCATCACCTGTTTTTAAATGAAATTGTATATGTAAATAAATAAATAATACAATACAAAAAATAAATACGGAATAAATTATTTTCATTATAATCTTAAATAAAAATAATAATAATTTTTTAGTATAATAACGAGTAATACACAAGACAAGCGCTCATTTGATTTTTATTTCAATCTGTAATTTTAGGAGCAATAAAAAAAACTAATGAACTATTTTTACCTAAATCATATTTTATTTTCAATGGATACTCCAAACTAATGGATATTTCCAGTTCTTGACATAGTTTAGTAGAAATACACATTTTATGAATATAATTCAAGTTATAAGTAATATTTATATTTTCTCCTTCACAAATCGCGTATTCTGTTAAATCATGAATGGGAATATTAACCATCATTTCTCCATGTATTCCTGTAGTTAATAAATTTATTTTTTCTTCAGAACACTGAATATTTAAATCGGTTCCAAAATTAATCATTTGTCCAGTAATTTCGTATATTTTTTTAGTAGAAATAGTAAATTCAGCATCATAGTCAACTATTTTAATAGAAACTAATTTATATTCCATGTCAGCTAAAGGGATTTTAAAAAATCTATCAAATTCGCCTTTTTCTTCACCTAATAAATCTATTTGTATAAAGTCGGCATCTTTATTAAATTGAATATGAATAGTATGACTTTCATGAGCACTGTTAATTATGTTGAAGAAAATTACACTATCAATAAATATGTGGTCAATCTCACAACTATTTTCTTTATCATATGAATTTAACCAATCTTTGGAAATATATACATCAAATAGACCAATATGTGATTTATCCATTCCTTGAATATGAATTCTCTCTTCTTCAAAATAAATACCTAAGACAGAAGACGTATTTTTTAATATTCCAAAAAGAGCAATGAATAGGTCTTTTATATCAAAAATAGATAACTTCATTATTTAATTAATAATAGTTAGTTTTAATATTATTAATATTATTAATATAATTAAAAATTTAATCATTTCTTACAAAAATATCTTTGTAATATATATAATTCATGGGTTTAGTTGAAAATTATTTTACTGAAATTAAAAATACTTTTGTTTCGCATCATATATTTTTTTTTCTTATTGCAGCGTTAGTATTTCAATTAGTAGATTTTTATGTAGAAAAATATTTTCCGATTAAAATTTACCAGGTGGCCACATTAATGTCATTATATTCATTTATAACTACTTCATATTCATCATATGAGTTAATAGTAGGAAGTATAGTAGCAACATTTATATCTTATTTTATATACAATATTTTTGTATATTATAAAATACAAAAACGTATTTATCTTTTCAATATAGTTACTTTAATTACAGTATTAGCATGTATGATAGTTGGAAATTGTTTATCTTTGCCTTCTCTAGCTTATACTCTAATGTCCTATAAAAGTATTCCAGCAAATAAAAATAACTATTTGACATCATTAATAGTAGCTAGTGTAATTATTGTTATAATATCTTTTATTTTATTAAATTTAATTTCAATTGTAAATACAAATATACTTCATAAAGAACAATATAATGCACATTTCAGTCAAGTAAAAGAAAATATCTTTAACTGGAAAATTTTCTAAAATATTAGTATTACTTTATACATCCTTTGCTAATTCACTTTCAATTTCTTCTTTTAGATTAACAGCAGAAATTGGTCCCTCTTCTACATATTCATGATTAGTATAATGATCTTCAATTAAAGATGTTTCCTCATATTCAATAGGTTTATTAAGCTCTTCTATTTGAGAAAATAAATGAGAAATTTTATCATTTGTCTCCAAAGTACTTTTCTCATATTTCATCATCATCAACATAAGCATATCTTTGGTTTCTCTCAAATCTTTTTCAAACTTAACAAAATTTGCTTTTAATTCATCAACAACCTTATTATCTGTAGGAGTTGCAACTTTGGTATTTTTCTCTAAACTTTCAATTCTAGATACTATATTTTTTAAATATTCATCTTCTAACTCAGTTTCACCTGTTTTATCATAAGGTTGTAATAATCCATCTTCTTGAATTTGTTGAATAAACTGTTCGATTCTTCCTAAACGTAAAGTAACAAGCGTAAATGCTTTAGGAATAGTTAATTTACTCATTTGTTGAGAATCATTTGGATCTTGGCTTTGTGGAAGAGGACTTGGTGCAGCACCCACGCCTTTTGGAATAGTACGAGGCAATTGTTGTTGAACTTGCTGTTTATGTTGAAATTGTTGTTGATTAATTTGCTGTTTGGCAAATATTTGTTGTGACCCAATGGATGTATTACTTCTTGGACCAACTGTAGGGATAGGTTCCCCTGCTCTCCTTTGTTTTGCACCGGAATTAGATCTGTTACTACTCATTAATAATTATTCTAAACAATTTGTTTTTAAATTACTTACGCATTATTTTTGAATTATACAACATAATTTATTTAATTTAATTTCTTTTTATAAATCAAATGGAAAGTTTGGGAGAAAAAACAAGATCTACCAAGGGATTTTTAAAATATGTATTTAATTTGAATGAAGATTCAAAAGGAGAATTATTTAATTTAATTCAATATGTGATGTTATCCATTATTCCTATAGTTTTATTAAATAAAGGTATACAACGATTTATTCCAGAGGCTGATGAAGAAAAAGGAAGTTTAGAAATAACTGCTGAAATTATAATTCAACTATGTGTAATGTTTATTGGACTTTTCTTTATTAATAGAATTGTTGTCTATATTCCAACCTATAGTGGACAACAATATCCTAAATATGAAGTGATATTTTCCATTTTAAGTATGTTAATGTTATTAGCAAGTTTACAAACAAAAGTTGGAGAGAAAATAAATATTATTATTGATAGAATAATGGAATTATGGGATGGAAAAATGGGAAATTCACAAGATAAAAAGGAAAAATTCAAAAATAAAGGGAAAAATCAACAAGTGAAAGTGTCGCAGCCAATTTCTCAAAATATGGTAATGCCTACACCTACCGTAAATCAATTTTCTGATGGAACATCACTAGGTCAACTTCCTAATTATAATATGTCTAGTTCCACTTCTATGGAAGGTATGTCTAACAATCAAACAATGACAATGACAAATTCAAATTCAAATTCTAATTCCAATACAAATTCTTCTTCTATGAATACTCCATCCTTTGGTGATACTAGTGAAGGAACAGGAATTATGGCCGCGAATGAAGTGTTAGGAGGCGCAGGAATGTTTTCTTCTTGGTAAAACGAAGTACCTAAAACGAAGTACCTAAAACGAAGTACCTAAAACGAAGTACCTAAAACGAAGTACCTAAAACGAAGTACCTAAAAATACACTAAATATTTATTTAATAATAATTAAATATTTAAGTATATATCCAAATATAGTGTATGGATATACCTAAATTATTAAAAGCATTGGAAAATGAAAATAATGAAAATTTAATGAATTTTACAACAATTAAATTGAGAGAAATGAACCAACGAGTATTAAAAGAACTTCCATTATCTAAAAGTGAGTATCATGACTTTGTGAACAAGTTAAAAGACTATAAATTCATTGATGAGTTAAATGATTTGAAAGAAGGAGCTTATATACGTTGGATTAATATTACTAATCCTGAAAAATTTGTTTTAACCAAAGGAAGTATTTTCTGTGAGACCAAAATAACCGATACAGGAATAGTTTTAGTAGGAAAAAGTTTTTATAATAAATTTTTTCAAATTAAGTTGGATGATTGTTTAGTATTTCAACGTTTAACGAATGAAGAAAAAGTATTGTTAAACGCACTTGACTATTTGGCTAAATAGAATATGACCTAAAATAGTATAAATAATGCTTCTAAATAACACATTTACAATCATAAAACAATTCAGGAACAAATTCTCTTCTCCTAATACATGCTTTTTCTTTCGATTTAAGTTTTTTCTTGATTGTTTTTTTTAATTTTCCATTTTTATATTTGGAAACACATTTATATCCTTTAGATCCATCTAGAAAAACTTTTCTCACTGTTTTGGTATTCCCATTACGTATTATTTCTGTATTAGAAAAATGAAATGGCATTACTAATATATAATAATATTATTTCATTTCTTATCTGCACAAGTTATCTATCCATTTTTTAGTTAATACTGCTTCCACACTTCTTAAAGCACCTTCACTCCATCCTTGATCATCACTAACTACCTCCCCAACTACAAGCATTCCTGGTTCTGGGTTTTGCACCTCTTTTAAAAACGCTTTTCTAGATTTAAATCCATGGAGTGGTGAATAATAATGGGTTCCTATAGGCCAATAAAAATCTTTTATATCTAATAACTGCAAAGTCTTTTTAGAAATTCCTAAACTTTTTTCTATTAACGCGCACAAAAAAAGTCTATTCTTTTCCGTATTTTCCAAATACTTTTTCAAATAAAGCGCGTTTTTATTATCACTATAGGAAATCATATAAATTCCTGTATCTGGATTAATTGGAATTATTTTTTGTAATGGTCCTTCAAGAATAGTATAACCTTTTACGTATTCTTTTAAAATAGGAATAGAAGCTTTTGAAAATTTTCCATATAAACGTAAAAAAGGTTGGCCATGAATTTGACTATAAGGACTTTCTGGAGTATTCGCTCCAGGAACTAATTCTCTAATACTATGAATAGTAGTTGCAACAATTACCTTATTACAATAATATTTTTTACCTGATTTAAGTGTTAATTCAAAAAGACATGTTTTAGATTGATGATTTACTAATTTTTCTATATTAATTACATCTGAAGAGGCTTTAATATTTTTGGCACCAATAACAGATATTAGTTTTTCTACCATTTCTCTCCATGGGACTTTTACTTGTACCCATTCTCCTTGATTATCATCCATACCATAATCATATAATACATCTTTTACATCTTCTTTCTCATAGTCTGAATAACCGGCTGTCACTACAAATTTTTTATATAGAGTTTCTGGTAAATATTTTTTCCCGAATTCCTCAAAAGTTGTATTATTTGCATTTTTATTATTTGCATTAGCATTATTTTTATGATTTGTGTTATATATCTTTTTCAAATATTCGGTGATTTTATTAATATCAACTGGATCAGGAAAAGCATAATATTGTTCAGCTGTCGAAGTAAATATAGGAAACCCTAGTTCCTTCATTAAATTCAAGAGTAATTTATCTTTCTTTTTTCTACCAACACCAGCTCCAGTAACAATCTGGGATCCATGAAATGTTTCATTTCCCCATCTACCACCAATCCATTCTTTTTTATTTTTTTCTAGAACTAAAAAACTGGTCTTGGGAGAATATTTTTTTATTTTCAAGGCACTATATAAACCAGCTATACCACTACCAATAATAATTATATCGTAAAAATTAGTATTCATTTTATTCCTTATAATAAAGTGATATTATAAAGAATTTTATCTACAAGATTTTTTCTACAAGAATTTTAATAATAATTTTTCAGTTACATTTCATACCCAAAGATGTTAAAATCTTCTTCATAAATAGAATATATTTTTTCTTTTAATGAAGGTGTTAAAATTAAATCGTAGTTTAAAGTATTATTTTTTAAATACATTTTCCACTCTTCAATCGAGTAATTAACTAAATTACTAGGCAAAACTTGGAGTGAGATATCTGTTAAATCTTTCTTTACAATCGAATTTTCAAATACATCTAATATATCTTTATTTAAATTATCATGATATTTAGATAAGAAAGAACATAGGATTTCATTTAAACCATCTTCTATTCTATATTTTTGTAAAGTATGTTTTTTTTCATTTTCAAAAATATTATCCATTTTATCAATAACGTATTTATAACTATCAAACTTATGGAGTTGTAAATAATGGTCGGATATATAATTATTTTTAATGAAAATTGTCAAATTCAAAATCTTGTTTTCATTATTATCAATAAAGTTTTTATATCCAGGTAAATGTAGGTACTGTAAATCATATTGTAAAACATGTTTATCGATAAAACTAGAGACAAATCGATGATATGGGTTCCTTCCAAAGACTATAAAATCAAATCCTTGTAAATAAGGATTATAACGATACTTAGGTCTAAAAAAAGATAAATTTTTCATATTATCTTTATGCAATTTTATTTTGTTTGCCTCACAAAATATAGTTCCAATACTAGTACATGCAGACTTGGGAAACCATAATATTCCATACATTTTTTCTTTATTAACAATTATATTCCTCATGAAATAATTATAAACATTAAACGAAATTAAATTTCCATAAATACCAAAGCATTCCATATACGATCTATTATCGGTTACTAGCGAAGGAAGAGTACTTAGACAAACAATATTATCAGATATTTTATTTCCTCCATTAAGTTTAATTCCATGGACGGTATAATTCGTATGATGAGCATGTTGATAAACTATAAAATCAGGGATTTCAAAGCTTGTAAAAACTGGCTTATCTTTCATAGGGACATTAAATATTTTTCCAATGACAATAGAATCGTTAATAAAATTAGTGTTAAAATTATAATTCAAAACGATATTTCCATTATCATCACTATCGTATGTAAATAAAAAATCATGAATTGTTAATTCTAAACAATTTTCTGGTTTTTCAGTTATTATTTTATTTAAACTTAATGGATATAAAGATGTAAATTTTTCATTATCCTCTGGAAGAACAAAGATTTTATAATCAAGACCAGTATGAATATAATGATTTAACCATATTTTAAAATTATTATCATCGAACGAGGGAGAATAAGTAATATATAAAATCATTTAGACGCTTTAATATTTTAAATGGAACATTTTTAAGTTGTTTTGAATATTTAAAACAACTTAAAAACGATATATAGTATTTTATTTTTATTGAATTAATGAATAAGAAGTTTCTGTTGGTGTAGATGAAACAGCAAAATATAAAGTGAATGTAGTACATGAAATCGGAAATTGGG
>Ga0209550_10004807_pt1 | contig 12779 bp, 11 predicted proteins | sample LauGreSuBDMM15SN_2_FD_187567 | JGI IMG/M metagenome (GOLD analysis project Ga0209550, IMG submission 187567) | Freshwater lake microbial communities from Lake Michigan, USA - Su13.BD.MM15.SN (SPAdes) (version 5) | ecosystem: Environmental > Aquatic > Freshwater > Lake | place: Lake Michigan... | reverse complement strand
ACACCAAAAGTGATGGCAAGTGACATTGGCGTACCGCTCCACCCAGGCGCCGCCAAATACTACAAAGAAGTTGGCGCGCTTTAAGTATTAGCGGTAACGCTGCAACGAAGGAACACTCGCATCATGCAACAAGTTATATCCGACGAAAGTATCGCTATTGATCCAGCGTCCAAGGCACTGAAGACCCTTATTACGGTTCTCGCTGTTGCCATGTCGCTGTATCACATGTATGTGGCGGGCTTCGGCCCTCCCGAGGCGGTCATCTTTCGTGGAACGCACTTGATGTTTGCCTTGGGGCTTGTGTTCCTACTTTACCCTTCAAGTTCGAAGGGTGGCGTTGCGGCGCGCTCCTACGATATGTTGCTCCTAGCCATGGGAATCGCGGCGATTGCGCATATCTTTACTGACTATGAAAACTTCACGCGCCGCATCATTTACATCGACGACCTAAGCAAAACCGACCTGTTCTATTCCTTCGTAATGGTAGTCATTGTTCTCGAGGGTACTCGACGTGTAATCGGCTGGGCACTACCCCTGACAGCCATGATTTTCATCGTTTACACAGCATTCTTTACACAAATCAAATTGCCCGTCCTCATGGAGCAACTGTATTTTTCAACCGAGGGGATCTTTGGCTCGACGCTTGGTGTTTCCGCGTCCTATGTCATGCTGTTCGTGATCTTCGGCGCCTTTATGGAAAAGAGTGGAACCGGCCAATTATTCATGGACTTCGCGATGTCGATCACCGGCAAATATGCTGGTGGGCCCGGCAAGGTTGCTGTGGTGAGCTCCTCGCTGTTCGGCACTGTCTCTGGTAGTGCGGTAGCAAACGTGATGGTCGATGGCCCCATCACTATTCCGCTGATGAAACGAACCGGCTTTCGTCCATCGTTTGCCGCTGCCGTTGAGGCGGTCGCCTCGACAGGCGGTCAGTTGATGCCGCCCGTTATGGGCGCTGCAGCCTTCGTGATGGCGGAATTTTTAGCGGTGCCCTACGCTCAAGTAGCGTTATGGGCAGTCATTCCAGCGCTCCTCTATTACGCCTCTGTTTTCTTCGCGGTACATTTTGAAGCGAAGCGCTACAAACTTGCCGGAGTGCCTCTGAGTGAGCTACCAAGATTCAAACAGGTGATGCTCGAACGAGGTCATTTGTTCATTCCAATTTTTATTATTCTTTTCGGTTTGTTTTTGGGATTTTCTGCACCTCTTTGTGCATTGATTGCAGCAATTTCTTGTTTGCCCGTCGCGCTAATGCGAAAGCTAACGCGAACGGGAATCACTTGGATGACGGTGATTCAGGCCCTAGAAGATGGTGCTCGCAGCGCACTCTCAGTCGCGATGGCGTGCGCATGCGCCGGCCTTGTGATTGGCTGCGTCACGATTACTGGTTTAGGTATTGTTTTCACGCAAGTCGTGATTGAACTTGCTAACAACTCCTTATTTCTTGCCCTACTGCTGACAGCTCTTGCTGGCATCGTGCTCGGCATGGGGATGCCCACCACCCCTGCATACATCGTCATGGTGTCGCTGCTCGTTCCTGCCATTATTAAGCTGGGAGTGGATGCGCCTTCTGCCCACATGTTTGCCCTCTATTTTGCAATTTTATCGGCCATCACGCCACCGGTGGCGTTAGCTGTATTTGCGGCTGCCGCGCTTGCAAAAGCCAACATGTGGGAGACGGGTTTTGCTGCCATGCGCGCCGCAGCGCCAGCCTATATTGTCCCGTTCATGTTTGTTTACGAACCCACACTACTTCTTATCTTTAAAGACGATACGTCTTATTTTACGGTCTTGTGGTCAGTGCTCACTGCCCTGATTGGCGTCATCGCCCTGGCGGGAGGATTTTTTGGCTGGCTGGTAGGGTATGCAACGCTTACCCATCGCGTGCTGTTGCTTATCGCGGCCGCTTGCCTTATTAAACCAGGGCTAATCACAGATGTCATTGGCTTTGGATTAATGGCTACCGTGGCGCTTTTGCAATGGAATAACACCAAGCGGGCCACGGTGTAATAGTTAACACTAAAACTGAGGAAAAATATGCGAACTCAAAGAAGACAAGCTCTTGCCGTAGTATTCACTGCCTTCGCAGCGACAATTGGTACCCTAAGCGGTGCTGCCTATGCACAAGGCACCTATCCGACCAAGGCAATTCGCCTCATTGTCCCGTTCACGCCCGGCGGTGTCACCGATACAAGCGGACGGCTCATTGCTGACCAAATGTCAAAGCGGCTTGGTCAACAGGTCATTGTCGAAAACAAACCAGGCGCCTCAGGCAATATTGGTACAACCCAGGTTGCGCAGTCAGAGCCAGATGGCTACACCTTGTTGCTCGGCTTTGACGGGACAATGGTGATTAATCCCCATGTGTTTGCCTCGGTACCTTTTAATGCAGTAAAGGACTTTGCTCCTATTGGGAAGATCGGCGATGCAGATCTGGTCATCGTTGCACATCCTTCGGTGAAGGCCAATAACATTAAGGAACTTATTGCGCTTTCTAAGTCGGACCCCAACGGACTGAACTACGGCACATCCGGTTTAGGTAGTACACCACATATCGCTGGCGAAACGCTCAATATGAAAGGTGGCTCTAAGCTCGTACACGTTCCCTATAAGGGAGGCGGCCAAGCAATGATTGATCTTCAAGGAGGTAACATCCCTCTGGTCTTCACGGCAGTTGCCGGGGCACTCCCGCATATCAAGGCAGGTCGGATCAAAGCACTTGGCGTGCCAAGTGCAGTGCGCTCACCTTCTTTACCCGATACGCAAACATTCATCGAAGCCGGCTTACCTAATTTCTTGTTGGCCTCATGGGTTGGCATTTTGGCTCCCGCCAAAACTCCAGCGGCCGTCATCACGAAGCTGAACAGTACGTTAAATGATGTGCTGAATGATCCAGACGTCAAGAAACGCCTTGAGGTGTTAGGTATAACAGCCACACCCGGGACGCCGAAAGCCTACGGCGATCAAATCAAAAATGATTTGGCAAGCTACGCTGCCGTAGTCAAAGCGGCAAATATCAAACCGCAATAATTGTGAACTGAAAAAAGGCGTGTCTTCTTGACACGCCTTTTTTATGACAGTAACAGGAAGCGTCATGAGCAAAGCAATGATTCACCTTTCGGTTCCAATTAAAGACATCGCCTCAACGATTAAGTTTTACGGTGAAATCCTTGAGTGCAAAATCTCACGTCAACAGCTAGATCGACTCGACATTGATTTTTTTGGACATCATCTCGTCGCACAGCTATCAGAAATTGAAGCCTCGCACACATCCATCACGATTGGGCGTGGCAACTACCCTTTAAGACACTATGGTGTGATTGTGACGCCAGCCGTCTATGACAGAATGCTGACCCGCTTGCGCGAAGCAAACGTCCCGTTCGCAATGGAACCAGACAGGATATTCATTGGCACGCCGCGCGAGCAGTCCGTGTTCTTAGTGTTTGACTATTCAGGCAATGCAGTTGAGGTAAAAGGCCTACCCGATCCATCACAAGTCTTCACATCCGCCTAAGCAAGCTGAGTGATGTGTCGCGCGAGCGCACGACACATCAGATGCGTGATCTTTAATTAATTTTGATCGAACGAATCAGTGTTGTCCATTTTTCTTCATCACGTTTAAGATTGGCTGTCACGCCCTCTGGTGTCGAGGTGACCAGATCAATCCCCAATTGACTTAATCTTTGACGCAACTCCTCATCACTTCCGAGCTCTCGCATCGCTCCTGAAATGCGAGCTTGGAGCGCTTTATCCATCCCAGAAGGTGCAACCAGTGCAAGCCAAAACGTCGCTTCGAAATCTTTAGTTCCTGTCGCCTCATTCATCGTCGGCAAATTAGGAAGTGTCGAGATTCGTTTGAGCGAAGTCACTGCTAACCCTTTGGTCTTATCGCTTGTGACGAACGGAATTGCCTCGTTTGCGGCAGAAAACATCATTTGCACTTGCCCACCAAGCAAGTCCTGTGCGGCGGGCATGCCACCTTTGTAGTGTGCAACAACCATCTTTAGACCAAACTCACGAATAAAGTACTCCGCAGCGAGGTGATTAATCGAACCCACCCCAGAGGTCCCGATCGCATATTTGTCAGGATTCTTTTTAATCAGCTCGATAAGCTCTTTCACATTATTGACCGGCAGGCTCTTGTTGACTTGCAGCACAAAAGCCGAACTCATCATCATCGACAGCGGCGTGAAGCTATCGTAGGGCTTATAGCTCACGGTACCTTGTAGCGCTGGATTGATCACAATCGAGACGGGGGCCGCATAGAGCGTATAACCGTTTGGCTTTTGACTGGCGACGTAGGTGCTGGCTACGGTCGAGGCCGCACCCGCTTTATTCTCGATCACCATATTTGCACCAAGCTTCTTACCCAACGCCGCGGCGATTGTTCGGCTCGAGACATCACTGACGCCTCCTGCCGGGTAAGGCACAACAAACTTGACTGGCTCCTGCGGGTAGTTTGAGGCGGATTGCGCTTGAGTGAGCGCACTCGCAAACACCAAGCCTGAAGCTATCACGGCGCCAAACATCACCTGCAAAGATTTCTTATTAATCATCGTTCTCTCCCTTATATGTTTTATAGCAAAGCACCGCGTGCCGAAATTGGCCAAACCGCTTCCACCTTATTACCTCGAATACAAATCACTTCATCATACAAATTGACGGTCGGATCGCAATGGCCGGGGATCAACATCACCGCATCTCCGAGCTTAAGCGTCGAGTCGGCAGTGAGCTCTAGCGCGCCATGTTCATCGGAGGCCTTCAAATACTTTGCATCTTTACGTTGCCAAACAGCAGGCATTCCCGAATCGACGCTAGACGCCTTTAGACCCGCATCGACGACTGCGCGGTTTTTCGTAGGGTGGCTCAGCACAGCGGTCTTGATAAACAGCGCGTGCTCAAAAGGCAAATCCTGGCCATCGCGCTGATTCGCTGCATAGTCGCGATCCATAAAAATATAGGAACCCGCCTGCACCTCGTTGAACACCTTCGAATTTCGCTCAAGCATGACTGAACCTGTTCCAGCACCCGTGATCCGCTCAACCTTGATACCAAGCTTTTCGATCGCCTCTTTAGTCGCTGTCGCGGTCGCGCACGTTGCCGCAATTGCGTTTTGACGCTCTTGCGGCAAACGATAGTGCTGCGCACTTCCGTGATAACACTGCAGTCCCATAAAATTTAAATAAGGAGCCTGGTCAATTTGGCGCGCGAGTGCGACTGTCTGATCGATCGACACCGCACCACAACGCCCCATGCCGACGTCGACTTCAATATACACATCGATTTTCACTTTGCGGTTGGCGCTGGCTTGAGCAAAGGCAAGCACTTGATCTGCGTGATCAACCAATACACCGATTCGAGCGCGCTCAGCCAGATCAAGCGCATGAGAAACTTTTTTAGCGCCGACTATTTGATTGGTAATCAACACATCTTGAACACCAGCCGCGACAAACGCTGCGGCTTCGCTCACTTTCTGGCAGCAGATACCCACAGCGCCATGTTTGATCTGACGTAGCGCGATGTCAGGGCATTTATGACTTTTAGCATGGGGGCGTAAACGCACGCCTGTGCCTGCAAGCGCGTCCTGCAAACGCTGAAGGTTGCGCTCGAAGGCATCCAAGTCCAGCACGAGCGCTGGGGTGTCGATTTCATCAAAAGAGTCGCCAATATGGGCAGCTTTCCAGGGGGACATAATTAAATTCCACTTTATGTGAATACGCACACAGAGATGCGCTTGATGTGTAAATTCTAGGATACTTCCTGAGAAAACTCTGCGATACAGTTTTCATAGGCCGGGTCGCTACTGATAAATCCCCCTTGGCGCATACTCAGCTTCAAGCGTTCAAACCCAACTCTAGAGATCCTTCGTTTACAAAACCACAAGCCCGCAGCCTTGTATCGATTCATAGACTGAATGAGTATGTCTGTCGCCACATGGGCGTAAAACGGCGCGACCAGCTCGGCAAGTTCCTTGCCTGTGTGGGCGTCAATCCAAGGGCCCATTTGTTCAACCGCACGAATCATAGCCCCGAACAAGTCTTTCTTTTGAGCAATGATTTTTCGGGTGGAGATAAATGTAGTGTAGGCAGTCGGGCCACGACTATTCGCAGCATGCAAGACCTGACCTACACCGCTCGACAAGGTCTGCGACACAAAGGGTTCAAAATACTGCGCATAATCAATCGTGCCAGTTTTCAGCGCTTCTAGGTTTTCGGCCATGCTGCGTTCGGTATTTACCTTGAGCGAGTCAATCGCTACGCCTAGATCGCGAAGATCTTGCTGCAAACAGAGCCAAGGTGTCGGCACTTCGGTCACTACACCAACCCTCTTTCCGACTAGATCGGACAGTTGAAACTTCTTAGTCTGTGTACGTCCGACTAAAAAGAACGGGTCTTTGCCGACCACCTCGCAAAATGCAACCAGCGCATTTGCGGAATCGGCTTCCTGATCTCGTTGTTTGATCACACGGAGCGGCCCGCCCCAGACGACATCAATGTTTCCAGTCAACATGTCAGCAATTCCGCTGCCCGGCGATGCGGAGTCGATCAGTTCGATCTCTATACCTTCCTGTTTAAACAGGCCTAAAGCCTTTGTGGCATAAAAAGGAGCATAAAAAACAGCCCTAAAGTTTTCAGCTAATTTAATTTTCATAGATTTTCCGCGAGGGTGGGGCTACCATCTATTCAATTACATCACTCTTTCGCTTGTTTGGGAGCATGGCCTCAATGTTGAAATCTCATGATCGGTATGACTATTCGGCGATTTCGAATCGACCCGACTACAGTTGGCCGAGCGGCAAACGCCTGGCGATCCACTTTAGCCTAAACGTCGAACATTTTGCTTTCGGCGAAGGGATGGGTAACGACTATGCCGTCCCTCACCCCCAACCCAATTCCCGTAGTTTTGCCTGGCGAGACTACGGCAACCGAGTGGGTGCTTGGCGTCTACTTGAGCTGGCCAATGATCTTGATTTCCCGTATGCCCTCTTGGTCAATACAGAGCTCTACGAGTACTGCCCAGAAATGATCGCCGCATTTAGTAAGCGAGGCGACGAGATCGTCGGGCACGGGCGCACGAACTCAGAGCGACAAGTAGACATGTCCCTTGAACAAGAACGCGCCTGCATTCGCGAAGCAGCCCAGACCATTCTTAAACACGAAGGTGTTGCCCCCAAGGGATGGTTAGCCCCCTATATTTCCCAAACACACGATTCTCCTGACCTACTCAAAGAGCAGGGGTTTACATACATGATGGACTGGCCGTTAGACGACCAACCGGTGTGGTTTCGTACCAAACATGGGCGTATTCTCGCGATCCCCTATTCTCATGACCTCAATGACTCAATTGAGTGCGTATCGCGGCGCACCCCCGCCCAGTTGTTTTGCGACAATCTGATCGACCAGTTTGATGAAATGCTCGAGGAGTCAAGCAAACGGCCGCTCGTGATGAGTATTGTGTTGCATAGCTTTATTCTTGGGCAACCCTATCGCCTGCGTCAATTACGCCGAGTAATGCAACACATTCTGTCGCATCGCGACCAGATTTGGCTTGCAAAACCCGGTGAGATCTATGATCACATTAATAGTCTGCCAGATGGGATTGTACCGGGAAGTACTGTCAAGTAAGCTGTTGTCTTATCGTTCAATTTATTACTCAGTCGGATATTTATGATGCATACACGCAAACTCTTAAAACTATTCGCTAGCCGTGCTCTTGCGCTAGCACTTCCGCTCGCCTTTACAAGCTTCGCGGCATACAGCCAGACCGGCTATCCAGACAAGCCTATTACCATGGTGGTGACAGTTCCCCCGGGCGGTGCTGCAGATTTCGTCGCACGCACAATTGGCGAAGCGCTGTCCAAACAAGTCGGACAGTCCGTCCTGATTGAAAACAAAGCTGGAGCGAGCGGCACCATTGCAACGGCCTTTGTCGCGAAAGCCCCCGCAGATGGTTATACGATGCTTCAAGGTGCGATCTCCACGCACGGAATCGGACCACACTTCTATACGAAGACGTCTTATGATTTCTTCAAAGACTTCATGCCACTAGGCGTTGTAGCAGAGTTTTCTCTCGTTCTCGCTGTCAACGCGAATCTGCCAGTTAACAGTGTGAAAGAGCTCATCGATCTTGCCAAAAAGAAGAATGGGCAAATGAGCTTTGCCACGCCCGGTGCCGGCAGCGCGCCCCACCTGACGGCAGAGCTCTTTATGACTGAAGCGGGAATCAAGATGCTGCACGTGCCCTACAAGGGCTCGGCACCTGCTGTGGTCGACGTAGCGAGTGGCCAGGTTGACATTATGTTCGACGGCTTCCCTTCGCTCATGCCACACATCAAGAGCGGCAAGTTACGTGCCATCGCAGCGGTGAGCCCCAAGCGTAACAGCCTAGCGCCAGACCTTCCTACGTTCGCAGAGCTCGGCTATCCAAAGATGATTTCATCACTTTGGTATATGCCAATGGTGCCCGCCAAGACGCCCAAAGAGGTCGTCGAGCGACTGAATCAAGCACTGGTGAAGTCATTGAATGGCACAGAAGCACAGAAGCGCTTAGAGGCCGGTGGGGCACAACTCGTATTTGGTAAGCCAGAAGATTCACAGGCTTACATGAAAGCGGAGTATGAACGCTGGGGTATCGTGATTAAAAATGCTGGGATTTCAACCACGAACTAAATACAGCTAAAAAAGTTAACGCACATCAAAAGTTAACGAGCATAAAAAAAGGCGTTTGACGAAACTGTCAAACGCCTTTTTTGTTATCGAGAACGTTTAGATTGCTTCAAACTTGAAGCGATTGACTTTGGCCATATTAGTGCCTTCGATACGAATCAAGCTCGTCGACGCTTTACGCTCGGGTGAATGCAGATCACCTTCGTTATACACGTGCGCAACACCCGGAACCAACTTGTAGCGCTTCGTGAACTTCACCTTGCCAGGCTTATCTGCCGTAGCCGCCTCAAGCAATTCATAATCGCACATTTCAGTCTCGCCACGCGCCTGACCATAAATCGCCCAGGAATGCGCATGATCGTGAGGAGTCGAATTTTTTGCGCCTGGGTAGTTATGTGCTACCACACAGAAGCCAAGCTCTGTGTCTTCGTAAATAATTTCGCGTTCGCTAACGTTTGCGTGAAGATGCTTTTCAAGAAACTGTTTATCTAGCAATACTTCTTTCAACAAATTCGCGACCTGCTGTCGTCCCGCCGGGCCGGGATTACTCTTCAAAAATTTGTGGCATTGGCTCGTAAATTGCTCCAGTGTGTGGCCCATGATGCAAAATTCCTTTAAAAGTATTTGAAAACCGACCTCTTCATTCTACCTCTGATTTTCTGAGCATTTGATTGTGGTGATCCAAGGCCAATAGCACCGTTTGGCGATGCACGGCTACGGTCGTCTCGATGTGCGTCCCGTAACCACCCGCCATGCAGACTGCTAACGGAGTCCTTTGTTTATGCGCATAATCAAAAACACATTGGTCTCGCTGCCGCAGGCCTTCCTGTGTCAGCTTTAAACGCCCTAAGCGATCGCCTTCATGTGGATCTGCGCCTGCCAAAAAAATGAACAAGTCAGCGGAAAATCGCTGCTCGAGCTCGGCGAGCGCATGCTGCAGCGCATCAAGATAGCGGTGATCATCACATCCATCTGGGAGTGGAACATCGAGATCGCTAGGTTCTTTACGGAAAGGGAAGTTCTTGTCGCCATGCAAGGACAACGTAAATACGCTGGGATCATGGCGAAAGATAGCCGCCGTGCCATTACCCTGGTGCACATCCAGATCAATGATGGCAACGTTGCATTCTGCGGCAAACGTTCGCTGAATCACTCTCGCAGCAATTGCGGCGTCATTGAATACACAGAACCCACTGCCCTTCTCGCGATACGCGTGGTGAGTGCCACCCGCCAAATTGACGGCGACACCCGACTCAAGCGCCGAGCGACACGCGGCGATCGTGGCGCCAACCGAGCGGCGCGACCGCTCAACCATCGCTGGTGTCCAGGGAAAGCCGATTTCACGTTGCTCCTTTGCCTCCAACGTTCCAGAGATCACTTTCGTGACATAGATGGGATCATGCGCTAATAAGAGCTCGGTATCACTTGCCGCCGGCGCTTCTTGTAAGCGGATACCAGGCGTATCGATCAACGCATCGCGCAACGACCGATATTTCGACATCGGGAAACGGTGCCCTTCGGGCAGCGGCAGTACAAAGTGATCGGAATAATAAGCGTTCATTGCAAACTCGTACTCAAGAGAACTTTATTTTATGATCTATGCAAGGTAACTGTCACAATAACCCCTTCTAATGTTTGACAAATAGCTTATACCCCACCGATGTCGCGATCACTCATTGCCCTACTGATTTGCGCAGCCTCACTCGCTGCGTGCAGTTCCATCAAGATTGCCTATAACTATGCGCCTAACTATTTGTCGTATCGTTTGAACACATACTTCAATCTTGATTCACAGCAGCAAGCGTTACTCGATGCTGAATTAGTAGACTTTTCGACTTGGCACAGGACAACGGCACTGCCGCAATATACGCGTACGTTGGAACAATGGTCCGAGCGGCTTGATGAGAAAAAATCCTTCACGCCTGAGGAAGTTGTCCTCATGTACCAACACATCCAGGATGCGCTTCTTGAACTGAGCCTGCAAGCAGCAAAGCAGCTTGCGCCCATTGCGATCACACTCAAGACCAGTCAAACAATGCGGTTACGCAGTCGCTTTGAAACTGAGAACAAGGACTACGCGGATGACTACTTAAAAAATCCAACTAGTAGCAGCACACGTAAAAAACATCACACACGCATGCTCAAACGCTACGAAGACTGGCTGGGACCACTAACAGAGCAACAAAAAACGAGTCTGATACAACTCTCGGATCGACGCGCAGCAACGTTCTCGCTTTGGGCAATGGAGAGGCAACTCAGACAAGAAGCGCTTCTTGACACCCTTGAGGCACAGCGAGCAAAAGCTCCCGAGCAAGCGGAGGTGGCCTTGGTAGGCTATACAAAAAGCCTATCGGAGTATCGCAACCCTGAACTTGTGCGTCAGCAACAGTCTCTCAGGAAAGATTGGGCAACGACAACTGCAGAGGTATTGAATAGCCTCACATCGAATCAAACGCGCCACTTAAAAGGCAAGTTGCGAGACTACGCCGACGACTTTGCGAGCCTCTCACCCACACGCATCGCACAAACACTTAAGTAGCAACAAGACTAAATAGCCTTAAAGCGGGTCCACTTGACGAATGCTACCGCAGAAAAGGGAAAGAGCAAATTCAGGACTAGACAGATCGTTAATATTGAGCCCATCTGGCTGTAGTCAGCAGCGACTTTCACAATACCTGTCACCGGATCACGTACTTCACGGGTCACGATGTATATTTCATTCAAGTACTTCGTTCCAAGCTGACTAGCTGAAAGCGCCAGATTAGTAAAGGAGGCCATCACTGCAAAGTAAGTCGCCTTGAGATTTTCTGGTGCCGAACGCGCGATCCACGCAAGCATCGGAATCATGGCCAGCTGCCCAAGAGGAGACTCCACCGCTGCATCAACGAGCGCAATAAAGCGCGCATCGACAATCCCACCCGTCATTGCGCTTGTCCAATGGTGTAATCCGTAGTACATCCCTAAGGTGGGAAGTGTCAAGATAGTACTAAAAATAGCCAGCATGCCGATCACAAACGTAATGGGCTTCTCCGCTATAAAACGGCGAAAAATAAACATGCCCACAAGAGATAAGAGTCCACTAATTAAGGTCAGTACTGAAATGAAATACTGATCAAACTTCAACTCATCGATTACCCACCACGTAATACTCGGCCCAGGTGTAGGCACTGCACGGAACATAAAAATCACGAGTGCGGTTCCCACTAACGTGCTCCGCATTTCTGGGGTGAGCGCACTCGTCATCCCTGCAATGAGATAAACGATGATCGCAAGCGAACCAACAAATATGATTTCCTGACCATAAGGAATCTGGCTTAGCCCGATTGTCAGCGTAAACAGCACAAAGACCAAACCACCAATCAAGATTGTCCAATTCGGCTCGGTTGAATTACCGTGCACCTCAATCGCTTGCTCAAGTTGAACTGGATTCCATCCCCTAGATTCAAGCTGCGCGCGTGTTTGCCCTTTGATCCATGCAGCGATCACTACACCCAGAACAGAGAGTAAGGGAATAATCAACGCTACCCAATAGACATACAAGTAGCCCTGTACCTTTTGCGCTTCACTCATGCTCTCTACGCCTGAAAAAACATAGAGATTGATAACCGAGACCAAGAGCGTTCCACCCACAACAGCAACGCGACCTAAGGTTTGCATGGTCGTGTGCATCAACTTTATCTTTTCAGGATCAATGGGCTCTCCATCGCGATCAAATCGCGGTACTGCCTCAACCGTCATGGCGTCTGCCACTGAGTCTTGCAAAACGTAGCCCATTGGCGCGAGTAAGGCGCTAATAACGTACCAGGTGTCGACCGGCAAGATCGCTTGCATGGCCTCGCGCTCAGCGATCAAGCCAATCATAATGAACAAGCTCGCAGCAATCAGCACCGCTCCGCTGAACAAAATCAGATTTTTAACGCGCCAAAATAAGTCAACCAAATGGCCGAAGACCATCTTCAAAGACCACGGGATCGCGATCCAAAAACTTAGAGAAGCCAAGACAGCGCTAGACAGGCTGAGGTAGTCTTTGACAAAAAAAATGCCAACAATGGACGTTAAGCTTGAGACACCCGCGGCCAAATAAACCATCAGTGGAGGTAGATACGACAGATG
>Ga0209550_10004806_pt1 | contig 12779 bp, 22 predicted proteins | sample LauGreSuBDMM15SN_2_FD_187567 | JGI IMG/M metagenome (GOLD analysis project Ga0209550, IMG submission 187567) | Freshwater lake microbial communities from Lake Michigan, USA - Su13.BD.MM15.SN (SPAdes) (version 5) | ecosystem: Environmental > Aquatic > Freshwater > Lake | place: Lake Michigan... | reverse complement strand
ACCTCATACCATACGTCACGACAAGCTATAACAATAGGTCTTCTGCTATCAACCTTCCGTCAAGTCACCACCCTCAGTGAGTCTAGCTAGAACCTAACCTCCGGGCAAGTTAACTACATCAGCCCCGAGGGTCAGACCAGGTTAGTTGGGGGACAAGAGGTCCCATCCGGTGAGTCCCATCATAATCTCACTATTAGGCGGTCTAACACTGATCCGGGGCTTGATACCCGTCATGTCCCACAATGTCGGCTTGCAAGCTCACTCATCCCAACACAACGCGATATGATACATGCATGACCACCTTAATTCAGTCACTTAACATGCCCGCCCCTCGCCTCGGGGGGATATGAGCCCGCGGAGGTTCAAGGTGAGGAAGAGGGTCGGGAAGGTTAGCGGAGGGTCAGAGACTATTTGTGATGACTTAAGCCCACCCCATATTAACTGCTATGACTCGCTTCCCCTTTGGTCTAGACTGATTTTAGTATTGATTTTAATAGTATCAATTGTGTTTCCAACCAACAACATAAGTCCTCATTGGTTGTGAACCTTGATGCCACTATCACTGTGCCCCGTATCAGCTTAGCCACGTGAGGTAGGTCATGCCAACTCTTCTCACAAGGGCAAATAGTCGCACAAGAGTTGTTGCATTGTTTTGCTTGTCCTAGGGGCCCTAGCCTGTGCTGTGAAACGTCAGATGACATTATTCATTCATTGGCAGCTAGCCCTACATTCTCTCACTACTCACGCACATGTGGAGGTCCATCTCCACACATGTGGGAAGGCTAGGTTCCTAGTTTAGGGAACTCTTCTACTTGAAAAAAAGTACGCAACGCAATCATCGTTGATGCCATTTCAGCGAAACTTGATTGGCATAGAAACACCATGAAAAGGCTAGGGAACTTAATGAACTACTATCTTAAAGCCTTGAAGTATAACTCAATGTAGTCGAGTGCCGGAGAGTACCATGACCAGTCTTGCTGCATTATGTTTCCCTATACGACATAAATTAATGTATCGCGTGTTTCAAAAAATGATTTCGATGTATATATATGCGACTATGCGTTGACATTCACGAGCATATTGAAATTGAGACCATTTTATATATAGCCAACCTGGATTTGGCGGAACCCAGATTTGTCTGTGTACCACGTTGCCATTGCCCTATTTAGCGCATAGTCCAATCCGGCCGTGTCGGTGCTCTCAAAGACGAACCCGTTTGTGATCATTCCTTCATAGTTGTGCATAGCCTCATAATGTTTTAGACATATCTCTATACCGTCAGTATTCACATGCATACAAATCAACATGTGATATATATGTCATCGTTATGTGAGCTTTCACTCGATAGCCATCATTGAATCAGGAATTAAAGTCTTATCATTTACCTGCATCAGCAGCACGGTCAAAGTCATGATCGAGATCGAACACGGTATCAGCTAGACCCCCAGTCTTTCGCACGATGGGGACAGCACCATAGTTCATGGCAATCATTTGTGTTAGCCCACAAGGCTCAAATATGGAAGGAACGAGAAACAAGTCGGATCCAGCATAAATCAAATGACTCAATGGCTCGTCGTACCTGCAAATGGAGGGGGAAAAATGTTGACAAACATGTCGTTGGTAAATCATCCCTCAAATTGAAGGGGGCAATATTTCCCTGGGTTAATGTGGGGGTATTATTCCTTCCTAAATGTCAAGTCCATTAATCATGATAGATGGGAGATGGAGGCAGGATGATGATGCACTCTTTGCAACGGATCAGGAACAAATGTTCCGGCTGAAGGAATGGTCCATGAAGGAACGAAGATCCTCTCACACGGATCAGGTGCATGCATGAAGAATGCCAAGAGCGCAATCAACCTCTCCCGCGCACTACGAATTCTAAGTTGATGCACCCTTTGGGGAGTTATCACATTTCCGCTTTGACCGGCTTTAACAACCTACAATCCCCTATTAGCTAATAATCACTTTACTCTGGATATACATTTATATAGGGATGATTGCACTCCTCGGTGCAACAAAATAAAACAGGAATTCCTCAACTTCCTTATGCCAAAGGAAATCCCTAGGAAAGTAGACAAGATAAGAAAAGAGTAAGACTTACATGAAAACGAATGCCCCTCGATCATGATACTGGCGAAGCAGGTTCTCACGGAGCTGATTGAATTCAGCTTGAACACGAGAATCAGGGGCCGACCCAAGGAGAATAAACTGCCCACCACGCTCAAGGGCTCGCATGGCTGCATGCTTAATCAAATGGATCCCCTGAGAGGGATAAGATAAGAGAGTGAGTAGGAAATATATAGAATCAGTCAAAAAGACAGGAATTCAGAATTCTCAAGCTTGCAGGCCAGTTATAAAAGTGCAGCAAAGATATGTCTATATATATCCAGCCAACTCACCTTCTGAGCCACAAGGCGGGTGACACAGCTTACTATCGGAACATCTATGTTGGCCAAATTAAGTCTTTGACGCAACAATCTTCTAGCAGCTTCTTTTCCCTGTGTCAAAGCCGGCATGTCCAATGTGATCATGCAAGCTTGTCATCAGAATGACCACAATTCATATACAAGAACTCATATAAACGAGTTCTCACTTGGATGCTCGACTCGTGATTGTAGGACATAGGAAGAAAGGGGTCATGCTCTGGGTCCCACAGCTCAGGATCAATGCCGTTTCTAATTCCATATAGCTTGGACAAGTGAGGGGCTATCGTGCCATTCCCACTGATCTGCATATAAAAAGCGGTATAAAGCAGCACATTCAAGAGAATGTCCCGGATGCTACGGAATCTTCAATGAAAACCATGATAGTTGAAGGTCGCACCTCGCGGGCATATGTTGGAGAGACAGTGGTGGCCACCTCGCATGATGCCATGGCCCGTCCGACCAGGTCAGCCCCATAGCTCAAGTTGTGAATCGTAAAAACACACTTGGACTGCCCCCTATCACCCCAAGCAACAGGGGCGGTAGGCCAATCATGGCAATGTAGTACATCCGCTTGCACACCGCGTACTTTTAAAAACTCCAACGCACTTCCGCAGAAAAAACCAAATCTGGAGATCATCATCAAAACTTTCAGATAGTATGCCGAAGGAATGTTGTTGTTGTTCATCCACACATCATTGAGGTTGGAGCACATAATGATTCTGTAATTACCTTATGAATTATATTAAATGCTAAAATGATTAAATCCAGCAGCATTGTAAATGCGTACCTGACATGGTCGTTATTCTTTCCATAAATGCAGCCAACCGAAAAATGCCCATTCTCTGGCTCAAGAAAAATAGTTTCAAGCTCTTCAACAATGCCTCTCCACACCCGGACAACTGTGCCGCCAAATGGGAATGAACCGTCTTGATGAAGGTTTTGAACTTGTTTATAGTTGAGGCAATCAAACTTGGGGATAATAACTTGGACCTTGTGTCCCTCCTCCTTGATTGCACGGCCGAGAGCTGTGACAACATCTCCCATTCCTCCAACCTGAAACGATGCATTATCAACTGATTAGATCATCATCTGAGTCGCTGACTCTTGTGTCTGTGACAAACCTTTGCGATCGGTGCCATTTCAACAGCGATGTGAACGATATTCAAATAAGAACTCCGGGACTCGTTTTGAGAGAGACTGGCTGCACTGTCATCCTCTTTGCGATAGCCCACTTGTATATGGTAACCCAGCCCTCCGTTGTCGTCTTGGAAGCCCCCTATTCCCTGCGGAGGATCCATCGGCATCATCAGAGCCAATTGGCAGGGAAACAAATATATCTGTCAAAAATTTTATGAAGCCTCTCAGCTCATCTCTGGCTGTTTTACCTGCCCGCTGTCTGAAAAAGTTAGGTCCATTCCCCATGCCTCCGCTGGGATTTGAACTGTGGCCTTGTGAAACCCAAGACCCCCAGTTTCCCGGCTCGGAATCATCTAGGTAAGCAAACGAGCATGTGTTTATAACATGAAACAGTTTAATAGACTCTCAAATAATCCATCTCTATGTAGTATTACTTATACCTGAGTGTAATAGTAGTTATCTGGCCGCTTCCATCTATTCCAACTTCCGCGTAAAAAGATGTCAGGCCTGCCCCGAAGCGTAGTTAACTCAGGGTTGTAGTACACCTGATTGGTTGTTTGGGGACATTTGAACAGCTATTCACACTATGACATGTGATGTAATTACAAAAAGCATCCTCTTACATCAACAAGTTCTCCCGCTTGTGGGCTTGCTGGGACAGTGAACAAAACCTCGGCAATAGAAGATCGTCGGCGCTTGAGAGCAGAACCCTGTCAGATAAACAATTAATAAATATAATAGGAAATGTGAACACAATAGATTTTTGCTTACCTTGATCAATACCTTTTTCATCGCTTTTTTGGCTGCCAGCTCCATTGCCACGTTATCCTCTTTTTCAGCCTCCTTAGATATTGACTCATAAAGAATATGAAGCAAAGTTTCGCTGTCATATCCATCTGAAAGGATTATAGTTTTAACCAAGGTGAAACTTATAATAAACCAAACATGCATCAAACATCATTGACGCACCAAGTACTTTTGTATGAAAGTCCTTATTGTTGTTGTTATCCCAGGCGGACCGATCCTTGGTGCTGAAAACAAAGTTCAGCACCAAGGCGCTGGGAGGAACATCAACAACACAGCTCCACCAATCTGACTTTTCATCTTTTGGAAGCCCCAACTTGATCAAATCAGATGAAGGCATCGGTGACATTTCAATGGCTTTAGACACCTTGTTCCACCAACCATCATAGCCAACATGGGCCAGCAAAGCGTTGGAAGGAGGAATACCTCGGGCCCCTCTGTTGTAAGCAAGTACACTACTCTGGCCTGTATGTAGGTATACAATTGATGTTAAAGCTTGGCGTGACGTAACGTGCTACAAAAAATGGGCGTCAGCAAATCAGGGTACATAAATGAACCTGTTCCCTCATGTTCTCATGGGAATATCTATGCTCCACAGACCCGTTCCCGCACACCTGCCCTTGGCGAGCCATTCACCCAATAAAATATGCCTTTCACAGAGTCGGCGACTGATAGTTTATCAAGGGCAGGGCCCCTTCTTTCAGAAACCATCTTGGTTGCGTCAGATCGGTGCTTCTTGGCTTGTTGAGTCCTAAGCCCAAAATAAAATGATTCTTCGCAATATATAAATATATATAGGCATTAGTAGTTACTCACTTGGTCGCCTCCCGGGCTGCATCGGCCCGCTCTTTGGCCTCCAGCTCCACAATATCCCAGAGGCGCTGGTTTTCTGCTTCAAGAACTTTCAGCCGCTCATCGTTTTGTCTCTTCAATGCATTCAGACGGGACTCTAACAGCTCATCCTCAGTGAGACCTCCTATGACATTGATTGTGAAATCCTACAGAGGAACACAACGCTGTAGATGTTTGGACATCTTGAATGAAATAAAAGCTTTTAGCTAGGCTAACAGACTTGAGAGTGGAGGGTTTAGTCTGCTTACCTTTCTATTGTTATTGTCAAACATAACAGCATTTTTATCTGAGAAGACAAAATCGAACTTGAAAACTTCAAATGGAAGCTCGATGTTAATGAAGTACCATTCTTGATTGTCATCCGTCTGAGAGAAAGGAAAGGCATGTCTATATATGGGGGGTGGATGACTGCTTAACTTCATATTTTCTTACCGGTAGTTCTGACTCTGCCGGGGTCATCTCGAGTGTATCCACCGTCTCCCACTTGTTTGTACCGCACTTGATAACCACGGGGCCGGAGGCGGAACGCTTTAGGGGCCCTGACCGTTTGTTGTAATAAATAAATACAGTCCCACATACTGGGACAGGCTCAGGGGGGAAAACGAACATGGACTTAGATGACTTGAGAGCTGATAAAGCCATTGCTGTAAGCTGCTCTTTCGTGGGATTGACAAACATAGGAGGAGAGAATGGCGGAGCTTCAACCGGGGGAAGACTTGGTGGAGGAAGGACGGCTTCAACCGGGGGAGGAGAAGGCTCAGAGGTTGTCACAGCTTCAACCAGGGGGGGACGTGGTGGCAAAGGAAGCGCGGTTTCGACCGGAAAGGGTTTCTGAAGAAGCACACCACTGCTCTCTTGAGCTTGAAGCTCCTGGGCCTCAGTCGCAACTTTCAGGAGCTTGCTGACTGATAGTTGCTCTCCAGATGCGAGAGAGGTTGTTAAAAGGACCTCCAGACGTTCCTTGGTTTGGACACTGCTTCCCCTCTCCTGGGAAATATGCAGAAGAAGGTCCTTTAATGCCTCATTCTCGGCTTTCAGCTTTTGCAGCTGCTCGCGGCTTCCATCCGCCCTTCGAAGCGCCCGGTTTACTGAATCTGAGTGGTAATTGTGATGGTATAAGCAAAATTAGCCAACACGTCCAACTTCGCGGTGATACATCTAGCGCCCAGATTAGATGCGATGAAATATGTCTCTCAGGCTTTACCGTGTAGGACTCCATGAGGCAGGGTTCAAGAAAGATCTTACCTGCTCTAGCTGCGGCTGCAGCTGCTTCAACACTAGCTTCTTCAGCTTTCTTCAGAGCTTCTGGGATATCCTGAGTTTCGATTGATGAGTCTCAGTGACTGATATCGAACCAAGTGATACCTACCATAAAAGGCTCCTGCTTTAAGCATTATTAAGCATTGACTGGTAAATGTACACGTTTGTGGTGTTAGCGAGATCCAATGCTACTCACCGCTGAGTTAGAACAGATAATGGGAGATTCAGCAGCAGCAGCGCGCTCTTCAGCAAGGCGCCGAGCCAACTGGCGAGCGGATGCAATCTTTGCAGCCATGGCAGAGGCTGAAGCTGATTCAGCGATTCGCGCTGGTAGGGAGGCATCTGCTCCCTTAGCTGTAACAGCAACTGATGGGAAATCTCTGACAGTCCTGTTAGGAAGCCGTTACATGGTCACAATAAACTTCACACCCTATCTACTGATGGTACTCATGACGAAGACCTGATGCGTCGGCTTGAAGGGTGAAGGAGACTGTTGCGTCCATCCAAGGAACGAAGACGGAGCATGTCGCTGTCCTTTGCGGCTTAGTCCCAGCTCGATACTGGAATGTGAAAAATCAAGATAAACCAATGTGCGCCGCCTTAGGCAATAAGAATAATAAAACACATAGTTTAGATAGCAATTCTCAGCAACCGCGATTGCAATCGTCCCATGTTAGAATTTCATGTCAGCATCCCGTACAAGAGGAGTGGATAAGGTCGCACAAACATCCTAGGCGTGCGCGTCAATTGACCCCCACCACGGTAAACAATTGCAGGTTTACCATGGTCTCGCACGGATTTACACCAACGGGCCTGACAAATGTCACCCGAGTAGCCCGCCGTCAAGCCCCGATAAGGAAGACAAAGCGCTCTAACCACATCTTGTCTGCTGTAAATGAGGCCGACAACCTTTACAAAGGCATTCCAGTTGCAGCGGGCATAATTGAGAAAAGGCTGATGGAAAAACAGATGCAGAAGAGCAGCAAGGAGTTCATGGCAGCAATCAAGTTGGCAGAAGATGATGACCGGAAGTTGCAACTGCTGCGGCGTGAGGCTAGGCAAGCCCCCGCTGAAGGCGATCACCAGGGTCTGGTCGAGTACTTCCTGAATACGGTAGGAGGAAAAAATCAAATTACCGGCACCTGCATGCTGCCATGGTAGATAAGGTATGCATGCATGTATGCTCGCAGGTGGCTGAGGACATGGAATTTGAAGTATCAAGGCGCCGGCCAGATTTAGATGTGGCTTTCTTCCGGTACGTTTGTTCTCACAAATGCTATCGTTGTGATCGTCTTACAAGGTTTATTACAGGCACCTGGATGGAGCGATCGGAAAGGAAAGATTTTCTGGAAAGCCCGATGAAGATAATCTGGCCGAGATGGAAGCGTTAAGAGACTACCTTTCAGCAGCTTGTGAGGTGAGATTTGGCTGCTACTCAAACGATGGCCAATCGTCTCATGGCTATAGTATGCTATTATCTGAATAAATAAGTCTCCTTACCATGCTATTAGATTCATTGGATACACAACCCTGCCCACATTGTCCCGGGTCACATTGTCCCGACTCATAAGCAGGTTGTTGACCAATTTGTCAACAAGACAGCGACCGCAAAGGAGAGGGTAGCGAGGCTCCTCTCAAGTAGGGAGAAGAAGGAGACAATCCTTGAAATGGCGGCTGCAAATGAGATTGACCAAGGCCTGATGGACCTCTTGACACAAAACATCCAGGTAGGTTTGCTTTGCCATGGATACAGTTCGGGAGGTATGCCACTGTAAAATGCATCCGGACCTTGCTCTGATTCATTTGAACATCGTTTTTTACATCATGTGTTCAGGCTGCCCGATTAGCTGGCCAAGAAGAAGCTGCAAAATTCATGGAGAAGGTCATGCAAGCATGTGCAAAGTATTTTGTTGCCCCGGCTCTGCCTGAGATGGCTGCTCTCCCGAATCTCCCGGGAGGAATTCCTGTGTCTCCACTACCATCAGGGATGATCTCCCGCCAATCAGTTCCAGTTCAAGCAGTCCAAAAGTCTGACAAGACTGACAGCAGTATCATAATTCCGGGCAGTGCTAAGGCTCGCCCCCCCTCTGGAGGCAGTGGACTCATCATTCCAGGTCATTAACATCAAGCAAAGTTTCTTCCCATATATATATATGTAGGAAGCATAATTCTGTTCATTCAACCCCTGGGATACTTTTCAATTGTATCGTCATTTTGCAACCAAGAACATTTCGTTAAATTGAGGGCAATGTTCTCGATAATCGACAGGTGTTATGCGTGTGCACGCTCTTGGCTTTTTGGGTGTGTTCATAGGCCTGGGATGTATGAAACGATTTTGTTTGGAAACCTCACGGCGGTCTTCATTTGCTATCCATCATAACTATATGCCGGTAGTGATCCAGTGGTACTAGTCATGCATGAAATGATGCAGATTCAGGGTCGTTCGATTAATTGGCATTTGGCAGTTGTCACCAAGGTGTCAGGTTGTTTTAGATGAACAACTTCTTTGTGTGGTCCTTGGTGTGATGTAGGGAGTGTGATGAAGTCTGCAGGATTGAATATATATGGGGAAATATAAAGTCACCACACTTTTTCCCTTGAGCAACAAATGTGTGAACCGGCGGCCGTGAACGCTACCTGTGGGGCACCCTTGAGAAACACCTCGCACAGGTAGCGCAAAGGGTTCTAAAGCTGGTCAGCACATTATCAATAGTGTATGTGTTATATATAAAAAATATTACCACGGTGATATGAAATCGTGCGATCCATCGAGGTTTGACGATATTCTCGCTGATCCAACTTTAGAATCATGTTGCCGGCGTGATATCGAGGCCCAGGTACATCTTCGGGGAGCTTAACTCTGTCATTATTCCTGAACTCTTGGTCCATGCCCATTTTACAATTCCCATGCACCCCTCAGCAAAGGACGGCAGTGCTAACAGCTACGCTCAGATCATATGATCGCACCAACATGCGATCCATGCTGCACAATAATGTGGTAGCAAGTAGTAGTAGTGCTGCACCGCAATCAGATGACATCAAACACGATTCTGAGGCCTCTGGCGATGATGACGATGACCCAGGTAAGCTCACTCAGAGCCACTACATTCTCGAAAGCGTCTTTCATAATTGGGAATCATTACACACTAGTTTTGTACACATTTGTCAGAGATAAGGCGACTCATGATGGCTCGGATGAATGAAATAAAAAGAGGACGTCGGCAAAACAATCTGAGGTTAACTGAAGGATATACTCAACTAACTCAAGTCGCTTGCCAGGATTTGATGGTAATGCACCTGTTTGAACCAACTGCACGTCATGAGATTGATATGTCTTCCTTCGCAAAGTTGTGTTTCCATTTTTACACACCCAAGATTTTAGCTGAGGCAACGGAAGGTCCCTGTGTTTGCCATATTGCATTGGAGGGTTTTGAGGTACATACCGTATACTACGCCGTACATAAAATGCAGCCTCGAGCTGCATGATAAGTTTTGTGTCATCTCTTGTAATGAATGATAGACACCTTACTGTTAATTCAACTTTCACCCACGATGATAGGTATGCGACATGCTTGATGAGCTTCTTGCGTCTCTGGCTCACCAGTATCCACGCACCCGGTTCCTACGCGCCGTACCAAAACATGGGGCTCAGTCCTCGTCATTGAAAGCGTCATTGAGGATTGATGGAATTCCAGGTAGCTAAAACTACACTCATAACCTGAGAAAGTGTGCATTTTTTTTTTCTGACAGAGGTCCTCATGTGTAGCCATGGTTTGTTTTCAAGATGGATCTATCGTTGCCCGTACATACCTCGAGCTGTTCGGACCTCCTGGAGACCTGATAGAAGAGCAGGTATTACAACAATTTCTGCAATCTCTTCCCTATCAGCAATATGTTAATATGAATGAATTGAGTTGATATGAATCATCAGGTCATTTCATACCTGAACCGGTTCTCGGCACTTCAATCAAACGAGACATTGAATCAGCCAGAAATCTCTGATCATGATGAGGTAGGCCATTATCTCTTCCTTGACTACAGTAATGACATACATGTAATGCGGGTAAAATGGCATTACAGGAAACGTACGGGAATGGAGCACCACCCTGTGACGCGTGTGGACGACGATACCCTCACGAGCACATCCGAGCTGTATATCGCTCCGAAATTGATAGAAACTCTGACGAAGACTAATGAAAACAAAGCATACAGGCCATATTATAGACAACTGTCTAACAAAATTGAGATTCTAGACAAAATATACAGATACAACAGGTAACAGCTGGTGGTAAAAAGTAAAAGCTTTCTATTGTTGGAAAACAATTTTGTGTGGATTCATTAGATATGAGAAAAAACTTCACCATGCGAGATTTGAGCTGGGGTGTTAAATAGGTCGAAAAGACCCTCCAGAAGACGAAGACGATGGCCTAACCGCGCAGTCCCAAATTCATCACGGATCAAAGCGTGCAAGGCATCGCCACTGCAGCCCCCTCCCGTACGGTATAGTGCTTGAAGAGTCTGACCGTCAATGCATTGCTCTTCAAAAATGTCAATTAGGTCCTGAATGCGGCGGGAGAAACCAAAGCGAATTCAAAGGGAGTATTGATTTTTAAAGCATGTCAAGCATGGTTTACCTCAGCTCCAATGCGCAAGAGCCAAGCCTTCACATCAGCCACTGTCCAGGACGATGGGTTAGGAAGGGCAGCCTGGTCGCCTAGACTTCCTGATTCGATGGATAATGCGTAAATGCCATGTGAATCATGCTTTGGTAAGACTGGGCCTGTGCTCAATGAAGGGGCAACGACAGCAGAGGAAATAGAGCTGCTGGATGATTGTCCATAGGGTAGTGTATTATATGGAGGTGGTGTTTGATTGGTAGGGTACCATCCAAATCCAGCACTATTTGGAAATACAGGTCGCAAACCGAAACCGAATGTCGGGAGAGAAGAAAAAGGTTGGGCTTGATCATTGACAGTCAGGTTCCTGTCCGAAGCCCGGTGGGGAGGGAGAGGCATCTGTCGTGCACCATCTCTTGAGGCGCAACCAGTTGCAACAAGTATTGGAGAGCTTTGCTTGCTTCCATCAGCAGGACCGTCGTCGATATGTCCCTCATTGATGGTGACATTGCAACCTTTGCTAGAGCTGATACAGCAAAGCGAAGATTAATGAATAGTCATTAAATAGAATTTTCCGGCTTCAAAGAAACTCAGAATTTGACCTGCTTATTCTTACCAATTGAGCTCCATAAGGGCCATCGCTGCATCCCTACTCGTCCTGCTGCAGGGACGCTTGACGGGAAGCTCCGCATCACTGATGCTGCCTGATGTACTCGAAGTGGGAAAAGCAACCCAGCCATCGGGATTGTTGTTCAGGTCGGACAACTGTGGCGATGTCAGGATAGATGACTGAATTGGTTTATTTGCTGAGCTATCAGGCTGAGCCATTGACGTCTGCGGGCTGAGGACAGATTGGGGTTGGAGCCGTGAGATGCGCATAGACGACGAAACACCGCCTGCTGCAGACTTGCTGGTGGGATGGCTGGTAGCCAGTGGTGGTGCCGCTGATTGACCCGAGGGGGATAGGGAAAGAGGTGCCGGAGCATTTGTTAAGCGGCCATGCTTGTACCTGAGGCCACACTTGTTGCACCTGATAGTGGCCAAGAACAATATTAGCTGGTGGTTATTTATGATGCATGAGATATAAGCCGTCGACCCCAGCAAGTGGTGGAGAGTGGAGACCCCAGCAAGTGGTGGAGACCCCAAACAGCAGTGCCTCACAGATTGATGTGGTCATTTCCATCGCCCAATGTCCATCCTCGGCGCCAGCACCCTGTCTGACGGGTCTAAAAAACAGATACTCGTGAGATAAATTAGAGGAAAGTCCGAAGTTACGAGTATTGGTTGATGCGCAGGGGAGCGTTAAAAAGTATAATTACATACTCACCTTGCAATAAGCGCAGAAATTAGAATGGGATGGGTTCGTGGCTTTGAAAATGGGAAAATCCTCGGCCTTTGACCCGGCCCGGCTGACAAATAGCTGTTGTGGGCCCAGTTTTTGCACTGATGATGAGAATATCGGCATCAGAGGCGGCATCGGAAATGCTGGAGGCATAAACGAGAACAGCGTAGGGAAGCAAGATTGAGTTGTTGCGAGTCGACTCGTCAAGACGTTAGGAGGACCCTCCATTAAAGGAAACCGCGGCGTGGGATGAGCATCAGTGTTCATTTCAAGCTGTGCTTAGATCTCGATACTCGCGAGCAGGGCGACATATCGAAGGGCCAACACTAGCTAGACGAT
>Ga0209550_10004804_pt1 | contig 12784 bp, 11 predicted proteins | sample LauGreSuBDMM15SN_2_FD_187567 | JGI IMG/M metagenome (GOLD analysis project Ga0209550, IMG submission 187567) | Freshwater lake microbial communities from Lake Michigan, USA - Su13.BD.MM15.SN (SPAdes) (version 5) | ecosystem: Environmental > Aquatic > Freshwater > Lake | place: Lake Michigan... | reverse complement strand
AGCATCCAGCACAATCACGTCGTACAACTTGCCTTTGGGCAGCTGCTCCATGCGCAGCCTGGCATCACCTAACAAAATATTTTGCTCACCCGCTTTACAGGTCGATAAGTTGTCAAACCACTCTTGCGCAATCCGCACGGCAGCAGGGTTGATTTCATAGAAGTCATAGGCATCGGCTGGGCGTGCATAGTTGGCCAAGGTGCCAGCGCCCAAACCAATCAACGCAACCGAAAGCGACGGTTTTTGGCTCATCGCCCACTGTAACGTCTCGCCGATACCGCTGTCTCGCGCATAGTAAGTGGTCGGCACATGACGAAGCTTGTCAGAGAGAAACTGCTGACCATGGGTCACATTACCGCTGAAAAAAACGCGGTCATTGCGCTCGGGCTCTGATGTAAAACGTCGCTCTTTCACGGCGACCGTGCCATAAAAATTTCGGACTTGGTCGAGTAAAACCTCAGTACGATCGCCCTTGTGGACGTTACGCCAAGACCATGGGTTTTCCATGACAAACAACAACGCCACCATGACAACTGCCGTCAAAGCACCCGCCGCCTGACGTACACGATCAAGGGCTTGCCCCGCAAAGCGAAACAACACATGGCACGCCAACAAGGCCACCAACACTAATGCAATCAGCCACTCGTAGTAATCGTCAAAGAATTGGGTGGCCACAAGGGTTACGAACAAGCCCCCGAATGCCCCACCAACCGACATGCACAGGTAAAACTCGGTCAATCGACGCGTATCCACCGGCCTGCGGCGATACAACTCGCCATGGCACAGCATGCACACCACAAACAATAAAGCGTAGTGCGACCAACGCACTTCATTGACGCCGTAGTCCCATTGAATACCGAGCCAACGCGGTATGTCGTTCAAGCCTGAAGACGCTAACAACAACACCAACGTGAGAAACGCAAACAACTTGGGGCGGTACCACCGAGGGTGGTCAAACGTCAGAATGAAAGTGACCAAATACAAGCCCAGCGTCGCCACCCAAAGCCCTGGCTCGGGTGCCACATCGTGGCTAATCTGATCAGTGGTCGCAATAAATACCAGTGAAGCCAAGGCCGGCAAAGCAACCCACGAGAGGCGCTGGGCCAACGAAGGCCTGAGCGAGCTGGCCACGGCTTGCTTGGCAGACACACCGTCTGCAGCCCCGGAAGGGGCTGCACCGACCGGAGACTTGTTTTGCCACGCACCCAACGCCACGGGCAAACAAAGCAAGGCAAACACCCAAAAGCCAGCGGTCCAGAGGCGACCCATTTCCTGCTGCTCGAGCCAAGGCTCTAGCACATACGGAAAAGACAAAAGAGCCAAGAATGAACCCACATTAGACAAAGCGTACAAACGGAAAACTGATGAGGAGTGTGCCGTACTCGTGAACCAGTGCTGAATCAAAGGCCCGGTGGTCGCCAAACAGAAGTACGGCAAACCCACACTGGCCCCCAAAATCAGCAATACCTGAAAAACAGGTGAATCGGGTGACTCAGGTCGAAGGTCTGTCCCAGGCAGCACTCTAGACGCCAACAAGGCCGCCAGCACCAACAAGACCACATGGATACGCGCCTGAGTTTTACGCGAGGGCAAAGCAGCCAAAGCATGGGCATACAGATAGCCCAAGCACAACAGGCTTTGAAAAAACAGCATGGCTGTGGTCCAAACTGCGGGGCTGCCGCCAAACCATGGCAGGATTTGTTTGCTCAACAGGGGCTGCACCTGAAACAACAAAAACGCGCTAGTAAATATTGTCAGCGCAAAAGGCAAGAAACTCCAGGGACTGGGGGATTGACTTGGTAGAGGATTGGTCATGATCACGGGTTGACTAGGGGCTGTCAGTTAATTTTTTTAGTTTTGGCCGCCTATTCACCTCTTTTTTTGAGGAACCGTCATGCTAGGCGCAAACCGGATCGTACCAAACTTTAACTAAGTCTGGATTGCCAGCGAACCAGGCGCTGAGTCAACCTGTTTAGTCATGCCTAAAGGGCGCCTGTCCACATACTGTCGTTTGATACCCTTCCCGTCTGAAAAAGCGCGGATGTCAACGAGCACTAAAATCAAACAGTTGATCACCTTGTACGGCATGAAGCTGGGCATTAAAAGAAACAATAATTCGATCTTGGTCTCCTTCGTAAGGCATCGCTTTGTGGGGTAGATAGGTCGGAAACAAAACTAGCTTACCCTCTTCAGGCTCAACGTCTAGGGTGTTTTTTTGTAGGTACGCGTTGCCAATATCCATATGGGCCCCGGCTTGCCACTGGCTGTAGGGGCCGTAGAAGCGAGTCACGCCATTTTGCTCCCCCATTGCTGGGTGACTGATGCGCTTTTCGGTGCGATCGATCTGCACGTAATACACGCCCGACCAAGAGCAATTGCCATGCGTATGCACATCATGAAATGCCATCCCATTTTGGATTTGAAACCAGCACCCAAGAATCTCTAGCTGCAGAGATATTTTTTCTTTTGGCCAAGTGTCCTTGTTAACGGCACTGACAGTTTGTTGAAGCGAGTGCGCGAAGAACTGGATCAGCTGTTTAAATTCTGGTAAATCGACGCGTTTCAATAGTTGATCATTGCTGGCATAAAACCCTTGAGTGACTGCTTGAGAATCAGGGTTGTTTAGGGCTTCGGTCGCGCGCATCGCTCGAAACACACGCGCAAGAGTCGGATTGATATTGGCCGCGTCAGGGCACAGATGAGTCGCTATCGGCACGGGCCAATACGAAGTAAGCATTTAGATCACCAGTTTTTGAAAAACGAGAAAACCAACACCTGTATCACCAGTTTTTGCAGAGCGAGAAAGCCAACACCTGTAGCATCAGTTTTTACAGAGCAAGAAAGCCAGCACCTATAGCATCAGTTTTTGCAGAGCAAGATAGGCTGGTTCAGGTCGCTCGGTGGTCTGGTGACCTTCGCCAACGAGGTTCGGTAGCTTTAGCACCCAGCCCGTTTTGGCAGCAAAAGTGTTTAGATCCTCAAGGCTATCCACATCAAACACAAAATGCTCGTTATCGGTCTCGTAAGGTGTCACCAACTCAGGGTGTTGCTCCATGAATTTTCGGCAAACCATGTTTCGACCAGATTCAATAATCTGACCTACAACCGTGCCACTCAAGACAATGGGGTTGCCCCGCTGTCCGTTGACGACTGGCATCAGAATCTCACCACTCGGGCGCTTTTTAAAGGCCGCAATTAATTTTGTAATATCGTTGGCATTAATCAGAGGCTGATCTGACAAAGCCATAATGATTGCGTCAAAATTACTGCCCAAGGCTTCAATGCCCAGCCTGACTGACGAGGCCTGGCCATCCTCTGGGTTCGGATTGCGCACGACCTTCACCGGAAACTGTTCGACAGCCGGCTCGACCAGTTCGTGATGGTAGCCCGTGACAACCACAACTTCGTCAACACCCGCTCCGCTGAGCGCGATCAGTTGCCGATTAATCAGCGGTACGCCCTGCAACTCAAGCAACGATTTCGGCACACTCCCCATGCGGCTGCCTTGGCCCGCCGCTAATAATATTGCCCCGATCCGGGCGCGAGTATAAAGACCGCCTTGTTTTAAGATGCAACCCATGATGCCTCCCTTGGCTCAGTTGTGTGTGACAGCTGCTGCTTTTCATTAGTTTGTGACGGATGCTGCTTTCTTTTAAGGCTTAAATCAACGAGGCCCTCAAGGCTAGCCAAGTGATTCACCGCCATAAATCCTGAAATCACATCTTTACTCAATTGAATCGCCTCTGATTGAGGTACGGCAATCGTCGGATGCAGCCAAAAGAGTTCAGCGCCTTTTTTGCGAATCGTTTGAATCGCAGCCAACGTTTGTTGCGCCGGATCCGTATCATAGCCATCGCTTAATACATAGACGATATCACGTCTGCCCAGCCCCCTGATACGATTTCCCGAAGGACCCAACCCACTTTGTCTGACAAAGGATAGCAAATTGGTCGCGATGCGTGTGCCACCACCAAAACCGAAGGTGACCGCGTTGATTTTTTCTTGCACACGGCCGCTGTCTCGCTTCATTAAGGCACTCACCTCGATCAGGCTGGTGTGAAACACAAAGACTCGGGCATTGAGTACCTGACAAAAAGAGCGCGCCATTCGCAAAAAAAATTGCGCATGAGCCTCCATCGACTTGCTGACGTCGACAAGAATAAACACCTTGGGTGCGACGGTTTTTCTATCCTTCATCGTCAACTGGATCAACTCGCCTGCCGTACTCGAAGCGCGCCGGATCGACTTTTTCAAATCCAGCTTCTGCGCGTGCGCGCGATTTTGATAGTGCTGCACTAATTTACGTTTGAGTCTGGCCTGCAAGGGCGCGATGAGTTTGTCTAATTGCTTGCTGTCTTGAGGCAACCAATCCCCCAAGGGTTTCTCGGTAAGGGGATCGACCCGGCTGGCGCCTCCCTGACCTTTTTCTGGTCCGTCGACTTCGCCTTGCCCCTCACTACTCAAGCCAATTGTTTTACCGGTGTCAGAAGGCTTCGTCGAACCACCTTCGCCTTGTAACTCTTTGATTAACTCTGGTAAAGATTTGCCCGTTTTCTTTTGGCCTGAGGCCTTTGTGCTACCTTTGACTTTGCCTGGAAACCAGAACGCCTCAAATAAGCCCGGAAACTGATGCCACTGTTGTTGCGAGGATGAAGCCAGACCGCGCCAGCATTTTTGAATACGCGCAGGGTCTCGGATTTGCGCATGTAAAGTCACGTCGACCATCGCTTTAAACTCTGCCAGACCGATCACAAAGCCGTTTTCCCGCAAATACGCGACGAATCGGCGAATTTCCTCGGTGGGTGCAGGCGAGTCAAGCATGACTGTTCAATTTCAGCTATGACCGCGAGGCGACAACCCCAGCATCAATGCCAACACGCTGACCTGAACCCATCAGTTTAGATAATACATGCGTGGACACTTGCCATTGATCATTGCGGGTCTTTAAGAGCGCAGAGAGCGTGCTTTCAAACTCTTTGGGATCTTCAGGTAATTTCTTGAGGTTGTGTGCGCAAAGGATTCGGATCCAGTCCAAGGTTTCTGCAATACCTGGGGTCTTATCCAAATCCTCTTTACGCAATTGATGTACAAACAAGACCGCTTGCTGTAACAGTTGGATATCTGCGTCAGGAATGAGCGTTTGAACAATCTTCAGTTCTCGCGGCACAGAGGGGTAATCAACATAATGGTACAAACAGCGGCGACGCAGGGCGTCCGACAAGTCGCGGGTACCGTTGCTGGTCAAGACGACGAGCGGGCGCGTGGTCGCTTTGATTGTGCCCAGTTCTGGCACGGTGATTTGAAACTCACCAAGTACCTCAAGCAGGTAGGCCTCAAAAGCCTCATCGGCTCGATCAATCTCATCAATCAACAGTACAGAAGGTTTGGCGCTGGTAATCGCTTGCATGAGTGGGCGTTTAAGCAAGAATTTTTCGCTAAACAAGTCGTCTCGTAAGCTCGTTTTATCGCCTCCTTCTGCTTCTCGTAAGCGAATCTCAAGAAGCTGACGGCTATAGTTCCACTCATACACCGCCTGATTGAGGTCAAGACTTTCATGACATTGCAGGCGATATAAATCTCGACCCAGCGCTGTTGCACAGGCTTGTGCAATCGCGGTCTTCCCTACGCCCGCTTCGCCTTCGAGCAGCAGCGGACGCCCAATGGTCAACCCCATCCAGACCATTTCAGACAAGCTGTCATCGGTAATGTACGAGGCTTTTGACAACAGCTCTGCAATTTGCTGAACGTTCATTTAGCGGATTTGCCAAATAACCCTTTGAAAAAATTTTTAATCAGCATCCAGGCAATCGCCAAGCCATTGAGCTCGGTGTGCATGGCAGCAGGTGCAGCCGGTTTGGCGCTGGCCATGGCTTCGATCGTTGGTTGATCTGTACCTGCACTTTGGCTAGATTGAACCGCAGCAGCCTGCTCAGTTTGAATCGTGACTGCCTGAGCTTTGATAGAAAAATTGTCGGCGAACTGTTGCAAGATCATGTCTGACACTGAAGTCATCATGCGCCCGCCAAACTGGGCAAACTTGCCGTTCACAATGACGGCCGCCTTACCTACCAGATGAGTACTGCCGTCTGGCAAAGCCAGCAGCGAAGCCGTTAATTGCATCGAGGCTGAAGAACCACCACGATCTGCACCTTTGCCCAGCATGCGAATTTCTTTCACTGCAGAGTCAATCCCTTGAATCTCGATGTCCCCTGCAAAGGCTGCATTGGCAGGGCCGACTTTGACCTTGACACTGCCTTTGTAGTGCGTATCGTCTAGCTTCTCTGTGATGGAGGCGCCTGGCATGCAAGTCGCCAAATCGACGACATCAGACAATACCTGCCAGCATTGTGCGGGGCTGGCGGGTATTGGGTACTTCTTGTCAATGACGACTTCCATCACAAATTCCTAGTTCAATCAGTTCAGATTTAAGCCGTGCTTTTTCAATTCTTTCCAGATCCGGTAAGAAGTGTGTGGCATGTCGATATGGGTCACGCCCTTAAAAGAAAACGCATCTACAACGGCAGAGGTAAAGGTTGGAATGCTACCCACGTGTGGAGATTCGGCTACCCCTTTGGCACCAATCGGATGATGCGGCGAAGGTGTGACCGTGTAGTCAGTTTCCCAGTGTGGGGTCTCAACGGCCGTAGGTAAAAAATAATCCATCAGTGAATTGCCCTGAATATTGCCCTGAGCATCAAAAGACAGCAGTTGACCCATCGCTACTGCGTAACCTTCCGTTAACCCACCATGAATCTGGCCTTCAATGATCATGGGATTAATGCGTGTGCCGCAATCATCTAACGCGTAAAAACGTCTGACCTTTGTTTCACCCGTTGCGCGATCGATATCCACGACGGCCAAATAAATACCAAAGGGATAAGTGAAATTTGGCGGGTCGTAATAATGCACTGCTTCTAAGCCTGGCTCGAGGCCCTCAGGTGGCTGATGATAGGCTGCCCAAGAGATGTCTTTCATTGTCTTGAATTTGCCATCCATGCCTTTCACTTTAAAGCGATCGATCTCCCACTCTAGATCGTTTTCACCAACTTCAAGCAACGAGGCTGCGATTTTTTTCGCTTTGGCGTGGATCTTACGCGCCGCCATGGCAATTGCAGCACCCGCAACGGGCGTAGAGCGAGAACCATAAGTACCAAGCCCATACGGAGCGGTATCGGTATCGCCTTCCTCTACACGAATGACTTCTGAAGGAATCCCCAGCTCGGTCGCAATAATTTGCGCATAGGTCGTTTGGTGTCCTTGCCCTTGAGAAATGGTGCCCATTCTGGCGATCGCACTGCCAGTCGGATCAATGCGAATTTCGCAAGAATCAAACATACCAATACCCAGAATATCGCAAATTTTGCTAGGGCCTGCACCCACAATCTCTGTAAAGGTGACTAAGCCAATCCCCATTAGTGTTTTGCTCTTGGGGTCGGCGCGCGTGGCTGCTTGCTCGGCTCTTAAGCCTTTGTAATCGACCGCGTCAAGCACCTTATCCAAAGCGGTGTGGTAATCGCCTGAATCGTATTCAAACCCAAAGGCTGAAGTGTAAGGAAACTGCTCTTTACGAATGAAATTCTTTTTGCGAATCTCAGATTTATCCATGTTGAGCTTTTGTGCCAACACGTCGACCATACGTTCGATCAAATACACCGCTTCGGTGACACGAAACGAGCACCGATAGGCCACGCCACCCGGCGCTTTGTTGGTATAGACACCCCTGACTGTGCAATGTGCGGCCGGTATGTCGTAAGACCCTGAGCAAATATGAAACAGGCCCGCAGGAAACTTAGTCGGATCAGCACAAGCATCGAAAGCACCATGATCAGCCAAGACGTTGACGCGCAGACCCTGAATCTTGCCATCAGTCGTTGCCGCCAGTTCACCCGTCATGTGGTAATCACGCGCAAAAGCAGTCGACGACAGATTCTCGATACGGTCTTCAATCCACTTCACAGGTCGGCCTAAGACAATCGAGGCAACGATTGCGCAGACATAGCCAGGATAGATACCCACTTTATTGCCAAAGCCTCCGCCAATATCAGGCGAGACGATTCTGACTTTAGACTCGGGGATGCCTGACAACATCGAGACCACTGTACGCACAACGTGAGGCGCCTGGCTGGTCAGGTAAGTTGTTAGGTCGCCTTTGATGGGGTCAAACGAAGCCACGCAGCCACACGTCTCGAGAGGGCATGGATGAACTCTTGGATAAAGCAAGTCTTCTTTGACGACCACTTGCGCATTGGCAAAGGCCGCATCGGCTGCAGCTTGATCGCCAGCCTGCCAGGTAAAGATATCGTTTGGATGGTGACGCGCCCCGTGAGCACCTTCGGTTTTACCAACCAAGTCTTCACGCAACACTGGCGCATCTGGTAGAAGCGCATCGAACGGATTAATGACAACCGGAAGTTCTTCGTACTCAACTTGCACCGCTTCTTTGCCATCAGCGGCAGCGTAGCGAGTTTCGGCAATGACTACAGCCACCTCTTGCATCTGAAAGTGAACCTTCTCATCCGCCAGCACTGCAGCAACGTCACCGGCTAGCGTCGGCATCCAGTGCAGTTTCAAGGGCCTCAAATCGTCGGCTGTCAGCACTGCCAGCACACCAGGAATCTTTAACGCATCTTCTTTGTTGATTTTCTTGATACGGGCATGCGCCAAAGGCGAACGCACGATATCCATGTAAACCATGTTGGGCAATTTAATATCGTCAACATAGTTGCCCTTGCCCTGGATGAAGCGCGCATCTTCTTTACGAAGACGCGATTCACCGATACCCATTAGCGCTGCTTCACGTTCTTTCAAAGGTGAATTCATTTAAATCTCCTTTTGCTGTGCAGATCTTTTGTTCTGTCGCGTATGTTTATTCAGAGTCAGGCCGTTGCAGTTTCTTGTAATTTTTTGGCAGCGTACTGCACGGCTTTGACGATATTTTGGTAGCCCGTGCAACGGCACAAATTGCCCGAAATACCCTCGCGGATTTCCGCTTCGGTTGGGTTTGGGTTTTCTTGCAGCAATCGGTAGGTTCTGACCAACATGCCAGGCGTGCAAAAACCGCATTGCAGACCATGTTCTTGATAAAAGCCTTCTTGCACAGCACTGAGTACGCCATTTTTTGCGAGGCCTTCAACAGTCAAGATCTCACTGCCTTCGCACTGAACCGCCAGATGTGTACAAGACTTTACGGATTGCCCGTCAATATCAACGGTGCAAGCACCGCAGTGGCTTGTTTCGCAGCCGATATGGGCACCGGTCAAGTTTAGATTTTCACGTAAAAAATGGACTAACAGAGTTCTTGGCTCAACGGCTTCTTCGACTTTTTTACCGTTGATGCTCATGCATACTAGTTTTTTGCTCATGATGGGATAGCTCCGTATTTGATGGAGAATTAGCTAATTTGTGACGCAGCATCAAGCAACGCGCGCTTGGTCATTTCGCCTGCCATGGCAGTCTTGTATTCTGCATCACCACGCAGGTCTTCAGCGGGGTTGCAAATTTCACGTACCGCCGCGGCAACCAGGTCAAGTGTTTGCTCGTTAATTTCGTGGCCAAGCAAAAGCGCTTCTGCCTTGGTGGCGCGCATGGCGGTGTCAGCCACGTTGGTTAAGCCGATACGAACCAAAGAGACCTTACCCTGAGTCATCTGCAACACGACAGCCGCCGCTGCGGTCGCCCAATCACCCGTTTTGCGTTTCAGTTTGACGTAGGCGCAACCCGTATTTTTAGCCAAGGGTGCGAACTGAATTTCAGTCAGAATCTCATTCGATGCCATGTCAGTCATGTAAAGACCATGAAAGAAGTCTACGGCTTTAACTGAACGCTCACCCTCTGGGCCATGCACAACAAACGTTGCGTCAAGTGCCATCGCGATGGCGGGGTGATCGTTGGCAGGATCACCGTGCGCAATATCGCCACCGATAGTCCCACGATTACGAACTTGTGGATCTGCGATCCAGCGAACGGCCTTGGGCAAGAGTGAAGCTTTCTCTTGCAACAGGGCAGAATTCAAAATTTCATTTTCGACCGTCATTGCGCCAATCTTGATCAAGCCACCTTCTTCGCGAATGCCACGAAGTTGAGGGATACGATTGAGATCGACCAAATGAGCGGGCTCAGCAAAACGCAGTTTCATCATCGGAAGCAGACTATGCCCACCCGCCAGAATTTTTGCGTCATCACCTAATTCGTTTAACAAATTAACCGCTTCGCTAATCGAAGCGGGTGCATGGTAGTCAAATTCTGGAGGGATCATTTATGTCTCCGTTGAGCATTGAGGTATTTCTTATTTATTCTTTAAACAAACCGCAACCAATAAGTTGAGGTTATAAACTAAATTCTTTGGTCATGACGCAAATTTTTCGACACGACATCACAAAAAAAACGTATTGTTATGACTTGTAGGTTGCTGATCACTACATTTGTCGATTCTTCAATCATTAGACAGAGATCAACTTGGATATAAGTCTGCTGCGAAAACATACCAATTCTTTGGTGACGCTAGGTTTGATTCTAGTTGTGGCGCTAACGCTCGCGTGGGTCTGTTTGACAGTATCAGAAAACATTTTGTCACTGCAATGGGTGGCATTGTTAGGGATTTTCTTAGGTTGCTACGCTTTGAGTTGGCTCAGGCCGCAGCGACTAGGGATGTCACCACCCCATGTCATGCTGTCGCTTGGCTTTGCGGGCATGCTAGTTGGCTTAGCGCTTGATACTTTTGTTACCCCGTTGGTAATCATTGCAAAAATTTGTACAAGTAGTCAAAATTTATTTTTGCTTGAATCTTTGACTCTACATCTCAAACTCATGCCGTTTATGCACGCGGGGATGTTTCTTGGTGGTGTCTTAGCAATACCTAGTCTTCGGTACCTACGGCCCCAGTGCCGCAAACTATGCTCGATGTTGGCACAGAACGTGTTGTGCGCTGGCTGGATGTTGCTCGGGATGACTGTTGGCGCAATTGTTTTTACGCAACTACTCCAACAAAACGATGGCGGTTACTTTAGCCTCAGCCTGATGCTTGCGGGGATGTTTACCGGGATGGTGTGGGGAATGGTCATCAGCGTTTTTCTGTATCGACAGTACTTCGTATTGCGCGATGCATTTGAGGCGAACAGATTGTCTCGCTCGCCTCATCTGTAGATTGTGCAGGCGCAGAAATTAAATTCGTGCAGTGTTTTGATCTTTATAACCGGCGGGCTTCGCTCTTGCGGTTAAAAAACTCACAGACAAGAGGATAATATCGCTAGGCATCGATGCCGGCCTAGTATTGATCGAGTCAGACACCATGGCACATGTGTTTGATTAAGATCCGCTTGTGCGAGACATTGATGAGTTGTCAAGAGATGGGTACTACGAAACTCAAGAGCGACTGATCACTCGCATCGTGCAAGCTTGTGCTGCTTACCCAGAAATTATCTCGGTGGATATCAACCTAAGAAAAGGCCCTGTTCTGAACGCGTCTGGGTCGTTAGGCGTCAGGGTCAATCTCGATCAAGCGACCCTCAGCGCAATGAGGCGCACTCCATAACAATCCACCGCTATCACCCCGACCCTTTGCTTAGCAATCAGTCCAACTGAATATTCAGGTCCCTGACTAAGGCGCCTAAACGAATTGCTTCTGAGTGAATCAGATCCGCGAATTGTTGCGGCGTACCAGCAACGATTTCGCTTCCGATCCCTTCCCATTTTTTTCTAAAATCGGGATCATTGAAAATTTCAAGAAGCGTTTTGTTGAGTCTATCGATGACGGCAACGGGTGTCTTTGCAGGGACTGCAATGCCGTGCCAAGCAAAGTAATCAAAACCTTTGAGACCCGCTTCATCCATCGTGGGCACGTTAGGCAAGGCGGGTCAGCGCGTTGCAGTTGTGACCGCTATTGGGTGTAATAAGCCCGCTTGAATGTATTTAATTGAACCGGCAGTGATGTCGACCATACTGAAAATCTGACCACCGAGCAAATCATTCGCCGCAGGCCCAGCACCCTTGTAAGGCACATGCTGCATCGATATCCCAGCCATTTTTTTAAGTAACTCGGGCCCTAAATGTTGGGGCGAACCACTACCTGCCGAACCGAAAGTGACTTTATTGGGATTTGCCTTCGCATAGTCAATAAATTCTTGAAGTGTTTTGATCTTTGAATCTGCCTTCACTTCAAGAACCAGCGGGAATTTTGAAATCTGCGTAATGGGTGCAAAATCTTTGACCGGGTCGTAAGCGAGATCCTTGAAGATCACTTTATTAATGGTCATGTTGCCGCTTGCCGCTAGCAAAATCGTATAACCATCGGGCTTCGCTCTTGCGACCTGAGCGGTACCAATATTGCCGCTTGCCCCAGCTTTGTTCTCGACAACAACCGACACCCCAAGCTTGGCACTCATCGGAACCGATAACAATCTGGCCATCACATCTGTCGGCCCACCCGGTGGATAGGGCACAACAAAACTGATCGCTTGCGTCGGCCATTTATCTTGAGCATGACTCGCCGGCGATAAAAGTACGAATGCAGTTGCAACGATCTCAAGCAGTGGAAATTTCTTTGGTAATGTCATTTTGTGTCGCTTGTTTTAGTGTTAATTCGATGTGTGAAAGATTTTTGCCATATTAGGCGATTTGAATTAGTCTAAGCCAACTACCAGTCACCAAATATCAACATTTGTACCAAGCTTGATTGACCTGTCGACTCTGAAAATACCAAAAAATTTCCAAAAACCGTTTTATCTCGCTTATGCGGGATATCGATATCGAGGCAACTACCGTGAACCTTCTCAGCGCAACAGCAATT
>Ga0209550_10004802_pt1 | contig 12785 bp, 10 predicted proteins | sample LauGreSuBDMM15SN_2_FD_187567 | JGI IMG/M metagenome (GOLD analysis project Ga0209550, IMG submission 187567) | Freshwater lake microbial communities from Lake Michigan, USA - Su13.BD.MM15.SN (SPAdes) (version 5) | ecosystem: Environmental > Aquatic > Freshwater > Lake | place: Lake Michigan... | reverse complement strand
TACCTAAAAAAGAATTAATATTATTTTTATACTATTATGTTACTTCAAGCAGCACAAAAAATTGGAGCAGGTTTATCTACTATTGGTTTAGCAGGAGCTGGAATTGGTATTGGTGCAATTTTTGCTTCATTAGTTTTTTCTATTTCTAGAAATCCATCTCTTAAAGATGAGTTATATCAAACAGCAATATTTGGATTTGCTTTAACCGAAGCAATTGCATTATTTGCTTTAATGATTGCATTTTTAATTTTATTTCTTTAATAAACACTCTTAAACTTCAAATTATAAAGAACTACTCTAATTTTTATATCCAAAACACAACCAGTCTTTTTCCTTTCTTAGATTCAAAATGGCAGCTTTAAGTGTCTTTTTCGTCTATTTGGTTAGGACATATCCTTTTCACGGATAAAAAATGAGTTCAATTCTCATAAAAGATAAAAATTTATACTTTACTATGGATTCAATAATTTTAAAATCTTTTATTCCCGAAATTTTTTTATCTTTATCAATACTTTTACAGTTAGTTTTTAACGTTCGTATTATTAATAATTTAAAATTTAATTTTCCAATTTTAGATAAAGAAATTTTTATCCAAACACTTTTTGTAATTATTTCTTTATTTTTTTTGTTATTAAATTTAAAAATCGAAGGTTTTTTTTCTAATTTTTTATTTTTTAACGATTATGGAACTAAAATAATAAAAATAATTTTTATTTTGATAAGTTTTTTTGCTCTAATTTTTATTTTTAAATCCTTTTCAATTCAAACTTTAAACTTTTTTGAATTTTTTATTATTTTATTATTTTCAATTCTCTCTTCTTTTTTTTTAATCAGTAGTTACGACTTATTATCTGCTTATTTAGCAATAGAAATGCAAGCTCTTTGCTTTTATATTTTAGCTAGTTTTAAACGAAACTCAGCTTTTTCAACCGAAGCTGGCTTAAAATACTTTATTTCTGGAGCTTTTATTTCATGTATTTTTTTACTTGGAGCTTCAATAATTTATGGATCTTTGGGAACATTGAATTTAAATTATATTAACTTATTACTTTCATTTTCTTTTGAAAATGATTTTGAAAATTTGAAATATTTTATTATACTTGGAAGTTTATGCATTATTATTACACTTTTTTTTAAAGTTTCTGCAGTTCCTTTCCATTTTTGGTCGCCGGATGTTTACGAAGGGTCTCCCTTAAGTTCAACAATAATTTTTTCAATTTTACCTAAAATAGTTATTTTTAGTTTTTTAATAAGATGGGTTTTTGCTGTTTCAAACATTTTTTTTTTTATAAAAGAGTTGTTTTTAGTTGTAGGTATTTTATCTGTTATTCTTGGAACTTTTTTTTCTTTAAAACAAAAAAAAATTAAGAAATTAATAATCTATAGTTCTATAGCTCAAATCGGATTTCCCGTTGCAGCGTTAGGTTCAGGTACTTATTCCAGTTATGTATTTATTTTCTTTTTTTTAACTACTTATATGCTAACGTCTATATTAGTTTGGGGTAATTTTACTATAATGCATAACTCTCAAAAAAACTTAAATAGTTTTTTTAATACAAACTCTATTTCTTTATTTTTATCTTCGTTTTCAAATTTGTTTGTCGCAAATAAAATATGGTCGTTTTCTTTTGTCTTTATTTTTTTTTCAATAGCAGGAGTACCTCCTTTACTTGGTTTTCTATCGAAAGCTTTTATAATTTTAGGATTAATAGAAGGTCAACAGCTTTTTACGGCTATTTTTTTAGTGGTAATAAGTTCAATTTCTGTTTTTTATTATATTAGAATTATAAAAATAATTTTTTTTGAAATATCATCGCTAAAAAAAAGCAACAATAAGTTTATGCAATTAGTTTCTGCAACTATAGATCTTGAAACATTAATTTTTTCAACTTTTTTATTGTTATTATTATTATTATTTATTTACCCCGCACCTTTACTGCTTTTATCTGAGTGTATAGCGATACATCTAATTGAAATTTAGTTTATGAAAAATTTATTAAAAATTAAATCTTTAGTAAAAAGCGTTCCTTTTTTAGTGTATCAAGAATTTAATAATGAAATATGTTTAGTTGTTTCTAAAAACACATTATTATTTGTTTTAAATTTTCTAAAACTACATATTGGTTTACAATATAAACTACTTTCTTGTATTTCAGGCGTTGATTTTTTAACAAAAAACTATCGCTTTTCTGTTGTTTACGATTTATTAAGTTTAACCTATAATTCAAGATTGCGCTTAAAAGTTTTTGTCAACGAAATACAATCTTTACCTAGTTCAATCAAAATTTTTATTAATTCAAACTGGTGGGAACGTGAAATTTGGGATTTATATGGTATTTATTTTGATCAACACCCTGATTTACGAAGAATTTTAACTGATTATGGATTTGAAGGTCATCCTTTACGAAAAGATTTTCCTTTGTCTGGTTATATTGAAGTTAGATATGACGATAATAAAAAACGTATTGTGGTCGAACCGCTTGAATTAACTCAAGAATCAAGATCATTTACTTTTGAAAGTCCTTGGCTTTAAACATTAAATTTGTATTTAGTATGATTTTTAAAAAGAAAGAATTAAACAAAGAATTAAAAAATTTTACAATTAATTTTGGTCCACAACATCCAGCTGCTCATGGAGTGTTAAGACTAATTTTAGAATTAGATGGCGAAGTTGTAGAGCGTGCAGACCCTCATATTGGTTTATTACATCGTGGAACAGAAAAATTAATTGAGCACAAAACCTATTTACAAGCATTACCTTACTTTGATAGGTTAGATTATGTTTCAATGATGGCTCAAGAACATACATACTCTTTAGCTGTTGAAAAATTGGCGAATATTAAAGTTCCTCGCCGAGCTCAAATTATTCGTGTGTTATTTGCCGAAATAACTCGTATTTTAAATCATTTATTAGCTGTTGGTTGTCACGCAATGGATGTGGGAGCTATGACTCCTTTTTTATGGGCGTTTGAAGAACGTGAAAAATTAATGGAGTTTTATGAACGTGTATCAGGAGCAAGAATGCATTCAGCATATATAAGACCAGGTGGTGTTAGTTTAGATTTACCATTAGGCTTTTTAGATGATGTTTATTTATTTATTGATCAGTTTAATTATCGTTTAGATGAAATTGAAGAAATGTTAACTAATAGTCGAATTTGGAAAGAACGTTTAATTGATATTGGAATCGTAAGTTCAAAAAAAGCTGTCGATTGGGGTTTTAGCGGTGTAATGTTGAGAGGATCCGGAATAACATGGGATTTAAGAAAAAATCAACCATATGAAATTTATTCCGAAATTGATTTTTCAATTCCTGTAGGGAATAATGGTGACTGTTATGACCGTTATTTAATTCGAGTTGAAGAAATGAGACAATCTTTAAAAATAATTAAAGAATGTTTAAATTTAATTAATAAAGGTCCAATTAAATCTTATAATTATAAATTTAATTCACCATCACGAAATGAAATTAAAAATTCAATGGAGTCTATAATACATCATTTTAAGTTTTTTACTGAAGGTTATATTTTACCTTTTAATGAAACCTACACAGCAACAGAAGCACCTAAAGGTGAGTTTGGAATATATTTAATTGCAAATAACACTGAAAAACCTTATCGTTGTAAAATAAAAGCACCTGGATTTGGTCATTTGCAAGCTTTAAATGAAATGTCGAAAGGTCATATGATTGCTGATGTTGTTACTATTATTGGTACTCAAGATATAGTATTCGGAGAAGTAGATCGTTAAAAAGTCTCTTTATACTTTTTATATATTCTAATTTTTTAAATTATTTTTTTTTTTTAATTTTTTATGTTTTTATTATCTATATTTTTTATTTTATTTTTGACTATTATATTTTTATTTTTTAGTAGTGATAGAAATATGATGAGATTTATTTCACTTTTTTCTTCTGGTTTAGTTTTTGTTTTATCTTGTTTTTTATTGATTAATTTTGACTCCAATACTCACGCGTTTCAAAATTATCTTGTATTAGAGTTCGATTACTCAATGTTATCTTTGTATTTTTGTTTCGGCTTTGATGGTATTTCAATTTTATTTTTTTGGTTAAGTTCTTTATTAATTTTTTTATGTATTTTATTTGTTTGGAATGATTTTTATCTTAAAGAATATTTAATAAATTTATTAATAACAGAACTTTTATTATTACTTGTTTTTTCTGTACTTGATTTATTTCTTTTTTATATTTTTTTTGAAGCAATTTTGATACCAATGTATTTAATAATAGGTCTTTGGGGTTCAAGAGAAAGAAAAATTAGAGCCGTATATTTACTTTTTTTTTATACCTTGTTTGGTTCATTATTAATGCTAGTAGGTATTTTATATATCTATAGTTTAACAGGTTCTTCTAATTTAGAATTTTTATTCGGTTACAATCAATTTACATTTAATGAGCAAATTTGGTTGTGGTTGGCATTTTTCTTTTCGTTCGCTTCTAAGATACCTATGTTTCCTTTTCATATTTGGTTGCCAGAAGCTCACGTTGAAGCACCGACAGTTGGTTCTGTTCTTTTAGCTGGTATTTTATTAAAACTAGGTGTTTATGGATTTTTACGATTTAGTTTAACATTATTTCCTGAAGCTTCATTATATTTTTCACCTATGGTTTATTTATTGTCTGTTATTGGAATAATTTATGCTTCTTTAAGTGCTATTAGACAAACGGATTTAAAACGTATTGTTGCTTACTCATCGGTGGCTCACATGAATTTAGTTACTTTAGGTATCTTTAGTTTTAATTTGATAGGCTTAGAGGGGTCAATTTTACAAAGTCTTAGCCATGGTTTTGTTTCAGGAGCGATGTTTTTTCTTGTAGGTATTCTATACAGCAGATATCATTCACGATTTTTATATTATTATGGCGGTTTAGTACATTTAATGCCCGTTTACTCAGTTCTTTTTCTGATATTTACAATGGCAAATATTGCTTTGCCTGGAACAAGTAGTTTTGTAGGCGAATTTTTACTTTTATTGGGAGTTTATAAAGTTAATTTCTTTTGTTGTATTATTAGTGCAACCGGTGTAATTTTATGCGGTGCTTACTCTTTATGGTTGTATAATAGAATTATCTTTGGAAATTTAAAAATTTCCTATACATTAAAATTTAGTGACATTACTTTTAAAGAGTTTTTAATTCTATTACCACTACTTTTTTTTGTATTCTTTATGGGTATTTATCCTTCATTTTTCTCTAATTTCATCCACCTATCTACTTGTAATTTAGCATTAATTATACTTTAAACAATATGAATTCTTTTTTAAATGATTACTTAATAAACTGTGATTTGATTTATAAATATAATTTAGAAAATATCAAACAAACACCAAAAATAAAAAGAGTTAATGTGTCTTTAAAAATTAATGAAAATTTTAAAGAGTTAGAAATAGGTCATAACTTGTCTTTTAATTTAATAAACATTCAACTCTTTCTAATTGTTTATATTTTTTATTTTTCTTACCCCTTTATTAAATATTCTAAATCAAAAATTTCTAAAGAAAACTTTTTTTTTTTAAATTCAACACTATCTAAAAACAATTTAATATACTCTTTTTTAGATTCGTTTTTTGTTGAAAATACTTCTAAAGCAAAAAATTTAAATTTTTTATCTTTAAATCATTTTAAAAAAACAACCTGCTTCTTGCAAAAAAATATGGTTTTTACCGTAAAAGTTCCTTTAAACCTGTTTGATGAAATAAATGAATTTTCAACTTTTAATAATTTAAATATCAAAGAGCTTTTTATTTTTTTAAGTTTTTCTATAAAAAATCCAATTTTTTTAAAGTTAAATAATAATAAATCTTTTTTAAAAAATTTACCTTATTTTTGGCATTTTAGTTAAAATCTAGTTCGTTTACATCTATTTATTATTTATGTTAATACTAATAATTTTGTTACCTTTGTTAGGTTTTTTTAGTGGTAGTTTGTTTGGTCGTTATTTATCAAAAGGTGTTTGTTTTATAACAACCTTTAATATTTTTTTATCTTTAATTTTTTCAATATTTTTGTTTATTGATATTTTGTCTTCGGGTTCTCATTATAAAGTAATTTTAGGTTCTTGGATTTTAGTGGATTCATTAGATATTAAATGGTCTTTTTGCTTTGATAGTTTAACTTCAGTAATGTTAATAGTTGTCACATTTATTTCAACTCTAGTGCATTTGTATTCTACTGAATACATGGAATATGATCCACATTTACCTCGTTTTATGTCTTACCTATCTCTTTTTACTTTTTTTATGCTTATTCTTATAACAGCAAATAATTTTTTACAAATGTTTGTTGGATGGGAGGGTGTAGGTTTATCTTCTTATTTGTTGATTAATTTTTGGTTTACCAGAATTCAAGCGAATAAAGCAGCTATTAAAGCTATGCTTGTTAATCGAGTAGGAGATTTTGCTATATTATTAGCTATTTTTTCAATCTATTTTGTTTTTAATACTTTAGATTATGATGTTATTTTTACGTTAGTTCCGTTAGTTCTAAACTATTCAGTATTGGTAGGTTTTGTAAAGCTACCTTTATTAGATTTAATTTGTATATTATTATTTATTGGGGCTATGGGTAAATCAGCTCAACTAGGCTTACATACTTGGTTACCAGATGCCATGGAAGGACCTACACCGGTTTCTGCTTTAATTCATGCGGCTACTATGGTAACTGCTGGAGTTTTTCTATTAGCTCGTTGTTCATTTATTTTTGAATTTTCACCTGTTGCTTTGAATATTGTAACATTTATAGGTTCTATGACGGCTTTTTTTGCAGCTACAACAGGTTTGTTTCAAAACGATATGAAAAAAGTTATTGCTTATTCCACATGTAGTCAGCTGGGTTATATGATTTTTTCGTGCGGTTTATCTAGTTATGAAGTAGGAATATTTCATTTGTCAAATCACGCGTTTTTTAAAGCATTACTTTTTTTAGGAGCTGGTTCAGTGATTCACGCTGTTAATGATGAACAAGATATGAGAAAGTTAGGTGGTTTACAAAAGTTATTGCCCTTTTCTTACGCAATCATGTTAATAGGGTCGTTAGCTTTGATGGGGTTTCCATTTTTAACTGGTTTTTATTCAAAAGATATTATTCTTGAAGTTGCTTATGCAAAATTTACCTTTCTAAGCCATTTTGCTTATTTATTAGGTACATTGGCAGCTTTTTGTACTGCGTTTTATTCAATTAGATTATTATTTTTAGTTTTTTTAGCCGAGCCAAACGGAAACAGAGTTATTGTAATGAATGCTCACGAAGGGTCATGGCGAATCGTTTTTCCATTATTTTTACTTTCATTTTTTAGTATAACTATAGGTTATTTAACTCATGACTTTTTTATAGGGTTTGGAACAAATTTTTGGAATGAATCTATTTTTATCTTAATCTCTAATTATACTTTAGTTGATATTGAATTTGTAAATCTATTTTACAAACTACTTCCTCTATTTGTTACTATTTTAGGTGCTCTTTTTGCTTATTCAATTTATTCATTTAATTTAAACAGATACTTTTTATTAAAAAACACTAAATTTTTTAAAAAAATTTATAGTTTTTTTAATAAGAAATGGTATTTTGATAGAATTTATAATGAAATTATAACACAAAAAGTTTTAGATATAAGTTATTTGCACACTTATAAAAATATTGATCGTGGAATTTTAGAGCTTTTTGGACCATCTGGAATAATAAATATTATTAATTCAAACACTAAATCAATTTTGTCTCTTCAAAGTGGTTATATTTCTCACTATTTATTTCTGTTTTTTTTAGGCGTTTTATTTATTATTTTTTTTCTTTTTTCTTTTTTTGCTCTTTACTCTTTTAACTTATTATTTTTCTTTGTTATATATTTTATAGTTGACTAATTTTATTGGTGAATATAACTTAATGGTAAAGTGACAAATTGTGGCTTTGTAAATTACGGGTTCAAATCCCGTTATTCACCCTTTTAAAATTTATTTTTTATTGTTATTATTGATTCTGATTAAATAAATTCTTAATTTCATTTAAGTTTTATGTATTAATTTCTAATTTTTTATTATGACACAAATAAAAAAACCAAAAGCAAACGTTTACGATGATCCCTCCTCGTTTTTTTATCAACTAGCTTCTAATAGTTTAAAAGACTTAGAGTTAAGTCCACTAACAATGATTTCTGTTAGTATAAATAATAGATCGTACTTTGTAAAAGAAGATACTTCTATTTTAGAAGCTTGCAAACTTATCGGTATTATTATACCACGCTTTTGCTATCATGAATCCTTATCAATTGCTGGTAACTGTCGTATGTGTTTAGTAGAAATAGAAAATAGTCCTAAACCCGCTGTATCTTGTTATACTTTGGTAGCTGAAGATTTATCTATATTTTTAAATACCCCTGTTGTAAAAAAAGCTCGTGAAAATATAATAGAATTTTTACTGTTAAATCATCCATTAGATTGTCCTATTTGTGATCAAGGAGGTGAGTGTGATTTACAAGATCAAGTTAAGATTTTTGGCAGTTCTTATAGTCGTTTTTTTTTTCCTAAACGAGTTGTTGAAGATAAAAATGTGGGTCCTTTAATTAAAACAATAATGACTCGTTGTATTCATTGTACTCGTTGCGTTCGTTTTGGTTCTGAAATTGCTGGCGTAGAAAAATTAGGAACATTAGGTCGCGGAAAAACCACTGAAATTGGTAGTTATGTTAAAAACTTTTTTTCTTCTGAAATTTCCGGTAATGTAATTGATTTGTGCCCAGTAGGTGCTTTAACATCGAAACCTTACGCTTTTCAATCTCGACCTTGGGAGTTAAAATCCATAGAAAGTATCGATTTAACTGATGGTTTAGGTAGTAATATTTATGTAAATTTTAAAGGGTCAGACATCTTTAGAATTTTACCTAAAAATAATATTAATTTAAACGCTAATATAATATCTGATAAAATTAGATTTTCTTATGATTCGTTAAAAAAACAAAGAATTAATAATTTTTCTTTTAAATTTTTTGATAAAAACACTTCAACTTTTATTCAAAAACAAATAGATTACAAAAGTATTTTAGAGCATATAAAATCTAAAATAAGAGCAAATATTTTGATTATTATTAACGAAGAATTAAGTATTGAAACTTTACTGATATTAAAATTTTATTCAAACAAAAAAAATAAAGTATCAATAAGAAAATTAAAAAATTCAAATAATACTTCTAATTTTTATACTAATCCTTTAAATTCAGTTAAAGATATTTTAAATAAAAGTATTCGAAATTGCTTTTTAATTTCCTGTAATATACGCCTTGAAAATACAATTTTAAATTCGAAAATAAGAATTAAAAGTTTAACAGAACAAACATTTGTCTATGGTTTTAATAACAAATTTAAATCTGTTTTTCCGGTAAAATTTATAAATTTTAATATTTTTTCAATTTTAAATTTTATTTCAGGAAAAAATTCTTCTTTATCTTCTATCTTATATTATTTTCACAATCCTCTGATATTATTAAATTCTAACTATTTCGTTTTTGAAAATATAAATTTGATAAAAAATTTATTTTTAAAAGTAAATAGTTCTTCTATTTTATTAGACATCAAATCTTTTTCAAATTCGGTAGGAATTGATTTGTTGAATATAAAACCTTTGAATACTACTGATTTTATAAAGTCAAAAAGTATAAATTTTTGTATTGGTTTAGAAGACAGTGCTTTTTTAAGAAAAAATTTATTAAAAAACTCTAATATAAACAATATTTGGTTAAACTCCTATAAATCAGAATTAGCGTTTAAAAGTAATATCATAATACCAATTGAATCTGATTTTGAAAAAAAAGGTACTTTTATTAATTTAGAAGGTCGTTCACAAAAATCTTTAAGAATCATAAAAAATGTTTATACAAAAACTCTTAATGATTTATTAGAATCTTTTTTAAAACGTAATTCAAATACTTTATTTGATAAGAATCGTTTTATAAACCCAGAGTTTGAAAATGTTGAAAATAGTTTTTTGTTCGATTCTTTACAAACAACCTTTATAAAAAAAATTAAATTAAACTCTTTTTATAAAAATTCTTTTTTTTATAATTATTCATTTAAAAGTTTTAATGAAGATTTTTATGTTACGAATAATTTTACAAAAAATTCAAATACAATGTCTCAATGTTCTAGGCATTTAAGAAAAAACAGCACCAACTTTTAAGTTTAATATCTTTATGTTTTTAAAACAAATAACAACAAATTTTTTTATCTTTATTATAGGGTTATTAGGAATTACTTTAAATAAAAATAATATTTTAGTAATTTTAATGTGTTTAGAGTTAGTTTTATTAAGTTTAAATATGAATTTTATAAATTTTTCAATTTATTTCGATGATTTATATGGACAGCTATTTTCTTTATTCATTTTAACTGTAGCGGCTGCAGAATCAGCAATTGGACTAGCAATAATAATTATTTATTTTAGAATAAAGAAAAGTATTGCTATAAATCAAGTTCCAATTTTAAGTAAATAAATTAAAAATAATATTTTAATTATATATAATTCCAACATTTTTAACACAATAGATTATAGCCAAATCGGTAAGGCATTCGTTTTTGATACGAACAACTAAAGGTTCGAATCCTTTTAATCTAAAAGTTGGGACTTGTTACTTTATTTAATAAAAGCTAATAAAGCTGAATTCTATTTTAAAATTTTTTTTTTGCGTTTCCCATAATTATAGTATCTACAAATTTTAAATAAAAGAAATCAAATTAGGTTTCATATTAAACAAGAATTTTTTTAAAAATTTTACCTTTTTATAAAAAAAACCTTGAAACTTAATAATTTGAATTTATTTAGCTTTTTAAAACATTCCTGTGATGATAGTGTGTCATCCTCGAGCCCCCACCCACTACTTGAACCTTGTTTAAAAAAAAATAAGTAAAGCAAATAATATAACAAACTTTGGTATTGCGTATGTTATACCCCTATTTGTTGGACTTATATCGGCAACAACTATGTTAAATTGGTCTACTTTTTGAGGGGCCCACTTATTTGTAATATTAAAGACTCTGATACTGTACTCAGAACTACTACATGTTTTTCAACAAATAACGATAGTTGGTAGTTTTGGTTAGAAACACATAGAACACTTTTAAGGTTTTAGTAAGAGAATTTCCTAGCCCTAATAACAAAGGTGTAAGTTTGTGGTTAAAAGAATTTGTACTATTAAAACAGATCAATAATTATTTTTTAGAATAATACAATTTTATTCTTTTAACTAGCATTAACAAATATTCAGAACTCATAAAACTGAACTCTGCATTTTTTTTAGTAATTGCATAATCTATTATTTCAGACACGAATTCTTTTTTATAATCATATGGTTCTTCAATAGAATTTATAGAGTTGTATTTAATTAAATATTGCTCAATAAAACCAATTAAAGGTAATAAAATTAGTAAAAAGAAAAAGTAAAAAAAAGTTCCGACCATTCCAATTTCAATATAGGGCGTTTCGACAGGTTTTTGACCAATCCAACCTAATAAAAGAAAATCTGATACTAAAAACCAATACGCAAATCCAAAAATAGGTCTAAACTTACTACTTCTTATTTCTGAGGTGTTAATAAAAGGCAATAGTAATAAAACTAAAATTGCACTTACCATAGCGACTACGCCACCTAATTTGTCAGGTATTGAGCGTAATATAGCATAAAACGGTAAAAAGTACCATTCTGGAACAATATGGGGAGGTGTTACTAAAGAATTTGCCGGTATATAATTATCAGAATGCCCTAAAGCATTAGGATACATAAAAAGAAAAAAAGAAAAAAAAATTATTAAACCTAAAAAAGCTAATAAATCTTTTACATAAAAATAAGGATAAAAAGATACTGTATCTACGTTTGTGTTTATTCCTAATGGATTGTTTGATCCTTCTTCATGTAGTAAAGCTAGATGAACTAATGTTAATCCTGCGATTACAAAAGGCATTAAATAGTGTAAACTGAAAAAACGATTTAGGGTCGCATTATCCACAGAAAAGCCACCCCACAACCACTCAACTATATCTGCACCAACTAAAGGAACTGCAGAAAATAAATTAGTAATAACAGTTGCGCCCCAAAAACTCATTTGGCCCCAAGGTAAAACATAACCCATAAAGGCAGTTGCCATCATCAATAAAAAAATAATTACCCCACTCATCCATAAACGACTTCTAGGGTAAATATAAGAACCAAAATATAGACCTCTAAAAATATGTGAATACACTACAATAAAGAACATAGAAGCTCCATTTGCATGCATATAACGAATCAACCAACCATTGTTTACATCACGCATGATATGCTCAACACTCATAAATGCTAAATCTATATGAGGTGTATAATGCATAGCTAAGAAAATACCAGTAACGATTTGAATTACTAAACAAATACCGGCAGTAGAACCAAAACTCCACATATAATTTAAATTTACTGGAGTCGGGTAATCGATAATATGAGAATCTACTATAGCTAATAAATTATTTTTATTCCAACGGTTTTTTAACATATATATATATATAATAAATTTTAATTTTTAAAATTATAGCTTTTTAATTTGGGGAGGAGTGTAAACCTAGTCTTTAGTTATAGAATAAAAGAACAGCTCCACAAATTAAGTTTATAAGACCTCTCTCTACAAGTAAACGCAATTCTATTATAATAAACTTGTTTTATTTTTAAACTTTTTTAATTTATTTTTTATTCCAGCCGCACGTTCCCGTACGACTACCTTGTTACGACTTCATCCCGGTTATAATATACATAATAAGT
>Ga0209550_10004799_pt1 | contig 12788 bp, 14 predicted proteins | sample LauGreSuBDMM15SN_2_FD_187567 | JGI IMG/M metagenome (GOLD analysis project Ga0209550, IMG submission 187567) | Freshwater lake microbial communities from Lake Michigan, USA - Su13.BD.MM15.SN (SPAdes) (version 5) | ecosystem: Environmental > Aquatic > Freshwater > Lake | place: Lake Michigan... | reverse complement strand
CACAGGCCGTGAAGGTGGCACTTGGAGTTACGAAGTTTTTTGCGAACCTAAAAATGTGGCCGTGTCGATGGGCTCACACCACATTCCACATTGGGGAGTTTGAGCATGGGACAAGTTTCACTCGCGGCCAAAATCACGCATGTGCCGTCCATGTATTTGAGCGAGCTGGACGGCCCGCAAAAAGGCACGCGCCAAGCGGCCATTGATGGCCATCGTGAAATTGACAGGCGCTGCCGTGACTTGGGCGTAGACACCATCGTGGTATTTGACACGCACTGGCTGGTGAACTCTGCCTATCACTTGAACAACGCGGTTCATTTCAAAGGCAACTACACCAGCAATGAATTGCCGCACTTCATCAGCAACATGCCTTATGAGTACGACGGCAATCCCGCCCTGGGACATATTTTGGCCAAAGCCTGCAATGAAGCGGGCGTGAGCACCTTGGCCCACGAGCACACCAGCTTGGCCTTGGAATATGGCACCTTGGTGCCCATGCGCTACATGAACGCAGACAGGCACTACAAAGTGATTTCGGTGTCTGCTTTGTGCATGGTGCATTCTTTGTCTGAAAGCGCGCAACTGGGGTGGGCCATGCGCCAAGCCGTAGAGCAACACTACGCTGGTAAGGTGGCTTTCTTTGCCAGCGGTTCTTTGTCGCACCGCTTTGCACAAAATGGATTGGCGCCAGAGTACGCCAACAAAATGTGGAGCCCGTTTTTAGAGCAACTGGACCACAGCGTGGTTGATATGTGGCAACGTGGCGACTGGAAAACTTTCTGCGCCATGCTGCCCGAGTATGCGGCCAAGGGTCATGGTGAAGGCTTCATGCACGACACCGCCATGTTGCTCGGTGTCTTGGGCTGGGATCGGTATCAAGGCCAAGCCGAAGTGATCACACCTTATTTTCCAAGCTCGGGCACGGGACAAATCAATGTGGTGTTTCCAGTCCATCCTGTCAATGACGAAACAGGCCATTCATTGCATTCGCTCAACCTCCAAAGCCTGAAAGATCCCGCAGCGGTCTACGCTGCAGGCGCAAGCCGTCTTTGATTTATTTTTGAAAGTCATCAGATGCCTCATTTGGTCATTCTTTATACCGGTCAGTTGGATGCCGAAACCAACATGAAAGTGTTGTGCCGTGATTTGGCCGACGCCATGCTGAGCGTGCTCGATGAAGCGGGCAAACAAGTATTTCCAACTGGGGGCACCCGTGTGCTGGCTTATCCAGCACCCCACTATGCGGTGGCCGATGGCGGCGCTGGCGGACGACAAGCTGCCATGTTTGACAGCAACCCGAATGGGGGCTCTGAAGATTACGCCTTTGTCTATTTGAATATCCGAATGGGCAAGGGGCGCAGTGAGGCCACACACAAACGTGCGGGTGAAATTTTGGTGGAGGTCACTCAAAAACATTTCGCTGAATTGTTTGCCAAGCGCCACATTGGCATCACATTGCAAATTGACGAAGGCCCCGAAGTGTTTGACAACAAGCACAGCAACCTTCATCCTTTGTTTGCGGCGCTTTAAGCTTTAAAAAAGAATACTATGTTTGATTCAGTCCGCATTGCACAGCTGGCCGCAGAGTTGCAGCAATCACAAAAAACACGCCTGCAGGTAGAGCACTTTTCCAAACGCTTTCCAGGTATGACCATTGAGGATGGTTATCGCGTCAGCCGAGCTTGGGTGGCGCTTCAATTGGCAGAAGGACACCAAATCATCGGGCACAAAATTGGCCTCACGTCGCGTGCCATGCAGCAGGCCAGTCAAATTGACGAACCCGATTACGGCACTTTGCTCGACAACATGCTGTACACCTGCACACCAGGCAAATTTCTTGACATTGCCTTCACCAATTTTGTGGTGCCGCGCGTCGAAGTTGAATTGGCATTCGTTTTGAAAAAAGATCTGCATGGCCCCAACGTGACTGTGGCAGAAGTCTTGGCAGCCACAGAATACGTCACGCCTGCCATCGAAATCATCGATGCGCGCATCGAACAGTTTGACCGTCACACCAAGGTGATGCGCAAAGTCTTTGACACCATCAGCGACAACGCGGCCAATGCCGGCATTGTGGTGGGCGCCGAAAAAGTCGATCCAATGACCACCAACTTGCCCTGGTGCGGCGCCATTTTGAAATTGAATGGTGTGGTAGAAGAAACCGGCTTGGCGGCAGGTGTCCAAGGCCACCCCGCCGTGGGCATAGCCTGGCTTGCCAACAAGTTGGCACCTTGGGGTGAGCACTTGAAAGCTGGCCAAATTGTGTTGTCCGGCTCCTTTACCAAACCAGTTCCAGCCAAAGTGGGCGACGTGTTCGAAGCCGACTATGGCGCTTTAGGTTATTTGCAGTTTAAATTCATTTGAAAGAGACATCATGAAAACGCCTGTCAATCGTTTTAAACAAGCCATCACTGAAAACCGTGCCCAAATTGGCTTGTGGCTGGGCTTGGCCAGCAGTTACAGCGCCGAGATGTGCGCCATGGCTGGCTTTGATTGGTTGCTGGTCGATGGCGAGCATGCGCCCAACAATTTGCAAACCATTCAGCAACAACTTCAAGCCATTGCAGCCTATCCTGTCAACAACGCCATTGCGCGTGTGCCTGTGGGTGATTCCGCACTAATCAAACAGTATTTGGATTTGGGTGCGGAGACTTTGCTCATCCCCATGATCGATACACCCGAGCAAGCGGCGCAATGTGTGCAAGCCATGCGCTATCCGCAAGACGATGGCAAGGGTGGTGTGCGCGGCATGGCCGGCGCGCGCGCCTCACGCTGGGGCATGTTCCCAAACTACACCAAAGAGGCCAATGAACAAGTTTGCTTGTTGGTGCAGGCCGAAACGCGTGAATCCTTGAAAAATTTAGAGGCTATCGCCAACACACCTGGTGTGGATGGCGTGTTCATTGGCCCTGCCGATTTGTCGGCGTCCTTGGGTCATGTGGGTGACCCCAACCACCCTGAAGTGCAAGCGGCCATTGAAAGCGCCATTGCTCGCATTTTGAAAGCAGGCAAAGCACCAGGTATTTTGACCTCTGACGTGGCCCAAGCCAAACACTACTTGGCGCTAGGCGCCTTGTTTGTGGCGGTGGGTCTTGACACTCAAATTTTGGTTCGCCACACATCCGCCTTGGTGCGCCAATTCAAACCTGACGCAGGCATTGCTTTGCCCACAAGCGGCCAGGTGTATTGATCATGTTGACGCACCAACTTCCGCCGTCTCGCTCATTGCAACACGAAGTGCACCCCAAGGAGTGGGAGGCGCGATTGCAATTGGCTGCCTGCTACCGTGTTTTTGCCTTTTTGGGCTGGACTGAAATGATCTACAACCACATCACCTTGCGCTTGCCGGAAGAAGTGAGTGGTGCAGAAAAACATTTTTTGATCAATCCATTTGGATTGCACTACAGCGAAGTCACGGCCAGCAATTTGGTGAAAATTGATTTGACAGGCAAGCCGCTAGACGGCTCGCCCTACTCAGTCAATCCTGCTGGATTTACGGTGCATGCTGCTTTGCATGACAACCTGCCTGGTGCGCATTGTGTGATGCACACCCATACCACCGCAGGTGTGTCAGTGGCCTGTTTAAAAGAGGGTTTGCAACAAAGCAATTTTTATACTGCGCAACTGCACAACATGGTTGCGTACCATGACTTCGAAGGCATCACCATCCATTCTGAAGAGGCCCCCCGCCTGCTCAAAAGCATTGGCAACAAACAAGCCGTGATTTTGCGCAGCCATGGCTTGCTGTCTTGGGGCGCCACCTTGCCTCAAACTTTTGCCATTCTTTGGACTTTGCAACGAGCTTGTGAAATTCAATTGGCCACATTCAGCATGGGCGGCCCGTCCCAAGTGATTCCGGTCAGCGAAGAAGTTGCTGCAAAGTGCACGCGAGATGCGCTGCAGTTCAACCCCAACCACGGCGCCGGCACCGATGTACTGGATGCGCTGATTCGACAGGTGGACCGACAATTGCGCAAAACCGAAGAAAGTTATCGTTTATGAAAGTTTGCATCTACGGCGCAGGCGCGATTGGCGGATGGATTGGTTCTCACTTGGCGCAAACAGGCCATGAGATCAGCGTGGTGGCCCGCGGCGCAACATTGCAAGCTTTGAAAAAAAACGGCCTGCAATGCATTCAAACGCAGCCCAGTTTGATCACGCACCATGCCCAGGTCAAAGCATCGGACCAGCCGGCCGATTTGGGTCCGCAGGATGTGGTCATCGTGGCGGTCAAGGCCCCTGGCATGTTGGAAGTTGCACGCAACATGGGGCCACTGCTGGCGCCCCATACCATGGTCATGACGGCCATGAACGGTGTGCCTTGGTGGTTCTTCAATGGGTTTGGTGGCGAACTTAATGGCACGCGTCTGAACACCATCGATCCAGAGGGGCAAATTGACCACGCTATTCCTGCCCACCATGTGGTGGGTTGTGTGGTGCACGCAAGTTGTTCTTTGGATGCACCAGGGGTGGTGCGCCATCACTTTGGCCAGGGCCTTATTTTGGGCGAACCTGCCCAACAGAGCGACCAGGTGGCTGAGCGTGTGCAACAGCTGGTGGCACATTTACAAACCGCTGGATTCAACGCTAGCGCTTCGGCGCAAATTCAAAAAGATGTTTGGTACAAACTGTGGGGCAACATGACGGTCAACCCGATCAGTGCCTTCACGGGCGCCACCACCGATTTGATCATGCAAGACGACTTGGTTTGCGATTTTGTTTCCAGAATCATGGTGGAGGCAAAACTGATTGGCGAGAAGATCGGTATACCGATTGCACAAACGCCAGAAGACAGACATGCGGTCACTCGCAAATTGGGCGCATTTAAAACATCCATGCTGCAAGATGTCGAAGCGGGCAAAGTGGTTGAACTCGATGCCTTGGTCAGTGTGGTGCGGGAGTTGGGTCAGCTGACCCAAGTCAGTACCCCTTACACCGATGCGCTGTTGGGCTTGAGTCGCCTGCATGCCAGGGTGCACGGGCTCTACCCTGCACAATGATGGCATGACCGAACAATCAAAATCGCTGTCCAGCACAGCCTTTGCTACCTTGCTGCTCATCGCCTTCATGATGGGCGCCAACCATGTGGCGGCGCGCTTTGCCTTTAACGATGGTGTCGATGTTGTCACGGCGGTGACCTTTCGCAGCGTGATTACCGCCATCGTGGTAGGTTTGATTTTGTGGCAACAAAAAGTACAAATTCAAGTCACAGTCCACCACAAAAAATACATGCTCATCATTGGCGCTCTGATTGCCGTTCAAAGTGTGTGCTTGTACTCTTCGGTGGCCAGACTGCCTGTAGCCCTGGCCTTGCTGGCTTTCAATACCTACCCATTGTCGACAGCGTTTTGGGCACGGGTGCTTTATGGTCATCAACCAGAGAAATCTGTGCTCTGGAGCATGCCCATTTTGCTGTTGGGCTTGGCATTGGCTTTGGATGTGATGGGTGCAGCGTCTGGTTTAGGCGCCGCCGAGCACTGGTCACAAATTGGCAGTGGTGTGGCATTTGCATTGGCCGCTTCTGCCACCTTTGGTTTGGCGCTGGTCTACACCCAACACGAAACCACTGGCTTAGATGGTCGCTTGCGCACCTTTTCATCGATGTCCATTGTGGGTGTGTTTGCAGTGGTGGTTGCCATGAGCCAAGGTGGCTTTCATTTGCCGCAGGCGCCTGCGGGTTGGTGGGGTCTTGGCATGCTCTCATTTTTGTATGGCACCGCCTTCACCATTTTGTTTACCGTGTTGCCAAAGTTGGGCGTGGTGGGCAACTCTGCCATCATGAACGTTGAGCCCATCTTCGCTTTGGTCTTGGCGTGGGCGCTGCTAGGCCAGAGCATTGCACCCATTCAATTGATGGGCGCGGCGCTGGTGGTGGGCACAGTGATGTGGCTGGGTCTTCGCAAACGCTGAAGGCTAAACAAGACTCGAGCCTGTTGCATCCAGATGGTTTACTCAAGTCCCTTTTTCAAACTCAGCGCGGTGTCATAAAGCACATTTTTGGATGCACCCGTGATGTCGCTGGTCATTTTGACGGCGGTCTTCAAGGGCAGTTCAGTGAGCAGCAATTTCAAGGTACGCAAACTGCTGGCGTCTAAGGCCTCAGAGGGGTCTGCTTTTGATTTTTCAAGCGCATGAATGACCAAGGCAAATTCGCCTCGCACACGGTCTGTGTTTTCAGCAAACCAAGCGGTCAATTTTTGAGCTTCAAGGGTGTGCACGGTTTCAAATTGCTTGGTCAATTCACGGCCGACTGTCACGAGTCGGCTGCCTAACATGTTGAGAGCCTGTGCGAGTGCTTCAATGCGATGAGGCGCCTCAAGCAGCACCACCGCACGCTGCTCACCCATCAGCGTTTCGATGGCGCGCTGTCTTTCGGCTGCCTTGGAAGTCAAGAAGCCCGTGAAGACAAAGCCACCTTCTCCCACAACGCCAGCGGCACTCAAAAGCGTGGTCACACTGCTGGCGCCAGGCAAAGGCATGACCCGATAGCCCGCTGCTGCAACGGCCGCTACCAAGCGTGCGCCAGGGTCGCTGATGGCGGGTGTGCCGGCATCACTCACATAAGCAACGCGCTCACCTTTTGCCAAGCGGGCAATGACTTGGTCGGCCGCTTCGGCTTCGTTGTGTTGGTGAACGGCCAACAGTTGAGAGCTGTTTCGGTCTAAGCCATAAGCCCGCAGAAGTTGTTGGGTATGTCGCGTGTCTTCGCACGCCAGTGTGTTGGCCCTTTCAATCACATACAAAGCGCGCAAAGTGATGTCGGCCAGATTGCCAATGGGGGTGGCTACCACATACAGTGTACTGGGGGGGTGGTTTTGCGGACCCACTGCCTCGCGGGCAGCCTGAAAGGCTGTGCCATACACCGAGGTCAGCGCTGCAGAATGTTCAGAAGGTAATGTCAATGGTGTTCCTCAATCCAACAAATCAACGCAAACCTTCGGCACATCAAAGCACCAAAGAAGCGGGCGATGCCGCAGAAATTGCAGCTCTGCATTTTCTGCAAGCACAAGGCTTGCGTTTGTTACAGCGCAATTATCGAACGCCCGGGCGGGGTGGTGGCGAAATTGACCTCATTTTGCAAGAATCCGACAGCACGGTGGTGTTTGTGGAGGTTCGAAAGCGCGCTTTGGCTCGCTTTGGCGGTGCATTGGGCAGTGTGAGTGCCATCAAACAGCGGCGCATTGTTTTTGCAGCGCGCTATTTTCTGATGCGTTGGCAAGTCCTTCCGCCCGCCCGCTTTGACGTCATCGCGTGGGAGTCAGAAGGCATGATTTGGGTCAAAGCCGCTTTTGATGCGTCCGCCTGAAGCCTTTTTTGGCAGTATTGAATCGGCAAAGAGTATCATCAAGCCCATGTTAGACCTGCGCATTCAACAACACTTCATCGACAGCGCTGACCTTCAATACCAAGCGGCCGAAACCTTGGCCAAGCCCTTGGATGCTGGGGTGCAGGCGCTCATGGCTTGTGTCACCAGTGGTGGCAAGGTCTTGGTGTGCGGCGAAGGCAGTTCGGCGGCTTTGGCGCAGTACTTTGCCAGCCTTTTTGTGGGCGGCTTTGAGCGCGAACGACCTGAGTTGGCTGCCGTTGCATTGCGTCACGAAGGCTTAGGTGACCCTGCCTATGCCAGTCTGGCCAGGCAGGTGCGTGCCTTGGGACAAGCTGGCGATGTGCTGCTTCTCCTCACCACCAACGGCGAAGAAGAGGGCTTGATGCGGGCCTTGCACGCAGCCCATGAGCGTGACATGACCGTCATCGCCCTCACTGGCAAAGGCGGCGGCGCTGTTGCCAAAGCCCTGCATGAAACAGACGTGCATGTGGGCATTCCCCACGATCGCGCTGTGCGCATTCGCGAAGTTCAACAACTGGCATTGCACTGTTTGTGTGATGGCGTGGACGCCCAACTCATGGGCGATCAAGACTCGGTGGCATGACGAACAGAATGGCATTGAAGGGCAAAGTGGGGCATTTCCTTTCCAATTTATCCTGATTAAAATATTTCAAGACTTTCTAAGGACTTTTCAAGTGAAACTCAATCTCAAACGTTGGATGCTTTCTGGTTTGGCCATCAGTGCCTTGGCCACCAGCCTGTCGGCCTGTGCGCCTTTGCTTGTTGGCAGTGCTGTGATGGGCGGCTTCGTGGCCATTGATCGCCGTACTGCAGGTATTCAGTTAGAAGATGAGAGCATTGAACTTCGCACCGCTCAGGGTCTGCGTCAGAATTTGAGCAATGCGGCGCATGTCAATGTCACCAGCTACAACCGAATGGTCTTGCTCACCGGCGAGGTCAGCTCAGCAGCTGAGAAGGAGCGGGCAGAGAGACTGGCCAAGAGCCAAGAAAACGTGAACTCTGTGGTCAATGACTTGGCCATTGAGCCTGCCAGCTCACTCACACAGCGCTCTAAAGACGCCATCACCACGGGCCAAATCAAGGCTTTGTTGGTCGACGCCAAAGACTTGCAATCGAATGCTTTCAAAGTCACCACTGAGCGCGGCGTTGTTTATTTGATGGGCCGTGTCACAGCCCGTGAGGCACAGCGCGCTTCCGAAATTGCACGCAGCGGCAGCATCAGTGGTGTAGTCAAAGTGGTTCGGGTGTTTGATACCATTACTGAAGAAGAGTTGAAGCGAATCAGTGCTCAGCCGCTGTCGCCCCAAGCGCAGCCCAAACTCTAAAGCGTTTGCCACGTTCAAACAAAAAGGGCGCCGATCAAATCGGCGCCCTTTTTGTTTCACATTGAAATCAACCCAAACGTTTGATCAAGCTGGAAGTGTCCCAGCGCTTGCCACCCATTTGCTGCACATCGGCATAAAACTGATCGACCAAGGCGGTTACTGGCAAGCGTGCGCCATTGCGCTTGGCCTCGTCCATCACCAAGCCAAGGTCTTTGCGCATCCAATCGACAGCAAAACCAAAGTCAAATTTGTTGGCCACCATGGTTTTACCGCGGTTGTCCATTTGCCAGCTTTGGGCGGCGCCTTTGCCAATGACATCCAACACCAAGTTCATGTCGAGTCCTGCCTTTTGGCCAAAGGCAATGGCTTCAGACAAGCCTTGTACCAAACCTGCAATGCAAACTTGATTCACCATCTTGGTCAATTGGCCCGCACCTGACTCGCCCATCAGGGTGTAGGCGCGTGCGAAAGCCATGGCGGCAGGCTTGGTGGCTTCAAAAATAGCGGTATCACCGCCGCACATGACCGTGAGCAAACCGTTTTGTGCGCCGCCCTGGCCACCCGATACGGGGGCATCAATGAAATTCAAGCCTTGCGCTTTGGCCGCCTGGTAAAGCTCGCGCGCCACATTGGCGGAAGCGGTGGTGTGGTCGACCAAAATAGCGCCCTTCTTCATGCCAGCCAATGCGCCATCAGCGCCGAGCACCACGGCGCGCAAATCGTCGTCGTTGCCGACGCAGCAAAAAACGATATCGGCATGGGCCACCGCTTCACGCGGTGTGGCTGCGTGGGCTGGTTTTTTGGTGTCTGCAAACTCTTGGCACCAAGCCGCTGCTTTGGCAGCACTGCGGTTGTAAACCGTCACGGCGTGGCCAGCGCGGGCCAAATGTCCCGCCATGGGATAGCCCATCACACCTAAGCCCAAAAAGGCAACATGTTGTGAAGGCGCGGATTCGTAGGTTTTTGCGTTCAGGCTGCTCATGATTGTCTGTAAAAAAAAGTTGAAGAAATGATCAAGCTCACAATTGTCCACCAGATTGAGATTTTTGGTAACCTTGGGCTCATGAGTACCCAAGTTTCAGACAAGCTCCAGCAGGTGCGCCAACGAATCGCGCGGGCTTGCGCGCTGGTGGGGCGTGCAGCAGATGCTGTGACATTATTGGCCGTTTCGAAGACCATGCCGGCGCAGGCCGTTCGGGAGGCCTATGCAGCCGGCCAACTGGCGTTTGGCGAAAACTACATTCAAGAGGGTGTCGACAAAATAGCCGAATTGGCAGACCTGCCGCTGCAATGGCATTGCATTGGGCCCATTCAAAGCAACAAGACCCAGCTGGTGGCCAGCCATTTTGCCTGGGCTCACAGCATTGATCGCTTGAAAATTGCCGAGCGTTTGTCTGCACAACGGCCTGTCCATTTGCCACCGCTTCAGGTTTGTTTGCAAGTCAATGTTGATGGCGGTCTCAACAAGTCGGGTGTCTCGCCGCCAGATCTTTTGGCCTTGGCAGAGGCCGTTGCCAAGTTGCCCAATCTGCAATTGCGTGGCCTCATGACCATCCCAGAGCCTGCCGAAAACGATGCCGCGGCTCGCGCTGTGCACCATCAAGCCAAGCAACTTTTTGACAGCTTGAATGCGGCGGGGTTGAAGTTGGACACCTTGTCAATGGGCATGACGGCCGATTTGGAAGCGGCCATTGCCGAGGGCAGTACGTGTGTGCGCGTCGGCACAGCGATCTTTGGATTGCGCCCAACAAGCGCTTAAAAGCGTGGCAAATCGGGGTGTGCGATTTGCCCGCCTCGCACCAACATCTTGCCGTACTCGGCGCAGCGATTGAGCGTTGGAATGACCTTGCCCGGATTGAGCAAGCCCATGGGGTCGAAGGCTTTCTTCAAAGCAAACATCTGCGCATTTTCTTCCGCTGAAAACTGCACGCACATGCTGTTGAGTTTTTCAACGCCCACCCCATGCTCGCCCGTGACGGTGCCGCCCATGGCCACACTGGTTTCCAAAATATCTGCGCCAAACAACTCACAACGGTGCAGCTGATCGAGGTCATTTGCATCAAACAAAATGAGGGGATGCAAGTTGCCATCGCCCGCGTGAAACACATTGGCGCAGCGCAGTTGGTATTTCTTTTCCATCTCGGCAATGGCCAACAAAATATCGGCCAAGCGTTTGCGCGGAATGGTGGAGTCCATGCACATGTAATCGGGGCTGATGCGGCCCGAGGCAGGGAATGCATTTTTGCGGCCGCTCCAAAATCTCAAGCGTTCTGCTTCGTCTTTGCTCACCGCAATGGCGGTGGCGCCACAGCCGCGCAGCACATCGCTCATGCGGCCAATTTCTTCTTCAACTTCTTCGGGCGTGCCATCGCTTTCGCACAACAAAATGGCTGCAGCATTCAGGTCATAACCCGCGTGCACAAAATCTTCAACCGCCGCTGTCATGGGCTTGTCCATCATTTCAAGACCGGCTGGAATGATGCCGGCTGCAATGACCGCTGCCACCGCGTCGCCCGCTTTGCGAATGTCGTCAAAGCTGGCCATGATGCAACGCGCCAGTTGGGGCTTGGGCACCAGCTTGACGGTGACTTCGGTGGTGATGGCCAACATGCCTTCACTGCCCACCAACACCGCCAACAAATCAAAACCGGATGTGTCGAGCGCATCGCTGCCAAAGGTTATGGCATCGCCCTCAATGGTGAAGCCCTTCACCTTGAGCACATTGTGCAGGGTGAGTCCGTATTTGAGGCAGTGCACACCGCCTGAGTTTTCTGCCACGTTGCCGCCAATGGTGCAAGCAATTTGGCTGGAGGGATCGGGCGCGTAATACAGGCCATGCGGCTCGGCTGCTTCAGAAATAGCCAAGTTGCGCACACCACATTGCACAACAGCCGTTCTTGAGTAGGCATCAATCTTGACAATCTGATTGAACTTGGCCATCGACAAAGTGACGCCCAATTTGTGCGGCATGGCGCCGCCCGACAAACCGGTACCAGCACCGCGCGCGACGACAGGCACGCCCAAGGCATTGCAAGCTTTCAAAACAGCTTGCACTTGATTTTCTGTTTCGGGCAAAGCCACCACCAAGGGCCGCTCTCGGTAGGCCGTGAGGCCATCGCACTCATAGGGTACGGTGTCTTCGAGGGTGTAGAGCAAAGCGTGTGAAGGGAGCACGGCGCTTAAGGCGTGCACCACTTGCGCTTGTCGATCGGCGCGAGACAGGGCTTCGAAGTTGGTGAGTGCGTTCATGGCAATCTTTGTAGATGACAAAACAATTTTATTTGAAGATCACGGTTTTGTGGCCGTTTAGTAGCACACGGTGTTCGCTGTGCCATTTGACGGCGCGTGCCAACACTTGGCTTTCGGTGTCGCGCCCTTGGGTGGTGAGGCTTTCAACCGTTTTAGAGTGGTCTACACGTGCCACGTCTTGTTCAATGATGGGGCCTTCGTCCAGATCAGCCGTCACATAGTGGGCTGTTGCGCCAATCAATTTGACGCCTCGGTCGTGTGCTTGATAGTAGGGCTTGGCACCTTTGAAGCTGGGCAGAAAAGAGTGGTGAATGTTGATGGCACGGCCCGCCAACTTGCGGCACATGTCGTTCGACAAAATTTGCATGTAACGCGCCAGGACCACCAACTCGGCGCCTTCAGACTGAATGATGTCGTACTGCTTGGCTTCGGCCTCGGCTTTGTTGGCCGCCGTCACGGGAATGTGGTGAAAGGGCACGTTGTAGCTGGCTGCCAGTTGGTAGAACTCGCGGTGGTTGCTCACAATGGCGCGAATGTCGATGGGCAGCAAGCCGCTCTTCCAGCGAAACAGCAAATCGTTCAAACAATGGCCTTCTTTGCTGACCAAAATGACCGCAGCCATGGGCTGTTGGGTGTTGTGCAAGTTCCAGGTCATTTGGAAGGGGACTGCAAAACTGACCAATTGGCTGCGCAAATCGGCCTCGCTCATTTGGTCGCAGGCAAACTGCACGCGCATGAAAAACAGGCCGGTGTCGTGGTCGTTGTATTGGGCGGCCTCTTCAATGTTGCCGCCGCGCTCTAGCAAAAAGCCCGACACGGCGTGCACGATGCCCGTTCTGTCGGGGCAGGATAGCGTGAGAATAAAT
>Ga0209550_10004796_pt1 | contig 12791 bp, 10 predicted proteins | sample LauGreSuBDMM15SN_2_FD_187567 | JGI IMG/M metagenome (GOLD analysis project Ga0209550, IMG submission 187567) | Freshwater lake microbial communities from Lake Michigan, USA - Su13.BD.MM15.SN (SPAdes) (version 5) | ecosystem: Environmental > Aquatic > Freshwater > Lake | place: Lake Michigan... | reverse complement strand
GATCCAAAACGGCACCGGCTCGCTGGGGCTAGCCAAAGCAGGCACCGGGACCATGACCCTGTCGGGCGTCAACACCTACACCGGCCCGACCACAGTCAGCGCCGGCACGCTAAAACTGAGCGGCTCGGGGGCTATCGCGGGTAGCTCGGCTGTGACCAACAACGCAACCTTTGACGTGACGCAAAAGTCAGGCAGCGTCGCTTTAGGCGGCACCTACACACAAGGTTCCGGTGGAACCGTCAAGATGTCCCTGGCGCCAGTGTCCAACCAGCAAGTCAAAGCGTCGGGAACCGCCAGCCTCAACGGAACGTTGGATGTCGCGGCGTCTTCCGGTACCTATCGTGCAGGGCGCTACACGCTCATGACCTCAGCTGGCTTGGGTGGCAGCACGTTCTCCGCGTTCAACACCAACCTCGCCAGCGTCACGAATCATGGCTACCGGTTGGCCTATGACGCGAACAATGTTTACCTAGAACTGCGTTCCTCGGTGGCCGACACCATGAGCTCAATCCAGGCCTTGGGCGCTGACCTGAACAAGTTTTACAACTCGCAGTACGGACTCGCGCAGCTCGGCCTGTCTTACGACTGCAAATTGTTCGCACAGAATGACCTTTGCTTCTCCACCGGTGTGCACTCCACGCATATGCAGGACGACGGGTCCACGTACGACGGTGTGGCTCTTATCGCTGCTTACCGCGCCCGGCCCGACGTTCGTGTTGGCGCGTGGATCGACCAGAACGTGACGCGCAAGCTGGCGATGAACGTAGCTGCTGGGAACAGTACACCTATGTTCGGCGCCTTTGCCGTATGGAATGACGACCCCAAGACTGCGCAAGGCTTGGAAGTCAAGCTGTCAGTCGCCTATGGCCAGAAAGACCTCACCCTGGTTCGCCCGGTCATTGGCACATCCGAGCGTGGCGAGGGCAGTTCCATGCTGTCGACCTTTGCGGCAGATGCCCGCGTGGGCTATGGTGTCCAGCTTGATGCACGCACCAGCGTCTCGCCCTTCGCAGGGCTGCGCTATTCCAAGCAGTCCAACAGCGGGTATACCGAGGGCGCGGACATCTTCAGCCCCCTGACGTTCGCCAACACCAGCCAGAAAGCCAGCTCAGTCATCGCAGGCGTCACCCTGAACGTCAAGCCAGAAGGCCCCATCGGCCTGGCCTTGAGTGCGGGTGTTGAGCGAAACATCAGCACCACCGCCGCGCAGCTTGGCGCTACGGGGCTAGATGGTCTGAGCGCTGTGCAGGTGAGCCCATCGCTAAGCAAGAACCGCCCGTTCGCCTCGGCGTCGTTGAGCTATGACATTGCCAAAAACCAGCAGCTAGTGTTTGGACTTTCGCACTCCAAGCAGTTCGCCAACTCGGCGGGTATCACCTCGGCCATGGTGCGGTACGTGATCGGTTTGTGAGCGAAGTCTGGGTTTAACCAAAGGATGGTCTGCACAAGTCATCCTATCCCGTACTCTTTGGCATCGCGTCGCAGGGCCTCACGCGGCGGGCGATAGAGAGACAGATCATGATACCCCTGGCAATCTTGCGCCAGGGTATGTGGCGTTGGCTTTGGGTGGGGAAAAGGCGAAGAACAAGGCGCGTAAGGCCTTGATTTATAACGACTTTTGGGAGTTTTGGTTGTTTGCAGCACCCCTTGATGGGAGGGGACTGGCGGAAACGGAGGGATTCGAACCCTCGATGAGGCTCTACACCCCATACTCCCTTAGCAGGGGAGCACCTTCGGCCACTCGGTCACGTTTCCAACAATTTCAATTATGGCATGACTTTAGGCCTGATCAGCTTGACGGTTGGTCGAGGTCAAAGGTCTTGTGCAGGGCGCGCACGGCCAGTTCCATGTACTTTTCGTCAATGACCACAGAGGTCTTGATCTCGCTGGTGGAGATCATCTGAATATTGATGCCCTCTTCGCTGAGCGAGCGAAACATGTTGCTGGCCACGCCAACATGGCTGCGCATGCCAATGCCCACAATGGAGACTTTGCAGATTTTGGCGTCACCGATGATCTCTTTGGCGCCCAGTGCGGGGCCGACCTTGGCTTTGAGCAGGTCCATGCTGCGCGCAAAGTCGTTGCGGTGCACGGTGAAGCTGAAGTCGGTTTTGCCTTCGTGGCTGACGTTTTGAATGATCATGTCCACTTCAATGTTGGCGTCGGCCACGGCGCCCAAGATTTGGTAGGCAATGCCGGGGGTGTCGGGCACGCCGAGCACTGAAATTTTGGCTTCGTCGCGGTTGAATGCGATGCCGGACACCACAGCTTGTTCCATGTTTTCATCTTCCTCAAAACTGATCAGGGTGCCGGACTTGGCTTCCTCGTTGATGTCTATGTCCCAGGGCGTGAAGCTCGACAGCACGCGCAGTGGAACCTTGTATTTGCCGGCGAACTCGACCGAGCGAATTTGCAGCACTTTGGAGCCCAGCGAAGCCATCTCCAGCATCTCTTCAAAGCTGACGGTGGCCAGGCGCCTGGCCTCGGGCACCACGCGCGGGTCGGTGGTGTAGACACCATCCACGTCGGTGTAAATCAGGCACTCTTTGGCCTTCATGGCCGCGGCAATGGCCACGGCCGAGGTGTCTGAGCCGCCACGGCCCAGGGTGGTCACGTTGCCGGTTTCGTCCACGCCTTGAAAGCCGGTGATGATGACCACCCGGCCGGCGTCAAGATCGGCCTTGACGCGCTGGTCGTCAATCGATTCGATGCGGGCCTTGGTGTAGGCGCTGTTGGTGCGGATGGTGACTTGCCAGCCCGCGTAGCTCACGGCGGGCATGCCTTCGGCCTGCAGCGCAATGGCCAGCAAGGCGCTGGAGGCCTGCTCGCCGGTGGCGGCCAGGGCGTCGAGTTCGCGGTGAAAGGCCTGGCTGGCTAGGCTGGGAGAGAGCTCCTTGGCCAAACCAAGCAGGCGGTTGGTCTCACCGCTCATGGCGCTGGGCACCACAATCATTTGGTGGCCGGCCCTGGCCCACTTGGCCACGCGCCTGGCCACGTTGCGAATGCGCTCGGTGGACCCCATAGAGGTGCCACCGTACTTGTGAACGATCAAAGCCATGGGTGTGTGTGTAAAGAAACAAGGCTCGCTTGCGCGCGGTCAGCAGGCAAGAGTCCATGGTGCAGGCTTTTGAAGGGGTCAAGCCGCCCAAATGGTTTGAAAGGCCTGATGCTCTGGAAAACCCTCAATTATAGCGATCAGCCCATGGCCAGCTGACCAAGCTGGTGCCACTCACACCAGGGGCGTGGTTGGCACAAAACACAGAATCTGGCCATCACGTTGCACCTGCCCATGGGCCACACGCAGCTCAATGTGGTGGCCCCGGGTTTGGCAGGCGGCGATTTGATGCTGAAGCTGATCGAGCTGCGCCGTGCTGGGCCGCGCGCCATGGCTGGTGGCCAGCCAATGGCGCAGCACATTGGCCTGGCGGGCGGGGGACAAGGCCTGCAAGGCCAGAATCACCGGTGGGCTGCCCACTCCAAGCAGGTCGGCGGCGGCCACCTCGCTCAGCAAGTCCTGAGCCTGGGCGGCATGGCGGGCGCTGCGGGCCAGGGTCTGGCGAAAATGCGGCATCACGTCGGCCAGTGCGGGCAAAAGCCGCGCACGCAGCTTGTTGCGCGCAAAGCGCTCATCGCCGTTGCTGGGGTCGTCCACAAAAGAGTGGCTACCTGCCAGCAGCCACTGCCTGAGTTCCTGCGCGCCAAGGGCCAGCAGGGGGCGCATAAACACCATGCCGTGCCGCTCAAAACGCTCGGGCATGGCCGCCAAGCCAGGCAAGCCGGCGCCGCGGCCCAGGGCCAGCAGCAGCGTTTCAACCTGGTCGTCGGCGTGCTGACCGAGCAGCACCGCCTGGCATTGCGCCTCAAGAGCCGCGCGGGCCAGGGCTTGGTAGCGCACGCTGCGGGCGGCGTCTTCTGGGCTTTGCCCTGGTCGGGCTTGGGCGTTCACGCGGACCACTGACAAGGGCACGGCCAGGGCGTCGCACACCTGTTGGCATTCATGCTCAAAGCCGTCGGCAGCGGCCTGCAAACCGTGGTGGACGTGAATGGCCTGCAGATGCCCAGGCCAAAGCTGGGCGGCTGCGCGTAACAGGGCTGAAGAGTCGGCGCCACCGCTGTAGGCCACGGCCAAGGGGCCAGACCAGGCATGACGTGCCTGCAGGCTCTGCAGGGCTGCGAAAGCGGGGTTGTGGGGGGCAGTCAAGTCAGGCGCTCAATGGCCCACGGATGACCGCACAGCCCAGAGGGCTGCGGCAGGCGGGCAAGGGTCAGCGGGCTTCAGCCTTGGTGTCGGTGTAGCGGCCATAGCTTTGCAGGCGCTCGTAGCGGCGGTCCAGCAGGTCTTTGACCTTGAGGTCACTGACTTGGCGGAAAGCGTCGTTAAGGGCACGCTTTAAAAAAGCGGCCATCTGTTTGTGGTCGCGGTGAGCGCCACCCACGGGCTCGTTGACGATTTTGTCGACCAGCCCCAGGGCCTTGAGGCGGTGAGCTGTGATGCCCAGGGCTTCAGCCGCAGTTTGCGCTTGGTCCGAGGTTTTCCAGAGGATGGAGGCACAGCCCTCGGGGCTGATGACCGAGTAGACCGCGTACTGCAGCATCACCACCTGGTCGGCCACCGAGATGGCCAGCGCCCCGCCGGAGCCGCCCTCGCCAATGATGGTGGTGATGATGGGCACCTCCAGCTGGGCCATCTCAAATATATTGCGACCTATGGCCTCGGACTGGCTGCGCTCTTCAGCGTCAATGCCGGGGTAGGCGCCAGGCGTGTCCACAAAGGTAAAGACCGGCAGATTAAATTTTTCGGCCGTTTTCATGAGGCGCAAAGCCTTGCGGTAGCCCTCGGGCTTGCTCATGCCAAAGTTGCGCAGACCACGCTCTTTGGTGTCGCGGCCTTTTTGCTGGCCCAGCACCATGCAGGCTGTGCCGTTGAAGCGGGCCAGGCCGCCCACAATGCTCAGGTCGTCGGCAAAGTGGCGGTCCCCATGGAGCTCGACGAAATCCGTGAAGATCTCATTGAGGTAGTCCATGGTGTAAGGACGCTCGGCATGGCGGGCAATTTTGGTGATTTGCCAGGCGCTGAGGTCGCTGTAAATGTCTTTGGTGAGCTGCTGGCTTTTTTTAGCGAGTTGATCGATCTCCGCAGAGATGTCAACGGCCGACTCGGTCTGCACATAACGCAGCTCTTCAATTTTTTCTTCGAGGTCGGCAATGGGTTGCTCGAAGTCGAGAAATGTTTTTTTAGCCATGGCCTGTTCCTTCTATGTGGGGTAAACGGGTAAAGCTACCCGCCAAGCCCCGCTCAATACTCAACCGGCAAGGGGTCCAAAGAGCGCCAAATATACCAAGTTGCCACGGTGCAATAAGGCGCCCAGGCGCGGGCCACCTCGCGGGCATCGCTGCGGCTGACAGCTTCGCCTGAAAAATAACTGCGGCTGATGCCGTTGATCAGACCCACATCGTCGAGTGGCAAGACGTTGGGCCGCATCAGGTAGAAGATCAAAAACATCTCGGCCGTCCAGCGGCCTATGCCGCGAATGGCCACCAACTCGGCAATGATGGCCTCATCGTCCATGGTCTCCCAGCCCTTGACGTGCACGGCGCCGCCCTCAAAGTGCAAGGCCAAATCCACCAAGTACTCCACCTTGCGGGCGGACAAACCAGCCGCGCGCATGTCATCGACCTTGAGCTTGAGCACCTGGGAGGGCGTCATTTCAGGCGGCAGGCAGGCGAATTTGTCCCACACGCTTTGCGCGGCCTTGACCGAGATTTGCTGACCCACGATGCTGCGCGCCAGCGTGACAAACGGGTCGCCCCGGGAATGCAGGCAAGCCTGGCCAAACTGGGGAATCAAGCGTTTCATGACCCGGTCTTTTTGCACCAAGTGCTTGCAAGCTTCAGCCCAATAATCGGGCACGGTGGCGGGGAAAACAGCCACTTCGGCCGCTTCGGCCACCTCCGCGCGGCCGGGCCCGGTTTTGGTGGGTGTTTTCATGACTTGGCCACCCAGGTGGTGCCCAGTGGGGAGTCCTTGAGCTCTATGCCACTGGCCAACAGCTCAAGGCGGATGCGGTCAGCCTCGGTGAAGTTTTTGCTGGCCTTGGCAGCGGCTCGCTGGACGATCAACCCCTCAATGGCCGTGGCATCGAGCACCACTCCGGCTTGCAAAAAAGCAGCCGGCTCGCCCTGCAACAGGCCCAGTGTGGCGCCCAAGGCCTTGAGCAGCCCGGCCAGCTTTGCAGAGCGACTGCGGTTGACCTCGCCGGCCAGTTCAAACAGCACCGCCACGGCCTCGGGCGTGCCAAAGTCCTCGTCCATGGCCGCCTTGAAGCGTGCCGCATAAGGCTCGCGCCAATCCATGGCCACGGGCGCTGGCGCTGGCGGCACCAGCTGCAAGGCGGTGTACAGCCTCTTGAGCGAGGCGCGCGCGTCGTCCAGGTGCGCGTCGCTGTAGTTAAGTGGGCTGCGGTAATGCGCCCGGGCGATGAAAAAGCGCAGGGTCTCCGGGTCGTAACGCTGGAGCACGTCGCGGATGGTGAAAAAGTTGCCCAGGGACTTGGCCATCTTTTCGTTGTCGACGTTCACAAAGCCGTTGTGCATCCAGACCTTGGCCAAGAGCACGCCGTGGGCACCTTCGCTTTGGGCAATTTCGTTGTCGTGGTGCGGGAAGGTCAAGTCGGCGCCACCCCCATGGATGTCAAAGGTCTGGCCCAGCAGGGCGCAGGCCATGGCTGAGCACTCAATGTGCCAGCCTGGTCGACCTAGGCCATAGGCGCTGTCCCATTGCGCATCGGCCGGTTCGGTCGGCTTGGCGGCTTTCCAGAGCACAAAGTCCAGCGGGTCTTGTTTGCCGTCGGCCACCGCCACGCGCTCGCCCGCCTGCAGCTCGTCCAGCGATTTGCCAGACAACTTGCCATAGCCCGGAAAGCGGCGCACCGCGTAGTTCACATCGCCGCCAGCGCGGTAGGCCAAGCCCTTGTCCTCGAGTTGGCGCACGATGTCCAACATTTGGGGGATGAAGTCGGTGGCACGCGGATCGTGGGTGGGCCTGGCCACGCCCAGGGCATCAAAGTCGCGGTACATCTCGACTACCATGCGGTCGGTCAGGCCGCGCACGGTCTCGCCGTTTTCTACGGCACGGCGGATGATCTTGTCGTCAATGTCGGTGATGTTGCGCACAAAAGTCACACGCCAGCCCGACACCTCCAACCAGCGGCGCGCCAGGTCAAAGGCCACACTGGAACGGGCATGGCCCACATGGCACAGGTCGTACACCGTCATGCCGCACACGTACATGCGCACATGGCCAAACTCGATGGGGACGAAATCTTCCAGGGCACGCGAAAGCGTGTTGTAAATGCGCAAACTCATGGGTGCGAGTAATCTTCCAACTTCTTAGACTGGCCCGCAGAACAGTAAAAAGATTGCATTCGTGTAAAGCAGAAAAGGCCGACTTGCGACAAGCTAAGGCTAAAATAATTATTCAGTATATAGCCCACTTTGCTGGTTGCTAGCCAGCTCTTTTACATTAAAACCTTATGCCTCCCATCCGCATCACGGTGTTCCGCACACTGAGTCTCTTCACTTTGGTGGCGGTGCTCGGCCTGGCCCAGCCCGCATTGGCCGATGAATACGCCGAGGTCAACTCACTGCTCAGCGCTGGGCGCACCAGCGAGGCCTTGAGCAAGACCGACCAACTGCTGGCCAGCCGGCCGCGCGACCCACAGCTGCGTTTTCTGCGCGGCGTGATCTTGGCCGAAAGTGGCCGCAGTGCCGAAGCGGTGAATGTCTTTGTCAAGCTCACCGAGGACTACCCCGAACTGCCCGAGCCTTACAACAACTTGGCCGTGCTCTACGCCAACCAAAACCAGTTCGACAAATCACGAATCACGCTGGAAATGGCCATACGCACCAATCCCAGCTACGCCACCGCCCATGAAAATTTAGGTGACATTTATGCCCGCCTGGCCAGCCAAGCCTACAGCCGGGCCTTGCAACTCGATTCGGGCAACGCCGCTATTCAACCCAAGCTGGCTTTGATCCGCGAGCTGTTTTCCTTTGGCCGGACAGCACGCTCCCCTGCGGCGGCGGCGGCCGCGGTAAGCACCCCCGTTGTAGCGCAGGCGCAAATTGCTCCCGCCACCCCCCTGCCACCGGCACCTGCAAGGCCTGCACCCTCAACTCCTGCACCCTCAACTCCTGCACCCTCAACTCCTGCACCCTCAACTGCCCCTGCTGCCGAAGCCGCTCCTGCCCCCAGGCCTGCGCCCCCCCCAGTGGCTGCAGCAGCACCGGCCGACAGCGCCCCGCCCACACCAGCCGCATCGGCCGCAGCCCCCAACGAAGGCGGCGTTCGCGATGTGGAAGCCGCTGTGCAGGCCTGGGCAGCGGCTTGGTCGGCCAAAAACATGGCCGACTACCTGGGTGCTTACGGCAAAGACTTTGCCGTGCCAGGCAAGCAGTCGCGCAAGGCTTGGGAAGAAGAGCGGCGCCTTCGCATCGTGGGCAAAGCGAGCATCAGCGTCAAAGTCAGCGAATTGCAAGTCAAAGTGGAGGGCGACAAAGCTGTGGCCAGTTTCAGGCAAACCTACAAAGCTGACAGCCTGAGCGTGTCGGGTCGCAAGCGGCTTAATTTGCAAAAAGTAGGCGAGCGGTGGTTGATCGTCAACGAAGTTTCTGGCTCTTGATTCGGGGGCACGCAGGCGCTGCGATCCTTTTTTTCGTGTCAATCATTTCTATTTTGCGAGCTCTGGCCGGGCACGCCACAGCGTTGGTTTGTGCAGCCACACTGGCGCTCGTGTGCGGGGCGGCCCAGGCCAAAGAGCACGCTAAAAAACCAAGTTCTCGTGGCAACCATGCAGCTGCGGCGCCTTTGACGGCCGATGGCCTGGCCGAGGCCAGGCTGATAGAGGTCTACAAGCTGGCCGGCCAAGGCCGCACACGCGAAGCCTTGCAGCGCACAGAAGCACTGCTGCGCGACTACCCTCACTTTCAGCTCGCGCAACTGGTTCATGGCGACATGCTCACCGCACGCAACCGCCCCACGCGGGGGCCAGACGAGTTGGCCAGCGTCAACCCCGACGCAGCCCAAACCCTGACCGAATTGCGCCAAGAGTCGCTCTTGCGGCTCAAGGCCCTGCGCGAGCGGCCACCGGCGGGCCATGTGCCGTCTCAGTTCGTGCAACTGTCGGTCCGCAACAAGCACGCCATGGCCATAGACACCTCGCGGGCACGGCTTTATCTTTTTGAAAACGGGCCCGAGGGCCTCAAACTCTTGGCCGACTACTACATCTCGGTGGGCAAGCAAGGGGTGGGCAAGTCGCTGGAGGGCGACATGCGCACGCCCTTGGGCGTGTATTTCGTCACCAGCCAGGTTGACCCCAAAAAACTCAAAGATTTTTACGGCGCCGGGGCCTTGCCTATCAACTACCCCAACCCTTACGACACCCGCCACGGCAAGACGGGCGGCGGCATTTGGTTGCATGGCACGCCCCCTGGACAGTTTGCACGCGCGCCACGCGCCTCTGACGGCTGCGTGGTGCTGGCCAACCCCGACCTGCAGCGCATCATGCGCACTGTGCAGTCGCGCACCACGCCGGTGGTGATTGCCCAAAGCCTGAACTGGGTCGCACCCAGTCAATTGATGGCACCCGAGGTCAAGGTCTTTGCCGACACCCTGTCGGCCTGGCGCGAGGCCAAATCCAAGGGCGATGTGCAGCGCTTGCAGTCTTTTTACAATTCAGACATGTTCCAGGACGGCAAGGGCAACGTGGAAGGACCGCCCAGCGTGGGCGCCGACTTCAGCACCGGGCTTGGCCGCGAGTTTGAATTCAAAGACCTGTCTTACCTGCGCTGGACAGACAGCTCTGACACCATGGTGGTCACCTTTGGAGAGGTGGCCCGCGGATCGCGCACCGGCCCGGTCAAGCGCCAATACTGGGTGCGCGCTGGCAGACAATGGAAAATCTTTTTTGAAGGAGTGATCGGTTGACTTTGACGCACACCCCCCACGCACGCTGGATACAGCTTTGCTGCAAGGCGCTCGCCTGCACAGCCATGGCTTTGGCGCTCGCGCCCGCCTGGGCTCAAAGCAGCGACGCCGCCCCCCGTGTGAAGTTTGTGACCAGCCAGGGCGAATTCACGGTCGAGGTTTACCCCGACAAAGCGCCCAAAACAGTGGCCAATTTTCTGCAGTACGTGCGGGACAAGCACTACGACGGCACGGTGTTTCACCGCGTGATTGAAAACTTCATGGTGCAAGGCGGTGGCTACGACGCCAAGTACCGCGAAAAAACCACCCGCCCGCCCGTGCCGCACGAAGGCCGCGAAGCCCTGGCCGCAGGTGGCTCACTCAACACCGTGGGCACGCTGGCCATGGCCCGCACCAACGAGCCCAACTCGGCCACCTCGCAGTTCTTTATCAACGTCAAGGACAACGCTTTTCTCAACCCCACGCCCATTCCGCCGGGCGATCCGGTGCCTCGCTTCGAATACCAGGGCCAGGTGTATGACAATGTGCCCCGCGCCAGGCTGCTGGCCGCCGCCCAGTTGTACGGCTACACCGTGTTTGGCAAGGTGGTCAGCGGCATGGAAGTGGTCAACAAGATCAAAGCCGTTCCTACCGGAGCGGGCGGTCCTTTTCCCAGTGACGTGCCCAAGACGCCCATCATCATTCAATCCGCAACCCAGGTCCCTTAAATCATGAGCAACCCCCAAGTACAACTGCACATCACCGGCTTCGGCGCCATCACGGTCGAGTTGGCCCAAGACAAAGCTCCGCTGTCGGTGGCCAATTTCCTGAGCTACGCCAACAAAGGCCATTACGACGGCACCGTGTTTCACCGCGTGATCCCGGGCTTCATGGTCCAAGGCGGTGGCTTTGGCGTAGGCATGAAGCAAAAGCCCACCGATGCGCAAATTGAAAACGAGGCCGGCAACGGCCTGAAAAACAAGCGTTACACCTTGGCCATGGCCCGCACCAGCGCGCCACACTCGGCCACCGCCCAGTTCTTTATCAACGTGGCCGACAACGAATTCCTCAACCACACCGCCCCCAACCCGGCAGGCTGGGGTTATGCCGTGTTTGGCCATGTGGTCGAAGGCACCGAGGTGGTCGACAAAATGGCCGCCGTGTCCACCGGTCGCCAGGGCTTTCATGACGATGTGCCTGACAAAGACGTGATCCTGGAAAAGGTCGAAGTGCTGGCCTGAGCGCCACCTTATGGCCAGCCCAGACGCCAGCCGCTTGGCCACGCCAGAGTTGCTCGCGCCTACAGCTTGGCGCACGCTGGAGTTTGTCTCTGACGTTCACCTGAGCGCAGACGAGCCGGCCACGGCGGCGGCCTGGAGCAGCTACCTCGCACACACCCAGGCCGACGCCGTGTTTGTGCTGGGCGACTTGTTCGAGGTCTGGATAGGTGACGACCAATGCACCACCGGCGACAGCTTCACCCAGGCGTGCACCCAGGCCCTGCACCAGCTCAGCCAACGCACTGCCTTGTTCTTCATGCACGGCAACCGGGACTTTTTGGCAGGCCAAGATTTGATGCGCGCTTGTGGGGCCCAACTGCTGGACGATCCCACGGTCTTGGTGTGGGGCCCAGAGCGGGTGCTGCTCTCGCACGGCGATGCACTGTGCCTGGACGATGTCCGCTACATGGCGTTTCGCGCCCAGGTTCGCAGCGCAGACTGGCAACACGCTTTTTTAGCCCAATCGCTGCCAAAGCGCCAAGCTCTGGCCAGTCAACTGCGCCTGCAAAGCCAGCAAGAACAAGCGCAGCGGCTGGCTGCGGGTCAAAGTTGGGCCGACGTGGACCACGCCGCTGCCGACCAATGGCTTCAAGACACCCGCTGCCAATGGCTGCTGCATGGCCACACCCACCGCCCGGCCCGCCATGCCTTGGCCTGCGGGCGGCACCGCGAGGTCTTGAGCGACTGGGACGCAAAGGCCTCGCCCCCGCGCGCCGAGGTGCTGAGGCTGCACCTGCAGCCCGGCGCGCCCAGCAGGCTTGAGCGCCACGCCCTGCTGTGAACCCGCTGCGCTGGCGCCAGTGGTGGCAGAGTCTGACAGGCGCCAAGGCCGACCCGCTGCGCATCCCCGATGCGCTGTGGCATTCAGTGGTGCAGCGCTACCCCTTTTTGAGCGCGCTCAGTGCTGCAGAGCTGCACAAGCTCAGAGGCCTGAGCAGCGAATTTTTGGCGCACAAACAATTCAGCGGCGCGCATGGGCTGGTCATCACCGATGACATGGCCTTGGCCATTGCAGCGCAGGCGTGCTTGCCCGTGCTGCACCTGGGCCTGCACTGGTACGGCGACTTTCGCGGCATCGTGGTGCACCCGAGCGCCATGCGGGCCCATCGCGTGGTTCAAGATGAGGTGGGCTTGGTGCACCACTACACCGAGGAGCTCAGTGGCGAGGCCATGGACGGCGGCCCCGTGACGCTGAGCTGGCCTGACGCCCAGACCCCTTCCCCCGCTGAGGGCTACTGCGTGGTGATTCACGAGTTCGTGCACAAGATGGACATGCGCCAAGGGCCGGCCGATGGCTGCCCTCCCCTGCCCAGCCGCGCGCTGCAGCAGCGCTGGAGCCGCCTGATGCAAAGCGCTTATGACGATTTTTCAGACCGCCTGGTGCAGGCCGAGCGCTTTGGCGGCCCGCAGCCCTGGCTGGACAGCTACGCGGCCACCGCACCGGCTGAGTTTTTTGCGGTGGCGGCAGAGGCCTATTTCGTGAACCGAGACAGGTTCAGCCAGGAGTTTCCTGAGCTCACCGGGCTGTTTGATGCGTTTTTTCGGCC
>Ga0209550_10004793_pt1 | contig 12795 bp, 4 predicted proteins | sample LauGreSuBDMM15SN_2_FD_187567 | JGI IMG/M metagenome (GOLD analysis project Ga0209550, IMG submission 187567) | Freshwater lake microbial communities from Lake Michigan, USA - Su13.BD.MM15.SN (SPAdes) (version 5) | ecosystem: Environmental > Aquatic > Freshwater > Lake | place: Lake Michigan, USA... | reverse complement strand
ACACGCCGCCGCAGTCGCCAGCAGCGTAAACGCACAATGAAACGCGGTGGGATGTTGCGGCATCGGGCCGCAGTCGCCGCACGCACATTCATTTATCACGATGTTCTACCATTGTTTACCAAATTAAAAACCCAAATCGGTAAAAATCCAACACCCGAACAAAAGGAAGTGGTCCTAAAAGGCGAACGTTATTTCAGAAGCTTCGCCGATATTCCCGTAGATGACGCAATAAAAGCAAGTATAGAAAATTTGAAAAAAGAGTGGGAAAGCACCGAGCAAAATGCCGCGAAAGCGTTAGACATATATAATAAAATACTACAGGCTTTGAAAGATGCGGAGGAGAAAAGACAAAAAGAAAATATAACGCAAACGCCGGGACAACCCGCGCACAAAACATTCTCATCTCCTTTGTATGCGAATTCACTATCGTCGTTATTTTTACAAGGAACGTCATATGGTTCGCAGTCATCGCCATCGTCATCGCCATCGCCATTGTCATCGCCATTTGCTCATACACCACAAAATTTGACAAGACCCCACTTCAATACTCCATCTAAACAGAATTCAACAACGCAACACATATTAAGTAGAAGGAGTGAAAAGGACGCACAACCAATCATCGGTCACAAAGATTTATCTATTCAAGGAAACCAATTATTTCCTAATGATGAAAATTCCACCCCAATCAATTCGCCATTCAAATCAACCCCCGGCCGTGTGCCGTCAAAATCAGCCCCCAGAAGTCCATTTAGTCCGTCAAGGCTCCGTCCTTTACGCCTACCCTAACCTCGTATACGATCTCCCCCAATATTTATCTACACGTCCCACACATATATCGCCGTTTGCGACCTGACGCGCGGTCGGGATACTCGTGTGTGTTATCTCCGTGATGAGCACCTTCTTGTCTCCTTGCGTCCAGTATGTATACGGCGGGCCTTGGATTATTTTTCCAGCAAATCGGTGTTCACTGGGATATGATACGCGTAGTTGTTGCTGCGCCTCCGAAAACCACCCATAATACTCGGATGTATCTTCCGGGAAGGGAGTGGATGGTGGCGTTGGCGGCGAAGGTAGTTTAGACCTACCAGTTTGTGTTGGCATTGTCTGTCGTCGTTCGTTCGTTCGTTTGATAATAGTAATTATTATTTATTATTATCAATCAATTTTATCAATCAATTTTATCAATATCGCTCAATCAATCACCGCGCCCAATGACGGAGGCGCCGCACCCTAATCAACATCAAGTCCAGCAAACTGATTATGAACCTTAACACTTCCCGTTGCTTTTGCGCCTTTAATTTGCTGACTGGCAAACAAATCGCGTCCGCCCGTCGTCGGTCCATTACCGGCGGTAGACGTATTTTCTGAATTAGGGATTTGGACACTCAGAGACGGAACCATCCTACCTCCACGCCCGGTTCTAGGATTGCGAAATCCGCTTCTAGTTTCAGCATTTTCTCTTAGACCGGAGTAAGAAGACGAAGAAGACGAAGTATAAGAATAAGAGCTACGCTGAATTGGTACCGCGGCACCGCCCTCCACACCCGGCGCCCCCGCCGTATTCAAGCACGCCAATTGCTGCGCGACCGCCAACACATTCACATAATTAATCACCGTGTGCTTCGTCACAAACGCACCGGTTTCTTTCAACGTCGCGAGGTATACATCATAATGAAGCTTATACATGTGCGTCTTTAGCTCGCGGTCATACTCCTTCAGCGGCTTTATTTCCTTCTTTACATAATGCGCGATATACGCGTCATAAAGTCGCTGGGTATAATCGTGGAGACGGTCGCGAAATTGGCGAAACGACCGCGAATGTTGCGGGTGATACTTCAAATACTCGTCAATCCCGTGGTCTTTGCGCAGCTGGAGATACTGCGCCATTAATTTCTGCTCCATTCCCTTGCGCTTCTTGACATTCTCATATTTAGGGTTACGCTTCTTATAGCAGAACCCGGTATCCTTATCTACGAATACGACACCAGGCAATGAAACGCTGCGGGTTTCCAACGACGCATACATCCGGCAATAGTCCTCCACGGTATGAGGCGTGAAGGTCGCTGCTGCTGTGGTGTCTTCGCCCGCTTCATCCCCATCGACGCCGCCGGCGGCGATACACGACAACCCCGAAGGCATATGCGAAACGCTACCTCCAAAATTCGCAGAGAAAATGTCGCGGTCAAGGCGAATTACGTCAACGCCCGCTCCCGCTCCCGCTTCCTTTGTCGTGACATTATACACGGCAACCAAATACAATTTTGGAACTGTGATGACATTGACGATTTGATTCTTGGGGTGTTGGATGACGAGTGAATAGCAGTATTCCTTGGGAAGTGATTCCAATGTACCGGGAAGAAGACTCAATACGTCGCAAATACGGCGGCGCAGAACTTCGTGGACGTTCAATTTTTGGAATGCCGGTGCTGCGGGGGCGGTGTCGGCATCGGCATCGGCATTGGTCTCGGTCTCAGGGAATTGTGATTGCGCGAGTGACTCAATAATATGGTCGTATGATACTTCACCGACGCAACTCTTTGTTGCGATATACCAGCCACCGACGCTATGCCAGAACAGATTCACCATAATACCTTCCACAATCTCCTCTGCGTGAAGATGTCCGCCCGCAGAATTAACAGGAAGCGTATTCATCTCGTGAGTCAGTTTCAACATCTTGGGGGGCGCAACGCAGCAAATCTGACCGGTGCTATCAAATACAACCGACCGAAACCGTCCGATTGTCGCGTATTGTTCCTCAGTAAGTTTAGCGCGGTCATATTTCAAGGTATAAAATACGCCCGACGGAGTTTTAGAAAAGTGAAGAAGAAATCCTCGCTCGGCACACCACGCACGAAGGTCGTGGACATCGGTCACGGGCCCTCCCCCCGCATCGGCCTCGGCCTCGGCACCAGTTCTCAACGCACGCACCTTCTCCACAAAGGCCGGCAAATCAGTAAATTCAGTTTTTGAAATAGAAAACATTGTGATGATACTACTACATTATCACAGTAGTAATCTTTATATCGGTTTACTTATACCCACCGACGAATGGTCTATCTATCGTATAACAACATAAAATAGTATATACATATAGTAGTAGATACATATACTAGTAGATATATATACTAGCCCCCCGATGGATACTGAACCAGAATATACTGGGAGCGAGGGAATGTCGCCACCACCGCCCCCCTCACTGGAGGTCGTCTCTTTATCTATTGAACTCGGGGATATTATAAAGGTCATCGCGCCCACAAACCAAGAAATACACGACCACGTATTTTTCGTGGAGTTCCTCTCCTCTCGCAGAATAAACCTCATAGAAACCGAAACGCTCGGAAAGACCATTCTAAAATTAGACGCAAGCGGAAAACTCACCGATGAAAGTATAACCACAATAGAATTGTTAAACCGCGCGGATGAGAGAGGATATGCGAGACAAAATAATTTAGTCGTATCTACGTGGGTAGATATTCGGTTCGGCGGTGATATCCCCACCATCATCACCGGTATGATTACAAACCTGGAAGAGGATATGATTGAAATCAGGACATACCCCGAAGATGAAATGATATATATTAATTTCGGGTATATGGGTATTCCGGAAGAACTACCCATTGAAGAGATTAAGATTCGCCCCCCGCCATCGGCGTTCGGGTCTGTCCGTGATGTCGGGGCCGAGGGCGAGGGCGAGGGCGCTGAGGCCGGATTTCTGACAATGGGTATGGACGCCGTCCACCAGGAAGAATTGTCGCCTCTCGCCGAACGCCGTAGGCAACGTCAACTTGCGCGGGGCGCGGGCGAAGACGCAACCGAACAACCTTCAGGTGAATCTGAATATACGGTCCTGTCGGCTTCCGCCTCCGCCTCCGCCGCCTCCGGCGTTCCACCCACTGCGCTCCGAGAGAAATTGCGCACCATCCTCCTCGACGCCGACCAAATCCAAGTCGGCGAAGAATTGGGTGTTCTCATCCAGACAGTAGATATTCCCGATGAAAACCGGCGTTTCAATTTAGATAAACAGTGCGACGACTTATTGGATACGCTATTGTCCAACATCCCCGCGCCGGAAAAAACCCGGTCTACACTCGCGAATATCCAGCGCGTGGTCATCCGTTTCCGCGAACTCCGGCACCACTTTTCGCGTTTTGACGCCAACGCCAACCCCGCGATTCCGCCCCCGAAAAGCGCGCTTTACCGCCCCCTCGTAGAATCATTGATGAAGATGGACCACGCCCTTCGCTGGATTATCCCCATCGTGAAATCACGCAAGGTCATTTATGATATCCCCATCGACGATAGAACTGCGGCCGAAATGGATATCGCCCCGCGAATGATTCAAGAAGAACGAGAGGCCGAAAATGAGCTCCAGCGCCAGTGGTATGATGGGTCGCTTACATACGCGCAGTATATGTCAAATCTCTCGGCGCGCCATTTCACGCCTAGCGCAGACCCGCGGTATACACACGATGTCATTAGCGCGCGTCAAGTGACCGAAAACATCACCGCCGTCATTGACAATTTGGACGATTTTTATTCATCGGTTGTCGGAGGTGAGGAAGTGAAACGACGCCGGTTCGTGATTCAAAAATACAATCTGGGTCTTGCGAAAGTTCGGCCCGCCGCCGCCCAGAATGCGTCCCAGAACGCCGCCACTGAGACCGCCATCCTGAAACGCACCACCGAGTTCGCAAACCTCACCCCAAATGACCGTATGAATATCACCGGATTTATGACGTTTCCCGAACCGGTGATTTATTATTCGCGCATCGCACTCCCCAGTATCAATATATTGGATAAGTCCGACCTGAATACAAAGCACGTCCATTACTGGGATATGTTGCGCCAAATGATGACACTCACTACACACGATATAACCGACCTCACCACCCCATTGGATTTGAACGCGCACGGGCTGCTCAACGAAATCAAGCAGTTCGTATTGGAACCCGAGGCCTCCGCCGCCTCCGCCGCCTCCGCTGCCCCGATGAACGACCGCGACAAATACCGGAAGTTTCTGGAGGTTATACTACCCAAAACCCGTAATATATTTGAAATGATGCGCCAATATATCCACGGCCGTCTTACATTACAGGACGTCCTCTCTTTTATTGAACCGTTTCTCGTCTATCAAGAAGACCTCAATGTCAAGCAATACGACGAAATTGTCGCGTTTCTGTATGAGCGGGTTCTAGAATACAAGCGGAATTATGCGACGAATTACCGGAAGTTCGGTAGATTGCGCGCGTTTCACTACAATGTTCGTTATATGGGCGTATCAATGATATACAAACTGATTGTTACGGGGAAAATGATGGACGCGGATGTATTTAAAGCATACGGGTTCCAAGACAGCCAGGTGCGGTCGGGGGGTGCGGCGGCAGGCGCGGCAGGCGCGGCGGGTGCGGACGAACGCCAGCGGCAACAAGCACGAGGCCGCGCCTATGCGACGGGGATATCCGACCAAACCGAATATAATGAAAGTTTACTGTCGTCGTCCGAACTTCTCTCGCGAATGCTTGCCATAGATTACGCCAAGGTATACATGGACGCTGTCGCGATTACAACCACCGAGCTTATCACACCGTTTGATTTTAATTTGGTGCTGGGCGAGCAAAGCCAGCAATTACGGAATGCTGGGGCGATGCGGGGAGGTGCGCCGGGGGGTGGCGCAGCGGCGGTGGCGGTGGCGGCGGCGGCGGCCCAGTCTTCGGGCGAATCAGAAGGCGGCCCCAAACGGTTCGGGCTCGTCCTCGCGAAGAACTACCCAAATGAAGAGGCTGTCCAAGAAGACAACGACAGCGACCACCCGATATTTTTTGACAAGAAATACGACACCACGGATTACGCATTCCTGGATAGCTACCGCGAACAGCAAGAGACGATGAGTCCCGCTGATTTCCCCATGTTTCTCGTAGATGAAGTCATCAAGAATAAGAAAATGTCGTATGAAGACGCGAAGAAAGAGGTAGACGCGATAATGGTTGGCCCGGGGTTGCGTCCCGTCAATGACGGGGATTATGCGGTTGTAGAAGTGGAAGAGTATATAGAGCCCGCGCAAGGGAGCGCCGTCCACGACGAGGACTACCTCGGAACCACTGAAACCAAATTCCTATATTTTAAACGGGACAATGGAAAATGGGTTCGCGATACAAGCATCCCCGAGATCATTCCGAGCAGCGACCGAAACTATTTCTGTAATGTTGACCGGGATTGTATTCCGTTGGCGGTGGAGGCAACAATGAATATGATGTCGCAATCTGGCGAAATCGGCAGCGGCAGCGGCAGTGGCACAGCGATGGCGCACATCACTAGCAAAGAAGGCACCGACGCAATCAAGAAGGCATTCCTGGATAAAATGAAGTCAGAATTTGACGTCAAATACCAGGTGACACGGGATAATTTTATGGAGTTCGTGAATAAGAAGTTTGAATATGACCTGAAAAACATCGCGCGAATTATGGAGATACAGCATAAGGAGTTTTATAAATATAATGACCGAAAATACAAACTTGGGTTTCATGCTCCCGCAGGTGCCGCGGCCGGCGCGGATGACGACGACGCAAACGACGACGCAATTATTTCGCCAATGGAGCCACTAAAAGACAAGATTATCGCACAGACTGATTTCGTGAAACGGCAATACGACCTCATGCAGTTTATTACGAGCTTCACGCGTAAAGCCAACGAGATAATGGACGAGGACCCACATTGGTTATACTGTATCAAATCCAACGCAAAATTGCTGCCGTCATTTTATGAGACGATTGCGGTGGCGTTTCTTCAATCGGCGTCGGGAAGTGCGAACGCGATGTCGGTCGTCATTGACACGATTTGTAAAGAACGCGGCACGATTAGCGACGACGGCGAGGCGTGGGTAGATAAATATAGTGGCGCAATGATAAAGAAGATAGAACATATCACCGAGGAAGGGTTTGATGACGCGGGATTCAAGCTTATTACGAGAGATATTATTGAAGCCGACCTTGGTGAAGGCGTGCTTAACGTTGTGAAACCGGCGGCAGGGGCTGCTGCGGGGGGGGTGCCCGGCGCCGGCCTCCACGGTCTCAGTATAATGGAAAAATACGATAGCCCCAATGCGCGAATTATCAACAATGTTATTACCACGATGACCGGATATATGGGAATTGACATACACGCCGAACGCGAGTTTATTATTCAGAGCACCATCGCACTTCTGGAAACATCCGTCCCCTCCGAGGAGAAATACCGCGAGAAGTCGGAGCGATTATTCCGAGAGAAGGGCAAGCACCTCCCCCCGTATAAAGACACATTCTTCCAGACACTTCTTCTTCTTACCTTGTCGTATCTGACAGTGGCAATACAGTGCGCGATACCCACCCCAAAGACGCGGAAGACGCACGCGGGTTGCGTGAGATCCTTTTCGGGCTACCCGATTGACGGCGACGGGGATGTATCCGGAATGATGTATATTGCGTGTATCGCATACAAAATCAAGACGAGTATTGAGCCGTGGAATACGCTGAAATCGTTCAAGAAGGAGGGCGATATTCTCGCCAAGTTGAAGACGCTGATTGACACCTTGATTATTACCAAACCCGCCATCAAAGAGCGGCTACAAACGAAGCGGGATTATTTGCGGTCGGGCGCAGCCGCAGCGGCGGGCGAAGCCGTCCCAGAAGAGCTGTCCATATTGCGCTGGTCCAATTTTATGCCGCCGATGAAATCTCTTGACAATATGCCGACCCCGCAAAACGTCGCCGCGGATTTCACGAATCAACTCATCACGGATATGAAACGCGGATATCACGGCCAGCATGATAAACTCGCGGTCCTTGAAAGTAAATGCCAGTATTTCAGTCTTTCTATTCAGCAAATGATACACCACGTGGTCAAAAACAGCAGCCCCCTATTGCTGAATATGGCGAGCGAGCCCTTCTTGGAAAATGCGTGCTGTAACGAGCCCGTGGACCGCCGAAGTAGCCGCGTCGTTGATTATTTTATGGAACGTGAGCAAAATATCCATCATCATAACCGGATTATCGGATTCTTAACAAAAACGGCGAGGGATATGACGGTGATGACGCGGGCGACGACCATCATTGACAACCGAAACACGCGGTTCCAGTATCCGAATATTCCTGCGGAATTCAACGAACAGACGATATACCGTGCGTTTATTCATTACTGCCGGATGAACCAGCAGTATACGGCGGCGGCGGCGCAAGGGCGAGACCGCGACCGCGACCCCGAAGGCGCCGGCACCGCGAACCCGGTCGCAACAGCCGTCGCAATGTATTTGAATCCCGCCCTCCGAGAGATTTGTCCTCCACGCCCCCAAGACTGGAACCCGAGCGATATGATTGAAGATAAAATACGCAAACTGAAACGTGACTCTAATCTATTTGACGCCAGCAGTCTGGAACGTTTATTGAAGGCGGTGAACCAATACAAAATGCGGGATGCGGGGTATAAAACGGCGGTGCGACCCCAAGAGAATGTGGTGTTTCAGAGGTTTCAAGATGCGATATTACATCTGGACCGGAGCGACCGGAGCGACCGGGACCGGGACCGGAGCGACCGGAGCGACCGGGACCGGGACCGCGACCCCGCCGCCGAAGAATCCATCATTCCGAGAGAATTACGTCAACTGATACTCGCCATTCTCCAATCCGATTCCCCCGTAATGGTCCAAGAAGACACGGAAGATATGCGCGAACTTAAAAACTATCTCCAAACGAAGAACCGGGAGATGCGCGCCACGGTAATGGAGTTTATTCAGCAGAACAGCAAGCAAACCAAAGGGAAGTTCCGAGAGATTGAGAGGGTCGTGGATACAATCCTAGAATTTGAAATCAACAAGAGCAGCACTGTGCTTATGTCGGCCACAGATGAAACCGCCGCGAAAAGCATCCAGTTTATGCGGAATACGCTCACACGGCTTATTGACGTCATCCCCAATATTATCAAAAACGGCGTGGATTTTGACGACACGAATATCCCGAAACACTGGGGCTTCTCCCAGACGCATATGAAAGACGTCAAAGGCATCATTTCGTCGCATTACACATCCCTCAAATCGTTCTACAATGACCACATTATTAAAGAAGTCCTCCAACACGCTGAACATCACGTTCGTGACCTGAAAATCCTTATCCTGAATACACCGTTTATGGCCGAGGTATTCTTTGATGAAGTAAAGGATGCGAAGATTGCGGCGACGGCGGCCGCATTGGCGACCCAAGGACGCGCGGGTGCGGGTGTGGGTGCGGGTGTTGCGCGGGAAGTAGACGTCGTCAAGGAACTCGGCGAACGCGAACCGCATTCAACACGCAAGAATATTTTCACAATGTATTCCGTGTTTGACCGCAATATCGTGCGCAATTTATATCTCTTCTATTTCCTTTCATTCCTCACTACGTTTGTTAGACTCGTCGCGGAGACGCCAATCAGCATATATCAGACGGAACCGACGCGGGTGGCCGTGAAGAAAGGCAAGGGTGCTGCCGCCGCCGCGAAGGGTGCGAAAGGGTCCGCTGCCATTGCCCGAACTGCCGGCTCCGCCGGCTTCGCCTCGGCTACACACCGCGAAGATGAAGATGAACTGCGCGATGATATTGACCCACATTCGCGCCTGTATTCCGCCGACGCCGCCGCCGCCGACAAGGGTCAACTCATCTCGGAGATGGATACCATGATGGGCGATAAGAAAGCTCTCGGACAACGCGTCTCCGACCTCCTGGTCGCATACCTGCGTATGATAGAGAAAGACAAGGCCGCGATTAACTTCAATCTCGCAAATATTAAGGAGAAACTCACCCGCGTGAAAGACAAGGAGAAGGACGGTGTTGTCGCGCGAATCGGCGAAATGTCGGTGGGCGAACGCCAGTTGGAGAATATGATGAAGACACACAAGATGGGAATATGGAGCCGCGGAACGTCGCAGACGGGTGTCGTTATATATGACCAGGACTATTATGATGAAGAGCGCGAAGAGATGGAGAAGATAGCGCAAAAGGAGCGGCTCCTGGGCCGCCGGGACGATGTCACGGATATGAACCGAGAGATTTATGTGATGGATGCGTTGGAGGCCGACCGCAGCGCCGCCGAAATAGAGGCGCACGAACTGGATATGTCGTCGGGCATTCCGGAGGATGATGATGCTGGGGAGGATGACGCCGCATATATCCACCAACACGACGACGAAGGCGATGACTAGGGCCGCAGCCGGCCTGGATGGAACGGCGGCGACGGATTTTAGTATTTGAATAATATAAACAACGCGGAATGGCGATGAATCAAAAAGTGGTTGTTTATATTATTCTCTCGGCGATTCTATTATATTTGTATTACAAACGTGGCGACCTTGCCATATTTGCTGCGTTTGTCGTGGTGGTGGCGGGGACTCTGATATTCAGAAGCGGAAACGCGAGTGCGAGAGAAGGGATGAGTATCGGCGGCGGCGGCGGTGGTGGCGACAAAGAGTGCGCGAAACTGGGATTTACCGCACCGAAAATCGTCAAAGACGACATAGGTGGCAGTTTAGAAAAAGAAATGAATAAAATCAAGAAAGTCGCGGATAAATATTGGCCGTATGATGAGAAGGGAAATTCAAATAATGAAGATGAGAAAAAGAGTATTCAAGAATTTATTGGTGTATTTTTTAAAGAGGCGGAAAAAATGAAAGAAGAAGATGATGGGAAAAAAAATTCAAATTCTTTTTATGAAATTTCCCTAGGATTGTATAACCAAGTAAATAACCCAGACAAAAGTAAGCGACAAAAAATAAAAATGGACGCAATAAACATAAATTCAGAACTTACTAAGCCAATTATTTCTGGCGGGAATACTTTATTAAAATTTCTTAATGATATAGGTAAATCTAATAAAATCAAAGATGCTGGCGCGAAGAAGCTAGCTAAATACCTTACTTGCTTATGTAAGCACTGGATTGCTATTTATAAGAAGCTTGAAGAGGTGGTGAGTGGTGGCGGCGACGACGAAGAGAAACCGAAAAAGAAGAATAAAAAAGAAACCAAGAAAAAGAAGTCAAAGAAGGCCGATGAAGACGACGAAGACGACGCAGAAGATGAATAAAGTATTACAACGGTTGTAAAAGCGCAATTCGTTGCGTGACACGTCTCTTATGTATAATCAAATATGTTATGACACTTACAATAATGACAGCTCCAATCGTCGTCCCGACCGCCGCAGCGATAATGGTTGTCGTAGAAACCGGCGCACTTGAAGTGTCTGGATGAGGGTATCCTGCTTCATTAGCGGCAGTAGTAGCCATACGGTCATACAAACAAACCGGTTCCGACGGTGTAGTTGTAGTTTTGGACATAACGCATTGAACCTCGTTATTACTGGTGTCGCAATTGAATACTCTTTGTCCGGAATATGTCGCAGTGTCACAATCGGGGTCCCACGCTCCACATTCGCAATCACATCCATCGTTCGAACCATAAAAGAGAGGATTGCATCTCCAAGTTGCGGGTATAATACTTCGGGTATATGTATTGCTATAATTGCCCCAGGGCGCGCCATCTATATCCGTGTCATTTGAGAAATAAAATTGGGGGTGATGAACGGCTACTCCAGCCTGAATTTGTAGTAACTTGCGTTCGCTAAGAACTTGGTGCCGCAACGCACAAATAGGTTCATTCTGTAGCCCCGGAATACATATATCATCGTGGTTAGGGCAGCCAAGTGATACCGCCTCAAATGGATTACAATCGGGGTCAAACGCGCCACAGTTACACTGACAACCGTCGGCCGTGCCGTATTGTTCTGGTTTGCATGTCCATTCTCGTGGGATTTCTGCTTGATTACGAATTGCGACTTCATATTTATCATCTACATTCGGACGTACGCCAAGGACTTGGTATAGATAAGTAGAATAAGCGCAAGTAAACGTCCAACATACGTTATTACGACCATTTCGTGGTAGCCAAGACCAAGTAGTCGGATTACAAGTAATGGATGTAAGCCCGCCAGATATGAGACCATATTGCGCAGTACTCCACCCGGCATTTACTAATGCGGCGATGGCGGAACGTTCTTGTCGCGCAGAAGCCGCTTGGGCTACTCTACCTTGTAACTCTCCAACAAACCAAGAACTGCATCTATACACACCACCTGGGTTCGTTGATTCGTCTCTCAAACTGCCTCCTTTTCCATTCTCATATCCAATATCTCTCCATTGTGTAAATGGCGACCGACTACCGCAGTTGGTAGCTTGTGCGCAAGAAAAGTCCATTTGTACCCAAGTATGGAATGGGATAGATGTAGAACGACAAATTCTAGCGGCGTCGGTTGTAAAAGACCCTTGAGGTATCACACCTAGACATAAAAATAAAAGCACCAACATCGGGTGTTGTATCTGTATTGTCTTCATTAGAATGTTTACTAACTGTATTTACTATATTACTGTATTTACTATATTACTGTATTTACTATATTACTGTATTTACTATATTACAATATAAGAATAAGAATAAGAATAATAGGAATAAAAAGTAATATTGTAATATACTAGTAGTATTACAATATAAGGACGATGAACGCATTCAAAAACATCATCCGTAATAATTTAGCAGGCGCGGCCATTTTGTTATACGTCGTCGTATTTATGCTGGTTCAGTATGCGACCCCGTCGTTTCTTTATAACGATGACGGCAGTCTGCGCGAATTTGGTGTGGGATATTCTAGCAAAACAGTGCTGCCAATTTGGCTCATCGCGATAATACTGGGAATTCTGTCGTATCTGTTTGTGTTTTATGTATCAAGGCCTGCGGTGCGTGTCCTTGT
>Ga0209550_10004792_pt1 | contig 12796 bp, 12 predicted proteins | sample LauGreSuBDMM15SN_2_FD_187567 | JGI IMG/M metagenome (GOLD analysis project Ga0209550, IMG submission 187567) | Freshwater lake microbial communities from Lake Michigan, USA - Su13.BD.MM15.SN (SPAdes) (version 5) | ecosystem: Environmental > Aquatic > Freshwater > Lake | place: Lake Michigan... | reverse complement strand
TAGGTTTTCATTTTTGGACATTTTTTTTGTCCATTTTTCAAAACCTAAAAAAACTTTCCCACAGAAAAATCACTATTTTTTAATATTTTCTTTAAGTACCTTTAATATATATTATTTATTGTAGATATTTTACATTTCTATTTATCAAGAATCACTGTTTTTGATATATTACGAATTATTTTATCTTCCTTTTCACTGTCATTATCACCAGAACCGCCACACGATTCTATAATAATTTTGTTATATTGGTCAGAATAATTAGACGAAGCCTTGAGACAATCAGGATGAGCTTCTTTATACTTAAGAATTAGTCTATGGTTCTTGAATGCAACCCGTTTGATAGCTTTTCTGATTTTCTTTTTATCATCGTCTTCTTTTTCCCATTTATCTTCGTCCTTAATATATAGTACTTCTCTCTTTTTATCTGTACAATGAATAGGCCTCTGAGTTACGTCTAATGCGTTCAAGTTTTTGGTAATAATGCTTGTTATGCCTTCTACATATCCGACTTTACCAACATTTTCTAAATCAGACAATTGCAACTGAATAGAATCCACAAATTCCATTATATTCATTGCATCTTTGCACGTATCGTTTAAAAAAAGGTTAAGATTAAATGCCTTGTTATGTGAGTTTGTATGAGTAGTATTATTTGTAGTGTTATACGTATCCTTCTTCACAATTTCTAAAATTAAGTTTTTAAACTCTTGATTTTCTTTTATAAGATAATTTATTAGATCTGCATTATCATTTCGTTTATTTATTGTAGTTTCTTCAATAGTACGACCATTTAGGTTTGTTTTTGGAAAGCTACAAACTTTATGATGTTTCCATAAACCAGTCCTTTCCTTATATATTTTACCACAAATGCAGCTAAATAATTCGGAACTTTTTTGAACTTTTTTTGTTGAAAATTGTTGATTTAGTGTGTTTTGGTGTTTAACGGTTGCAATGTGTCTTTCATACTGGCTTTTTCTAGACGTAGAATAGTTGCAATATTTACAATAGTTAATATCGGAACTTTTTGGAACTAAATCTGTTGACATTCGTTGATATATTGTCAACATAAAAAGTTCCAGAATTTTTTCATACAAAAATATAAAAAATTTGTCGTAACAAAATTAAAAATCTTTATTTCGTTGTCTTACCATAAATTTCAATTATGGTCACAAATGAGTATTTTGGGCAAAAATATTTTAGGTTTTCATTTTTGGACATTTTTTTGTCCATTTTTCAAAACCTAAAAAAACTTTCCCACAGAAAAATCACTATTTTTGAGAGAAATATTTTGAGTAAGGGTTTGTAATTTTTTGAATTCTCTTACATAATCTAGAGTAACAAGTTACTATAGACGTCTATTTTGTATATTGTGCAAACAGATATAAAAACACTTTGATATAGTATATAATACATAAATGGTAAAGGTTTGCTCAATCACAAATTATTCAAATGATGGTGAAGAGAAATACAAGGAGCATTTCGATAAATTTAATCATCCTTTACATATATTTCAGAAATGGGCTATTGAAGGAATTGTTGAAGGGCACCACGTTCTCGTTACAGCGCCAACCGGTAGTGGTAAATCCCTTCCAGCAGAATTTGCGGTCGATTATTTTCATTCTATAGGAAAAAAAACTATTTATTGTTCCCCTATTAAAAGTTTAAGCAATCAAAAGTTTAACGATTTTACACAAAAATACCCCCACGTTAGTGTTGGGATTGTTACAGGGGATATTAAATGTAACCCAGATGCAAATGTTCTCGTGATGACGACGGAAATACTTTTAAATAAATTATATCAAATTAAAAGTAATACTCAAATAAGTTCTGCTGTATCTTTCGATATGGATATTGAAAATGAATTAGGATGTGTAATCTTTGATGAGATTCATTATATTAATAACGAAGAGAGAGGAAGTGTATGGGAAAATTCAATAATGTTGTTACCAAGACATATTCAAATGGTAGGATTATCTGCAACATTGGATGACCCTGAAAAGTTCGCCTATTGGTTGGAAAATCGGGGTGAAACCAATACAAGTAATAAATTAGTCTATTTAACCGCAAAAAAAGAACGTGCTGTTCCATTAATTCATTATTCTTTTATTACTGTTACACAAGGTATATTCAAAGCGGTAAAAGATAAATCAATACAAGACGAAATTAAAAGTATTATCAATAAACCATTTGTAATCCAAGACGCAAAAGGAAAATTCAATGATGACTATTATTTTAAAATGAATAAGACTTTAAAATTATTTGAATCAAAGAATATTCGAGTTAAACGGTCTCACGCATTAAATGAAGTGTCTAAATATTTAACCGAAAATGAAATGACACCTGCTATTTGTTATGTATTTTCTATAAAACAAATCGAAGTTTGTGCAAGAGAAATGACTGCTAATTTACTTGAGTTTGATTCCAAGGTTCCATATATAGCAAAACGTGAATGTGATACCATTTTACGTAATAAACTGCCCAACTTTGAAGAATATATGAATTTACCTGAGTATATAAATTTAGTAGCTCTTTTGGAGAAAGGAGTCGCAACACATCACTCGAAAATGCTGCCCGTTTTAAGAGAAATTGTCGAAATATTCTTTGCAAGAGGGTATATTAAACTGCTTTTTGCTACAGAATCTGTTGCTATTGGACTAAATTTACCAGTAAAAACATGTATATTTACCGACATTTTTAAGCACGACGGAACAAGTTTGCGAATATTGCAGGCACACGAATATACACAGGCAGGCGGACGTGCGGGTCGTCTAGGTTTAGATAGTGTTGGTCACGTAGTCCATATGAATAACCTGTTTCGTGATGTCGATTCGGTTAATTATAAGCAAATGATGAATGGAAAACCCCAAACACTGACATCGAAATTTAAGATTTCTTATAACTTGCTATTGAATTTAATTGATATTGGAGATACAAATATAACACAGTTTGCTAGTAAAAGTATGGTAACGGGTGATTTGGACGTACAAATGAAAGAAATATACTATAAAATGTCTGGATTACAAGGAGAGTTAGACAATATGAAGATATGTTTAAATAATCTTCGCACACCGTCTTATATATTGCAAAAGTTTATTGAACTTCAAAAAGATAGAGCAACTGCTGTTAATAAAAAACGCAAAGATATCGAACGTCAGTTACAGAATATTCAAGATAATCATAAATATGTCGAACAAGACAAAATTAGCTATCAGAAAATATTTGTAAAAGAAAAAGAGATTTCTGATTTACAAGAACATTACTCAATTTTAAATAATTATATTCAGAGTGGAGTAAATAAGGTATTGGAACTGCTTGAAAGAGAGAAGTTTATCGAAAATAACCCCGATAGTAGTGGCATACAGCTTACTTTATCTGGAAAAATAGCCACGCAAATTCGAGAAATACCTTGTCTTGTTTTCGCAAAATTATTGGCGCTCGATAAAATATATCATTTATCATCAAAACAATTGATTTCACTTTTTAGTTGTTTTACAAACCTCAATGTTCAAGAGGATATCAAGTCTGTTACACCCATTACGGATGATTCTGCCGTAAAGAATATTGTCAATGAAATCAGCCAAATGTACATAGAATCGCAAGATTGTGAACTACATTATGGTATTCAATCTGGAACAGATTACACCATTCATTATGACTTGTTTGAATATATGAGTGAATGGTGTGATGCGCAAACAGTTGAAGAATGCAAGCTATTATTGCAAAAAGTAGCGGAAGAAAAACAAATCTTTTTGGGTGAATTTGTGAAAGCATTGTTAAAAATTAATAATATTTCTTGTGAAATGGAGAAAATTGCGGAGATGACAAATAATATAGCTTTTTTGAGTAAATTAAAGGACATACCTACAATGACAATGAAGTATGTAGTAACAAATCAATCCCTCTATGTATAAATCAACTTTTAGAAAAAGTTGAGCAAAAATAAAACAACTTTTAGAAAAAGTTGAGCAAAAATAAAACAACTTTTAGAAAAAGTTGAGCAAAAATAAAACAACTTTTAGAAAAAGTTGAGCAAAAATAAATGAACTTTTAGAAAAAGTTGAGCAAAAATAAAGCAACTTTTAGACAAAATATTCTTTTCTTTTGCTCAACTTTTTCTAAAAGTTGAAAAGTTGAATAAAATGACTTAAATATAAAAATATATAAAATATATTCTGAAAATGAAGATATTAGATGATATTAAATTAGATTTTGCCGATGTATTACTTCTTCCAAAACGCAGCCAATATTCTTCGAGGTCAGAAGTATCTCTTGAGAGATCAATTAAGTTTAAATATTCCCCTTATACATGGTCAGGGGTTCCTATTATGGTAAGCAATATGGATACTACAGGAACAATAGAAATGGCGCGAGCATTACAACAACAGAAAGTACTTACTTGTTTGCATAAATATTACACTGCTACGGATTTGTTTGAAGCAAATCTAGATAAAAATTATTATGCAGTTTCGAGTGGTATCAACGATAGTGATTTGCGTAATTTAGCAGAAATTGTTGATAAAGTAGACCCGAAAATTATTTGTGTAGACGTGGCAAATGGTTATATGTCAAGGTTTATTGAAAAATGCCGGGAAATTCGTGAAAAATACCCCGAAAAAATAATTATTGCTGGAAATGTATGTACTTCAGAGGGTGTTTTGGAATTGGTAATGAATGGCAAGGTCGACATTGTGAAAGTTGGCATTGGAAGCGGTAGTTGTTGCACTACCCGTAAGCAGACCGGTATTGGTATGCCGCAATTGAGTGCAGTTATCGAGTGTGCTGATACTGCCCACGGGCTAGATGCACATATTATTAGTGATGGCGGGCTTCAAGTAGTCGGAGATTTTGCCAAAGCATATGGAGGAGGTGCTGATTTTGTAATGAGTGGATCTATGTTTGCCGGTCACGATGAGAGTGGAGGTGATTTAGTTGAAGAGATATCTGAAGCAGGGACTGCTAAATTGTATAAAATATTTTACGGTATGAGCTCTTCTACTGCGATGAATAAGTACAGCGGTGGGGTTGCAAAGTATCGTACAAGTGAAGGAAAGACTGTCAAAATTGCACATCGTGGACCAGTAGAAACAACAATTTTGGATATTCAAGGAGGGATCCGTTCATGTATGACTTATCTAGGAGCCAAGAAGATTAAAGATATCCCGAAATGTGCAACATTTGCGCGTGTAAGTCGTCAATTGAATCAAATATATAATGGTAAGGAAGTTTAAACCACCTCGTATTTTACACCTTTTCTCATTTAAAACGCCCATTTTCACAAGTTATGAAATGAAATAATCGTTTATAAATAATTCTTCTTGAATTTAATAAATTCGTTATTGAATAAGGGCTTTGCAACTATTTTACTTTTATTAGTTGGTATATTTATTTACAATGAAAAATATAATTATAAACAAGTCTTTGGTATATTTTTAATTGTAATAGGATTATTTCTTACTAGTTGTAAAGAGTAATTTATTTCTTTGACTTTTTCGATTTTTTTGTCTTTTTGGATTTTCTCACTTTTTTGGATTTTCTTGATTTCTTTGTTTTGTTTGACTTGTTGCTCTTTTTCGACTTTTTACTCTTATTTGATTTCTTAGTTTTACCGCCATATAAGTATTCGTCTTCTCCTTCTGGTGTTGCAGTTTGCTCAAGTGTTTTTTTTCCTTCTGCGTCTAATATTACTTTATAATATTCTGCGCCTTGCGACGATTGTTCAAAACGTACAATATCTCCTACAGCATAACCTTCAGGGTTTTCTTCAACCTCATCCTCAAAAACCTCCCACGCATTATTTTTACCTTCTGGATTAGGTAAATCAATGACCGAATTTATTTTAGCAACTTTGTTATTTTCACTGGTATCTTCTACTTCGTCTACTTTATCAATAGAACGTTTTACCGACATTATACTATATTGTTATATTATTTTACAAAAAAGGTTTCTAAGGTTTCTAAATTATCTTTTATAGAAAAATATAGAAAAATAGGTATAAAAAGATAACACTAAATATAGATAAACGCACAATGTTATATAGAAAACAACTTATACCAAAGCAAAACCGTTTTTTATTAGTACGCCACGGGGAGTCTATTTGGAATAAAGATAGCAAGTTCACTGGATGGACAAATATTCCTTTGACAAATAAGGGCAAATCAGAAGCATTAAAGATGGCGCACGCAATTTCCCTTCATAATATCATACCAAACATATTATTTACATCTGTTCTAGATAGGTCGATTGATACTTCGAATATAATCAAAAAAGAGTTAAATAAAATACATAATACAGATATTCCTATATACACATCTTGGAGATTAAATGAGAGACATTATGGAACATTAGAAGGAATTCCACGACAATATATTCGTGAAATGTTTGGGCATAAATTTACGAAAATAATACGCTGCAATTTTAGTATGAAACCACCTATTATTCGTGATTATAAACACAACAATGATTACCCTGTTTACAGAAATTGTTATTTTAATAGTATAAAATATGGCGAATCCAAAGAAAATGTTTTAGAGAGAGTATTACCCTATTACGAAAATGATATAATGTACACGTTGAGTGAAAATAAATTTCCATTAATAGTTACTCATAAACATACCGCGAGAGTATTAATGAAACATTTAATGAAAATTAGTGACGAAGATTTTGAACAATTTGAATTACCGAATAAAAAAATATTATTAGTAAATTTGAAGGATGATTTGTCTTATGAAAGTCACAAGGAAATAGAATATTAAAAATAATATATTTAAAATGTTAACGGTTTTTATCTATAATGAATGTTATAAATAAAAAATATAAAATAATTCAAAAAATAGGTGAAGGATCATTTGGATGTATATATAAATGTCAAAATATAAGAACAGATGAATATCTAGCAATAAAAGTGGAACCAATTGTAAATGATACCAAGCTATTAAAGAATGAATCTACGATTTATCAATATTTACAGAATACAGAAGGAATACCGACAATTAAATGGTTTGGTAAAGATTTGAAAAATTATTATATGGTAATTGATTTATTAGGTGAATCACTAGAAACAATTAAAAAGAAGTATACTGTTTTCTCTCTTAAAGTTGTTTTACAGATAGGCATTAAAGTGATAAATTTGTTAAGACTTATTCACGAAAAAGGACTCATACATCGTGATATTAAACCAGAAAATTTTTTATTGGGTTTTGGAAATAAGAAGAAAAATATTTATATGATAGATTTCGGGTTTTGTAAATCATATATTAGGGATGGTAATCATATATTAGAGAGGAAGACTAGCAATCTTATAGGAAGTCCAACTTATGCGAGTATAAATGCGCATAATTTCATAGAGTTAACTAGACGAGATGATTTGGAGTCATTAGGATATATGTTGATTTATTTTTACCTAGGGACACTATCATGGCAGGATATTTCAGAACTATCTATAAATGAAACAACCAATGTAAATTGTACGAATGATCCAAATGATATAAATAATAAGATTAAATATTTGAAAGAGAGAATTTTGGAAACAAATATACCGCTAGTTTTTATTGAATATATGAAATATGTAAAACAATTAGAGTTCTCGGAGAAGCCAAACTATGAATTGATAATTTCTATTTTATCTAAAAATAATTATATATAAATTATACAATTTATACAAGTTATACAAATATAGTATTTATACTTTTGTTATTGAAAAATTAAAATTGAAATAATTTTGTTCTTTATATAGAAAGTAATTTATAAATCAAACATTTTGTAAAAATTTATGAAAATTACACTGTATCGTATCATTTAAAATGAGTTTTGCAAATCAATACGACGAGGAGTTCAGTTTTGATGAAGTTTTTGAGTTTGTATACTGCGATACAACCGTTGAAACTAATAATAACTTCTATACCCTAGAAGATATGGTTTGCGAAGTACCTTTCTTCATAGAAAATAAACAGTTACCTTTTTATTCAAATAGAGATGAGTTTTTGGTTACAGATGTTATTTATAATATAGAAGAGGAAACCAAGACGGATTATCACTACTATACCAATGAAAAAGTGCAAGATGATGAGAAAGAAGAATATCCAGGAGAAACCACACTATCTAAATCTCAAATAGAGAGTTTTGTAAATGAATATTATGGTATACTTGAATAGTATAGATTAGTTATTTTGTATAATCTTTGAAAATGGTATCTTTCAATTATATTTTGTATTTGTATTTGTATTTGTAATTATATAATAAATAAAATTTTGCATTACATTTTTTATTTTAATTTTTAATTTAGAACAAATTTTTGTTTTACAGAAAAAAAGCGTAAAATTAAAATATATATAGTAAAATGGCGCAACAAAAGCTGAATTATTATGATAAAATGGAGGATTATGTGGAATCTTTGTATAATGTATTTATTTCTGTAAATAAAAAAGCTGATCTAAAAAAAGATAGAACCTTAAAAATGATTTCACTTACAATTTATAATTATTTAAGAAAAACTGCCAAAGATTATAATGTAAATATAAAAGAATTAAAACAGGGCGAAACTATAAATCTCATACCTATATTTGAATATATTTCTTATAATAATATTGAGCTATATGATTTTACAAACATAGATGTGTCCGACGTAGATACTACGAAAAATGAAGATTTAGAGAGATTTGTTTTGACACATATATATTACATTACACAGTCGAAATAATAGAAAGTATATTTGATTTAGGATTGGTTAATATTTGTAAATAATTATTTTTGTAAAACAATATAAAGGTATGACTTTATAATAAATTATAAATATGACATCTAACACAGACGTTGATACACAGACTTCCCTCGAACTTTTGTTGGGCCGTGTGAAGTGGTTTAATAACAAGGCAGGCTATGGATTTATTACTGTTACAGACGGACCTCGTTCTGGTTCAGATATTTTCATTCACCACAGCGCTATTAATGTTGCAAACCAACAGTACAAGTATTTGGTTCAAGGTGAATATGTTGAGTTTAATTTGGTTCAGACTGAATCGAGCGTTCACGAGTTCCAAGCCTCCAATGTGAATGGTATTAAGGGAGGTAAGCTAATGTGCGAGACGAGACGTGAGTTTAAGCTTGCTAGAAGTACCTACAAGGCTCAACCCGCTTCACCAGAAGAGCCTCACGTAGTTTCTGCCCCTAGACAACAAAGAGTTCCTAGAGACGCTCTCGCATCTGAGTCTAAGCCTAGACAACAAAGAGTTCCTAGAGCCAGAGGTGAGGGTCCTAGAGAAGGTGAGGAAAAGAAGGAGTGGACCCTTGTTTCAAAGAAGCCTACTGAGGCTAAGGTGCGTGGCAGACCTAGACGTCAAGAAGCTGTCCCGTCACCTAATTAGATAGTTTTACTTTACACTTTCCATTTCTTAATTTAAGGTAACAAGTAAATTTAGAAAAAATATAATATTCAAAAAATAATTTAATGAACTATTTTTTGAAAAACTTAAATTATAACAATAATATATAATGAATAATGATAACTATAAGCCAACCGCACCAGAAGCACAATTAGGAGGTGCTAAAAGAAAAAATGGTCATAAATTGAATTGCAGTTGTCACATTTGTGAAAATATGAAGAATAAAGCAAAGCGCGGAGGTTATGAAGAAGATGCAGAAAAAGAGAAATTGAAGAAAATGGGTGGTTCGAAGAAGAAGAATGGTCATAAACCAGATTGTCAATGTCCTATTTGCAAAAATATGCGCAATGCTAGTAAAGATAAAAAAGAAATGAAAGAACCACAAACGAAAAAGAATGATAAAAAACAAATTCAAAATAAAAATACCGGAACAAAAAAATCAAATGGCCACAAGATAGATTGCGGTTGCCCTATTTGCAAAAATATGCAAAAGAATAAAAATACCAACAATAATAGATTGAAAGGTGGAGAAGAACCAGATATTGAAAATCAAATAGGGGATATTGAAGAAGGAAAAGTGAAGGGGATTAGTGATGATACCTCGCAAGTAATTCTTGCATCAGATGACGAGTATGACGAATTGGATGCAGCTGAAAAAGGAGAAGCAGGACTAAATACCGTTGGAGGTACAAGAAAACGGCGTTCATTAAAATCAAAGAAACCTAAAGGAACAAAAAAAAATAGACGTAATAAAAAACGTCCATATAAAAAATAATATTGTTTTAATTTTATACTCTATTTTGTAAAAAATTGAAATACTTTTCGTATACTTTATTATTCAAATTATAATTATCTTATATATATCAAATAAAAAGGAATATATACTACGCGTATATAAAGAGGAATTTAGTTATATTGATGACCCGTATGAAATGGTTCATATTGATACAATCAGAGAATTCTCATTTTATAGAAGTATGTGCTCAACACAAATATTATGTGATTATTAATGTGTTATTACAGTATAATTTATTGTGTAAAAATTTTATTATAATAAGACATTAATTTATTTATATAGACCCAATTATCTTTATTATATGAATAGCATTCCATAATATAAATACCGTCGGAATGATATTTATCTGGATCCCATCGTATGTTTTTACATAAATTATAATCAACTAAAAACATTGCAGTATCAATATTAAATAATTCTATTTTGTCTCCTAGTAATTGTTCTTTATACGGGAAAACTTCTACAGGTCTCTCTTGATCAAATGTGTAAATCTTATTATCTTCTATTCTATCTAATAATTTATATAATTCTGGATGAATAATATTATCATCATCTAAAAAATACAAATACGTGTTTGTATTCGTAATTTGTTCTATACCATAATTCCTTTGCGGGTTACCACTTTTCCCTTCTCCTGTATGTATGTATTCTTTAATTTTAAAATTTCTTTCATTAAAAAATACGTTTGGCTTACTTGTAATTTTACTTCCATCGTAAACTATTATCCATTCATTTACATATTTAAAATTAATGCTATTTATCATTTTAATCAAATTTTTAGGCCTTATGCAAGGTGTAATAATAGTTATTTTTTTCCTTTCCTTCGGGATATTCTCTAATGATACTGATTTAAATACTGACGGCTGGGTGTTTAATTGAATATTTGGTATATCACATTTAATTTGCATTATGCAATGCTCTAAAGAACTTTTATATATTAAATGAAAATAATTGATCAATTCTTCTTCTGTGCAATCCTTCATAGAATAACACTTCATTCTGTCAAAACTTAAGTTATCTAAAATATTACATAGTGCATCATCGTTATATTCGTATTTATTCTCTAGTAATACAAAATCATTGTTCGTATCTTTATATAATTCTGTAATCTCTGAATGATATTTATATAAAGTTTCTAGCCCAATTATACAGTATTGTTTACTATGAATAATATTTGTTACATTATTCGCATACTTGTATGTATAATTTTTGCGCTTCCAAATGGCCTTTAAGTGGTATTCTTCCAAAACTTCTTCATATGCTGTTTTTGCTTTCATACTATTATCAATGTTATATCTTTGAAAACAATGATACGTAATATGGTTGCATAATCTATTAATTTCTGAATTGCGAATTAAAGAAAAATTATTATCATTGTTGTTCATATATTGAATATAACCTAGTGTATGAATTTTAGTAATTTTCGTATTTACAGCAGTTCTTAACAACAATTCATAATCATCACTAACTGGTAAGTATTCATTATAATTACCTATTTCTAAAAGAGTGCTTTTTCTCCATATTCGAGGATGGTTTGGTACGGCAACAATGTGACTTAACGTAATATTATTAATATTTGGTGTAGAAGCTACATATAACCATCTGTTGTTGTATTTTTGTCTATAATATCCTGCATATCCTAGTGAAAAATTTGTTCCATAATTAAAATTATCACCGTTTTCATAAATATTTGCATAATCCATATAAATAAATCCAATTTCAGAATCTTTTTCAAAGACATTAGTTGCTTGAGATAAAACACCTGGCAATATTTCATCATCGTGGTCCAATTCTATTACATATTTGCCTCTACATAAAGATACAGCTTCGTTTTTTACATTTCCAATACTTCCACTATTTACACTTCGTTTGTATAATCGAATTTTATTTTCATCTTTAAAGAGATTTATTAAAAAAGAAAAATGTTTATCATCAGGCGAATCATCTAATATCACCCATTCCCAGTCGTGCAATGTTTGTTCCTTGACACTTTTATATGCTCTTAAAATTTTTTCGTATGAATTGTAACAAGTTGTAAATAAAGAAAAAATGGGCCTATTTTCTCTACATTTGTCTGATATAAGTTTCATATAACAAACATTAATGGAACAGTTAAAACTATCTAAATCGTGTATTCCATCATAATGGATCCATCTAGAAAACATTCTTTCAGGAATAATATCATTAACATCGTTAAAATATTCCGATTTTGTATTCCCAAATGTTACTAGTAAATGATTCGCCGAATCAAAAATTTTATTTAATTCAGTTTTTGCATTAATATGTATGAGTGAACATAATAATTTATCTTTATTAGTTTGAAAGAATATATCAATATATGAATATTTTTCATATCTAAAAAATATAACAAAAGGATATTTCATAATAAATGATAAATAAGATATTTATATCTTTATATCAAAACAATATAATATTTTCTTCAAATGAAGACACTTATAAGAGATGTATGTAAGAAAGTAAAAAATAATTATAAAAAAAAAGTAAATGAAAAAATGGGTGAAAGTAAAAAAAAATTGATAAAATGAAAAAGAATGAAAAGAAAGATAAATAAGAATTATATAAAGCCTGAAAAGCGTAAAAGAGAAATGTCATCAAGTGAAAT
>Ga0209550_10004791_pt1 | contig 12797 bp, 9 predicted proteins | sample LauGreSuBDMM15SN_2_FD_187567 | JGI IMG/M metagenome (GOLD analysis project Ga0209550, IMG submission 187567) | Freshwater lake microbial communities from Lake Michigan, USA - Su13.BD.MM15.SN (SPAdes) (version 5) | ecosystem: Environmental > Aquatic > Freshwater > Lake | place: Lake Michigan, USA... | reverse complement strand
GTGTGTGAGGTCGCGTGAACGGTTTCTTGGGTGGAAAGGCCGCGTCCAGCGGTTCACAGTTCAGTCTTCAGAATTCAAGCCCCCTGGTTTGTCCACATATGGAAATGGAGATTTGAGTCCTCGTCGTATGCCTGTGGGCGCTCTCTCTAGTCTCGAGTCGTGATGGAGAGAACCGTGATGGAGGCGATAGGCTATCCAGGTGACAATTACCAGTTCATAGTCTCGTTGGCCTGGGTGATTGCGATGCTCGCTGCTTCCATGTTGTTAGGCATGATGCTTGCCGTTGCCTGCTTTTTTCTTCAAGAGGCGGTACCGAGCAACCGCCGCGAGAGTGAACGAAGTCCACCGCACGACGCCCTAATGCATGTCGTGCTGCTTGCAGTTGGAATGTCAAAGGGACCTCACTTTGGGCAGCAAATGGATCTCATGGTGCGTCACATTCGCGCATCAAGCAGCCTCCCGGTCCGTGTCCACATTGTGACCGACGAAAGACGCACACTACAAGGTGACTGGTCGCAATACCTGACCAGCAGCCTTCCACCCGAGTTCCAAGCCTTGCACTCCGACCTTGCTCGGCTGGCGGCCCAGCCAGATCATCGACCTGCTGCACCGTGGGCCGCTACGTACATGTACAAGCCCTTGCTCCACCGTGTGCTGCCACGCGGTCTCGAGCGTGTGATTGTGCTGGACACCGACGTCATGCTCGCCGAAGGTAGCGACCTCGCGCTGCTTTGGCGCGAGTTTGACACCTTCTCAAATGGTGCGGCTGTTGGGCTGGCTATAGAACAGCAGCCATCGGCAGATCCGTCGGGCAGCTCTCGCTTTCGCACATTCCGATCCGGGTTCAGCTTCAACGGGGGCGTGCAGCTGCTGCACCTTGAGCGCATGCGCAGCCCACGCTATGAGGGCCACCTTCACGCATGCGCGAAGGGGGAATGTGGCGACTTCTATTGGCTCGGCGACCAGCTCTTCTACACCGCCGTATTCGAGCGCGACCCGGCGCTCTTTCGAATCCTCCCCTGCGGCTGGAATCGGCAGCTTTCGCACCTCTTTTTCAACCAAGACCGTGAGCTTTTCCTGCGCCACCAGGACAAGTGCCCTCTGCCGCACAAGGTTACAAATCGTCGTGTGCCGAACCTCGGCTGCAATCTGATGCACGGCAACCAGGAGGACTTCAAAGCGGTCATAGCAACCGCGCACATGTTGCTCGCTGCACCTCACTCCAGGTCTCGTCAGCCTCGCCAGTCTGCGCCATTCGTCGCGCGCCAGTTGACATGTGCCACTTGTCGCGATGCGCTCGACCAAACGTTCTGTGGCCTCTCCGCGAGACAACGGAAAGGCGACGACACCGAGGGCAGCCAATCGACGAGATTGACGAGACTGACGAGACCGACCATTGACGATGCCGAGGGCTTTGCACACATGGCCAGGGTGCTCTTGGAGTGCTGTGGCTGTGGCGACAGTTCGAACGCATCAAGCTTCATAGAGGAGCAGGTCGCCAGGGTGGTCGGATGCTTGGGCGGCAGTTTGAAGGGCCACATGCCTCATAGCCATGCTCATCACTCACACGACGCCCTGAACGGCGAGATGCGCATGCACGGCTCAAAAAAAAAAAGGTTGGACAGAAATCATGCAAGAAATCATTCCAAGCTATCTGCAGCGGATCGTCGAGCAGATCGTCGTCGAATTAACCCACTGTGGTTAGGATGTGGTGCAGCGTCGCGTTTTCGCGCTAAGGCATCAGGTTTATAGTGGTAATTCACTAGAGGAAATCAGCGTCAGCAAGTCTCTTCACAGCGCCCACATGGTGTTTGCACGGGTGCACGCGTGGTTTTTGCCTTTTTTGATTCGGCCCTCTCTCTCCTCTCCACGCGGCCTGTGCAAGGTGTTGTGCTTCGCACGAGAGAGTGAGTTTATCTGCCATGGACTGGGACAGCTTCCTTACTGAGGCCGCGCAGCAAGTGGGCATGAACGAACGTGCCGTGACCGTCGTGCAAGAGCGTGCTGTCAAAGAACGCGTCGTAGGTGCCACACCCAAGCGTGTTGTTAGACCTCGTTTTCTGGCCGCCCTTCCTGAGCGTGTTGTTACCATCCAGCAAGGCAATCGAACAGGTTCGGGCCAGCCGGGAAATGGATCGCGTGCGGGCCAGGCGCAACTTGGGCGGGCAATCAAAGTGCAGCCACTCAATCAGGCGAGCCGCGGCATCTCAAAGAAGCGTCTGGTGACGGTGCACAAGACCACTAGCAGCCGCGTCCAGGTGCAGCACAGCAGCGTTCGACGTGCGGCTGGCACTCAGCACGATGGCGTCCGCCAAAATCGTCGCTTTCCAAACCCGCATCAGGTCGGGTACACCTGCCGCCTCGGTGCGGAACCACCGCCACAAATCGACCAGTACACAGCTCTCGCCAACGGGGATCCCTCCATCATGCGGTGCGTCTGGCGCGGCCTCTTCAAGGTCCGTGGACTTGAGGGATCCGCGTGCGTGGATGGCCTGCACTCAAGGGCCTTACGCAACGCTCTCCACCGGTACACGCGGTCAGGGGATACGTCCTCACATGCCCGAATCAACAACGCCCTGGCGAGAAGTCAGGGCGTTGACCTTCCCGACGACGACGTGCGCGAGTTGGTCATTGAACTCGTCTCTGCCGTGCGGCTGCTGTGGACGCCACATGGCGCCTCGAAGGTGTACCGCGGGCTGCGATGCGATGATGTGGCCCTGTATGAGCAGGCGAAGCTCGAAGGCACGCCAGTGCAGTGGGACTCATTCACTTCGACCAGTCGCGATCGGCAGGTGGCGCTCAGCTTCGCCGGTAGCCCAGCTGCGCCCGCCACTCGCCTCCTCTTCGTCATCAAGCGCGACCCATCTCACTGCGCTGCTGCAGACATAAGCAAGTACTCAGCCTTTCCGGACGAGCAAGAGGTGCTGCTGCTTCCTGCGATGCGTTTTGAGGTCGAGCAGATACGCCGCCACGGCGATGGACTGGTGGAGGTGGTCCTGTGTGAATTGGCGACATTTCCTCTTGCACTGTAAGGATGCGTTGGGTGTGAGGTGCCGATACGGTACAGTACAATTGTATCAGTGGCTCCCCCCGGTGTTTGCAACGCGCCAAGTTGGGCACTAATTTCGCGTGATGCTGTACCGGTACCGGTACCGGTACCGTACCGGGTACTGAGTTGTGCGAACGCGCCAAGTTGGGCACTAAATTCGCGATGGCGGTCGTCGCGGTCGATGCTTGCGGCCTGTTGCACCTGGAGCTCGCTCACGACTCTCCGAAGACGCGCTGGACGTTTGAACCCGCGTCGAGAACGCCTCCAAGCACCACGCGGGCGGCAACGAGCGATCGCGGTGTGCAAATCGTCGAGCGGGCGGCCAAACGAGATTTTGTGGTTGCCGGAGGCGCCAGTGCTGACTGCGCCGCCGATCTGCTCCCGTGGGAGCACGTGTTCTTGCGACGTCGCGTCACGCACGCGAGCAAGATGCTCAGTGCGGCCGTCGCCGGGACACTCGAGGAGCAGGCAGGGACCGGCGAAGAGCTTCAACGCGTGCGTAAGAAAGATCTTCCAGCAGAGAACGACAGGACTGGCATACGCCGCCTGCTCACGTCGCACTCGCTGCAGGAGACGCTCGTCAAGCAGCGGCTCGGCGGCAGTGCGGGCACCAGACGTGTCCGCCGCGCCATCGCCGTGGCGGCACACCCCGTTGCAGGTCTACGGCACGTGTGGCATGCCCCTGCACGCCAGGAGCCTTTAAGTGCCGAGCGGCGCCGCGCAGTGGTCGGCAGCGGCGGAGACCTCGAGGCACTCGATCGCCCGGTGCGCTGCCCGCAACAGCGCGTCCTCCTTGACGAGCTCGCGACGCCTCGCGAGTGCGCACTTGCGATCGGAGCCTCAATCGTTGGAATGGACGTGGAGGACAAGGCAGCCGCGGAGAGCGGCGAGACGGTCGTGGTCGCTCTTCCAATAGCTGGGCTACGCGGTACGCTCGGCGAGGCGGGCGTTCGGCTGGTGGCCATGCTCTGCTGGCGCGTGCTCTGCGCGGTCCGACGCGACTTTGGCGAGACGCGGCCTCTCTATCTGGCGGGCGCAATGCTCACACGCACACAGCCGCCCGGCGACAGTACTCCGAAACCGGACGCGTACAGTTACGGAGTGGCGCACGTCGATCGTGCGAACATGAGCAGCTACGACTACTCGGCGGTGCTGTACTTGAACACGCAGGGCCGCGGCTTTGCGGGAGGCGATTTTGTCTTCGTCGACGAGCATGAGGATGAGGTGGTCGAGCCTCGCGCGGGTCGCTGCGTGCTCTTCACCTCGGGCTTTGAACACCTGCACCGAGTGGCCAAGGTGACCCGAGGGAGCCGATTCGTGCTAGCTAGCTGGTACACGCTCAACCCGAGCGCGGGAGAATTGTTGCGCCCCGCGGAGTATGCCATCGGTGATCATGTGGCGCCGCCGCCTTCGGCCGAGGACGAGGCCGCGCTCAGAGCGCGCCTCGATACCCTTGTCGCCCAGGCGGGTGGCACGCTGCAAGACTTGGAGGCGTTAGTCACGGGGCACGGGTGAACGAACAGCGGGCTGCGTTTTTCAAGACACAGGAGTTGCCGCGTGTTTTTCATATAGCGCACAGGATACGGTATATATACTTAGCGTGCTCAGCACTCGTTTTACGCGTACTCACACGTTTCGTTTTAAAGGCGAGAATGGCGAGTGACCGCCTGTGTCGTGTGTCAGTGAGGTGTGGATTTTGTCACCCCTGCGCCTGATTGTCATACGAGTAGCACGTTCAATCTGTCAAGCCGCGGGCTTCTTGGGCGCGGGCTTGCCTGGCTTCGGCTTCTTCTCCCTACCCGGCGGCGCGTACGCGGCGCGCAGCTTGTCGCCGCCCTGCTCATACCACTCGGCCTGCAGCTTGGGGAGCAGACCATCGCACTCATGCTCCAGGTACGCACGCAGCTGTTCGGGCTCATGCAGCTCGAGTCGCTGGCCCCGCACGCGCCCGAGCACGTGCAGATGGGAGATCAGAACCCCGCGCAGATGATTGGGCAGCTGGGGGATCCCGACCAGTGCCTTGCCGTTGATGTCCACGTGCACTTCCGAGGAGAGCTGCTCAAGACGGCGTGAGAGCGCCGCGGCCGTTGGCGCGGAGCTGCGCAGCCCCGCAAGCCGTACGATGAACTCGGGCAGGTAGCCGGCGGACGCCTTGCCTTGGGTGACCCTCTCAAGCTTAAGAGTGTCCCACATGTGCACAAGCGCCCCGAATTCGGCGCCACTGAGTGCAACGCCGCCGCTGCCGTCGCCTCCGCCGCTGGCGGCTCCGCCGCTGGCTCCAGCTCCGGCTCCGCCGCTGGCGGCTCCGGCTCCGGCTCCGCCGCTGGATCCAGCTCCGGCTCCGCCCGCCTCGCCGCCTCTGCCGTTGTAGGCTGCTGCCTGCGCAAAGAGAGCTTGCATGCCGAGCGGCGCGGGCGGGCGCAGCAGAGTGCTCACGCAGGCGAGCGGGGTAACGGCCGACGCACGCACGTCATTGGAGGCGCACAGCCCGTCACACGCAATACTCATCTCGGCGGTGGCTGCTGCGGCAGCGGCGGCGGCCGCAGCATCCGACGCGATGTCGGCGGCGCTGGACCCATGTGTGGGTGCTACCTCCACCGCAGCCTCAAAGGCCTCGGCGATCGCCACACGCTCCGCCTCGGCTCTCTCGCCGCCCCATGGCAAGCGGCAGGCCAGCGCGGCAGCGGCCAGCGCCGTGCCGAGCGCTTCCTCCTCGCCGAGCTCCGCTGGGAGCGCCTCGATGGCACTCTTCATCAGCGCGGGGTCGAACCCGTGCGGCGTAGAGAGGAAGTTGGACTCACCCCTCTGGTCGGCGCCTCCAAACAGCGCCGGCGCAAGCGTCGCGAGCTGGCTGTGCATCGTGCCTGCAGCACTGCCAGCGACCTCGGCCGCCGCCGTCGGCGGCGCGACGGCGGCAATCTGTCGTCCAAACGCGAGCTCCATGAACGCCACCAGAGGAGCGCGCCCGGACTTTGAGATTTTGAGGAGCTCGGTCACCTTTCGAGAGCCCGCCACCTGATGAGGGAGGCAATCGAATGCCATTAGAGGCCATTTCCATCAGAGAGCCCATCGAAGGCCATCTGAGGCCATTAGAGAGGCCATCAGAGAGGCCATCAGAGAGGCCATCAAAGGCCATCAGAGGCCGTCAGAGAAGCCATGAGCGGGGCCGTCAGAGAAGCCATCAGAGTGCTCGGCTCGTCCTCTCTGAGAGTCACATCAGAGTCACCTTGCCCTGGAGGGAGCTGAGTGAGAAGGGCACGGCGAGCCAAAATGTGTCGTGAAGACGGAAGCCGAGCTTGGCGGCAAAGCGGAGCGCGCGCAGCACACGTAGCGGGTCATCGCGTAGTACCTTGACCCACCAGACAACCTGCAACGTCGTTTCGTCGTGAGCAGCCTGCGCGCGCGCGACAATCGTCCCTGCGTCCTCCGGTGAATCAAGAGAGCCATCCCGAGCGGCAGGCGATCCGGCGGACACGACTCCAACTGCCGCCGGAGACAGCGGCGGTGGCAGCGGCGGTGGCAGCGGCGGTGGCAGCGGCGGTGGCAGCGACGGAAGCGGAACTTGGCCGGGCTGTACGGGGCCCACCACGTACGTCTGTAGAGACAAGCGCAGCCCGAGCGCCTCTGCCGTCCTCCGGTCCTCGGCAGTCCGCAGCACCTCTTCCCACACGTCGTGCAGCGCGCGACCGACCGGATAAGGCGAGCGCAGTGTGCGAGTGCGAATGTCGGAGAGCCCACCTGATGAGTGAGGCAATCAGATGCCATCAGAGGCCATCCGAGAGGCCATCCGAGAGGCCATCCGAGGCCATCCGAGGCCATCCGAGGCCATCCGAGAGCCCACCGTAATAGTCAAGGAGAGTCCATCGGAGGCCGGCGGCGGCCGCGAGGGCGTCCGCGGCCCCGCCCCGCGCGGGCGGCGCCTCGGAAGGCGGGCGCGAGATCTCGAGCATCATCGCGCCGATCGTGAGGTCACGCCGAAGAGCATCCTGCTCAGCGGTGCCGCGCACGTCCCGGAGGGGTACGCGGTCGAACTCGTCGTACTGCTCCTCGCCGATGGTGGGCATGAAGTCGACCTCGATGCGCTCGGGCGGCGACCCGACGAGCAGGTGCGCCTTCGCCGTGTCCACGTTCTTGTCCTTGGACGTGTCCGACAGGATCGTCGTCACATTTACCGAGGACACGTTCAGGTCAGGCCGGCGGTTCACGAAAGCCTCAATGCCCTTCATGACGGAGTCGAAGGTCACCTCGGCGGCACAGGCGCGCAGGCAGAGCGAAAGGTCCAGGTCATCGGGCTTCTTGCCCAGTAGCAGATCGCGGACGTACCCGCCGTTGACCAGGAGTTGCGCAGGCAACCTCTCAGCCTCGATGTACGAGAGGACAAAGTTGAGTATGAGCTTCTCGGACGGCGGTACGCGCGAGATGAGCTCTGCGGGGAGCGCGGATCCGTGGGCAACTTGAGCCTCCGACTCGCCTGCGCGCGCGGGCCACGCACGGAGGGTGGGGCAGCGTCAGCACTGGGAAGAGGCGACGAGGGTAGCCCAGCGCGAACGGCACCACGTGCGGCGGCGGACATACTTTGCATGTACGTAGCTCGTCTACGAGCGAACCTTTCTTGGTTGAGCACGTGAGCGGGTCCGCGGGTCAAGACGGCGCCACGCGCCGATCGAGCAGCGACCGAGAACAGCAGCAATATGATGGGTGTCGTGACAGTGAGCGCACAGAAGGAAATCCGACAGACCTCTCACGGGTACTGTGAATTCACACCACATGTGAACGGTGTTCACAGAGTGTTACAGGCGCGAGTGAACATGAGCGCGCGAAGCAAGCCTCAAGCAAGGTGTGAGTTGCGCTTGCGCTCGCGCAAGATGGAAATCTCGAAGTGAAACGAGCGACTCAACAACCGCGTGATGCACGTGGTCATGACCAGTCCGCCCGCCAAAGGCGGTGGCAAGGGCATGGGTGGCGGCAAGGGCAAGGGCGGCGGCGGAAAGGGTGGCGGCGGCAAGGGTGGAGGCGGAAGTGAGGGTGGCGAGCCGCAGGAAGAGGATGAGGACTTCCGCCTGCCGGGGTTACCACGTTACGTGCGAATCAACAGCATCAAGATCGGGATGGGCGCGGCGACCAAGGCCCTCTCGCGGGAGAGTGGCCATTTTCTTTGCCCTGATCCGAAACATCCGGGGCACCGAGCATACTATCGTGATCCCGATGTGCCCGACCTGCTGGTCTTCAAGCCCAAAGGCCAATCTGATGTGAGCCGAATACCGATGGTGAGCCGCGGTGAAGCGATTGTGCAGCAGAAGGCGAGCTGCTTCCCGGCAGTGGCTCTTGCGCCTCCGGCGGGCGCGACTGTCATCGACACTTGCGCAGCTCCTGGCAACAAGACTTGTCACCTTGCTGCAGTGATGGAGAACAAGGGTCGCATCTTTGCCTTTGAGCTCAATCCGCGGCGCTGTGAGCTGCTGAAGCAGATGATGCAGTTGAAGGGCGCCTCCATCGTCCGGTGCAAGCAGGGATCCTTCCTTGATGCGTCGCCCGACGATCCTCAATACAGGGAAGTCTCGCACGTGCTGCTCGACCCGTCGTGCTCGTCCTCGGGCATGAGCCGCACTCCGGAGACGGATCCAGGGCGCCTGCGCGAGCTGGCCGAGAACCAGCTGGAACTGGTGCTCCACGCGATGAAGTTCCCCGCCGTCCAAGCCATCTGCTACTCCACATGCTCCATACACGAGCAGGAGAACGAGGAGGTGGTGCGTGCCATTCTGCGAGGTCAGAGTGAGTTTGAGCTGGATGTTGCCATGCCCTGGTGGCTGCGGCGCGGGCACATGATCGCAGACGACGGCAAGGGCGGCGGCTACGAGGCAGAGATTGCGCGTTCTGTCGTTCGAACGGCCTACCCCGACGACAGGACTATCGGCTTCTTCCTCGCACGATTCGTGCGCAAGGGTGCGGAGCGCCCTTTGCCACCAGGGCAAGCGTTTGCCGACAAGCTTGAGCTGCAGGCCAAGGCGCGCAGCAAGAAGCACAAGTTGGAGACCAAGCGCGAGAAGAGCAGCACACAGCCCGGCGAGCAACACTCTCCGTTGCCTTCATCGTCCAGGCAGCTGGAGCCAGAGCCGAAGCCGGAGCAAACAGATGTGGCCGCAGTCACCGCAGAGCACGAGGCAGATTGTTCTTCTGTCTATGCGCTTCAACATGGCGACAATCTGGTGAAGCGGAAGAAGAAGAATAAGCGTCAGCGGAGCGAGGAGAGTCCAGAGATGCACGTGGAGGGACCCAAGAAGCGGGGCAAGTCAGACTAGAGTTAGCGCAGAGATCTCCGTGTGACGTGGCCGTGTGCGGCGTCGCCGTCCCGGGCACACGGCGACAGAGGTGTGGCGTTCTCCCAACTTCCATGGGGACCGTTCCAGCGACCAGCGTTGCGCTGAGAATCGACGTATTGCAGGCCGTCTCATCGCACGGTGAATGAGGCCTCTGAACGGCCTCTGACAGCCGAGCGAGACGGTCCCGCGGCGAGGGGCGCGGTTGCCCGCCGGCGCGGGGTCAGCGGGTCACAAATGGGTCGCTCGGAGGCCGCTCCATTGTTTCGCGTTTGCTTCCCGCCCGTGTACGCGCGAACGTCGGAAATCCGGGTGTCCGGTCTCGGTGCCACGGTGGCGCCGCGATGGCGCGGCGTATCCGGTATCGGCGCAAATAGAAATATACCAATACCTGGGACCGCGAGATCGCGGCGTTCCGGCGCGCGCGCGCCGGTGGTCGCGCAAATTAACTCAACACGACAGCCGCGCCGCGGCACCCCGGCACGTCGCGTCGCGCGCCGCGCGGCGGCCGCCACCGCCCGCGGCTATTTTTAGATTCATACGATCAACGATGTAACCGAAATACGGGGATACACAAAGAAAACCAGCCCCGATTGGGCTTCGAGTGGGCGCATTTCGATTGAAGCCAGCTCCGGCTCCGGACCGGCTGCGCTGGAATCGGTTTAGGATCGGCTTACTCGGACGCAATCATCGACTTGTAGAACTCCTTGCCCAGTGTCTTGTCGCTCGTCTTCGGCTTCTTCTTTGCGGCCTGCGCCTCGGCAGCGGCCTTGCGCTTGCTGGGAGCCGACGGGTCGAGCGCATCCATGACCGCCTTGTTCTTAAGCGGGTTGATCTTGAGCACCTTGGGCGCCTGGCCCGGCTTGGGCGCGTTGACCTTGGACTGGACCTCGTCCGAGTTGATGAGGCGCGAGAGGTCGCTGTTGGACAGCATGGGCGTAGGCATGCGGTACGGCACACCATGGTGCGTCTTCGTCGCCGACGGCTTCTCCGCCGTGCCGAAAATGGAGTCGAGCGACGAGAAGGCCGACTCGGTCCAGATGCAGAAGCGGCCGACGTGGCCACCAGGCGCGAGCTGCAGCAGGTTGAGCGCGCTCACATTCGCGAGCTCCACGCCGGGGATGTTGCGGAAGGCGCGGGTGAGGCCGCCGTCGGTCTTATACACAATGAGCGGGCCCTTGCGCTGAACGAAGCGGCGGCCGCGCATCTTGCCCTTGCCCGCGCGCATCGTCTTCGAAGCAAGCGTCTTCTCGACGTCTGCGTACGCGCCGAGCTTCTTGAGCAGCGCGACGGCAGCCGACGTCTTCGTGATCTGCTCGACAGCCGAGCCAACCACGAGCGGGCCTTCGGGCGTCGCATCGATGCGGTGGCCGCGTGCCATCACAAGCGCCGGCACGCCCGAGGCCGCCACGGCCGAGGCGACCGCGTAGCGCTTCTGCGTCACGTTGATCTTGCGATGCCACTTGCGCCAGGTCTTCGTCGGCGCGAACATGCGGCCGCCGCGGCACATGTTGCCAAAGGCACCCTGGCCCGAGCGGTGGGTGCCACCACCCGACACACGGGGGATACGCGACACCGCACGGCCAGTGCCCCAAGAAGTCGCCGATGGCGTCTTGCCGGCATACTTGCTGACGCAGTGGGCCTGCCGCTTGTTGAGCGCCATCATGCTGTGCACGAAGTGGACCACATCGGGGCGGACCGGGGCCATGAAGACGGCGGGCAGCGGCTGCGAGCCCGACGCGGCGAGCTCGTCGCCCTCAGCGGCGAAGACAGTGGAGACGGGCAGGGACATGGTTCCGGCGTGTCGTCGACGATGCCACGGAGCCACGTTTCCACAGATTTCCCACAGACCCTTGTAATTTTTCCGACACAAGACCAAACATTTTACTCCAGCAGGAGGCCCGGGCTGACATGTGCGGCGTCGCCGCACGCACGCCAAGCGCCTCGCCCATTTCACAGTCTGAATTATGAACGACAGCGCGGTCCCGTACCGTGCGGGCTGCGTGCTGCCCATCCTTGACTGGTCTCGACGCAATTTGTGTGATGAAGATTTGTCCGATGGCGGCCTGCTCGCAGCTGAGTTCTCCAAGCTCGCTCCGCGAACGGTGTGGCTCCATGGAAATTTTCTGACTGCGGCCTCGGCGCCGCAGCTGGGCAAGCTGCTCTCACGCGCGCCCGCAGATGCCATGGTTACCCGCCTGAATCTCACGGACAACAACTTCGGCGACGCCGGCGTAGAAGCCTTGCTTGCGGCGCTCTCTCCTCAGGCGGCGTCCTCGCTCACTTCTCTAAGCCTGGCAGTCAACGGCCTCGGGAGCCGCACGGCTGCGACCCTCGCCCGCGCCATGGGCCAAGGGCCATTGACTTCGCTTCGTGAACTCCGAGTGAGCGGGAATGACATCAACGACGCTGCGCGTGCTCAGCTCACCAAAAGGGCCGCGACACGCGCCGCCAACGGCGGAGGTACCTTCCGAGGGCAATCCGGCTCGGGCGAGAGCACGCCTGCCGATGCGCCCGATACGGCACTTGCCATTAAGTCCCTCCTAGTGACGGCGACGCTCAGGGTGGCTCACGAAATGAGCGTCCTCATGCCGCCGACTGCGGGCGAGTTCGTCGATGTGCTGAAGGGCGGTGAGCGCCCGTGTTTCACCGGGGCCAATGAGCCAGGGCTGACGTGCACCGGTGCGCAGTTCGAGCTCCTCGGGGGGCTCATCGACGATTTCAATACGGCAACGACAGCGCAGGCGCGCTTCGCGCGCGTATGCCGCTTCATGGTCGAGGCCGGTGCCGCCGAGAAAGCTGCCGGCGCGCAGACGCTCGCCGGCGGCTCGCCGCAGACTGTGGAAGACTACAAGATGGTGTGCGGCGCGTCGCCGGAGACGGTGTACTTGTTGGAGGACTACCCGGAGGGGAACGAGGCGCACGCCATGACGCTCGCGGTCGGTGTGTTCCGATGGGCGCGCTTCAATGCGAACCTGGTGGACGCAAAGGTGCAGAGCTTCGCGAGCGTCGAGGAGCGCAATGCGGCAGGCCGGGAGCTCGGCATATAGCTACACAACTAGGCGTCGAGGACTAAGTCGGTTGGCTGGGAGCATGGTGTTGGCGAAGAGTGCGCGAACGCGCAATCACAGAGTGAGCTGCGCAATCAAATAGTTGGGATAGAGCTTGATAGAGGCATAGACGGCGCGAACCGTGCGCACTGCACCGGCGCTATGTTGGAAATATTGCGGACCATAGACGAGAGACGAGGACTTTCCACGTCGATCTGGAGGGAGTTGCTGTGTTCACAGTTCGAGTCTTATTCACGGAAGAACAGGCGACGGGACGCTGCGGGACGTGTTGCCCGGCCCGGGTGGGTCGAATCCACGCGCCCCACTCGCGTGGGTCACATGCTGGCCTCCGTGGACTTGATCGCACGGACCACTCCCGAT
>Ga0209550_10004788_pt1 | contig 12801 bp, 14 predicted proteins | sample LauGreSuBDMM15SN_2_FD_187567 | JGI IMG/M metagenome (GOLD analysis project Ga0209550, IMG submission 187567) | Freshwater lake microbial communities from Lake Michigan, USA - Su13.BD.MM15.SN (SPAdes) (version 5) | ecosystem: Environmental > Aquatic > Freshwater > Lake | place: Lake Michigan... | reverse complement strand
TATAAAGTTTTGGCTCAACCTTTTCGAAAGGTGGACTTATAAAGTTTTGGCTCAACCTTTTCGAAAGGTGGACTTATAAAGTTTTGGCTCAACCTTTTCCAAAGGTTGATTAAAAAAATTGAAATCCTTTTTCATAATTAAAAGAAGAACAAGCTAATACCCTAATATCAAGTTTTAAACGCAAAGCAAACTGAAAATGTACGCACGCAACAATACCACCAACGCCAAGAAGCAAGTTGTAGAGCGCAAGCCTTGTTGCAAGGTTTGTCAAGATGCAGGTAAATCAGAAAAGGAATATACAAGTCATTATGTTCGTTCATTACCAGACCGCAATGGTAAGACGATAGTCACGTGCCCTACACTCCTAGCTATAGAATGCAAATATTGCTTTGAGCAAGGCCATACGACCAAGTTTTGCCCAGTAATTGCCGCAAATACAAAGGCAGTAAATAAGAAGAAATGGCAGGAAGCCAAGCAAGAAGAGGAAAAGAAGAAGACAGAAACTGCGAAAAAGCCTACCCAGAAAAAGAACGCATCCAAGTTCTCGATCCTAGATATAGGAAGTAGCAGCGAAACCGAAGAGGAAGAATCCAATCCAACCCTTCAAAGCAAGACCGTTACTATTTCAAAGGCGGTTACCTTCAAGGAAGAGTTTCCATCACTCTCAAGTACCTCCACCACGAAAGCAGCAATGCCAGCAATGCCAGCAATGAGTGGTTGGGCCAGTATTGCCGCCAAGACGCAGGACCAGTATGAGACCGAAAAGTACGAGGAAGAATTAATTGCCAACTCTATCAAACGTCAAACACAAAGTAAATTCCAACAACCCCCAAAACCACAAGAAGTGAAGAAGAGCTGGGCAGACTACAGCGATGATGAGGAGGACGACCTAGCCTATGAACAAGCATATCAGCAGGTTATCTCGGAAAAAGCCAAAAGCCAGTGGAATTACGAAAAACCTTGGGAGGAAGATTGGTAAATAAAACCCAAGTAAATGCAGATAAAAACACAAACTACAAAGCAGTAATATCCAATATAAAATAACAAATATCAAATATTTATTGAAAATTGTAAAATCTAAATAGCATTTTTAAAATAAGGTTACCATTCTTCTTTTTATAATTATTCAAATATTCACCGATCAAAAACAAAAAATGAGACAACCCCATAATTATTATTTGTATATTTTATAACTATATTTCAAGTAATTTGTTAAATATTCTTTTGTTATTTTACACATAAATATTTATATTTTAACATTATATATCTTTATTCCAAAAATCTTACCACTCGTGTAAATTCCCATTTTGTATATAATATAAATATAATCGTCAATATATTTATATTATCATTTGTCCAATATAAAATATAAAATACGAGTTATTATTTTTGATTATCGAATCGAACATCTTTCTTCGTATTATTTTGACAAATTACTTTTTTTAATGCGTATTGCCCGCAAGGCCCACAATGGTCTTCGTTGGATAAATCAACCTTATTATTCATTTGGATATTACAATTTTCTATTCTCCATCTACCGAGAGGTCTTGGTATATCTTTCGGTATCATCTTTTTTATCATAGTTTTTATAAATTTCATAATACAACTAGTTATTTTGTTTTTAAGTATTTTCTACAAAAGGTACAAATTATAAATGAAAAAAGTTAATTAATTAGTTACAAATGACAAAGATAAATTACTAAAATAAATGAATACAAATAACAAAATACAAATAACAAAATACAAATAACAAAGACAAGATTAAAAGTTTAATTTTTCTCTTTAGAACTACTAGTATTACTAGTTTTGTTGATAGAATCTTCTCTGGCTTTTTCAATAGCAAGTTGTTTCTCATAATCCTCGCGCATTTGTTTCAATCGGTCTGGATCAGTGTAAGCATGGTAAAATGATCCCTTGGGATTAAAGATGCTCTTATTAAACAAGTCTTTAATCTCCTCCTCATTATGAAGTACCCCTTGAGCGTTACCCATTTTTAAAAATTTAAAATCAATAACAATATAATATGATTTGAATTATATTATTCACAAAAAAACATTTCAATTTTTTCCACCTTTGTAAAAAGTTTATGAAAGCGAAGAGCCAAATACAAACAAATTGAATAACCAAAAATTTATAAAAACCGCCTTCACAAATTTATATTTATATAATTTTAGTTATCATTTTTTAGAAAAACTTATAGGTTTGACTGAAACTTTTCCAAACGTGGATAAAGGTGAAAAAAAAATTGAGATGCTTTTTCATAAATAATATAATGCAAGTTTTATACAAACACCCATACGATCAAAATCGACAGCGAAAGCAAAAGCAAGCAAGAACTCAAAGAAAAGCAAAAATGACTACTACCAACACTGTTTACATTCCTCGCATGTCCAAGTACATTACCGAAGAACAAATTATGACGGAGTTTGATAATAGTTGGTTCGGTGCTGTTGTGAGAGTTGATTTTGTGCCCATTGGAAAAAAACCAGGATTCACCGAAGAAAACCTTGATTTCGCCTTTAAGAGCGCATTTGTTCATTTCCACTATTATATTACACAACATCACGAATTTAATACATATTTTGATGCAGGCAAACCATACAAACACGCAGCTAAATGCGCAAATGAGTACTGGATTATACTGCCCAACAAGAATCCCATCAAGCCGACAATGATGAACAATGCGCAAATCGTGGAAAATTGCCGCTATTTGGAGGGAAAGGTAGAACAGCAACAAGCATTCATTGAGAGCTTGGAAGAAAAGATGGAGTGGATTGAAAGAAAAGCGGACAACTACAGGTACTTGGAATACGAGGTAGAAGAACAGCAAAACACGATCGGTACTCTGAAAAGTACCATAACGGCTCTGGAAAATAAACTCGACGGGGTTCATCAAGTTGTATACCAACTTCTAGGGGGTCTTTTCAATAACGAAACCCAAGAGGGTATTTTAAATACTCATTTGAGCATTATGTTTCCAAAAAATGCGTCTATCCAAAAAGACGCATCAAAAAGTGATATAAGCAAATGGGAACTTTCCCCAACTACGCACCAAGGAGATTATTGCGAAGCACGTATCAAGGCCTTGGAAGCACGATTGAATGAGATGACGACCTTTGACCCGATAAAAATATTTTCAAACAAGGTGGAATATGATGAAGAAACCATCGTTAGTAGCAGCACTCACTCTAGTATGCCAGATTTAATCGAAGGTAACATCATTGAAGAAGACGAAGACGAAGATGTAGGATATTATGAAGATGACCAAGACGAAGACGAAGAAACTAGCAGTATGCCTTCACTAGAGGAAGTCAATTCAACCGACTCATCGCTCGAAAGAATTCGTAACAGTTACGATCTTTGCGGTAATGCATAAACAATTAAATAATAACATACACATATACACCCAAAATAAAAAATAAAATAAAATCGTTTCACCTTTTAAATTTGTAATTGTAAACTTTATTAAATATAACTTTTTTCTTTGAATTATCTTTCATATCTCTCTTCTACCTTTATAATTTTTGTAATTTCGCACCATTTTTTACCAGCATTGTTTATTTCATTCTCTATAATATTTTTGTATTTTAATTCAAAGCTTTCTTTATTAAAATGTTCATTCATATAAATAATAATTGGCTTCATTTGAGGTGTTATGCATTTTGTTATATATTCTTTTACTTTATCTTCATAATCATCTTCATCTTCATCATAATCAAAATAATAATAACCCCTTTCTCTTTGTAATTCGATAACTAAATAATCTGTATCATTATAATAAATATTCAAAGACTTTACAATATAATAATCACAACCCATAATAATTAATATAAAGTATAATATCTTTATATTAGAAATATTATATGAATGTTTTTTTCCTAATGCTCGAAGCGTGAAAATTTCAAAAAATAAAGAAAAAATTGATATGACTTTATTAATAAAAATAAAATAATAAGTAATTATAAAGATTAACCATAAAATGGAACCCATAATAGAGATACCTTTAACATTTCCTCCAAAACTCACAAGAGGGGTTCGAATTTACGAACAAGTAATTAATGATACTATGCCAGAAAAAATGGAAGATACGCTATTTTATGACGAAGACTATAACAAAATTCCCTCGACATTTGTGGAACCAGAACACCAAGATCAATACCAAGATCAATACCAAGATCAAGAAAAAAACCACAAAAAAAACGAGGAAGACATTGAACCACGTACATTTGCATACTCATATGAAAAATATAATTGGGTAGATGATTTGCTTGAGTTACAAGAGAAGAAACGCACACTTTTGAAAAAATCATTGCAAGAAGATTATCGTAAAATTGCCAAGCAAAAATTGCAAAAAAGTACACTCAAATAAAAACTGCATTTGAATTTTAATCGAAATATTGATTCAATATAAAATTTATATAAATTTAATATAAAATAAATATAAAATATAATTTATGCATATCGATTATTATTTATATCGCAATCGATATTATGTGTTTTCATTTGTTTTTTATTTGTTTATTTTTTTACTATTAATTTTCTTACTATTCTATCTCGTCCCTCTTGTTTTCTTTTTATTTTTATATGCAGGTTTTTTATAACTTGAATTCCTTTTATAAATTCGTTTTTTTAAGGTTTTAATGTGTTTCTTCACACGAATTCTTTTTCTAGTTTTCTGTTTTTTTTGACCACCTCCACCTGATGTTAAAAGTGTTTGAGATATTTTACCCAATAATTCATCCCTCTCTCTTTCCAATAATTCAGAGGTAAAAGGTATTCCATTATAAAACACCGTAATAATTCTCAAAACTTCACTGTAAGGAACAACCAAATTCACATTATTTTCATCCACGGATAGCTGCGATGTTTGCTGGCTAATACTAGCGCGTTCTATAGCTTCTAGTTCTTTTTCTTTTTGTTTCTGTTTTTCTGCTTCTTCAACTCTTTGTTTCTCCAACAAAAATTGTTTGATTTTGTTCTGGGATTCGATCAATAATGATTCTTTGCTATGCATTAGATACCCCACCTGAAGCGGGTTTTGTGAATTTTCAATTTTTTCGTCAATACTATCAATGTATTTAACATAAGGCGCTAAATTAGGTATATCAGGTATAACAGATTCAATTTCGTTCAATAATTCGGTATTATCACTCGATATAGAAGGGGTTTCGTATTTAAAAACGTCGGGGACAACAGCGATGAATTGTTCGCGCAATTTGGTAACCAATTTAGCAGCAATATTTTTATTCAAAGAAAAGATAAATTCAATCGTGTCCAACATTTTTTCAAATATATCTTTTAGTCGAATTTCATCCAATACACTTGGTGATAAGCTTCTGATTTGTTCTCTCAAATTCGTAACAAAAGAACTTTTTGCGTGGTCCGTTTTGGTTGCTATAGCCACTGTATAAATGGATATCAAATTAATGTTGAAATCATCTGGAGTTATATTAGTTGGCAACGCATTGGTCAATTCCTGTTCTACTTTGAAAAAAATATCCAAAAATTTTTCTTTATCAATTCGATTTGGAATCGCAATAATAAGAAAGATAATATCAGTAATTTTATCGTGTGTTTCTTTGAAAATTTGAGAAGACAATTTAAACTTACACAACCCGGCGATATATACCGACAATGCATCAGGGAATTGTTTCAAAAAATTCATTTGCTGTTCCCCATCAAACCCATTAAATTCTAAAACCCGTGCCTCTTCGGTTATGTAATCAATGGTTTGATAAGCATTTTTGATTGTTTGTTCCAAATTTAGTTGCAATGTATTCGACCCGTAATAAATAGAGGGACTCAACGTAGCGATTTGCTGACCATTAATGTAACCATATTCATAATAGATACTTTGTTCAATATATCTTTTAATAAGGTCTTTGTATAAGATTAATTTGTTAAAAACGTCTAGTTTCATCGCTAGTTGATCTTGGGTAAGAGTACTATAACGTGTATCAGAGCAGGTAACTGTAACGTGATTAACCCCGACATATACGGTAGGAGTGGCAAAAAAATCGGAAAATGTCCTGGAAGCAAGGAAATCAGAGGAAGCTGCAATAACACGCGCGTTGGCTGTTTTTAGTTGTTCTATCTCATCCGTTTGACAGTAATCTGTATATGTTTTTAACCCCATAATAAGGATGCTATCCAACCCATTCATTCCTCCCATTCCAGACAACTTAACCTGGGATATTTTGGAAGCCTTGCCAGAGCCTCTTAATTGTGGAAATTTTGAACCCGTTAAGACATTGGTTGTTTCAATGAGGGCATTTAAACCCAATTCAGTAACCTTTTTTTCGGTACCTCGATCAACCACCACACGTTTACTTTTATCTCCAAATTTAGGTATACTCACTATGCTATTTGTCTTATCATTTGCAATAACTGTCATATCAGATAAGCCTAAAAATTTGGATATCAAACAATTCGGCCCATTTTCAATCAATACTTTTTCTCCATAAAAAGCATCATTAAAAGCAGGTTTTGTTACATTAGGACAAATACGAACATCGTTTTCATTGAAATTCCTATCGATAAGAATGGATTTTTTGTATGGTAGTCCTTCGGAATAAGCACGCTTGATAGAGTAGCCTGGTGCAGCATCACGTGCGGCAATGTTGGAAGTTATCATACCAAATCCTTTTTTGACAAATGCAGTAGCCAAGGGCGTATTTTGCGCTTCAATGTAAAAATATTCCACACCTAATTTTTCCTTTAAATCTTTGCAAATTTCATCGAATTCTTCTGTAAATTCTGTCCTGGCATTTCCGTCTTTATAAATATCCGCGCTGCCCATATTCCCAAATTCGGATACGGGGAAAAACCCAAGTGACAATTCCTGCCTATATTTAATGGCATATTCCGACCACAAATTTTTGCAGGCACTTTGACTGACATTGCCGCCGGAAGTAGTGACAACATGTTTAATTTTATCGATTTCCTTCAATATAGAAGAATCAATGCCACTAGCACTACCAGTATCAGTATTCACATAACTTTTACTAATAAATTCTAGAAAAACTGGATAAATTTCTACTGCTAAACTGACATAATCGTGAAAGAAATCAATCACGGTTCGAATAATCCCATACTTCAATCGAATCAGGTTTTTTTGGTCTCTTTCTGCATCCGGCAATCCTGCAATAAAACAATCCATCGAATTGATTTGCGTATTTTCTAGATTAATATTCCCCTTCAACAAAGCCTTTCCATCAGTAATAGGTAGAACATTGTTATCATTAAAACTAGTTAACAGATTATCCGTTTTATCATTGACACCATCAATAAATCCTAGCAAGTCCAACTGATGTTCAATAACATCTGCGCGGTTCAAGAGTCCCGTTTGTGTGACCAGCGCTTTGGAAAGGTCTCGCTCAACTAGCCGACTAATATCTTCTATTCCCTTTATTTTTGTAGCAAAAGTATTTTCTGATTTTTGAAAATCATTATATAAATCTTTATTTCTTTTTACTAAATAAGCGCCGTATTGAGTCAAAAACTCCAAGGTTAACCCTGATACTTCTTGATACATTTTGTTTCCATTGGAGTCCATTAATGTTATGCCATTCACTGGAATTGTTGTATGATTGGTAAATTTTATATGCAAGGAAGGTGTTTGTATAAATATACCTGTTTGTTCTATATTGCCTTGAATGCATTGTATTCCTATGATTAAATCTACTATTTTGTATATGGACCCGTTTTCACTAATATATATGTCATATAAGTCATTACAAAAACCGTGTTCATTTAATAAATCATAGTTTTGATTAATAACATCAACTAAAGGTATATTATCCATAATGTTAACGGTTAATATATATGGATAATTTTATTTTACAAACAACCAAACAAACAATTACCATTTATCACTTAAAAATTACACTACACGTATATACAATAATGAAAAACTATCAATACGCCTCATTGTTGCAAATATACCAAAACAACAAGGAAGACATAGAAGAAATTAAATTACAATATCTTCGATTATTATCTTTATTAACAATTACACCAGAAATAACAAATGAAGAATTTATAGAACAAATACACGAAATATCCAAAATAGGCACTATCCGAATTTGTTATTACATTGACCTTGATAATAAACTACATATAGTTGGTTCAGGAACAATCATATATGAACCAAAAATAATCCACGGATGCAAAAAAGTAGGACACATTGAAGACATTGTTGTCCATCCAGATGCCCGTTCAAACGGGATAGCAAAAAATATAATCGAACAATTAGTCTATTTAGCAAGAGAAAACAATTGTTACAAGGTAATATTGGATTGCGCTACAGAACTCACGCGATTTTATGAAAAAAATGGGTTTCAATGTAAAGGAAATCAAATGTCTAAATACTTTATACAGTAAGAAACGAAATAAAATTGAAATAAAATCAACTCACATCACCGTAAAGAAATAATACTACAAAGAAATAATACTACAAAGAAATAATACTACAAAGAAATAATACTACAAAGAAATATTAATAAAAAATTTATTATAATGGGTTCAGGACAAAGCTTTACTCACGAGCAAGTCGTTGCATTAGTAAAGCGGGATATCATTCAAATATATGAGTATGAAGAGAATATTCGCCCACGAACTACGCCAGACGGATACGAGATCTACTATGATTTCTCAGAAGAAGTAAAAATGAAGGAATTGATTGCCAAATTAAATAAATTTTTAGAAAAAGATTTGACAAAAAATACAAATATACCCCTTCCAATAACTAGTAATCGATACAAAAAATAAATAACAAATAAAAATAAAATTGAAATGCTTAAATGAAAAAAATGAATATTAAGTTATCAAAAGAAGGAACAATCTATTAAAAGAACTTAACACGAAACAAAATGTCACACAATATTGAACTATTATTGAACCCTTCCCTTTATCCCGTTTACGTGACAAGTACAAATATGATTGTGCCTTTCACTTTCACTACGATGAATGCAAAAGAGCTATATATGAAGATTATCCAGTTGGGGACTAAATTATATAATCTAGTCATCAACCTAATTCGCCCAATCGTCTTCTTGTTCAAGGACGTTCTCATTTCAGGAACAAAAATGCTTTCCATATTCTATTCACATACCATAAAAGATATCACCGCAACAGAAGCTGTTTATTCCTTCTTGCTTATTCTCTTTGTTGCCTTCATTGTCTTTGTCATATGCATAATGGCAATACACATTTTGGACAGTGAAAAAATATATCGAGAGTCCGAGAGGAAGAACCACCAATTGAAGGAAAAACTAAAGTATGTAGAGAAGCAACTCGAACAAATGAATCAACTCAAACAAACGCAAGCAAACGACTGGGAATTATTTTCAGAAAGTCATTCCAACGCACTAAAGAATTTGCATCTAGAGATGAGCAAAAAAATCCAGAAACTAGAGAAAAAAATGGAGAGAAAAATGAAGAAATTGAATGAAGAAATTGACTTGTATATGTAAATATAAAATGAATAAATTAGCATTGTTATATTGTATAAAATCTGTAAACACTTTAATTAACCGTCTTTTTCAAATTTTTGTTTTTAAGCCCATTTTTTGTCTTTTTTATTTTTTCTTTTCGCCACCCCGAGGGGTCCTCTGTCTAGTGCTTCGTCTTGTATTATTATTGTTTGTATTACCATTATTATTACGCGTTGACATACGAAACACAGTTGCCAATTGATTGTTTGTAGAAATACGTTGGCTAGGCCCACGCGGGGTTATTGGTCTCGTCATTTTGTTCGCTGTTTTCGCTACGCGAGGACATTTACCATTACCAATAAAATACCAAAACCCAAATGCTTCCCATTTATTCAATACTTCGTTTATTTTTTGTAAAATAGCTGCCTTGTCCATTACAACAAATGTTTCTGTATCATCGCCTTTTTGATTGATCCATATTTTATCATTACCATTTTCATTATGAATTACTTGATCTAAATTTTTGATGAATTTTTTTCTAGTCAACATTTTACGATACATAGCAATCATATCCATTTGACGTTTTTTCTGATCGGGGTCAATCGGTATGCCAAAATAAGTGAGCAATGAATAAGATTGACACAAGTTATCATTTATGTTGACATCCATATTTTGATATCCTTTGTCTACACTACAAATATGTTGCCCCGTTTTTTTCTCTATAATAAAGTGATGATACGAATGCTCAAAATCCTCACCGGTTTCTTCTATTCCAAATTCTAATTTTTTATTAGGAAACGTTGTAGTAATAATTTCTCTCACTAATTCATCTCCAAATATTTGATTAATATACGTTAAATGTTCCCAAGAAAACTCGTATAATTCTTTATTTGTGCAAATTTCCGTCATTTATCTCGTTATATATTGTATAGAATATTATTATCAAGATTTTATATCAAGATTTTATATCAAGATTTTATATCAATATTTTATATCAATATTTTATATCAAGATTTTATATCAAGATTTTATATCAATATTTTATATCAATATTTTATATCAATATTTTATTTTATAACGCCATAACAGTAAATATATTAATTATTATTTGTAAATAAAATAATATATATCAGATTTATATGACATCAGAAAAAAAAGAATTAATTTTGGTTTGTCCCCACTGTAAAGAACATGTCATTATTGAAGAAATAAATTGCGGTATTTTTCGTCACGGAATATTTAAAAATGGAACGCACATAGATCCCCATTCATCCAAAGAACAATGCGACTTATACATTAGAGAACAATTAATATATGGTTGCGGTTTACCGTTTCAAATTGTAGAAACAAATAATGGAACATTCCAGCTGATAATATGCGATTATATTTGAAAACATTTTTTCTATATAATCTTTTCAAAAATTTGTACCGTTAATTGAGGGATGCGTATTATTTTGATAGACACCGTGACCTATATTTTTTACAAAGAAGTCATCTGTTATATATTGACCATATCTCTCCATTTCACCATATGCTATGTAATCAAACTTTCTTTTGCCAAGAATAGACGGAATATTTTTTGCGGGTGTTTCATATATTTTTGCGTCTTTTTTCTTTGATGAAACTGGGGTTGGTGTCATAAAATCAGGTCTTGCAGTAGTATTTATTATCAATTTGATAACTGAATCCATTCTGTATAAAATATATAGTAAATATTAGAAGAAAGATTATTTTCAATTTTTTTTGAAATATAATAATAATAATGATAATGATAAATAAATAAAAATTGAAATCATATATACTAAATAGGATAAATCAAAATAAATATAAAAATGATTTCATTTAGACCTATACTGTGCATCCCACGTGTTTTTCCTAACATTGATGAAACGAAGATACGCAATATTTTCAATGCATTAAAGCTTGGTGAAATAATGCGCGTTGATATTGTTAAACGAATAACAACAAAAGGAGAAAATTTTAATCGGATCTTCGTTCATTTTTCCAGTTGGTTTGACAATGATAATTCCAAATTTGTACATCAAAGACTATTGGACGGGAAAGAAATTAAAATTATTTATGACGATCCTTGGTTTTGGAAGGTTTCTATTTATCGCGACATATCCAAAAATAACAGAGTTTGTCACCCACCAAAACACAACCGTATAAACAACAAAGACAAATCATATTTAACTCATTAGAAATGCTGAAAATAGCATATCCATTATTTAGCCCATTAAAATATTTGAATTTGAGATAAAAACAAAATACAAAATACAAAATACAAAATACAAAATACAAAATACAAAATACAAATTTTTTCGTGATTAAATAAAAAATATAATATGATTATTAAATAATATAATGTCAAATAATACAAAATATGGTGCAGCTTCTCTACAAAATAACGCCGGTAAAGATAATGTAGCGATAGGTGCTTATGCAAATTATACAAATACTACTGGACGTCAAGATACATCCGTTGGGTCCAATTCAATGTTTTATAATACGACAGGGACAAATAATACGGCTATGGGAGCTGGTTCGTTGTGCAATAATGATACGGGTAATTTAAACACCGCAATTGGCTCTAGTGCGTTAGAAGGGGAAACGATAGGTTCAGTTGGTGATGCAAATGTTGGAATAGGTGCGCAAGCATTATACAGTAGTGATGGAAGTTTAAATACATCCATAGGGACCTATGCAGGATTAAATACCAGTGGGTCTTACAATACTTTTTTGGGTGCAAATACTACATTTGATGTATCCACAAATAATTATAAACGTTCAACCGCAATAGGATATGGTGCCCAAATATTTGAGTCAGACCAGATAGTTATTGGGAGTGATCCTAGTAGTGTTGTTATTATTCAAGGTAATTTAATTATTGGAGGTAGTTATACAGCAGGTTATGTACCTTCTCAGGGTACTGGACCTATTGGACCTACTGGAACAAGTGGTTTAATGGGAATAACTGGTCCGACTGGTATCGCTGGAGATACAGGAATGATTGGAGATACAGGAATGACTGGAGATACAGGAATATTAGGAGATATGGGACTGACTGGACTTACTGGGATGACTGGACTTACTGGGATGACTGGACCTACTGGGATGACTGGACTTACTGGGATGACTGGACGCACAGGAAGAACTGGGTCTAGTGGGATGAGTGGAGATACGGGTTTAACGGGACGCACTGGAAGAACTGGGTCTAGTGGGATGAGTGGAGATACGGGTTTAACGGGACGCACTGGAAGAACTGGGTCTACTGGTATGACAGGTCCTACTGGTATGACAGGTCCTACTGGTATGACAGGTCCTACTGGTATGACAGGTCCTACTGGTATGACAGGTCCTACTGGTA
>Ga0209550_10004787_pt1 | contig 12802 bp, 9 predicted proteins | sample LauGreSuBDMM15SN_2_FD_187567 | JGI IMG/M metagenome (GOLD analysis project Ga0209550, IMG submission 187567) | Freshwater lake microbial communities from Lake Michigan, USA - Su13.BD.MM15.SN (SPAdes) (version 5) | ecosystem: Environmental > Aquatic > Freshwater > Lake | place: Lake Michigan, USA... | reverse complement strand
ACTGACGAACAGTTCCTGTTTTATCAAATTTTCTTTTATAGCGCTTTAATGCTCTATCGATATTTTCTCCGTCTTTAATTGGTATAATTAACATAATATTGACACCTCCTCTCGTTAAGGGTGCAAATGTAAATTATTATTTTAAATTATGAGTTATAAATTGTAAATTATTTCACTGCCGGCTTGTAATCCTGTTTGTCAATTATCATTTTGGATAAAATCTCTCTAAGAATTTCTGAAGTACCTCCGCCAATTGGTCCTAAACGGCTATCTCTCAATAATCGTGCTAAAGGATATTCTTCCATATAACCATAACCTCCTAACATTTGAAGACAACTGTATATAGTTTCGTCTGCTACTTTGGTAGATTTTAATTTAGCCATTGTAGCCTCTTTAACTACATATTCGCCTTTGTCTAGTCGGGCTATAGCCGCATAATTAAATATTTTACAGTGCTCCACATCGGTAGCGTGTTCTACCATAGTATGACGTAACGCCTGAAATTTATTGATTTTTGTTCCAAATGCTTCTCGTTGAGACATATAATCTATCGTATAATCTATCGCATATTCCGCACTTGCATGCGCATTAATAGCCATAATTAATCGCTCAGAAGCAAAATGTTGCATGATATAAGGAAAGCCTTTTCCTTCTTCACCCATTAAATTTTCTTCTGGAATGGCAACATTATCAAATGCAATTTCTGCAGTATCGGATGCTCTCCAGCCTAGTTTATCTAACTTCGTAGCCGAAATTCCTATTAAATTAGTATCCATCAAGAAAATACTAATGCCTTTATTTCCAAGTTCCGGACTTGTTTTGGCAGCCACTACATAATAATCTGCATATACACCATTAGTAATAAAGGTTTTAGATCCATTAATTATATATTTATTGCCCACTTTTACAGCGGTAGTTCTCATGCCTGCAACATCACTTCCACCAAAAGGCTCTGTGATACACAAAGCGCCTATTTTATCACCCAAAATACTTGGCACTAAATAATCTTGTTTAATTTTTTCATCCCCTTCAGCATTTAAATGCGTCATTGCTAAATAAGTATGTGCCCAAATAGCTGCAGCAAAACCAGAGGATTTAATTTTTTGAAGTTCCTCAAGAAACACTACGGTATAAAATAAATCTAAATTCATCCCGCCATACGATTCTGGATAAGCAATTCCAAAAAAGCCCATTTCGCCGAATTTTTTCCAAATAAAGCGTTCAATTGCACCTGTTTTTTCCCATTTTTCTATGTGCGGCACCACCTCTTTTTGTAAAAAGTCTTTTAAACTTTTTCTAAATAATTCATGTTCTTCTGTAAAATAAATCGTATTCATAGTGGCTTTTTTTAATGTATTTTTTTAGAATTCCAAATATAAGGCAATTATTTTTAATTTATCAACAGGAAAATCTTTAATATTTGACAAATCCTCAATTTTTAGATCACCGTTCATACTTCTATAAGTTACTATTGCTTTAGCCAATGAATATTTAAAATAGGGAAATAACATTAGTTCTTTTATTGACGAATTATTAATGTCAATTTTTTTGATTTTTGGTAAAGCTGCGACTTTGAAATGCGAACTCAAACTTTCAATCACCTCAGGCGAAAGTCCCCAAATATCTTTAATTTGCTCCATACTGACAAATCCACCTAAGAGTCCCTTTTGTTTTAAAATTCGATCGGATAAAGCGGGCCCAATTCCGTAAATTTTTATCAAATCCTCTTTTGTGGCCAGATTGATATCTAAAATTATGATTTTCTCTATTTTCTTTTCAAATGGTCTGTAATTATTAGCTTTGCGTTTATTAACCCAATCAGGAAATTTAAAATAAGGCGATATCGCATTTAATAGAGAATCGGAAACTTGAGTCACTTTTTGAAATTCTGCGGCTGAATTTACATATTGGTTCGTTCTTCTGAAATTCAAAAGCCGATCAATTTCAGCAACCGACATTCCTAATTTACTTCCTTTAAAATCTCTAATGAAATTAGGATTGAACGGATAAATTTTAGGAATGTAATTTTGGTTTACTACTTTTAAAGAATCAATTTTTGTTTGAAATTCAATCCATTTTGGTTTTCAGTCGAATCTACTTTATTGGAACTTGGATCGTAATAAAAAATTGATATTTGTAAAAATATACATAGAATCACTAATAGAAAAATCCCACTTCTTTGCGATTTAGAATACTGGAAGTAGGATTTTAATTTCATAATGCTAGTTTTATAAGTCAAAAACGGAACTTCGTTTTGCTCGGATGAGATCTTTTAGTCGCCACCAAAAAGCCAAGGTTAAGTAAACTCCAAACCCAAGTCCTGCGGTAACAAACGATATGTAAATAAAAAATAATCTTACGCTATTGGCTCGCATCCCCAACGCATCGGCTAGACGCGAAGAAACATGAAACCCGTGTTTCTCAAAAAAATATTTCAATCGAAGTATTAATTTCATTAGTATAAATTTATAATGCTTACAAATTTAGCACTTAAACTTCAGATTTCAATAATTCCATTCCAATTGCACATTCTAAACATCGATTTTTATTACAATATTCATTTTTCAATTGCAATAAGGCTTGGGTTTCAAAGGCATTATTTGCTTTTAAACCAAAAGAAGAAAACTTGTCAATAATGGCATTGGCTTCCGGCTTTACTTGGATTAATAGCGCTATTAATTTCTCTGCTATTTCTTTGCCTTGGCTTTTGGCGTAAGCAAATTGTATAGGAATAATGGTGTTAATTATCAATAAATCAATGAATGATTTTGATAATGGCTTCTTTTTCTTCGGACTAATTTTGTCAAATTGATAATGCGTTTCCCAATATTCGGAAACGGATTTATCGAAAATTTCATAAATAGCGACTGCATTATCTGCTTTGATAATTTTTGAAAACAGCTGCGATTGTCCACAATAAACATTGGCCAACTGCGAAATCCGAATCGTTGGAAAATTATCAGGCCGATGTTTGAAAAATTGTAACGGAGTAAATGAATTGGATTGTAATTGGTATTTATGAACCAAGTAATCAAAATTCGTTTTTAGCTTTTTATAATAATGATCTTCTTTTTTTATTTCTAATAATCCAGCGATGCCAAACAGCAAACTTTCTAAATTAAAAAGATCATTTCCTTCTTTACGAATAACAGAAAACGGAATTGAATTGGCCATATTATAAAAGGAATCGCCATTAGTATTCAACCCAAAGTTCTTCGCTAATTGGCAAAACAAAATGGTATCCCAGTCGTGTAAGGTACTTTCAGCTAAATCAAAAACAGGCTTGGATTTTCGTTCCAACCGTTCAAAAAACAAGCGTTCTTGCCAATTCAACAATATAAATGAATTGACAAACTTGATTTGTTTCTCACAATAAATCCAAGATTTTGGCAATACTAACGAATGGTAATTGTCAAGCGTTTCTTTCGAAACTAGATTTTTAAGAATTAAGACCGGAATTTCAGTATTGTTTTGTCGATAGATTTCAACGTCATGATCCCAAACCACATGAAGAATTACACTGTCATAATTGGGGTCTCGTTCGTGATGGTGCGCATACCAATCGGATGATTTAAGGTGAATTTCAACATTTCCAGCCCATTTTTGATCAGAAATTGTAATATGAGAATTAAAAAAATCGGGGCCGGCAAGTTGAAGATAACTCCCGGAATTCTCAATAGTCAATTTCTCCCCGTTAGAAGTAGTTAAATTCGAAGTGTCGAATATCTTGAATTTCCACAAATAGTGTAGGAAATCTTCTTTCATTTTAAATGGCGTGTAATAGTTGATAATTTATTTATCGAATTTACTTAAAAAAGCAATACCTAAAACATCCACCCAAAAAAAGAAGTGTTAATTATCTGAGAAGATACAATTTGGCGCAAGCCCGAGCATCCGATAATGCTTCGTGATGATTCAATTGAATGTTCATGATTCGGCAGCAATCACTGAGTTTGGCTGGTTTAAAACCTTTGGCCTTGTATATTTTTACGGTGCATTCCCAGCGGGATCCAATATTTAAACTACTGTAATTCAACCCGTGAAGCTCCATGGTTTTGGCCAATACATTTCGGTCAAAACTTTCATTATGAGCCACTACTACTCTATTTTGTAATCGTTTTTGAATTTCAGGAAACACTTGAGGAAATGTTTTTGCATTGACTGTATCCTTTGGATAAATTCCGTGAATCTGAATGGTAAATGGTGAATAATGATTGTTGGGCGGTTGAATTAAAGTCACAAATTCATCTACAATCACGCCATTTTCAACGGTTACTATTCCAACGGAACACGGATGAAATCCTGTTGCCGTTTCAAAATCGATGGCGGTGAAAGTCATTTAATTCAGATTTAAGAATTTAGATTATAGATTATAATTAAAATAATATGACTTTTAATGCATGTTATTATATTCCTTAAGTAATTTGAATTATTTTATAGAACCAATAATATCATATTTGGTAATAATGTGGTGTTTCCCACCTCCAAGATCCAAAAGGACAGCGGCATTTTCTCGGTTGAATAATTTTGAAACTTCTTCCATTGGAGTTCCTAATTTTACGATAGGAAACGGTTTTCCCATTACTTCGCGAATCGGTTTATCACCTGCATTTTTATCAGTAACATAACTTTGAAATAAGTCGGATTCATCTACAGAACCTACAAAACCGGACGTATCCATCACTGGAATTTGAGAGATCTTATATTTGCGCATGCGTTCAATAGCGTGTGAAACCAATTCTTCCGTTCTTACCACAATCATTGGTTTGTCGATATGATCTTTAATAACGTCTTCAGCTTTGGTCACCTCTTCATCCAAAAATCCTCGTTCGCGCATCCAATCGTCATTGAACATTTTACCTATGTATCGACTTCCAGAATCATGGAATAAAACCACGACAACATCTTCTGGTTTAAAATGTTCTTTCAATTGAAGTACGCCTTTAATTAAAGCACCTGCTGAATTACCAACAAATATTCCTTCTTCTAAAGCAATTTTTCTCGTGTAAACAGCTGCATCTTTATCGGTGACTTTTGTAAACCCATCAATAACTGAAAAATTAACATTTTTAGGTAAAATATCTTCTCCAATTCCTTCTGTAATGTAGGAATAGATTTCATTTTCATCAAAAATTCCTGTTTCGTGGTATTTCTTAAAAACCGATCCGTAGGTATCTATTCCCCAAACTTTAACGTTAGGATTTTGCTCTTTCAAATATCTACCAATACCCGAAATAGTTCCTCCGGTTCCTACTCCCACTACAAAGTGAGTTACTTTTCCATCCGTTTGTTTCCAAATTTCAGGACCTGTTTGTTCATAATGCGCTAAAGCATTGGATGGATTATCGTATTGGTTTACATACCAAGAATTGGGCGTTTCTTCGCCCAATTGTTTTGAAACGGAGTAATAAGAACGTGGATCTGTAGGTTCAACATCGGTTGGACATACGACTACTTTCGCACCTACTGCACGAAGAATATCCATTTTTTCTTTAGATTGCTTGTCGGTAATTACGCAAATTAATTTGTATCCTTTTACGATTGCAGCTAACGCTAATCCCATTCCGGTGTTTCCAGAAGTTCCTTCAATGATGGTTCCTCCGGGTTGTAAACGACCGTCGGCTTCAGCATCTTCAACCATTTTAAGCGCCATTCTATCTTTGGTAGAATTTCCAGGATTGAAAGTTTCCACTTTTGCAAGCACCAAAGCATCAATTTCTGCAGTTACTTTATTCAACCGAACCATTGGTGTATTCCCAATCGTTCCTAATATGTTTTCTGAATATTGCATTTCTTAAAGTTTTTTTGTTCTAATTTTTATTAATCAAAGAAATTCCACACCAATCCAAATCGAATTATAAAGTCGTGGTAAGGATTATTTGGTGACGAATAGTAATTATTTCCTGACATTGACGAATTGAAATGTTCGGCTTTTAGGTAGATTCTGGTTCGTTGTATTCTTGCATTTGCAAATAAATCCATGTTTGGATAAGCTCCAATTTCTTTTTGGTTTTGCACAAAAAACTCTCCCAATATCGGATTGTAATCGTTGGCATAAAATTTTGTAAAATAATTGAAAATTACCCCCGTTTGAAGATACATCGCTTTATTAAAGAAATAATCAGAATAATAAAGGGTGTTTCGAAGCACCAATTGTGGCACGTTTAGAATTTTATCAGATTGATCCACTTTTTGGTACAAAAAGGTATTGTCTAGCGCCCATTTTCTAAATTTAACTTCCTTATTAATTTTTAAGGAAAGGTGGTTGATTGTTTTATCATATTGCTTTGGGGAAACCAATTGCAAGCCCGCAGTATTATCATTGCTGAAATACAAAAAATCATTGATCGAGTTCAACTCTAAACTAGCGCTTGCCCACTGGGTATTAGCATCGATCTTCAATGAATTGTGTTTTTCATTTTTGAAATTATTGTACCAGTTGTAATTGATATAACTACTTTGGTGTAGAATATAGATGTTATTTGGCAAATTATTACTGTTTTGAAATTCAAAAGTAAAGCTATTTTTCTCGTTGTATTGGTATTTCAAATGGGCATTAAAATCAAACAATGATTGTTTAGTAATGGAACTAGAATATTGGAATTTTCCGTTCCATTTGTTTTTTCTGTACTCGTATTGACCTCCAAAATCATTAACAATATCGTTTATGGCATTTGGAACAGTTTGAGCAGTTAAAAACAATACAGAATTATAATAATAATTGTATCTGAAATCATCAACAAAAAACTGAAATTTTCCTAAAGTAATATTTTCATAAATAGCACCTAGTTTATTGTACATTCTGTTGTAATGGGCTTGATCATTGATGTTTGATGCAACAAATGAAGGTCCGAAACGGAACAAAGTTGAAGTTGTTCCGGTACTAGAGGTAATTGTTGTGGGAAGAGTAGCCTGATTGTATTCAAAATATTTATTTTCAAAATTAATTTGATGTGTCAAATACAGATTATTATTTCGCTTTTTGGCGTTAATTAAAAAATTATGGTCAAGGAATAATCTGGATCCATTTAAAATCGTTTTCGCATCTTTTAAATAAACATCCAAACGGGGTCTTTCATTGTAAGCAGGGTCATTTCCTTCAAAATTTTCAGGATTAGACAAACCTCCATTTTCACCGTTTAAAATATCTTGCGACGTGTAATGAAAATTCGCATAATAGCGTTTATTCTTGGTATTATAACTAGCGGTAAATCTAAAATTTCCGGTGCTAGAAAGTTGGTTGATATATTTTCCTAAAGATCGCAGTCCTTTATAAGCCATTGAAAAATTAAATCGTTCCGAAGTATTTAAAGTTATAAATGCATCTAAGTTTTGACCTTGTTCCATGACGGTTTTAAAATACAATTCGGTAAATGGTGTTGCCACAGAATAGTATTTAATATCATTTGGTTGATAATAATTGAAATGCTTTCCGGTATAACCAAATTCAGGAAAAGAAGACCGTTGTTTTGAAGTGTATTGTAAAGTAGTATAGGCTTGACCTTCATTGGCGAATGGCATTAAACCAAATAGGTCTCTACGAAGGTAATTATAATCGTATTCTTTTTTAATGGTTAATGAAGTGTCTACAAAAGTAGTATCTCGTTCTAGAGTAATTATTCTATATTGAGAAATGGAAGCTTTGGGTTGGTCGTTTTTATGATCGATGATTAGGGAAGTTCTTTTTACAGTATCTAATTTAGCTTCATTTTCCACTTGAGAGTAAAGTGAAAATGACATCAGAAAGAAAAAAAACAGCAATCGAAATTTCATAAAAAATATTTTTCAACAAATATACTATTATAAATAATTATTTTATACTGTTATTAATGATAAATAAAAAACCCCGCACAAAGCGGGGTTTTAAAATATATAGCTTTTGCTAAATCAATTATCTTTTCCAGAAAGGAGTGAAAGCATTGATAGCAAATGCATCTGCAGCAACCATATTAGGCACATTTCCTGTGTTAGCAACATATTCAGAAGTTGGATAGATTAATCTATATGGCTTACGAGTTTGAGTAGCTACAGTTGAAAGTGGCGTTAATGGAAAACCAGTACGAGTATAGTCAATGTAAGACTCAATCGCATTAACCCCCATTAAAACAACCCATTTTTGATACATAATAGCATGTAATTTTTGAGGTGTTGTAGTTGAAGCAGTTAAACCGAAATTAGGTCTAGTATTGATGGTAGTCAAATAAGAACCCATTGTAGCAACTTTTCTAGCGAAATCATCAGTTACCGCGTCGTTAAATGCAGTTTGAGCACTTCCAGTGAAAATTGATGGATATCTTACCGCTGCTTCTGCTTCTAATAATCTAGATTCAGACCATAACATTACAAAACCATCACAAGAAAAGTATTCTTCTAAAGTTTGGTTAGGCGCTTGTGCATAAGGATTAAAGTTTCCAATTAAACCTAAACGACATGGCAAACCTGGGTAAGGACCCGCTGGAGCACCAACATCAACAGTAGTTACACCTTGAGTAACCGCACGTCTGATTGGTTGAGAAGCTCCAGCAGTAAACAATCTCGCAGAACGAGGATCAGTTACGTCTGGGTAAGAAACTCCCGATCCAGGAACGATTTCACGAGTTGCACCAACTGGCCAGTTCGTCGTTGCAGTAGACTGTAACGCTTTATAAGCGTGGCCTGACATTGTAATGAAAACTCTATTTTGTTGTGTAGTTCCTGCTGTTACATAAGCATATTGAAAGAAACCTGGAGTTGCTTGAGAATCTGTAGATCCGTTGTAACCTGGATTGATATGAACATTATCAGCTAAGAATGGACCGGCAGCAATGGATTGCAACTTCGTATCTCTATAGGTAACAACCGTTGCATTAGTAGCTTCAGACATTCTTAATAAAAGTCGTAACTCAGTAGAGTTAGCAAATTCATTCCATTGTGCCATATCTCCACCTAACATTACGTCAGAACCTGAAATATCTTCTGCATCTGGATCAGCAGCAGCAATTAACGCTCTTGCATCTTCTAAATTTTTAATTAAATCTTTGTAGATAGTGAAATCGTCGTCATAAGCTGGAGTAGTGTTTGCACTACCTTGCCAAGCTTGAGAATAAGGACATTTACCATATAAATCTACGATTCTTTGCATGTAAAAAGCTTTACAGATTTTTGCAGCAGCAACATAATTATCGTATTGCCCATTAGGGTTTGGATATTTAATGATTGCATCAAAGTTTTTAAGGGCACGGTAAGTGTTGTCCCAAATAGCACTATAGAAAGAGTTACTGATAACCAATTGCAATTCGCTATCGTATCCGTTTCCATAAGATTGAACGTTACGTGTCCATGAGTTCATGAATACGTTTCCTAAAGTGTTCATGGTGGTAGCCTGAACTCTGTAAGCAGAAACCTGTGCACCCGGCAATAATTTAGCTGGAGATGCTTGGTCAAATAAAAGTTGATTCGGACTGGTATTTACATCCAAATAGTCATTACATGAGAATAATGCTAATGCCAATAAAGGCAATAAAAATTTAATATTTTTCATATAAAATTAAAATTAAAAAGTTAAATTAATACTAGCACCAAATGTTCTAGTTGTTGGATATTGACCAATATTAGAATATCCTTGAGCATTTCCTCCAGAAAAAGAAGCCTCTGGATCAAAATAACCGTTGTTAGCTCCACCATTTTTAGGTTTCAAGAATGAACCGTCAGCTAAGAAAACAAATGGGTTACGAGCATTTACTGCTACTTTAAATGAATTCAAACCTAATTTAGAGGTAATTGTTTTAGGTAACGCATAACTTAAAGAGATTTCTCTAATTTTCAAAGCAGCTGCATCAATAATGTTAGCTTCTCCTGTTGTTCTCCATGTAGTGGTGAAAAAGTTCAACGTACTTGGATAGTTAGCTCCTAAACCTGGAGTTGTGTTGGCAGTATACGTGTTAGTTGATGCATTATATTGTACCGAGTTAGGAACAACAAAACCTTGAGTTCTATCGAAACCAACAGTTTCTAAATCACCTCCAGTAAACAATAACAATCTTTTAGCCTCAGAATAAGCAGAAGCACCAGTTCTATAATCACCTACTATAGTTAATTTTAAACCTTTGTATTCAAATGAATTGGTTAAACCTATAATGTAGTCAGGGGTACCTTTTCCTAATTTTTCTAAAGTCGAAGTTTTTTGAGGTGTTCCGTCAGCGTTAACTACAATTCTTCCATCAGGAGATCTTACGAAAGAAGTACCTTTAATTAAAGGAAATTCTTCACCCACCTCAGCAAAGATACCTACTTCACCATTAGTAAGTAAGTTCACGCTGGTTGCACCTTCAGCCAAAGCAATAATTTTAGTTCTTGCTGTAGAATAGTTAGTTCTTAAGTCCCATTTGAAATCTTTCGTCTTGATAGGCGTGAAACCCAAATCAATTTCAAATCCTTTGTTTTCTAAATCTCCAATGTTGGTTAATAAATTTGCATTTCCAGAAGCACTAGAAGAAGTAGCTCTTGTAATCAAGTCAGAAGTTTTAGCTACATAGTACGATCCTTCAAGTGTAATTCTATCATTGAAGAAACCTAATTGAACACCAAATTCAGTAGTAGTTACGAATTCAGGACGGATGTTAGGATCTGTTGGAGCAGTGTTGTATGCTAACGAACCTAAACTTCCGAATGGGAAACCTGATGCAAGCACAACTAAGTCATTGGTCTGGTAAGCACCTACAGCAGTTGTATTACCTACTTTAGTCCAAGATGCATTCACTTTCAAATAGTTCAACACATCGTTTTTAAGACCTTCAAAAGCTTTTGTCGGAACAAATGAAGCACCTACAGAAGGGTAGAAATAAGAACTTTTTACCGCTGAAAATTGCTCCACACGTGAAGTAGCATTTACGAATAAGTAGTTTTTGTAGTCAAAATCAGCATTTACAAATCCAGCTACTCTTCTTGTTCTTACCAATCGGTTGTCCATAAGAGGGTTGGCAGCTAAATAAGGATTCAAGACGTTAGTAATATGGTAGAAACCAGGAACGTCTAAGTTTTCTCCCCCTTGAGTAGTCACTCTAAAGTTAGTATCTTGGATGTTGTTACCAATATTGAATTTCAAATTCAAATCTTTTGACAAATCATAATTGAAATTGAAGATTAAATCAGAATAGATATATGAACGTGTTGATTGTTTTGCTAAATAGCTAGAAGGAGAATTCAATTGTCCTAAATCAGCTAATGCCCATTGAGAAGATCCAAAATAACTGTACCCACCAAAATCAGAAACATAAGCATCATTAGACCAAGCATCAACGTGATCTTGTGAATCTTTTGAAGTCATTTGAATGTTAGTAGTATAATTAGCACTGATATGTTTGTTGATTTCATAGCCTAAAGCGATGTTACCATTGAAAAAATCGGTTCTTTCGTCTTCTCTTCTTGCTTTCGTTACCCAATAAGGGTTTTGAGCATAAACAGTCCAATGACCTTCGATACCAGAATTGGCAAATCTTGATACAGGAATATTGGAAGCAGTTTGTAATAAATCATCTAACAAATCAGAATCCGTTTGAGAAGTAGTTTGAGTTGCATAATTAACAGTACCGTCAATTTTGAATTTACCTATTGTTTTACCTGCTCTCAAATTAAAAGCAGTCTTAGACAATTTATCTCCATCCACTACATAACCAGAGCTTCTTTTGTTTACTCCGATGTTAACATAAGAATCAAGACCACCTAGATTAACATCAAAACCATTTTGAGTCGTTACCCCTGTTTGATAAAATTGTTTGATATTGTCCTTAATTGGCTTCCAATCGGTCATGATAAATGTTCCATCAGCTTGTGGCATACCTACTGGTACTTGCTGACCTACGAATCTTGGATCATTGAAAGCAGGCCCCCAAGAACCATTTTCTAAAGGCACAAATCCAGAACCATTTCTTGGATCCGGGTTACCGTTAGCCAAGTTAGGGAAGTTAAATCCAGTGTCTGATGCCCATCCTTGTCCATACTCTTGTTGAACTTGAGCCACGAAATTAACAGATTCATAATCAATTGAAGAGTTAAAACCTACAGTAACTTTTTCAGATTTAGACCCTTTTTTGGTAGTAACAATAATTACCCCATTAACACCTTGCGCACCGTATAAAGCAGCTCCTTGAGCTCCTTTAATTACGTTAACGTTCTCAATAGCGTCCGGCTGAAGCAATTGTAAATTTTCAGCAGAAGAAATTACATTATCAATAACTACTAAAGCTTCGTTGTTACCAGTTATAGATCTAGCACCTCTTAAAACTATTTTAAGTGTTGGAGATACTCCATTGGCTAAATTAGAAATAGTTAAACCAGAAACTTTACCAACTAAAGCAGAAACAGCATTAGGATTATTGGCCTGGGTTAACTCAGCAGCACCAATTTGTTTTTGAGCTGAAACAGTAGCGTCTTTGGTTCTTTTAATACCCATAGCACCTACAATAACCTCTTCTAATTTTACTCCATCCTGCATTTTTACATTAACAGTATTTGAAGCACCTACTTTTGCAGTAGTTTCAGTCATTCCCACAAAAGAGAAAACTAAAACATCACCTGCTTTTGCTTTGATAGAATATTTTCCATCAACATCTGTTTGTGTTCCAGTTTTAGAACCTTGAACAACTACATTTGCACCTGGCAGAGGGCCTGAATTATCAGAAACCGTACCTGTAACAGTTTTCTCTTGTGCAAAAGAGAACTGCATCGTTAACGCCACTAGTAGCGCAAAAATCCATTTGAACTTTGATCTCATATTATTTTTATTAGAGTTAGTTAGTCTGCAAACTTCTTAATAATTTCTTAA
>Ga0209550_10004786_pt1 | contig 12804 bp, 7 predicted proteins | sample LauGreSuBDMM15SN_2_FD_187567 | JGI IMG/M metagenome (GOLD analysis project Ga0209550, IMG submission 187567) | Freshwater lake microbial communities from Lake Michigan, USA - Su13.BD.MM15.SN (SPAdes) (version 5) | ecosystem: Environmental > Aquatic > Freshwater > Lake | place: Lake Michigan, USA... | reverse complement strand
GTTGCGGTCGAGCCTGTGGCGGATGCTGTCGGCCGTGGTGCAGACACTTGGTTTTCATACCATGACAGCCATGACGGCCGCCGTGAGGTTGAGGACATTTCTAGAATGACGGAGGGGAGACATGACGGGTCTGTAGGGGCTTCAAGAGTCGATCTTTCGAACCAGAGTCGCGCTACCGGTAAAAAGACACCGGGGGGTACCGGTAAGCTCGCTGGCGGCCAGACGCGGAGCCGCAAATCCGGACGCCCCGGGACTCTGAGGTACATGTACAGTGACGCTGTATAAGTGCGTTGTACAGAATCCACACGCGACAACCAGACGCTGCCGCCGCCCAGCGCCTCACGCTCACGGGCTCACCAGCCGCCCTTGCCGCCCTTGCCGCCGCCGCCCTTGCCGAAGGAGCCCTTGCCGCCGCCGCCCTTGCCGCCCTTGCCGCCGCCCCATCCCTTGCCGCCTCCATCGCCCTTGCCACCCTTGCCGCCCTTTCCACCCTTGCCGCCCTTGCCCCAGCCAACGGTGAAGCCGCCGCCGTAGCCGCCGCCACCGCTGCCGCCGCCGTAGCCGCCCTCCTCCTTGAGGTTGGGTAGTTCGCTCTCGGCCAGCCTGAGCCAATCGTTGCTCGGGTCTTCGAGTGTTGGGCGGAGCAGCTCGAGCGTCTCCTCGTTGACGTCGAAGACCGCGCCGCGGTTGTCGGCAGTGAGCTTCATGTGGCGCACGTTGTCCACCCCGTCGGTATGGCCCATCGGGAGTACCCGACGCAGCGCACCGAAGACGAAGCCGGCGCCCTGCACGTAGTCGGTGCGGAAGGTGGCCACCATCGTCGCGAGGCCATCATGGTGCGTGATGAGCGAGCGGTGCTGTGGTGGACGCAGCGTGCCCGTGGCGAGTGCGAGCGCCGCCGCGAGCGCTTCGGTCGCGTCGCCGCCCTTGGCAGCGAGCAAACCCGCGGCTGCCGCCATGAAGTGTTTCGTCACGTCGGGGCCGATGGTGGCCGCGTCAGAGGCGGCAGTTTGCGCGGCAGTGGCGAGAAGCGTGTGCGGGTTGGGCGAGGGAAGCCACTCGAAGGTGTTGCCCGTGGTGCGTTCGATGGCTTGAAGAGCCTGCCGATCACGCGGGCCGACGAGCGTGACGCAGATGCCCTTTCGCCCCGCGCGCCCCGTGCGGCCCGAGCGATGCACGTACGTTTCCGTGTCCTCTCGGCCACTCATGCGGCGCACGGGCGGCTTGGACTGGACCACGAGCTCTACGATCATGTCGAGCCCACGCGCCGCCACGTCGGTAGCGATGAGGACGCGGAAGCGGCCGGAGCGGAAGGCTGCCATGACCTTTTCCCGCGTCGCCTGCGGGATGTCGCCGTGGAGCACCTTGCACTCGACCTTGAGGGCTTCTGAGGAGGAGAGGGAGTCACACTCGGCCTTGGTGTCGCAGAAGACGATGACGCGCCCGGTGGACGACGCATACATCGCGATCACGTCGTTGATCGTCGCGCCGCGCATCGCGAACGGTCCGGGCGCGCCGATGGCCAGGTGGCGCACGTCTGTGGAAGCCTTGACGTCTTTGTCGCCGACGAGGTCGACGATGGTGGGCGTCGTGTGCATGTACGTGGGTGCCACCTCGCGTACCCAAGCGGGCAGCGTCGCCGAGAAGAGGCACGTCTGGCGCCCCTTCAGAGTGCACTGTCCCAGGATCGCCTGCATGTCCTCCGCGAATCCCATATCGAGCATCTGGTCGGCTTCGTCAAGGGCTGCGAAGGCGATCTCGTCGAGCAGTAGGACGCCGCGCTCGGCGAGGTCCTTGATGCGCCCGGGCGTGCCGATGACCAGGTCTAAGCCCGCGCGAAGCGCCGTGCAAGACGGGCCCATCGGCGTGCCGCCGTAGACGCAATACGACTCGAGACCCGGCGCAACGGACTGCACCTCGCTGGCCACTTGTTGCGCGAGCTCGCGAGTAGGCGCCATCACGAGACCCATCGGCTTGCGACCCGGCCTTCGCATCGTGCCCGTCTGCTTGCGTAGCGCGAGCACCTTCTCGACGAGCGGCAGCGCGAAGGCCAGCGTCTTGCCCATGCCGGTGCGCGCGCGTCCGATCAGATCCTTGCCTGCATTCAGGTGGTCAAAGCAGGCGGCCTGGATCGGGAAGAGTGCCTCGACGCCACGATTGCGAAGAGCCTGCACAGTCTCCGCCGACAAGTTGAACTTGGAGACTGCGAGCCGCGCGTCGTCGCGCGCATCGTCGCCTAGTGAATCGTCGGCTTCCTCGTCCCCAGGCTCCTCCTCTGCCTCTCGCCGCAACATCTCATCGTAGGCCGCTGCGTGCTGCTGGAGCTGCTGCTGCTGCTGCTCATCGTCGGTCACCGAGTCGTCGCTCGCCGGAGCGGGCGCGGGCGCCCGTTTGACGCGCTTGGCGGACCGCGGCTTTCCCTCTGCGCTCTCCTCCTCGGCCGCTGCTACGCGCTTCTTCTTGGGCGCGGCTGCCTTCTTCTTGGGCGGCGCATCGTCGTCGGCAGCCTCAACAGCAGCAGCGAGCGAGGCAGCTGGCAAAGCGATCACCGTGGCTTTCTTCTTTGTGAGCTTCAGGACGTCCTCGTCATCCCATATCGCCTTCTTCTTCACCTTCTTGATAGGAGTTGGCGGCATGGTAAGAGTATGGACGGAGGAATCGACGCGGCGTCGCTGTCCTCGTCGCAGACAAACCGTTACGCAGCGCTGCAGCGGCTCGCCGATACGGCGCCCTTTGGGGTTCTTCGTTGAGAGGCGGGCCCGTCTCGAGTGTGTCGGGTATGGCCCGTGTGCGTGTCACCGTTACTGTACAGTACGGTGCTCTTCTTCGCACCGAAACAGCGCGACACCGCGCAACGCAATTTTCCCGATGGCGGCAATTATCGCTTCGACAGTCCTCCCGCTGTGCTTTCCAGGCCTCGCTTGCCAAGATCGAGCGCTTGCCGGAACCCCCGATTGCAGAAGCCCTCCCTCACCAACCCAACATACACGCCAGGTTCGGCAACCGCCCAACGCTCACTCACCGCCACCTCCGCCACTGTCGCCTCCTCCCCCTCTTCCGCCTATGTCGGTGTACGATGCCACTGTGGCTGGCGCCGCCGCCATCTATGCTGGTGCAGGAGGCAGCCTCGTGCCGTGCCCGATCTCGGGCGGCTACGCGGCGCCGTGGCACAATGGCAGCCTCGTGTGTCGTTCGCCCACAACGGGCACATGCAACAGCACATTTTCATTGCAAAAGCGGCTGAGCGGGCACGGCAAGTGCTTTCCGGACGGGGACTTTCTTGTCGGCCAACAAATCATGTGGGGCGGCTACGGCTGCTACCCCGGCTTGGACAAAGTCTGGGTTGTGAATCGCTGCGCCGCCCGCATGACGTGCGAGAATGGCCGCACTGTCAATTGCGGCACGTCTTCAAACAACGGACACACTAATTGCAGTTGCGTCGAAGTTCGGTTGTAATTGAACTCGTTAGAGGAAAAACTAGAACGCGCTTCCGACTGCTAGACTATGAAGGTCTTCTCGAACTCCTCCGTGTGTCGTGCCCTGATCGTCGGCGGCCAGGCCTGTCATTATCTGGTGTGCCGGGGCGTGTCCCCGCGGCCGCACCCCGGCACAAGCACACCGGCATGCAGCACGACAACGTGCATCTGCAAATCCCTAGTACCAGTCCACAGCCAGTCTTTGAAGACTCAATAGTCGCGCGCCCTTGAATCTGTAGTTCCAGTAGCCTGTGCCATAATCGAGCAGAAACTCCTCACCGGCGGCAACTGGACGCGTGCATGTGACGTGCAGAACAAAGGAGTCGATGCCCGGTAGCCAGTTGATGGGCTTGACTTCGCAATTCCTTCGTCGAGTGGAATGGTTGATGAGGTGCCCGGCACCAGCCAGAGGTCCGGGTGCATTGCGCGCAACATTCTCCGCATCAATGATTTTATCTCCAATGTCCACCGTATAGTTGCCGCTCGTTCGACCGAAAGCGAATGCGACTCCATACTCGGCGGGAGAGCACCGTAGTCCAGTGTAGCGTGTTACGAGCTCGCCCTCTTTGAACGGTCTCAGCGCGAAGAGCCCATCTCCTATCGATCCGCAGCTGCGCGTCTGGATATCGACACCAAGCGCAGGCATCGGCCGCCCTACTGCTCGCAATATGGTCTCCATGATAGCGGAGCTCACGTCACCCGACAGACGGGCAGGTTGAAGAAGCGCCGGTCTGTTGTAGGGTGATAGCAGCGACAGCAGCAGGCCCGGACGCATAACGTGTAGCACCCTTCAGAAGGCGCACGACAACGACGTGCGAGAGACAATGATTTTTCTCTCGTGCGTGAGAACGCGTGGCTTCTTACCACCCCTAATACGGAACACGCGTTATGTTGAGCTCACTCGAAAAACGTCTCCTAGGATTCCTCTGGAAAAAAGAGCCTTCAATAAGTTTCCTAGTTGATTCTCTTTCTCAGCGTATCACACTCACAATTCGTCACGCTCAGGAGGTCTGTCCCGGTCGGGGCTCGCCTCTGCCGCCGAGAGCTCGCAGCAGCGCAGCAGCCGGCGCAGCAGCGCGAGCGTCGCCGCGGCGTCGCCCTCCGTTGCCCAGTGTGCGATACGCTCGAGCTGGTCGTGCACGAGGAGCAGCTTAGGCCCGTGCCACGACCGCTCGGGCTCCCAGTATCCAGGCTCGTCCTCGATGCTAAGGATGGCGGCATGCTCGCGCGCATACGCGTCGATCTTGACAAGATCGATGCCGACGTCTTCGTCGCCGTCGTCGTCGCCGCTCCGAGGCGCACACGCAGCGGCCGCCGCCATCTCCTCCGCACGCGATGGCCTTCCGTCTTCAGATTGTCGGAGAAGTTCCTCCTCCGCTCGGTGCCAGCGCGTGCTCAGCAGCCGGTCCATCATCTCAATCGGCGCGAGCGATCGGGGAGGGAAGCCGCCGCGTGGCGTCGTCCTGAGCGTCGGCCCCGCCTCCCCTTGGCCGAGGCCGATGGCGCTCATCTCGGCGCTCATCTCGCTCACCTCCCCGGCGTGCACCCAGCTGAGAAGTGCCCGCAGGAAGGTGAGCACCGCCGCGAACCGCGTTGGAGGTGCCCAGCTCCCCTCGAACGGCAACGGCATCGCGTCGAGCTCTTCCATTCGTTGCATCGCGTGTGAGGCAACCCACACGTTGGTGGAGGCACACGAAGGGGAGGAGCACTCTGTGCGGTGCAGCCAAAATGGCGGCAGGTAGAGCACGTCGCCCGCGCCGACTCGGACGTGCATCACGCAGCGCCCGCTCTCCTGAGAGGCCGCCCGAAGGGTCACATCCGCTGCACCTTCGAAGCAGTGGTCGCACTCGCTACAAGCGGTGGACTCTTTCAGTGCCTCAGCGAAGCTGCTGCTACCGTCCTCGCGGGCGCGTGCAAAGTGGCTGAGGGGGTGCACTCTCGGGTAGAGGTGCCTCGCTGCGTTCGGCGGCAGGAGCCAAAAGTCCTTGGTGCCGTGCAGCTGCGCGTAAACGTTGTGCTGCGTGTCGTAATGCAGTGGGGTAATGGCGCCGGCGGTGCCGAGCCAGATTTTGAGATGATGAAGGCCAGGTGGCGCGCGGCCGGCATCACCCTCCAAAGGAGGAATAGGGGGCCTTCGTTTCGGGAGCTGTGGATAGCGCTCGATGGTCGCGAGGAGCTCATTGAGGCCGTGCTGCAGGACCGGCAGCGACGCGCGGCCGTCCTCCTCGAGCAGGCTGCCGGTATAGTAATGCACCGTGTGGGGCTCCCAAAACCGCTCCATGGGCATCATGGCCGCTGACGTCTCGTTGTAACGCCGCAGCGGGCGGAAGCCGTATGGATTGGCCTCGTCTGCAGCAGCGACGCCCATATCCACGTTCCAGAATGCATGGGAGCCTGACGAGCTATTACCAATGCGCACCGGCCCCAGCTCCCGCACGAGAACCGCAATTCCAGCAGGCGTCCACGCGTCAGGGTCGATGGACTGCCACACGGGCCAGACCGAGTCAGCGACTAACCCCGGTCTTAAAGAATCGACGGCGTTGTGTATCGATCCGTGTCGGCCTATCTTACGTCCCGGCGAGCTCGTGTGATCGACTTCATGTGGTCTTCATGACTAGCGAGATCCCGCGAGGTCCGACGAAACTTGAAAATTTACAAAAATGCGACATGCGACGCGGCGTGGCTCATGCGTCATATCAGCGCTGCATGTGCAAGGCCGTGGGAGGTGCCCCCGTGTTGCATCCCCCCTTCCCCGCGCTCTCCTCGCTCTCGCAGGATGGGTGCATGTTGACCGTGTGGAGGTCGATGCCGTCGCCACGCGCTCTGGTGAGCGGCGCGCTCGCGACGGTGGCCGTTCGCGAGGCCATCGGATACGCGGAGTCGGACGTCGACCGGCCGTTGGAGGAGAGGGACGATACGTCCGAGAGGAACGCTTGCACGCGACGGAAGTATCCGTCCACATCGTAGTCTACTATGTTCTCGTGGCCAGCCCCCTCAATGATGTACGGCTCCCTCCGGTGCTGCGGCGGTAGGCGTTCATAGAGCGTGAGCGAGTGCGAGTAGTGGACGGTGCGGTCGGCGGTGCCGTGGATGAGCAGCACGGGCGCGCTCACGCGACGTATCCGTTTGAAGTTCGGGAAAGGGTCACAAGGTGCGTACACGCAGCGCGGCGAGCAGCACCCTTGCCACGTGCACAATCCGGGCGGCGGCGGGATGAGGAAGCGGAGCCCCGAGAGGATGGGCGTGTGCAGGATGACGGCCGCGTATTTGCGCTTCGTCGCGAGGTACAGCGTCGGCGCCGAGCCAATCGACTGTCCGTACAGGATGATCTGCGTCTCAGCGTCGATGCCGGTTGAGACGAGGTAATCGAAGGCGGCGCGCGCGTCCGAGTACGCATTCGATTCGGTTGGCTGGCCCGTGGCCGCACCGTAGCCCGAGTAGTCGTACGCTGCGACGTTGACATTCAGCCGCGCAGCGAGCTCGATAAAGAAGAAGTACATCTCGCCGCAGTCCATGGCATTTGCATGCGACCAGAGCACGGTCATACGCGCGCCCTCGCAGATGAAGTGGAATAGCGGGATCGACTGGCGGCGCGACGTACGCAGCAGCTTGAGCTCGCAGCGCACTTTCCGCTGCCGGCCCATGTGCAGCAGTGCAGCTGCCATGTCGTGGTGCGCAAAGACCAGCTTGAGGCTGCCATCCTCGGTTCCCTCGAACGAATAGGAGGGTGGTGACGGCGGGTGGAAGGACATGGACGAGGTGAGGCGCTCGATCGAGCACCTGTGCTTGCATAGCAGTACAGCGATCGCGGTCGACATGACGCAACCCATGGCGGAAGAAGATCGAATGTCGAGTGAGCCAAATGCTTTCGTCATCGACTGTTCCGTTTTTCATCTTTTCAAGTCCAGGTCGTGCAAGGAGACCCACACTCGATCCATTTGGATTGGCGGCAATGTCAGCAATCACAAAGGCAGGCACAACAGTCCACGCTTGTTTCCAAGATTCCATTTCCAAGTTTCCAACACTGCAACACATACATTGTACGTGCTTGATATGCACATGAGCACATCTGAAATTTCAATTGGAATTTATGTCAACACCAACGGGCCCCAACAGGGTCAAGCTGGCGCCTGCGCTGCGCAGTCCTCGCGCGTACGAGTTGTGTCAAGATTCGGACACACAGTAAGTCCCGTGAGCGTATTTTCGTCATGTTGACGAAGTACCGGTAATAATGACGTCGTGCGGAACCCGTTCAGTATTTAGATTTGACTGGTTCATCCGCGGTCGGCCAACCATGCAACGCGCTCCGAGTTCCGGATCCATCCACCCGGGCTGGGCACCCCGCCCGGGCTCGGCCCCCTCCCGCCCGGGCTCGGCCCCGGCGGGGTTTGTGCGTTCCCAAAGCGCGCAGAGCCTGACCCAATCGTGGGGCGGCTTGAGCCGTGCATCATCCCGTTCATCGTTCCGTCCTTTCCAGGAAGATGCACAGCGTCAGAAGCGCATGCAGCGTATCCACGAGCAGGCGGATCAGATGGCAGAGCTGCTGCAGAGGCAAATTCAGGAGAAACTGCTGCGGGCACGAGTGCTGCCCCGTCCGCAGTCCGCCGCGCAGCTTCCCGTGTACGATCCCGCATTCGATCATGTTGGCATGTACCCGCACCTCCATCGCGACCCGTCAGGCTTCATCTATGCTTCGGCGAAAGCCAAAGCCAAACCGGGCTACGTGTACAAGCTCGGCTCCAAGGGTTATGGTTACTACAAGGACTACACCTATGTGGCGCCACGCATGCCGACTGCAAAAGAGCTAAGAGAGATCGAAGCTGCCACGAGGCGTGAAAAAGAAGAGGCTAAGAAGAAGCTGGCTCCGAGAAAGAAGGAGGCCAAGGTTTATAAGACACACGAGGAGAAGTTCCAGGCGGAGAAGGAGACCAAGATGCTCTTGGCAGCGGCTGAAAGTGGCCTCAACAGCCGCTTCACGGACATGTACAAGGCCTTCCAGTACTGCGATCTTGATCGCTCCGGTCGTCTCTCTCGCAGCGAGATCCGACGTGCCCTGGACCTGTGGAACATACCCATTGACGATCGCCAGCTGGATCTCCTTTTAGGCGAAATCGACGAAGACGGCGACGACGGCATCAGCTACGAAGAGTTTGTCGATAAGCTCGCCCGCGGGACGGTCGCCAATGCGGCCATGGGCAAGCGCGGCCTTCAATCGTTGGAGGCGATGGGAGTCGCTGCAGACGAGGTGCTTGCCATCCAGCTCAAGGGTGGCACGAAGATTACTAAATACAGTGTCTCAATCAACAGCTAACTCAAAGATGCCGAAGTGACTGGGGCGGCATTAAACGATGAGAGATCAAGGTGACGACAGACGACACGGGTCGACACGTAGGGTCCCAGCACCGCACGCGCAGCCGCAGCCGCAGCGCCGCAGGCACACCCACAGTCACTCGATTTCGTCTGTCGTCTCTCTCAAAAAGCGACACTGTCAGAGGCTCAGAACTGTAACACCGCAATCACGAATCAGTATATAACTCATCAGTATGTATAAGCGAATAACACAATTAGATTTAATTAGATGTCACAATGGGACAATCGGACCTCCGCACCGCCCGCGGCGCGCGATCCGACGGCGCCCGCGCGCAGGGCGCGCGGCGGGCGGGGGCGCGCCGGGCGTCTGGCATCTCGCACTGCACGGAAGTCCACAAAAGTCCACCTGGTTCCGGGTTTATCGGATCATATCCAAATGTCATAGAATACGTATGACCTGAACGCCGCGGGGGATCGCGTCCGCGATCGGCGGCAGCGGCGCGCGGATGTCGAACCGTGGCTCACGACGGCGGACGGGCGACGCCGACGGGGCTCGCGATTTTGTCGAAAACGTCGAGCCAGTGCCGTCTGCCGTGGTGCGTGGACCCAGCCGGACCCGTGTCAATTCTGACGTCACCGCCCAAAGCCCTTGATGCCTGCCCACGGATCCTTCTTCTCCCTCGGCGGAGCCACAGGAGTGCCAACGACGGGCTCCGGCTGCTGACGAAGACGCTCGAGAAGTGACTGCGCCATCGCTTGGTCTAACACGTCATCGCAAGACCCGGCGCGACGCTCGTATGCGACGATTGCCCCTGGCAGTCTCGCACGATGAGTCGGGATACTCTCTCCGCGACCGAGCACTGTGAAGTCGATGGCCACATCGTCGAGCTCACAAAAGCCACGGCTCGCAAGCACGGCTGCCGACTGCGGGGTGGACGACGCTTGCAGGTCCTCGAACCTCGCGTTCGTACCATTTGCGGTGGCGCAGTGCTCGAGCCACGCCTCGATGCAGCCGTCGAGAGCAAGGCCCAATGCCTCGACAGCCTCCGGATTTTCCTTCAGGATAGAGCTCCTGAGGTAGTCAAGCCGCGCAGCCTTCTTGTCTAGCCGGGCTATGGCAGAGGGCGCGCCAACCGATGTTGGGTTGGTCGGTGGTGCAAACATTGCCATCTGCAATGGTTTGATGCCGCCGTCTTTGAAGACGGCGACCCAGTGGACATGGTCGGATGTTGTTGCAGTCGCCTTCACCCCAGCCAACTCGACGGCAATCGCCGCATTGCATGGCGTCTGCAGCCTCCAACCGTTTGCGAGCAGTGCCGCCTCACACAGAGGAGAGCAGACGGCCGTCAGGAGGAGAAAATGGCCGGTTGCGAAGGTTTTGCGTCGTCCGTCATGCATGATGCCAACCGCACTCCGAGTTCTGTAGAGTGGAGCGGAGCTCGGCTCTCTCTGCGGACCTGGACATGGTGTGCAGATTACCCGTAGATATCGAGTTTAGTCATACGTGCGAGACTGTCTTTCGAGACTGCCATTACGTGTACATGTACATGAACCGGACCAATCCATTGTGAAGATATACGTTTCCTGACTTGACTTGTGATTTGTCTTGACTTTACCTCCCTGAAAGTCCTCGAGCGTTCGACATAAGCTGTGGGGAAACGAGGATCCAAACGTGACTCAACGCTCGGCGAACAAGGGCGCTCACACGCTTGAAGGAAGATCCTTTTGGGCTGGCTGAGTGCTGAAGTAGCGGGCGGTCAACATGGCGTCCGCGATGATGACGATCTTGAAGAGAAGGGCCAACGACCAGGCGAATCTGGCGGACGGCGGCGCGGGTGTAGCGGCGCAACAGCAAGCCTTCAGAGACGCGATCGACGCCAAGGAACTCGCCCGGCAGGAGCGTGCAGACAGGAATGCGGCATCGTCTGCACCCGTTCGCTGCTTCAATGCGTTATTGGACGTGCTCAACAGCATGACGATGCAGACATTGATGTACATCATCTTCGTCGCCATCTTCCAAAGCTTGAGCGGGAGCATGCGGGTGACGGAAGAATTTTTTGTTGATAAAATCGTGCAGGACAAGCTCGTACAGCCCGACATCTTCTCGGCCATCCGACGCGCGGCCGACATCTATGAATGGGGAAACACCGTACTGCTGCCTGGGCTCTTTGGCGACATGGGGCCGTGCACGGAGACTCCTGGGTCATATGCCTACCCGAAGACGTGCGTCGACGAGGCCTGGCCAGATGGGGACGGCTCGATGCATGGCGACGGAGCCCGTCCGTACAGCGTTCCGGAGCTCGTGGAGCTGATGGACCAGCTGGATTGGACAGAGGGCGTCATGATCCGACAGGTGCGAGCGGGCGCCCAGGACTGCCCTGCCTTCCAGACACTGGGAGAGTGCTTTCCATTGCTCGGTGCACCAGACGGGCTCATGACCGGCGGCAGCACGGAGCCCTTCGGGTTCAACTGGACGCATCCCGACGAAAGCCCAGAGCATCCATGGACCTTCTTCGCCCCGGAGCAGCTGGGCTCCAACCCTGCTGGCATCACGTCCGGCCAGCCCCTCTTCCAGGCGAACTGGGAGGGTTCGGGCTTCGTCGCCGTCATGATCCCTTTCTTTTCGGATACCTTCTTGGAGCCGGAGAGCGGCACCGCGCGCGAGATCACCGACTATCGGGACTCGTACGTCAACGTAACTAACGCCCGAGTGGGTCGCTACCACTGCATCCGCACGTCCCTCAACGGCATCCACATCAAGCAGCTGTGCGATCCAGGACAGGACGGCAACGGTACCGGCACCCTTACTGGCGCCGTCCGCAATGCTGCCGAGGAGTTTTGGAACGACTTGAAGCGCGGCCACTTCATCGACGCGCGCACGAGGCTGATGACTATCACGCTGCAGCTTAAGGCCAACAGTATTGGAGTGCGCTATCGCACGACGCTCATCTTTGAGCAGTCAGCGCCGGGCGCTTGGCTCACGTCGTACAGCGTCGAGACACGCCTCCTCTCCAAAACTCAGATCGCAAGCATGCTCACGTTCGCCAACGTTGCCCTCGCGCTGATCATCTTCTTCTGCCTGCTTGATGGCGTCGAGCTCTCGAACTCCGTCGTCGCCTACTTCGCCAACATGTGGAACGTCATGGACTGGGCCAACTACATCATCTTCTTCTTCACGTATAATGGCATCCTGTACTACCTCCAGACCCTGACCGAGACGCCCGAGAACGCGGGCTGCGCAAGCTACATGTGCTCGCAGGTGGGCTACTTCGACGATTGGAAGGTGATGAAAGCCTTTTCGGACGCCAAGACGGCCCTCTCCCTCTGCGTGTGCGTGCAACTCTTCAAGGTGATGAAGGTCTGCGCGTTGCTCATGCCCAAGATGGGCCTTGCCACAGCGGTACTCAAGAAGACTGCTTTGGATTTGTTGTTCTTCGGCGTCACATTCATCATCGCCATGTTTGCATTCTCGATGATGCTCCAAATTCAGCTAGGCCCGGTGATGGAGAACTATTCTTCTCAGATCCCAGCTTTCTTGGCACTCTTCCGCGCGCTGTTTGGCGACTTCGACATCAACGAGATTCTGACCAACTCTGGAAACTATCTCAACGCTTTGCTCTTCCTTGGATACCTCTTCGTCGCCGTCTTCATCATGCTCTCGATGTTCCTCGCCATCCTCGCTGAGGGGCAGGTCGCCGTTCGCGACGATGAGAAGAACTGGAGGGAGTCGATGAAAGGCGCGGGCAAGCTCGATGATGAGTACGGTGTCGTGTCGGCCACGGGCCGTCTCGTGTCCTCGTCGATCATTCAGCCCCTACGCACTGCATTGCTAGCGCCTCTTCTTGAGGACGAGCCAGAGGCCAAGGCTGAAGAGCCCGCCGCCGGAGGACCCGACGCCGGAGCACCAGAAGAGGTCGTCGGAGTGCCAGCTGAAACGGAGTCTCTGCTGAATTCATTGCCCGCTATTGCCGAGCCGATGCAGCAAATGGTGCAAGTGCTCGGCACGCTGTCCGAGCGC
>Ga0209550_10004785_pt1 | contig 12804 bp, 8 predicted proteins | sample LauGreSuBDMM15SN_2_FD_187567 | JGI IMG/M metagenome (GOLD analysis project Ga0209550, IMG submission 187567) | Freshwater lake microbial communities from Lake Michigan, USA - Su13.BD.MM15.SN (SPAdes) (version 5) | ecosystem: Environmental > Aquatic > Freshwater > Lake | place: Lake Michigan, USA... | reverse complement strand
ATCCTTCTGATGGCGCTACTATGGAACTAGGCACACCTTGGAATAACTTAAATATCCCTGTAGCTAGAATTACTAACAAAGAAAAAACAGAGAATCTTGTTGCAGTTGCTTCAGATGCATGTGGTAAGAGTGTAAGTAAAGCAAAAGACGGAACTTGTCAGATTACAACAGGTAAACCCAGTAAACTTCCAGGCAACGAGGAGAGTTGTAGTAGTTTATATATTCCAGCTGCGGATTCAGTTAAGAGTTATCTGAACTCAACCGCTAAGGTGAATATAGGTAGCGAGTTAGTAGTTCTTGGCGAGGCAGTAAAAAGCCGTATCTTTGCTTTGATAGCACCATACCTTGATGATAACACATATTCATCAGCCAATAAGTTAACTTCAGGCTGGTTACCTTATAGTACGTTGACTGGGCCAAACACTCTACCAGCAGCTGCGTCAGATATAACAGCTCTAGGTAATAACCTTAATTGCAGCTCTTTACTGCAGTATATACCAACTTTACAACCTACTGCATTAGTTGAGGATAAGAATAACTTTACTACTTGTATTGTAGCAGTTGGTACTCTAGCGGATAAATATATTGCAGAAGGAGATTCATACTTCCAACATCATGGCCCTGAGATTTTGAGCGGCAACTATGTACAAGAGAGATATATGGGTACTATTTGGAATACAAATGGTATGATAGGACAAAATTCCCTTACTAGCTATACCACAATCAATGCTAGCGATATAGTCAATGGTAGTAGCAGGTTTGCAGATTACTTAACTACGAGAGATGTTAATGGTTATGTAGACCCTGATAAGATTACTAATGATCAATCGCTAAATGCAGCAACAAAAGGAAGTGATAGCGATAAGCTAAACTCCTTCAAAAAATTTGCTAAGTGTTACAGAGTTACAATGAATACTTCAATCTTTACAATTCCTGAACCGGTCTGCCCAGATGGATCGGCAATACCGGCTAATGGAGTATGTCTAGTGCAAAAAATTATCTGCCCAGATGGTACTGAGAAACCAGCTGGTGGCACCTGCCCAGTAACTCCGCTTACCCCAAGCGCTTGTACAGGTAATCCATGTATCAATATTAATCTAAATACCCCTAAGCAATTTGTGGTAGGTGGAAGTTTGCGTCCTCAGAAAGTAACAGCAACAGCTACTTACTCAAATATAGATAAGTGCGGGCATTACATCTGTAGAGCTAGCAGTAATGCGGCAAGTAATATTACCTTAAATCTTAGCTCAAAAGCTTCAGGTGGATATACAGCTTGTAATCTACCGATAAGTAATCCCAAGAGCCCAGCGGGTTGTAGTTATACCCAGGTAGTAACTAATAGTAATGGCAATAACAAAGCTACCGTAGACTATCAGTTCTTCTCAGCAGCTAACCCTGGAGAGAAAATTACTATCACGGCTACGGCGGCAGGTTTCTATGATTATGCCGATCAAGTGCAGGATCCATGCATAGATAGAAGCGTAATGAGAGGGAGCGTACTTACTACAGTCTGCGTATTCCCACCTCTACGTACCGTATGGACTTACAACGCACCAGTCTCTAACTTCGCTCAGAGCCCAACTGGTAGTAGCACGGTAATAGGTACAGTAGGAAATTAATTATAAAACAGAAACTAGCCAGTCCAGAATATCGGACTGGCTAGTTTTCTTTTCTTTAAATGTTAATTCCTTAAATGGCAATTTTTTAAAGCTAATAAGTTTTAGTACAAGAAATGAGTATTTAGAAAAGCTTATTTACAGATTGTAAAAGCGCTACCTAGATAAGAGGTAACCTCTGACTTGCCCCATTGAGGAAGAGAGGATAAACTTCTCTGAGAGACGATATAGTTTAATTCATTATTAGTATAAATTATAAGAGCCCTTTGAGCGTAATTGAGTTTACCTGATAGAAGTTCGGTAGGAAGAGGGTTATCCAGAATAGAGGTAATCTTCCCGGTAAAATCTGGGATTGGCTTCTTGGTAATACCATTCAGTAGAACTGGTTTGTTTAGTTGAAGAGTGAGATCAGCGTTGTAAGCTACCGCATGAACCTTTGTTCCTTCTTTTGTGCATAGCGTTAAGGCGGTTGAAGTTAGATTAGTAGGAGTACTTTTAAAACTCTCAGGTATGCATAGAACAAAACTACCGCAGCCAGTAGCTGGGCTTGAGTAGAAAGTGAGTTGAGTGTCATTCAATCCATCAGCTAATAGTGAGTCTTTAAGGCTCCCTAATCCATTTTGTAGAGGTAAGGCTTTATAGGAATTCAAATAACTACTCTCTAAATTTTCTATTCCGTAGGGCTCGTAAGTAAAGAGAGAAGGGTTCTTACCGATCCAAGTAGGTTGGTTGAGAAAAATTCTACCAAAGCCAGCACTAAATCCAAAAGTTCTTTTTCCGTAGCCATTATCAGGACCTATAATCATACTGCTCTCATCAGCAAAGCCAGATTTTACGATTTTACCAACTGCATTGATCGCATACTTATTACTATCTCCTACCGAAACCGTTAATAGGCCAGTATTGGCATGAATTTTAAATTTTGCTAGATATAAGCCGGATTTCATTCCATATGCATTGTAGCTCTCTCCTAAAGTAGGGATAGATGAAGGGTTAGCGAGATACTTAACAGCATCCAGAGTACCTCTAGAATCAGAACAAGCGGTGGTAGTACAAGTGAATTTATAATCTGAAGCATAAAGTCTAGCGAGCATACTACTAATAACTTCTGGGGAGTTCTTGAGAGATTCTTTAATATCCTGCTCAGATTGAGGCTCAAATGTCGAGGTAGCTTGCTCACCTGTAGAAGGGTCAAAAATTTTAACTGTACCTGGGGTATATATTTTACTCCAACCATCCATATAGATGAATAAATCTTGATCTACCGGGGTTTTATTTTCTTTGAAGGGGACCCCTAGAGTTCCTTCTATAACAGCTCCATCGGTAAGTTGAGCATTATCACCTGGTGTAGTGGCGGTATTATCAGGAGAGGTAAGAACATTTGAATCTACCACCTTAGTAGTGTCTGGGTTAGGATTTATAGAGATATCTGAGTTTTGAGCAGATCTGAAAAAATACAAAGATACTAGTGAGACCGTTATGAGCAAGATGATAAGGATATTTCTTCCCTTGTGAGATGCTTTCTCTCCCTTTATACTATAATCGCGTTTTTTAGACATAATACCTCCATATATTACTTGTGTCATAGCTTTAATAAACGGCAGGTAGCTTTTACTAGAAAATGATGTTAGTAGCAAGAGTGTTAAAATAGAAAATCAGGGATAGTAGTATACATGGATTTATTTGGAGAGGTTAAAAATAGAGAGGAATTACCTGTACTTAACTCAGGCGATTACTCAGCTAAAAAGTTATTAGAAAATAAGTACCTGCTACCCCGTAAGGGATTAGTGATTGTTGTTTGCAAAGATAATTACTATTCCTTTGAAACTACTAAAAATTTAGCTATTAATTGGTTAGGAGAAGATAATTTAAATGGTCAACTCTTCACCCCAAACCCTGAAGGCGTGGGCTGGAAAATAGATGAAGTGGAGGAGTTGATAATTAAGCCTAGCTACAAAGTTGCTCTTAATGCTAATATAATTTTAGTAACTCAGGCTGATTTAATGGATGATAGATCTTACGATAAACTGCTAAAGACCATAGAAGAGCCAGAGAGTAACTCAATTTATATTATGCTAATTAAAGCGGAAAAAAATTTAAAGAAAACCATATTAGGTCGAGCAGGCGTAATTATAAATTTACTAGAACCAGGAATCGATGAGCTAAAAAACTATAGAACAAATGTAAAGATTGAGATTGGGGATCTTTATGGAAATAGTAATTATAATTTATTAGTTTTCAAATCAATGTTAGAAGATATCCAAATTTATGATAAATTAGTTGAAGTTAATAGTTTGCTCTCGATAAGTTCTACGCCAGCAATCAACAGTAGAAAAATAATTCAAGGAGTGGAATCACTATCCAAAAGCATAGGTAAGACGGAGGCAGGGGATGGTTTGGATCATAAACAGATAGCTAGAGAGATTTTGCTAGATCTACTGACCCGATATCAGAGCAATAGTAGCACTCTATTAAGGCAGAGCGAGGATATAGGGCTATTTAGGAGAAGAGAGAAGGCAGCGGAGAGTTTCCTGGTAGGCTCAAGGTTTAACACGCCTATGGCTCTACTGGTATACAATTTGCTAGCAGCCTAAGGTTCATATCTTGAAGACCGGTCAAAAATAGGGGTTATTATATAGTGTTTGCTAAAAGGGAAAATCTATGGTATAATATAACCCTAGGAAAGATGGTAATCAAGGGGATTACCAAGAGAAGAAAATCCGAGAAAAGGTTTGATTATGTTTAGCCCCAAGAGTAATAAAAGTACTTATCCATTACTAACACCGGAGGCATAATGCCAAGGACTACAAAAAATATAACCATCCAAAAGTCCAAAAGCGAAAATCCTGAATTCAGAGATAAAAACGCCTTAATACACAAACGATGGCTAGAAGCAAAATTGGAAGTTGAAAAAGCAAAGAAAAATAAAAATGTACATAAGCTAAATGTAGCAATGAACAAACTTGAGATGGTAAAAAATGAATTTTACGATGTCAATAAAGGTTTAGCCTACTCAATGGCAAAAGTCTTTATGAATCAAGGGGATGATCTTGGAAAAGATTACCTTTCAGCTGCAGGTTTAGGTTTATGGGAAGCATTTCTAAGGTGGGATCCATCGAAGAATGTGACGTTCGGAACTTTTTCTCGCCAGTTTATTAAGGGACGTGTTTCAAGAACAGTTAGACAATCTGAGTATCATCACATTTCGCAAGGAGATTTTAATAAGCGAAAAGATGTAAGAGATGCATTATTATCTTTATCAGAAGAGCTAAATAGAACACCAACTTACCAAGAAATTGCTCTACGTGCTAAGGTAACAGTTAACTTAGTAGAACGAGCACTTCAATCAAAGTCGGCAAGTTTGGACTCACCCATCGGAGATGGAGAGTCAACTCTAGGAGATCTTGTAATTGAAAAATTCTTAACTAAAGGCGATTATCAGTTTGAAGAAGAAAAAATTGAGATGATACTAGAGGAACTCAGCGAGACTGAACTCTGGATTATGTTAGGTAGAGGTGATATTCTTGGAATCGAACCTCAATCTTTAATTGAAATTGCAGATCGTATTGGTATCGGAAGAGAGATCGCCCGACGAGTGGAGCAACGTGCTAAGTTCCGCATTGTACAAGCTAAACTAGCTTTAGAGCTTGATTCATTACCAAGTATCGATATGATAGCAGAGAAATGTGAGTACTCAATTACTTCTCCAGAGAAGAGAGTTGAATTTACAAAGATACTGCGCTCAGGTTATAGCGAAATTAAAGGCCGCTGGGAACGTGCTACCAAAGCACTTTCAACCTCAACCTCTTTAAGCGAGACAGATTCAACATATAAAAGAAATGCAAGGTTGGATCGAATTGGAGAAGAGTTTATTGCTTCTGCAGAAAAACTGATAACTCAAATGGGCTCAACATATGCTCGAAGCGGAAAGAAAGAGCCAGTAGGAATAGATGCAATGTCTATTTACATTTGGCAGCTACTTCGCTCTTGGGATGAGTTTGGAAAAATGAGTTTCGAAGCTTATGCCCGAGTTGAAATTGGGAAGAATTTCTCAAAATTAAATTCAGAGGAGCCAGACTACTCAGGACTTGATCAACTCGAAATAGAGTATCTATGGTCCAGAATAAAGAAACATAATATTCATAAGTTTTAATTTATGAAATAAATAAGGGGGAGCCTATGCTCCCCCTTATTGCTTTTCAAGGGTAATAAGCAAAAGGTTTTGATCATAGTAGCGCAAAGACATATAGCATAAGGAAAAGGCAGAAAACCCATTTAATACTGGTAGCGATCAACCTAGAAAACTTGGCCATAGTAACGCCTGATAGTAGTGATTATCCTACTTTTGACCAGTTTCCCGTGACAAAAACGTGTAGAAGGTTACTGTAAAATTGATATGAATAGTTGTGTATTATTTGATTTATCCTCAGGATAGTAGGGGCATTAGGGAAATTTTGCGACACAATTTAAATAGTAAATCCATTACAAACTTACGAAGGAGGAAATAATGGAACAAAATAAAGTACAGAAAAAACGATTAGGCTTTACCCTGTTAGAGTTAATCGTCGTAACATTAGCAATTGCTATTCTTGCAGCTATAACTATTCCTAGTTACAATGCAGTAAAGAACAATGCTAGAGACAATACAACACAACTCAACCTTAATACGGTTGCTCGTGATGCTGCTGCAATTTACAACTTGAACCAAGGTGTTATGAGTTGGAATGCTGCACTCGCAACTGCTCAATCAGAGACTGCATACGGCAAGCCAGATATGGCTATTGCTCCAGGAAAATCTGCTGCAGCTGAAGCTAAGTTCTCTCTTTGTCAAGATGACCCAAATATTAATCCAGGAACTGGAGCAAGTATAGCTGAAGGCTGTACTCCAAACCCAGCTTTTGGATATTCAAATACGTCAAACAATATCTCATATGCTTGTTCAGATGGTAACCTTTGTGCTGCCGGAGTCTCGACTCAAATAGGTATGGCGTTATTATCAGATTCAGGAAACTGCTCAATGGCATTGTTCCAAGCAACTGGTGTTACTAACCTATGGACTGTAAAGAAAGATCTCGGTGCTAACTGTGCCGGTTCTGTAGCCCTACAAGGTGTAGACGCATCCAATGCTGAAGTGTCTAAAGATGGAACAGCTTATGCTGTTACGGGAACTCCAGCTGTATCAGCGGCAACAGTCGGTGGAACAGTTAATGCTCCAACGATTGCAGTTACATGGACAGCACCAAACACAGGTATCACAACAACTGGGTATAACGTTTATGTAAATGGAGTAAAGGTTAACGGAGCGGCACTATCTGCTGCAACTCTAAGTTACACAATTAATACAGGAGTAACACCAGGTATTGTAAACAATATTACTGTGAGAGCAATCTCAGCAGCTGGTACAGGAACTGATTCAGCAAGTAATGCTGGCGTCACTGATCCAACTCCAGTATATGCTCCAGGAGCTCCAGCAATTGGAGTAGCAACACCTGGTAACTCAGCTGTAACAGTTAACTGGACTCCAGTTCTCTCAACTTCAGGTCAGCCTGTAACTGGTTACCGTGTCTACCAATCAGGTGGCGGTACTTTCTCGGTATCAGGTGCTACAACATCTTCTTACCAAGTAACAGGTTTAACAAATGGTTCACCTTACTCATTCACTGTAACAGCTATAAATAGCGGTGCTACAGTATTTGAGTCAGCAGCCTCAAACTCAGTATCAGCGACACCAAAAACTACCGCTACAGTACCAACTTCAATAGTTGCAACTGGTGGAGTTCAGCAGCTCTCATTAACATGGGCAGCTCCTGCAAACAACGGTGGATCAACGATTACAGGATATAACGTATCTTGTACTGGGCCATCAGGTACACCTGGAACATTATCAAATGTACAGTCACTTAGCGCAACTATCTCCGGTCTAACTGGTGGAGTTTCCTACACATGTACTGTACTAGCAATCAACGGAGCTGGAAATGGATCCGCAGGATCTTCTAACGCTACTCCAGTAGCTATTCCTTACGCTCAGTATGGTCAGTATGGTCAGTATGGTCAGTATGGTCAGTATGGTCAGTATGGTCAGTATGGTCAGTACGGTCAGTACGGTCAGTACGGTCAGTACGGTCAGTATGGTCAGTATGGTCAGTATGGTCAGTACGGTCAGTATGGTCAGTATGGTCAGTACGGTCAGTATGGTCAGTACGGTCAGTACGGTCAGTATGGTCAGTACGGTCAGTATGGTCAGTATGGTCAGTACGGTCAGTACGGTCAGTACGGTCAGTATGGTCAGTATGGTCAGTACGGTCAGTACGGTCAGTATGGTCAGTACGGACAATACGGGTACTAAGATCTAGACCTCCTTCAATTACCAGTAGTAGCCGGGCCCCTAAGGGCCCGGCTACTACTGTTTTAGGGGTGAAATAAAAGTATAGCTTGTGGGATTGAGTGCAGATATTGAGAGTGTGATTTTATAACTCTTTAATGATATACCAGCTTGATGCTAAGAAAATAAATGAAATAAATAAGTTATTGGAATATAAAACATACTTTTTGTAATTAGTATCAAAAAACACAATTAAGGTTATTGTTAAAGTGAGTATTTTGGTTTATTGCTAAAAAAAATATATATGGAACAATTAAAAACATGAAGAGAATAATAATTGCATTAAGTTTAATATCTGTACTCGCCTTGAGTGCTTGTTCATCAAAAGACAACGACTCAACAAATGGAACAAATGAAACGTCACAAACTGAGACGACCGCAAACGCAAATGGTACTGGTATCGATAGTGAAGATGGTACTGCAAACGGCAAAGTTAAGGTAGCTAAACCGCCAACAGCGGCTATGCCTGGAACCAAGTCAACACCTGATGCTTTAGCCTGGAAAGTTGTGACTGACATTTCAGCAACTTGTGCAAAAGCGCTACAACCATTTAGAGACTTTGAAAATGCACACCCTGATGGTTTGAATCGTGAAAAGTTTCAGACTCCTGCGGAGCAGAAAGAAATGAATGCGGCTATGACACTGGTACAGAGCGATACAAAGATCTGTTCCAAGAAAGATTTTGATACATGGTATAACCAAGAGTACCTTGGTTGGAGTAGGTCTAGCAAGTAATTGAGAATGAAAACTATACATAATAAAACTACTCAGGGGGGTAATATTAAATGAAGAAAAAGAAAGTCACATCCGAAACAGCTATGGTTGAGAATGACCAAGCTGCAGTAGAGAGCAAGAAGGGAATAGGTAGTAAACTACCTATTATACTTATGATTTTTACGCTAGTAGTTGCAGGTATTTTAATCACCGCTAAACTAAGTATCAACCGTGAAAACAATAAAGTAACTGTAAACGTTCTGAAACCAGGACCTATTGTGAAATGGGATATGGATATGAATAATACTCTCTCTGACTTGGCTTTGAATTTAGTTGCTCTTAATAAGGTAACTGGTGATGCTAAGGTACAGCTTTGTACAGCTATTGGAAAAGATATTACATCTTTTGCAACAGGTGTAGCTCCAGCTCCAGATCAGGTAATTCAAGATTTATTTGCAACATGGATTTCGTCAGCTTCAAGAGCTATGGATTCATGTAGTAAAAACTTGCCTACAGCAAAAGCTGATATGACTACATCTGAAGACAACTTTAAACTATATCTAGCCCAGCTAAATCTAGCCAGAGTTGGTAATAGATAAAAGATACACTCTCTTCAAAGAAGGCCCTTGCACAACGCAAGGGCCTAATTTATTGCCAGAAAGAATTTAAAGCGTACAGTAAAAAAAATGAATTTAACTAAAAAAAGAGCTATAACATTTCTGCTAGTAATATTTGCTTCGTTTTTAAGTGTCAGTCCAGCTATAGCACATATTGATGTTTCGGCGACCTCGCCGTATGACGGAGAGGTCTTTCCAAAAAGCCCAGCAACTGTAACAATTTCTTTTGAAGGATTAGTAGACCCTACACAGGTATCTAGCAGTCTACGGAAAGCAGATGGGAGTAAACTAGCTGATCCTAAGCGTACAACTCCAGATGGCCCGGTATCAAAGGTAGACTTTGCGCTACCTGTTTTAGCTGATGGTACTTATATTGCTGGTTATAGGGCAAATTCATCGGATGGTCACGTAGTAGAGGGTGAGTTTTCTTTCTCTGTAGGAGCAGCACCTGCAAGTAAATTAATTTTAAAAAGCAAGCAACCGCAAGCAGGAAGAACCTTAGAAGTTGTAGCTAGAATTGTATTTGATTTAGGCGCAATAGTTTTGATAGGTTCAATTTTTTGGATGTTGATACTATTCCCAAGAGCTCCGAAAGAGAAAAAAGAAGAGTCTGAAAAGAAAAATAAGAAGCCTCTACCAGAAAACCCATTGCTCTACGAAAGAGCACCTGACATTGTAGAGTACTACTACAAAGCTCTGGGTGGTATTAGTAAGCTAGCAATTACGCTAATGAGTATAGGGTTAGTTTTGAGGGTAACATCATTTCTATCACAAAGAATACCAGGTGCGAGCAGTAAAGAGAGATTTGAACTTATATCATCCAAACCACTCTGGAAGTTATTAGTAGCTCTAATGATTGTGTATGTTATAATGTTAATATTAAATACAACTAGAGTAAAGCAAGAGAGTAAAGGCGCCTTCTTGTCGATCCTAACCTTTATTTCACTATACATGGTAGGATTAGTTTCACATGCTGCAGAGCAGCCGCTACCTTTAATGGATGCAGGCCTTTGGGCATCACACGTAGCCCTAGCCTCACTATGGGTTGGCCCGATTGTAGTATTTGCAATCTTAAAAATAGTTCCTGAGAGTAAATTTACAAATGAAGATTTAGTTAACGGGCTTAAACAATTTGCACCACTTGGTTTTTTCTCAGTATTATTTGTTAGTGTAACCGGGGCCGCTCAGGCATGGGTATATTCAGGCGGGGGAATTCCCCAAGGCGAGTACTTGTACTTAGTACTTTCAAAAGTTTCCTTAGCAGTACTACTACTACCACTTGGTCTTATAAGTAATAGAAGAATAGCTAAGAACAAATCGATAACAGGAAAAACACTTAAATATGAGATGATTATCTGGTTTGTTATCGTAATAGTAGCAGGAATATTAGCTACCACTACGCCACTTTCGAGTTAATCATTATTGACTTAAAGAATCTTTAGGGGACAATTAATTATATGCAAATAACTAGAAATGCTTTGAGAATATTTACAGTAACCGCTTTCCTTGCCTTAGTATTAGCTTTAGAGGTCGGGATATTTTCACCAAAATACTCTCATCTGGTGTATATAGTAGGCACAATTATTTTATTGTTGAATTTAAAAAGTGTTGGATCAAAGACAAGTAATCTTAACCTTGAGCATGGTTACTACCTAGTAGTTGCAGTCGCCTTCCTGCTACAAAATACCGCTCTAAAACCAAGGATAGGAATGATTGATATTGGTTTAGTAATAGTAACTATTTTAATAAGCTACTGCTTAAGCTACTATATTAAGAATATTATTAGCCAGACAGCCGGTAGAGTTTTGGTAGTGGGTGGATTTTTTTACCTAATAAATTTAGCTTTCGATATTAAAGTAGATTCAAACTATCCATACTTTTTATTGACACTTCTCTTTGCTCCGATTTTTGCCCTAATCGTTACTAACTTTAAGAAAAACTCACTTTACTTAGGTGTTGCAACTTTGGCAATAGTTGCAGTTAACGCATTCTTTACGCTAAGTAATTTAGCAAAGTGGGGAGAGAATGGTATTATAGATACCACAAGAGTTTCATTAGTAGTAGGAAACATTTTATTAATAGCCTTGAGTATTCTTATAATAAAGACACCTGCAATCTTAACCGAAAAGAAATTATATTCAGTGCTAACATCTTTCATGGTTTTATTATCAGTAGTATCACTAGTTCCAACAGAGAGTCCGTTCTCCAAAGTATCTGCTGCAGCTTCGCAAAAAGTTATAGCCGATCAGACCAGAGCTACCTCGGTAGCCGGCTACAGGCTTCCTGGAGTTGGATACAAAGATGCTTTAAGTGGTAAGACTTTTCTTGAGTGTGACCAGGGTTCAACAGAGGGTAGAGATTGCTTTATTACTTACTACGTCGACCTAGCTAAAAAAATTGGTACAAAGTCAGCGGTTGACGATGTAATTTTAGCTATGAATAGCAAAAGAGGTAGAAATTTAAACGCCCACTGCCATCAAGTAACGCACGCTTTAGGTCAGTTTGCTGCTGCGACAGATTACAAGAAAGATCCATTATCGGGATTGAAGTTAGAGCCAGGCGTATGTGCAACTGGGTATACCCATGGAATCTTCCAAGCTTTTTGGGAGCCTTATGACAATGCTGAAATGAAGAAAGAGGCTCCTGATGCTTGCGCTAAGCTCGGAATGGTAGTAGGTTTTTATCGTTGGACCTGTAATCATATATTAGGCCATGAGTTAGTAGTTAGAGATGGATTAAAACCAGGACCACAGCTGAGAGCATGCTTAACAATGGATGATGACCATAGTATAAATGATTGCTTGTCTGGTGGGTGGATGCAATTTTTCAGTGATGACCCAATTCTAGTCATGTTTAAGTCTAAAAATGCAACAGCAAAAGATATATTTGCATACTGTGATCGAGAAGTTTTGAGAATGCAGCGAATGTGCTATCAAGAAACATTTCCTGCTTTATCCATTATCAAAAACTCAAACTTTACCTCAGAGATGATTGATTGTGGATTGGCATCAGATGCTGAAAACAAAAAATGGTGTATTCAGGGCGTAGCAAGAGCTATTGCAATTACTGGAAACTATACAGTTCCTTTTGCAACCACTGAGTGTAACAAGCTAACAGGCGAGACGCGAGATTATTGTCTTAGCGCATCGGCGGCTTCAATCACTCTAAATATGGGTTCAGCTTCCGATACCCAGCCGATGTGTGCAGCGATAGAGAATGAGGCCACAAAAGATTACTGCTACCGTTGGGTTAGAGATTCAAGAAGTTTGATAGCTAGCGGTCCCGGTAAAGAAAATATGCCAAAAAACTAGTAAAGAGTTTTGATATATTTTTCAGATTAAAAAGAACTGCCAACTTATTAAAAAAGAATAGTTGGTAGGCTGGCTCCTTCATTCCCACAAGACCGTTCAACATGTCGACGATGTTGTCGCAAAATTCAGGACTTGTTAAAAAGTCTCCTGGTATTGGTTTGACG
>Ga0209550_10004783_pt1 | contig 12805 bp, 11 predicted proteins | sample LauGreSuBDMM15SN_2_FD_187567 | JGI IMG/M metagenome (GOLD analysis project Ga0209550, IMG submission 187567) | Freshwater lake microbial communities from Lake Michigan, USA - Su13.BD.MM15.SN (SPAdes) (version 5) | ecosystem: Environmental > Aquatic > Freshwater > Lake | place: Lake Michigan... | reverse complement strand
CTGTCCAGGAGGGGATTCTTGTGATTTTTGCTTCTACAACACATTTGTTTCTACTCACAAAAACGTCATAACCTTTTTTTTAGGATCCCCCTATAAAAAATTCAGGATGACAGAATAACCTGCTTATTTGGGAGGACAATTCATTAAACATTAAACCAAAAACCTTAAACTAAACCCCTTCAACCTCTTCAACTCAATTAGAGATTAAACCAATAAGTAGCCTTCAACACCAAGGCACTGCCTTTCGATAAATAAGTGTCTGCGTAGTAGTTGTCCGTATACACTAAGAACAAATCTGAGGCTGGAGCAAATCGCCATTGAAATCGAATGTTCATGTTAACGTTGTTGATTTGGCTATTATATTGAATAAGGGTAGAAAGAAAGAGCGACTTTGTAAAAGTTAGGTCAATCTTTGGTCCTACCAAGATTAAATTGGCGCTTTTGTATGGCTTGGGGAAAGTTAACTTGTTGAAGGAAAAAACACTAGAAATACTTCCGTATGGTTGAATACGGTATGTTACTTCTCCATCTAAGTTCAACCTTGTTCCATTGAAATATTGGCCAGATCTTGTTTGTAATTTTGCAGCAAGTTTTTTTCTGAAATCAGTGGTTAGATCTGCTCTAAAAGAATAGTAAGAGTAACTCGTATTCGCTTTCAACTTTTCACCCTTGGTATTTGTTGGATCAAAATCATTAAGCAGCTTTGTATAATCTCTTTTCAGCTGCATCTGTAGGGTTACAAATTTTTTAAACTGAATTCCATACACAAGGTTTATATCATAATCCGTTAAACCTCTACGTGGAAATACTGTGAAGTCATAGTCAATCCCAGGGCCATGTTTATTGATCACTGTGCTCTTGGGATATTTTTTCCATAACGTAACTCCTGATATCCTTTTGTAACCTGTTCTTCGAAGAAATCCCACTTCAGGGTTAAATTGATCATCTACAACTGAAAAGCTATGTTTTGACTCAAATGTTCTTTTGTTGTATATAATTGTTGCTCCCCAAGCACCTGTCTTGCTAGTAGACAAGGGCCCAAAAGATTTCATGTAAAATAACTTACCGTTCCAAACATTGTCTTTGGATGCGATATTATAATCAACACCGGCTACGCGGTTAAAATGATTGCTCCCAACTGCATCTTTATTGGTTACAATCATACCAATACTAGACCTTGCAAATACCCTTTGTTGCAACGTAAGGACTGAAAAATTATTAGCTGGTTCATTGATTGAATCAATCGCTGCTGTTCGCATGTGCAAGAGCCCCAACCGCAAATTATTGTTTAATTTTCCACTCAGCCGCAGTCCCGCATCAATTTTATTTTGAACGTTCAATCCAGTTGTTTGGTCTCTCAACACCCCAATCCGCCTTGAGAAAAAAGGCCTGATTCCATCAACCCCAAAGTTGGCAAACAAATCGCCATTCTCTAAGAAAAACTGGCGTTTTTCGGGAAACAAAATCTCAAATCTATCTAGGTTGGTTACTTGATTATCTACTTCAACCTGAGAAAAATCGGGGTTGACAGTCAGGTCTAAATTCAATGATGGTCCTAATCCGATTTTTGCATCACCTCCAAAGTTGATGTTGTTTTTAGTCTTAAAACCTTTAATACCATTGTTGTTAACCGCTCTTCTTATCATGGTAGGAGAAGTATAAGGAATCAAAGAAATGTTTGGCCCCTTTTTTTCAATGGGGGTTTCAAAAATTACTGGTTTTGAAAAAGCGAGTGATGTGGTGTTGTATTGTACTGGAACCCTTGCCCAGGTTGACTTCTCTGCGTTGTAGCTGTCAATTCTGTAGATGTTTACTAGCCATTGTTTTGCACCATTTTTAAACCGCAATGTATTCAATGGAATGGCCATTTCGGTGCACCAATAATCTTCATAAATTTTAGACTCGCCGAGCCATTTATTGTCCCACGACAAACTAAGGTCTTCGCTTGAAGCGCCGCCATTCACTACCAAGCCCTCTCTTTGAACGCCGAATGGACTCATCCCAAAGGAGAAAGAATTGGTTCTATCCATGAAAGGGTCAATGCTAACTACTATGGCGTCGTTGGCTTCTCCCCTGAAATCTCTTTTTAATGAGGGGATGATGTATGATTGATTTTTTTTTGAATTGTATCCTTTTGCTGCAAAGTAAAAAAAGTTATCGTCATAAGAAATCATCACTTCCGTTTGAGCAGTACCGAGCACTGAATCTGAAGGAAAATTCTGAATAAAATGACCTGCAATTTGTGATGTTTGCCAAATTTTTTCATCTAAGACCCCGTCAACACGTATTGGTTCCATTGTTTTTTTGGAGCGGTAAGCGGTATCCATCATACTTTGAAGGCTCTGTAAAGAGGATTGTGCCAACAAATTGTTTGTCAATACAACAACGGTAACTAATAGCAACTGTAATTTTCTAATCATCATTGGTTGCAAATTTAAGGCAAGATTATGAAGCTGATATGTTCTTTTTTCATCATCCGAAATATCTTTTATATTCACAAAAGAATATAGTCATTAAAAAATTATGCACATGGTAAGAGTTTCTTCGTTGCTCATTTTGTTGATTTTCACTTCTTTTGTGGCACCTGCTACAAGAATTGATTCTTTAGAAAAAACATCAATATTAATCACTAAAGTATTGAAGCAACAGATCCTTCAAGAAGTACGCTGGGCCTTGTTGCAACAACCTATTACAGTTACGGCATCGTACTCAAAAAGGAGCAGCGGAGGAATTCATGATTTTTTTTCTGAAGGAGATTATTGGTGGCCCAATCCTGCTGGTGCAGATAGTCCATACATCCAAAAAGATGGTGTTACCAATCCTGATAATTTTGTTGATCACCGACTTGCCATGATAAGGTTTAGCAAAATCATGGGTGCATTGGCATCTGCGTACCTACTTGAAAACAAACCAGCATATGTTGTTGCTGCATTAACACATGCCAAGGCATGGTTTGTAGATACTGATACACGCATGAATCCGAGCCTTTTGTATGCACAGGCCATCAAAGGTCGGTTCACTGGAAGAGGGATTGGCATCATCGACACGATTCAGTTCCTTGAAGTTGTTCAAGCGTTGATGATTTTTGAAAAAAGCGGCGCAGCAGATCCGAAGGTTATGGATGCCATTAGAACCTGGTTTGCGGATTATCTTACTTGGCTAACAACACATAAGTATGGCATTGATGAAATGAATGCTTTGAACAACCATGGCACCTGCTGGGTGATGCAAGTAGCCGAGTTTGCTAAATTTACGCGCAATGAAAAAATGTTGAATTTTTGTTCAGAGCGTTATAAGAACACGTTATTACCAGTTCAAATGGCGATGGATGGAGGCTTCCCAAAAGAATTGGCTCGCACCAAACCTTTTGGGTATTCTCTTTTTAATTTGGATGCTATGACCACCATTTGTCATATTCTTTCTACACCGAAAAATAACCTTTGGAAATTTTCATTGGCTGATGGAAGGACTATTCAAAAGGGACTTGAATTCATGTATCCATTTGCTGCAGACAAAGAAAAATGGACTTTCAAACAAGATGTAATGTATTGGAATCATTGGCCTGTAGCCCATCCATTTATGCTTTTCGGATTTAATGCCTACAATGATAAAAGGTATCTTGAACTTTGGAAAAAACTTGATCATAATCCACAGGAAGAAGAAGTCATTAGAAATTTACCAATCAGGCATCCGTTGATTTGGTTTGTTAAAAATTAATTAGTTGATTATTTTATCTGATTGAAAAACAACTGGTTGCAATTTGAGTGATTCGTATCATGTTTTCTTCTTTTTAGTGCATTTAGATTTGCTTTCTAAATTGAAGATCATGAAAAAGCGTTTCAAACAATTCAAAAGAGCGATTAAGCTGTTAATAGCCACTGGATTGACTGCCATGGGATTTGTTGGTGAGATAACTGCAACAATTGGGTTCTTGGTGCTAGATTTTAGTGCATTCGGACAGCAGTCCAAAATGAAAGAAAATAACAACAGCGATTTTTTCGTTCTGAACAACGATGCGGCATTGTTAGAATATACATATTTGGGTGACAACAGTACGTTGTTATTTTCATTGCGTGATGGCTCTCCGCTTAGAGGAAATACGCATGACTTTGTGTTGAATTATGCGCCTGGCGATACAGCGCCAAAAGATAAAATGACAAAGAAATCTAATAAACCACAGATACAAAGAAATCTTGGTATGCTAGATCGTATCATAAGGTTTGTTATTTCAATTGCTTTGATCAATGCATTTTTAATGGGAATAGACAATGAAATGTTGGGCATTTCAGCGCTTCTCCTGATATTGGCACTGTTTCCGACATCTATCTATGGATTTTGTCCCTTCTATTATTTTGCTGATTTCAGGACATGCAAGAAAGAAAAATATTCAATAAAATGAAATGCACAATAATTAGCGTATTTGTTATTTTATTTTTAATGACCACAAAAGATGGTTATGCCAAAAATTACTTCGTAGATCCATCACATGTTTCATCCCAAGCAAATGGGTCAAAATCAAATCCTTGGTCATCCATAAATGATGTAAACATTGCTGCCAAAAGTATCTTGCCAGGAGATACGGTATTTTTCAAAAAGAACGAATCGTTTACAGGTACTTTGAGGATAATACGCGGAGGAAACCCGGCGCATCCAATTGTATATACGCACTATGGAGTAGGGGCGTTGCCTGAATTTTCAAATCATACTTCTGATGTGATCAACCTATATAATGTTCAGCATGTAATCATTGATGGCATAACAATTGTTGACCATACCATCAGTAAAATAGAGCATTCAATAACAGCAAAAATCAGCTATGCCATCAATGTAGATAAGTCAACATATTGTACTATTCGCAATTGTGATATTTCTCTCGTTGGCATAGGAATTTCAGTTACCGAAGGATCTGATTTTACAATTATACAAGGCAATCATATTCACAACCTTAGGATGGTAAGGAATACTACCGTTGCTGTTAATTCCAATGATGATTATGGGGCCAATCCTGTAGTCATTGGAAGTTCAAACAACAAAGTATTCAACAATTATTTTGAAGGCTGCTGGGCCAATAGTTACGATTATGGGTATGATGGAGGTGCTATTGAATTATTTGGAAATGAGATGAATGGGAATGAATTTATGTATAATACAGCGTTGAACTGCAACGGATTTCTGGAGGTTGGCAGCAGTGATTTTGGGTATGCAAAAAACAATGTTGTTGCGTACAATAAAATCATCAATTGTGGCATTATTGGATATTACCACAGCACTTCATCATACAAGGTAAATGTTCAGAACCTTCAGTATTATAACAACACGGTGGTTGAAACCATTCAGCAATTTACAAAGCCGGCTTATCTTTTTGCTATGCAAGGTGACGGACAGAAAGGAATGCTCGTGGTAAAAAATAATATTTTTTGGTTAACATCAGGCGTGAAATTTGCCTCAATTCAATTTTCAAATGGACAAATGTTTAGAGGGCAGAACATTTTCAAGCTAACAAATGCAAACATCGATTTCAAAACAAATAAATCTGAGAAAAAACTAGTTGGGGAAGCATTATTTGTGAATTTAACTGGTACTCATAGCCAGTGGAATCTTGAATTGGTAAAGAATTCTGTTGCCGTTGATTTTGGATTGGACCTTGGGCTTATTAAGGATTTTGGAGGCAGATTGCTGAAGGGGAAGCCTGATGCCGGAGCGTTAGAGCAACAGCAATAATTAATGAAGTAAAAAATAGTTTTGTTGTGTGACTAATGTCATGTTGTGAGATGGAATTTGAATTTAACTTCGAATTCTAAATAAATCAACATGAAAAAAAATATGGGAACAACAGATAAAATCATTCGATTGCTTATGGCAGCCGTCTTCATAGGCTTGTTTATTACCGATACTGTTGTAGGAACAGCAGGTATTGTATTGCTGATTTTAGCCGGTATTTTTATTGTAACAAGTGTTGTATCTTTCTGCCCTTTGTATTCATTTTTTGGTGCAAATACATTCATCAGAAATTCAAATGAGACGGCAACCAAATAAAAAGCAAACATTAAATTTATAAGATGTTCAATTTTTTTAAAAACTTATTTAAGCAAAAGCCCCCAATTAATTTTATAGCACTTATGCAAAGGGGGGGAATCATTGTGGATGTTAGAACTCCTGGCGAATACATGACAGGTCATATCAAAGGTGCACTTAATATTCCTATCAATACCCTTGTTTCTCAATTCAATACGTTGCCTAAAAACAAGCCTTTGATAACTTGCTGTGCATCTGGCATGAGGAGTGCCACGGGTAGACAAATTCTCATCAGTAAAGGTTATGAAGAAGTGTATAATGGAGGCCCATGGACTGTATTAAATCGAACAATAAATGGATAATATGACAGTGATTAATTTTTTTAAAAACAACATATTGTATTTTGTTGGGGGATTAGCGGGAGCTATAGGTGGTTTTTTGTATTGGAAATTTGTAGGGTGCAGCAGCGGTACTTGCAAGATAACTTCGAGTCCAATAAATAGCAGTCTATATTTTGGATTGATGGGTTCTTTGGCATTTGGAATGTTCAAAACAAAATCAAAAGAAAATGACAACAAATAGTACGTTTGGTCAAATTATCTCAGGTTCAAAGCCTGTGTTAGTCGACTTTTTTGCAGAATGGTGTGGTCCATGTAAAATGATGGCACCCATTCTAAAAGATTTAAAAGTGGCCATAGGCGAGAAGGCAATTATTCTTAAAATAGACATCGATAAAAATCCACAAGTGGCAAAATCTTACAATGTGCAAGGAGTGCCAACGTTGATTATTTTTCAAGATGGACTTGTTAAATGGCGTCAATCAGGCGTTGTGCCTGCAAAGAATCTCCAAAGGGAGTTGGAGAAATTAGGTTAAAATCGTCATTCTACGCTTGAAAAGCAGCAACAACCAAATTAGAATTTTGCACATTGAGCACCATTAACATCTTCTTCACCCCTGATAATATAGAGCAATGAAAATTCACTGCTTTGGTAAAGTCTTGAAAGTGGCTTTGTTTTCGAATAGTTAACATCATACGAAAATCCAGCCCTGAAATTATTCCATTCTATGCCCACATAAGGTATGATAGCGTCTTTGTTGCGCAGCCATAGGCCTGCATAAAATTCGTAATAGTTTGTTGGGTGTGTACTGTAAAAATAGCTGATGGCTGAACCCAAGATGATTTCATTGTAGCTTGACTGGTGTTGAAATTGAATGCTAGAATGAAGCGTTGTAAAATATCCAATTGGGAAATAACTGCCTGCTTGAAAATTGATTCTAGGTTCTATAAAATAATTTTTGTCGATAAATCCAATTTTTGGTTTCATCAAGTGATAAATTGAAGTGCCAATATAAAAAAGGTTTTTATCTGTTGTTGATCCTTTGTAAAGCAAGCCAGCACTCATGTCTATAGTTGATTTCCCCAGTTTTTTTGTCAGAAAATATTCTGATGACCTTAGTGTAAATCCAGATTCTGTTAGCTCATCTTCAAAATCAGCTTTGGTTTCATCAAAACTCATTTTTGAAAAACTACCTTGAAATCCAGTTATGATGGTATGTCTTCCTTTTTTATCAAGTTGCTTGGCATAGGATAACGAAAGTGCAGCAAAATTTTCGCTTAAGATTCCATTTCCTGACTTGTCTGATAGCATCATCAATCCTGCGCTTATTCTGTCGTTACTTGGTGTGCGTCTTTTTAAAATGGGACCGTCAACTGAAATGGTTGATGTGGTGTAAGCATCAGCAAACGTGGGCCATTGATTTCTAAAATTTCCTACCGCCCTAAATTGACCTGTAAAATTGCCAGTATTTGCTGGATTCAAGGTTAGCGGAGATGCAAAAAATTGTGAGAAATGAGGATCTTGTGCGTTTGTTGTATAAACGCAAACACTCAACACAAACACTAAAAACCGTCTTTTCAATATCATCATCTTATGAGTGTAATTGTTCCTTTATAAGATTCCACTTTTCCTGATTGTGTAGTAACCAATGTATAATAAACATAAGTTCCTTGAGGTGCTTTGTTACCTTTGAAAATGCCATTCCAACCGGTGCTGTAGTCGTTCGCCTTTGTATTTTTAGATTCAAAAACACGCTCACCCCACCTGTTGAATACTTGCAAAAGTTTAACCGTGACCACATCTATTCCGCCGATGATGTAGAAGTAATCATTTAATCCATCTCCATCGGGTGTAAATACATTTGGTATGGCAATATGCGACTTATAAAAAGTGTTGATTTTTGCTTCTGCAGAATCAAAGCAATTGTATGCTGTTGTGGCAAAAACCCTAATTAACATGCTTGAATTTGTTTTAGCAATGGGTGTAGGACAATCTTTGCAACTTAATATGGAATCTGGTATCCATTTTAAGGTTGTATAAGGTTCGCCTGTATTCGTGAGCGTTAGTTGCACAGGCTCACCTCTGTAGACATTCGAAACCTTTGGATTAACTTGAATGAATATAGGTTGGTAAGATATGCTTGCACTGTTGTTAGTTAAGTTTAATTCAAATTGAGCTTGATCGTTGTTCAAATACATAAACACATTGCCGGTTGCTGATTTTCGAATTAAATGCTTTGTTTTCACACAGCCCTTGTCAAAAACAGTTGTTTGGTCTATATAGCCAGAACCTAGGTATTTTTCTGATGAAGAGCTGGTATCTGCATCATAATAACGTACTTCAATGTTCTTTTTTAATTCTGAATAATTGTTTCCTAAGCAAACTTTAGATTCAATCAATAAACTGTCAGTTTGGTAGCAAAAAATTTTTTCTTTTGTGATTGAAATGTCAATAGGCATTACATTGACAATTGTTTCTGCATGTCCAGTACAATTGTAAATACTTTCCGCATCTACTTTTACAAGGGTTGTGTCTTTAATTTTTATGATGGGATTAGAACAGGTTATACAACTGATTTGCGCTAGTGTTGTCCATTTTACATTCAATACTGCATCATGTTGGTTGATCAAGTTGAATTGTAAGTCCGTATTGCTGTACACTGTTGTGTCGCCTGGATTGATTGATATCCTATATTGAAAAATACTGCTTGCTGCGCTGTTGTTTAATTCGTTGCTTTCATCAACATTGTTTTCTTCATCAAAAACCAATGTAAGTGTATCTTGCTTTGGTCTGTTTGCCTTGATGATTTGAGTGAACTCAACTTGGCAATTTCCCAAAATATCATAATTTATTAGAAATGGTTGATCTACGAGTTGGGCACCAGATTCACCAGGCAGTTTGTCGTAAAAGCGGATTGATGTTCCCTTGGGTATGGTATCATATCCATTGTTGTCAACAGTAAAAACAATCCTTATATAATCATCCTTATAACAATTGACGGAAAGAATTTTAACTGATCCTTCAGGAGCAGGGTCTAAAACTCGAAGCGTGTAACTATTCGATGTGTCTACACAACTTCCTTTTGAAGCAATCAGCTTGATTGAATAAAATCCCGGCGTTAAGAAATCATAGAGCAAGTCTGTTTTCGTGCTAACCATGGTTTCTACAGAAGTTGCATTGTTTAGAACAAACCATTGATAGTCACTTCCACCATTCGAAGTATTTTTAAAAAAAGCAGGATCTTTGTAAATGTCTTTTCTGGATGCAATAATTCTTTCGTTTGGTGAGAAACGGGCATCAACGCCACAATTCACTATAACATAACCAATGTAGGTATTGCTGCAGCTTCTTCCTGTGTTGTATGCAATCAATTTCACTTCATACTTTCCTGTGTCTGCAAAAACATGAGAATAATTGAGTGATGAGGATACTAATAACCCATTCACGTACCACTCGAAATCTGAGGATCCATTTGAAATGTTGTTGAACTGAACCAAATCTCCTTTTGTGGGGTATGGATTGCCGTCCCAATTGAATTTTGCCTCTGTGGTTGAGTCGCAAGGCGCTGCACAAAGAGGATTGTTGAACAAGACATTGCCAAAATTTATTTCAGCAAAAGCACGCATCCTGTCAGCTTGGCCTCGTGTAAAAACAGTTGGACAAGAACCGCCATAGTCCATGAAATTCGTTACAATGTCCGGTACATCTTTATAAAAGGATCCTGATGCTGTATCGGTGTTGCATGAGTTGTCTGGACTATTGCATGAAACAAATCTCGTAGCTGCATCAGGAGGAGTATCACAAACCAAGTCTCCGTTGATTGTGCAGTCATTGTTCGCACATCCTCCTGAAAAAGTATGCAACAAAGAAAGCGAGTGACCTAATTCGTGAACCATTATTGGGATATCTAAGCTGTTAATCACGACCCCACCTCCCGTGCTGGCATACCCGACGATGCCATACCTTACCCAACCTCCACATTCAAAGGTGCTTCCGGGAAGTTCACCCACAACGGTGTTAACCAGCCATACATTTATATACTTGGTGGTATCCCATTCAGCCAACTTGTTGAGCGCTCTTCCATCAAGATCAAAATCAATATTTTCATAATAACTTTTTATCCTGTCGATACCGGTTGATTTGCCCCCATCTGGTGCAACTTTTGCAAGACAAAATTCAATGCCAGTATGAACACCCAACGAGTCAACGCTATAATTACCTCTGTGTGCAAAGGCATCATTGAGTTCTTTCACAGCATTGGCAATCATTTGATTGGTGACGGATTCAGGATTGCTGTTTACAATATGAAATACAATTGGAATTGAATAAATTGAATTAGGAGCAGCAGGATTGAAAGGCGTTTGAGATAGTCCACTGCTTGTAGGATTTTTCTTTGCTGAAGCAGCATCTACTTTGGCTTGATTTTTTTGTCTAATTAATGCGTTTATTTTAGTTTCGTTGGCAGAAAAAGCATTGTTTAATCGCAGGCTGTTCATGTATAAATCAAACCCACACTTATCTACCCCTATAGATTGATTTTGTGTCTGTGACTGCGCAGCAATATATACACATAGCAGCAGTGAAATTAAAATGGTTTTTATTGAAAGATACATTGGATATTGTGTAAAATTATTTTTTCATGTCTTGAAAAGAAATGAAAAAAATAATTTGTTTGTTTCTACTAAGATCTGGCAAAAGTAATTACATTATTTATCATCTTACTGCAGATGATTAATATCAAATGTTAAAAAGTAAATGATTACTTCAGCGCTTCTGAAACTGCATTAAAGAAAACAGGAATGTCTTTTTTTGGATCTTGCATACCCAAGGTTTCTATTGGCACGAAACCCTTGTAGGCAGAGGATTTGATGATGTTGCATAATTTTTCGAGATTCATTGGTGTTTGAACTCCTTTAATCAGTAATTTTTCTTTTACTTGCCAATTTACCGCCAAAGGAATTGCTTTTCTGATTTCTTCGTATGGATCTTCTGCAATAAAATTACCTGTGTCGAGTACAAGTCCGAGCCATGAACTGTTTATTTTTTTGAAAAGGTCATGGCACTCATCTGATGTTCTTAAAAAATCATTGTGGTTTTGTATACCAAGAATAATTCCATGCGATTTTGCTGTTTCCAAACATGTATGAAATGCTTGTAACATTCTTGCTTCAACACGTTTTCTTTCTTCGCCTTCACTGTAAAGCTTCGCGGTGAAAACACGCAATACCGGTGCCCCCAACTTTGCTGCCACTTCAATCCATTTCTTTACCAAATCAATTTCTTTGTCTAATAAATCTTTGTTTTCAAAAGAAAATTCATTGCGCACACCAGTACCGCTGATGGAAATTCCGAGTTCGTGTGCCTTCTTTTTGAATGAAAAAATTTCTTCGTTGCTTGGTACTGTTGGGTATGTCGAAAAATAATATCCTGTTATGTCAATTGCCTCAAACCCTGTTTTCGCAGTAAATTCAAGCAGTTCTGTCAAGCTAATTTTCTTCTTCATCAACATGTCATTGAAAGAATAAGCGTTAAGGCTGATCTTGAAATGTTGGTTTGAAATGATTGGTTTTGAAAATGAAGAAGCCCTAACCAGCGACAAAGCTGGAAGGGCTGTTAAAAAATTTCTTCTGCTGAAATCTGACATAGTTACATGGTTATAAAGTTGACATATCAATCACAAAACGATATTTGATATCGCCTTTGATCATCCTATCGTATGCATCATTTATTTTTGAAATATCGATGGTTTCTACTTCAGCGAATATTCCTTTTTCATGGCAAAAATCAAGCATCTCCTGTGTTTCTTTGATGCTGCCGATCATTGAACCGATGATGCTTCTTCTGTTTTTAATCAAGGCAAAAGGTGATACCTTGGGTTGATGTTCTGGTAGTCCCACAACCAACAGCTTTCCATGCAATCCCAACAAACCTAGGTAGGCAGTATAATCATGATCTGCTGAGATAGCGTCTAATACCACATCAAATTTTGAAGCATAAGGCAACAACGCATCTGTATTTTGAGCAAGGATGAAATGATGTGCTCCTAATTTACTGGCTTCCTGCACTTTAGATGGTGAAGTGCTGATAACAGTCACTTCGGCTCCAAATGCCACCGCAAATTTAACAGCCATGTGACCAAGTCCACCCAATCCTACAACAGCCACTTTCATACCAGCTTTTACATCGGCAAATTTCAAAGGAGAGTAGGTAGTGATACCTGCGCACAACAAAGGTGCAACACCAGCAAGGTTTTCTGTTTCATTGATGCGCAAAACGAATTTCTCGTCTGTTACAATTTCAGCTGAATATCCGCCCATCGTTCTCATGCCAGATCCGTCTCTTTCCAACGCATTGTAAGTACCTGTCATGCCCTCATCACAATATTGTTCGTAATCGCTTTTACAATTGGGGCAAGTTCTGCAGCTATCAACCATCACACCAACTCCTACTG
>Ga0209550_10004782_pt1 | contig 12807 bp, 13 predicted proteins | sample LauGreSuBDMM15SN_2_FD_187567 | JGI IMG/M metagenome (GOLD analysis project Ga0209550, IMG submission 187567) | Freshwater lake microbial communities from Lake Michigan, USA - Su13.BD.MM15.SN (SPAdes) (version 5) | ecosystem: Environmental > Aquatic > Freshwater > Lake | place: Lake Michigan... | reverse complement strand
AACCACGCGTCAACGAAGCCCCGGAAAACCAGAAAATAGAGCACGGCGGCGATGGCCAGCATCGGGCCGAACGGCACCTGCACGCCGAAGCCGAGTGCGGCGGGTTCGCCCTCCGGCGTTTCGGATTTTAGCGCGGCCGGGGCGGAGGACCGGCAGGCGATTTTTTGCCAAATGAGCGCGATGAGGAACCACAGCGTGCCGACGACCGCGCCACCGAACACCGACGTCACCGCTCCTTGCCAGCCGGTGAACGCCCCGATGGCCCCGACGAATTTCACGTCGCCGAAACCCATCGCCTCTTTCTTGAAAACGAATTCCGCCAGCAGCGCGATCCAGAGCACGAGCCCCGAGCCGACCAGCAGACCCTGCAGCGAGACGGTGGCGGAGCGCAGACTGCCGAGGGCGAAGAATTCGTGTTGTTGGCCGTGAAGCGCCGGCACCAGCAACGAGAGCAACACCCCCAAAACGCCGAGCCCGAGGGTGAACACATCGGGGATGATCATGTGATCGAGATCGATGAATGTGGCGCAGACCAGACTTGCGATAAACACCCAGCCCACGGCCGCGACGGCGGGAGGAAACGTTAGCCAGCACGCGAGAAAGAGCCCGGCGGTGAGCAGTTCGACAAAAGGATAGCGAAATGAAAACGGCTGGCCGCAGCAGCGGGCCCGGCCGCGCAGGAGCAGCCAGGAAAGCACGGGGATGTTGTCGTGCCAGGCGATCGGCCGGCCGCAGCCGCAATGCGAGCCGGGCGTGACGATGGATTTCTCCGCCGGCACGCGGTAAATGACCACGTTGAGAAAACTCCCGACCATGGCGCCGAAGACCGCGACGACCGCGGGGAAAAACCACGGCAGTTGGGCGGAAAGTTCGGTGTAGGCGGAGAGGTTCATCGACGGTGGCCGGCCTGGTCCGACGGGGCGGGGAAGAGGCGGGTCAGTAGTTGGCGCCCCACTTTTTGCGCGTGAGGGATTTCACGAAATCCGGGTAAGCGGTGACGTGATAGATCTCGGTGGTCTTGCCCGCCGTGTCGGTGAGCACGAAGTGGTAGACGCGCATCGAAGTCGTGATCGTGTAGACCCACGCGAGGTGTTCATCTCCGGCGCGCTGGGGCTCGGAGGTGCCCTTCCAGCCGCCGGCCTCAAGTTTCGGCGCGGCGTCGTTCACGAGGGGAACGGCAGCGGCTTCCTCGGTGACATCCGAGACCTGCACGCGCGTGAGGGCCGCGCCGGCCGGGGCGGAGAATGAGAATTGATAGCGGATCTCCTGGCCGTCTTCGGAGGGCAGATAGACGGCGGTTTTGACCTCGTAGCCGTTGGCGCGGCCGGGTTCGGCGCCCTTGGAGCCGAACGTGAAAGGGACCACTTTTCCACCAGTGATCGTGATTTTGCTGATGATCTGCGGGGAGACGCAGCTCGTGAGCAGCAGCGGGAGGCAGAGCAACGGGAGGGCGAAGAGGAAGGAAGATAAGGGAGAGCGGCGCACGGGCAAAGCGTCGAGGCCGGCGCGAAAGGAGGCAAGCATCGGGTCGCGGATGAACGTTTACGCCGGCACTTTGAGCGGCTGAACTGGTCGCAAAAATTCTCGCATGAAACGTTTTTCCCTCGTTCTCGGTCTGGTTCTGGCCCTTTCGCTCCCCGCGGCGGAAAGCGAGACGCTCGCCCAGCGCACGCTCCGCCAGATCACCGAGAGCCAGCGCGCGCTCTTCGAGGACGCGGTGAAGCAGGGCGACAAGCTCGACGAAGAGTCGTTTCGCGTGCAGCTCCAGCGACTCAGCCACAGCTACGAACGGTTTCTCCAGGACAACCCCAACCACGCCGAAGCCTACGCCTCTTACGGCTATTTGCTGCGCAAGGTCGATATGCGGAAGCAGGCGGCGGCGATGTTGCTGAAGTCGAACCAGCTCGATCCGAACATCCCGCTCGTCAAAAACCAGATCGGTAATCTGCTCGCCGAGGACGGACGGCCGCTCGATGCGCTCCCGTATTTCATGGCGGCGATCAAGCTGATGCCCAAGGAGCCGCTCTATCATTACCAAGTCGGCACGTTGCTGCACGAGGCGCGGGATGAATTTCTCAAGAGCGGCGAGTGGACGCGGCCGGCGCTCGACCAAGCGATGCACGGAGCGTTCAAGACTGCGGCGGAGCTGGCGCCGGATCGCTTCGAGTTTGGTTACCGCTACGGTGAGTCGTTTTACGATTTGGCGGAGCCGCAGTGGGATGAAGCGCTCGCGGTTTGGGCGGCGCTGGAGGAAAAAGCGGAGACCGGTTTGGAGCGGCAGACGCTGCGGTTGCACGCGGCCAACGTGTTGTTCAAGCAGGCGAAACCGGATCGGGCGAATTTGTTGCTCGCGACGGTGACGGAGCCGGAGCTGCAGGGGCAAAAACAAAAGCTGATTGCGCCGCCGGCCGAGACCGAGAAAAAGTAACCGGATATGGATACCGGCTTCAGCCTCGCGGCGCTGCGCGAGGGACTCATGTTTTATATCGTGCTCATCGTGAGCCTGTGCGTCCACGAATGGGCTCACGCTTTCACGGCGGACCGGCTCGGCGATGACACGCCGCGGCGGGATGGCCGGGTGACGTTGAACCCGATCGCGCACATGGATCTGTTTGGCTCCGTGATTTTCCCGTTGGTGTGCATTTTTGTGATTCCGGGCGGGTTTCTTTTCGGTTGGGGCAAGCCGGTCCTGATCAATCCGTCCAATTTCGCCGACCGGAAGCGCGGCGATGTCATCACGACGTTGGCGGGTCCGATGTCGAATCTCGTGCTGGCGCTGTTGGCCGCGGTGATCGGCGGAATCGCGTTTCGCTTCGAGCCCCGGGCGCTGGAGCTCGTCCAACTGGTGCTCACGCTCAATGTGGCGCTCGCGGTGTTTAATTTGATCCCCCTGCCGCCGCTCGACGGCGGCGTGCTGCTGCGGCATGCCGTCGGTATGAGCGAGGAAATGTTCTACAACCTCTCGCGTTGGAGCATGATTGTGTTGCTGATCGCGATCAACATCCCGCCGATCCGGCAGCTGCTCGGCGTGATCATGGCGATCGTGAGCTGGCCGTTTGCGATGCTGTTTCAGCTGGTTGCCGGATGAAGCCCCGCGATCTGCTGGCCGGTGCGGCCCGTTGGGCGACTTTGGGCGACTGGCTGCGCGGCGCGGAGAAGCTTTACGCGAAGGCCGGGGCGACGCTGGGGCAAGTGGCGGCGAGCGCCCATGACGAGGCGCTCTATCTGCTCCTGCGCACGCTCGATCTGCCGCTCGACAGCCATGAACGCGTGCTGAAGAAAAAACTCACGGCGGCGGAGCACCGCGCGGTGACGGCGGTGTTGCGGCGACGGTTGGTCGAGCACGTGCCGGCGGCCTATCTCACGCGCGAGGCGTGGCTGGGCGAACATCGCTTTTACGTGGATGAACGCGTGATTATCCCGCGCTCGTATTTTTTGGAAATCATCCCCGAGCAGCTCGACGGCTGGCTGCCCGATCCGAAGAAAGTCACCCGGGTCGTCGATGTCTGCACGGGCTCGGGTTGCCTGGCGATTTTGTTGGCGAAGCATTTTCCGAAGGCGGCGGTGGACGCCATCGATCTCTCGCCGGCCGCGCTCGAGGTGGCGGCGATCAACGTGAAGGCGCACCGGCTCGGGAAGCGCGTGGCGCTCCATCGCAGCGATGTTTTCGACGCGGTGCCGGCGGTGAACTACGACGTGATCTTGAGCAACCCGCCCTATGAGCCGAGCGCGCATTGCGATGCGTTGCCGGCGGAGTTCAAGCAGGAGCCACGCCTGGCGCTCGACGGTGGTAGTGACGGCCTCGACATCATCCGCACGTTGCTCCGACAAGCGCGCACGCGGCTGCAGCCGCATGGGATCGTGCTGATTGAGGTGGGCGGACTGCGCGCGGCGATGGACCGGGAGTTTGCGGCGCTCGATTTGTCGTGGTTGCCCACGGGCGACGGCAGCGACTGCGTGTGCGTAGTCGGGGCCGCGCGGCTGAAAACCTGGCGAGGGTGAGCCGGCGTTTTGTAAATTAATGCGCAATGAACCCGGGGTTTGCGGGCGCGTTTCCGGGTGAGGGCGAAACGTGCGATCGTGGAAAGGGTGCGGCCCGCAGAGCCGCCCGCCGACTGGGGTGGGGGGCGGGAAAAGGCCGACGGGCCGAAGGGGAAGGCCTCCTGCTTCTTTCAGACGGCTTGCGGGGGACGTAGAATTACCCGGTCAAAATGATGGATCCAAATTGACTTACGGAGTGCGCTAGAAACCTTGCGGCATGGCCTCACTTCAAACGAAAGATCGTTCCGTCTCTATTCCCGGGTTCACCGCCGAAGAACTCGTGAGCAAGATTGGTTTCTTCGAGCAACTGAAAGGGGGCGTCATCATGGACGTGATCGATCCCGAGCAGGCTCGTATCGCCGAGGACGCGGGAGCGTGTGCGGTGATGGCGCTCGAACGCGTGCCGGCCGACATCCGCAAACATGGCGGCGTCGCGCGAGCCAGCGATCCCGACATGATCGCCAGCATCCAGCGGACGGTCAGTATTCCGGTGATGGCAAAAGTGCGGATCGGCCATTTTGTCGAGGCGCAGATGCTCGAGTCGATGGAGGTGGATTGCATCGACGAGAGCGAGGTGCTCACGCCCGCCGACGACGAGTTTCAGATCGATAAACGGAGTTTTAAAACGCCCTTCGTCTGCGGTTGCCGCGATCTCGGCGAGGCGCTGCGGCGCATCCATGAAGGAGCCTCGATGATTCGCACCAAGGGCGAGGCGGGCACCGGAAATGTAGTCGAGGCGGTGCGGCACATGCGCACCCTGCTGTCGCAGATCCGTGGATTGCTCGGGATGGACGTTTTGCAACTTGAGAAGAAGGCGGTGGAGATGCGGGTGCCCTTCGATTTGGTCGCATGGGTCGCGGAGCGGCAGAAGCTGCCGGTGCCTAACTTCTCCGCCGGTGGCGTTGCGACGCCCGCCGACGCCGCGCTGATGATGCAACTTGGCGCCGAGACGGTTTTTGTCGGATCAGGTATTTTCAAGAGCGGCGATCCGTCGCAGCGCGCCAAAGCGATGGTGCGCGCCGTCGCGCATTTCAACGAGCCCAAGATACTCGTTGAAATCTCAAGAGGTCTCGGGGAAGCGATGGTCGGCATCGATATCAACCTCATGCCCGCGCACGAGCGCATGGCCGGTCGTGGCGTCTGAAGTCGAGGGCGGAGACACGCTCCCGGTCGGCGTGCTGGCCCTGCAGGGAGATTTCGTCGATCACGAAGCGGCGTTGCAACGGCACGGGCTGCGCACTCGCCAAGTGCGGACCGTGGCGGATTTGGATGCTTTGGGAGGATTGGTCCTGCCCGGGGGCGAGAGCACGACGATGTTGAAACTGCTCGATGTCGATGGGCTGTGGGAACCGCTGGGTGCGGTGTTGCGCAGCGGGTTGCCGGTGTTTGCGACCTGTGCCGGCATGATTCTTTTGGCCGAGCAGGTCGAGAACCCCGTCCAGCGTAGTTACGCGCTCCTGCCCATCACGGTGGTGCGGAACGGCTATGGCCGGCAGTTTCACTCGGGCACCTTTGTCTTGAACTCTGCTGTGCTCCCGGCCGGCACTTCCGGCACGTTTATCCGCGCTCCTCGCATCACTCGGGTGGGAATGGGCTGCGACGTACTTGCCTCTCGCGGCGATGACCCGGTGCTGGTGCAGAAAGGTCCGATCATGGCCGCGTGCTTTCATCCGGAGCTGCAACCGGGGTCAAACCCGGTGGTCGCTCGGTTCGTCGCTGCGGTGCGAAAGCACGCGATACTCCCCGCTGGCGGGGCCTGACGGCATCGGTTCAGCGCCAATCGGCCTCGACATCCCTCAGGCGGACGACATCGACCGCGCGTTCCGGTCCGCGGTTGGCGAGGGCGACGCCGACTTCGCGCAGGAGGGAGACAGCCATAGAGTTCGGTGCGAAGGAGTATCGGCCCCGCGGCTGCGGCGCAGACAGGAGTCGGAGCGTTACGCAGGGTTTCGTGGTGATTCGGCGGTTGTCAGAAATTGGCGGTCGCGTTGGCATGAAGGGCGCTTTTTGCCCATACTCTTTTTCATGGACGCTCATATGCTGGAATTTCTCGGGATGCTCGTGCGGTGGTTGCACGTCGTCGCCGGCGTGGCGTGGATCGGTTCGTCGTTCTACTTCATCTGGCTCGACCACAGCCTCGAGCCGCCGGCGCCCGGTTCGGAGAACGCCAAGAAAGGCGTCTCGGGCGAGCTTTGGGCCGTGCATGGCGGCGGGTTTTATAACCCGCAAAAATACGCGGTCGCGCCGGCTTCGTTACCGGAGAAGTTGCATTGGTTCAAGTGGGAGGCCTACACGACGTGGCTCTCGGGCACGGCGTTGCTGGTGCTCGGGTATTGGTTGCACGCGCAGTCGACGATGGTCGATCCAAGCCGCGCGGATATCACGGGCGCGCAGGCGATCGGCATCGGCGCGGGGAGCATGGTGCTGTCGTGGTTCGTCTACGATGCGCTGTGCCGCTCGCCGCTCGGCAAGCGCGACGGGGCGCTGGGTGCGGTGGTGTTTGTTTTGTTGGGCGGGCTGACGTGGGCGCTGTGCCAATGGCTCGGCGGGCGCGCGGCCTACATCCACGTGGGCACGTCGATCGGCACGATCATGGCGGCCAACGTGTTTTTTGTGATCATCCCGGGCCAAAAGAAGATGGTGGCGGCGATGCGCGTCGGCGGTTTGCCCGACCCGATTTACGGCCAGCGCGGCAAACAGCGCAGCGTCCACAACAACTATTTCACGCTGCCCGTGATTTTCATCATGATCAGCAACCACTATGCGGCGACTTACGGGCACAAGCATAATTGGGCGATTCTCCTGCTGATCTCGGTCGCGGCGGTGTCCATCCGGCATTTTTTCAACCGCAAGCACAAGGGCGTCTACGCGTGGCAATTCCTCGGGTTCGGTGCGGCGCTGCTCGGCGTCACGGCATGGTGGACCGGGCCGTATGGTCCGCCGCCACCGATGTCGGCGACGCCGGTGAGCTTTGCCCAAGTGCAGGCGATCATCTCGCAACGGTGCGTGAGCTGCCACATGCCGGTGCCGACGTTTCCCGCCTACACGCAGGCGCAGGCGGGCGTGCTGTTGAACTCGGCGGCGGGCATCGAGCTGAACGCCGGGCGGATTTATCAGCAGGTCGCGGTGACGCGGGTCATGCCGTTGGGCAACATCACGGAAATCACCGAGGAGGAACGCGCGATGATCGCGCGCTGGTTCCACGACGGGGCGAAAACGAATTGAGTCACGGTGGCGGGCGCCGGGTCTTCGCGTAGGCGAGGAACTGGCCCCAGGCGCGCGGGCCGAGCGAAGGATTTTTGCGCAGGGCGTCGGCGGAGACGGCGTGGCCGAGGATGTCGAGCGCGGTAGTCGAGCGCGTGGCGGCGAGAAACCCCGGTTCGCTGGCGAAGACTTGATGGACGAAGAGGAGCGCCTCCATCGCGACCTCGCGGTTCATGATGCCAAGCGAGGAGAACTCGGCGTTGCGCGTGACGAGGCCGAGCTGAAGCGAGCGCATGATCGCGGGACGGTCGGGGTCGTTGGCCGGGAGCGGTTGGCCGGCGCGCTCGGCGCGGGCGAGAAAATCGGCGCCGACCTGGATGGCGCGGTCGGAGGAAGAAGTTCGGGCGAGCGGGCGGGAGCGAAGAGGCAGAGGCAACCGACCATCGGTCGGTGCTACAGTTTGTGCGAAACCCGAAGGCCTACTTCTTGGCGTCGACTTTGCGCGTGGGCTGGCCGGCGGCTTCCCAGGCTTTGAAGCCGCCCGCGTTGGACGTCTTCACGCCCTTGGCGGCGAGGGCGGCGGCAACCGCCCCGGAGCGACCTCCGCTGCGGCAGTAAACGATGATTTCTTTGCCGGCATTTTTCTCCAAGAACGGCTTCCAGTCTTTTTGCGCGCCGTCAAAATCGCTCTTGGCGAGGGTGGTGGCCGCCGCGACGACGCCGGTCTCGGCCCATTCGGAAGGCTCGCGGCAATCAACGAGAACGGCTTTGCCCTCGGCGACGAGTTTGGCGGCGGCGGCGGGATCGATCTTAGGAACCTCGGCGGCAAACGCGGTGAGGACGGAGGCAAGCAGGGCGGTGAGGAGGCGGCGGAGTTTCATGGGGTCGATGGTCATTGCAGGCGGGAAACGGAGGCAAACTTTGATTGTGCACGCGGCGCGGGAATGTGCCGGGGGTGGCTGGCGAATGGTTCAACTCAGCCAGCGGGTGAGGTGTTGGGCCACAAAGGCGTCGTCGGTCAGTTCCGGGTAGGTGTGGCAAACGCGGGTAAGTTCCTCGGCTTGGCCGGGCGAAAGGACCTCGGCGGGATTGAGACAGTGAACCGTCTCCACGAGACCCTGCCGACGCAGCACCTCGAGAATCCCCGGGATGCAACCGTGGAATCGGTTGGCCGCGTCGAAGAGGGCGGCATTCATGTCCGTCACGGCCACGGCGCGCTCGAGCCATCGGGCGCTGAACTCGGGCTGCTTGGCCGCCGACTGGATCTCGCGGAAAAGCTGCACGGCCGCGTGAGTCCACACGCCCCAGTGGCCCAGCAAGCCGCCGACGATGCGGCGCGTGGCGGGTTTTCCCTGATGCGCAAAGGTGAATGGCGTAAGCAAGTCGGCGACGATGGTGTCGTCGTTGCCAGTGTAGAGCGCGAGATCGTCGCGGCCGGCGTCGGTGACAGCGCGGACTACATCGATCGTCTGGTAGCGGTTAAACGGCGCCAGCTTGATGGCGACGACCCCCGGGATTTCGGCGAATTTTCGCCAGAAGGCGTAACTGAAGACCCGGCCACCGACGGCGGGCTGCAGGTAAAAGCCGACGACGGGAATGAGTTTCGCGAGGGTGGCGATGTGAGCGATGATGGCAGCCTCCGGCTCGGTCTTGAAAGCCGCCATGCTGACGAGGCCGGCATGGTAGCCGAGGGAGAGGGCGAGTTCGGCTTCGGCGACGGCCTGCGGAGTTTGGCCGCAAATGCCGGCGATGAGCGCGAAATCGCGCGGGGCGGCCGCGAGTTCGGCGCGGACCGTTTGGGCGGCGAGCTCGAGCACGGGGCGGAAGAGATTGTGCTCGGGATCGCGGATGGCGAACTGGGTCGAGTGGACACCGACGGCGAGACCGCCGGAGCCGGCGGCGACGTAGTAGCGCGTAAGGGCGCGCTGGTGTTTTTCGGAGAACTTCCGGTGGCGATCCAACGCCAGCGGTTGGGCGGGGATGACGTGGCCGGCGAGGAGATGAGCGCGAAGATTCATGGTCAAAATTTACCGCTCCGGGCTTCAAAGTGAGTGGGCTTGCCGAGCAAGCGACCGCCCGCGCCGACGTGGGCCGTGATGAGTTCCAGCATCCGTGAAACGGAGACTTCCGGCAGGCCGAAGAGCTTGATCGATTCGCGGGCGTCGGCGAGCCACGCGGTCGTGGCCTCGGTACCGGTGAAGACGGGTGGGCGATCGAGGCGGCGGCCGAATTCTTCGGCGAGCGCGCGGATGCTGAGTTTTTCCGGGCCGGTGATATTGAGCACCGCGGGCGGGTTGGCGACATGCGCCAGACATTGGATCGCGCGGGCGCAGGCATCGCCCTGCCAGATACAGTTCAACCAACCCATCGTCACGTCCACCGGCTCGCCGCGCGCGACTTTCAAAGCGATATCCACCAACACGCCGTAGCGCAGTTCGACGGCGTAGTTGAGCCGATACATCAACTGCCTCGTGCCATATTCCGAGGCGTAGTGGGAAAAAACCCGTTCGCGGCCGACGCAGGTGCTCGCGTATTCGCCGAGGAAGGCAACGGGTTCGTGCTCGTTGGCGCCCGGGCCGGTGACCGGCACGAAGGGATAGACGCAGCCCGTCGAGAATACGACGATGCGGGAATCGCGGAAGCGCTGGGCGACTAGCGCGGGCACGTAAGTGTTTTGAATCCACGTGAGGCCCGGAGCGCTGTCGGTGCCGAATTTTTGGCCGGCGAGATAAAGCACGTTGGCGACTGCCGGTAGAGCCGCGACCTGGGCCGGGTCGGCGAGGTCGCAGGAGAGGGTTCGGACGCCGAGGCCTGCGAGTTCAGCCTCGGCTTCGGGGCGGCTGAAGCGGGAGACGCCGATCACGACCGCGTCGCTTTGGCCGGCTTCGTCGAGCGCGCGGCGCAACATGACCGCGGTTGTGGTGCCCATTTTGCCGCCGACGCCCAGCACCATAAAGTCGCCCGGCAAAGCCTTGACCGTTTCCAAGGCGCCGCGCGTGGGCGTGGAAAGGAGCAGTTCAATCTCGCGATCGGTCGGTGGAAGCGTGGTCATGAAAATTCGAGGATAATTTATTCCGCGTAGTGGGTACTTGTCAGGGGAATATCGCTGCAACAACGTCACTAGCGCCAAGGGTATTTCTGTTAACCTTCATGTTCGCCATCGATGTTCATACTCATCCCATCCTCCGGGATGATCAGCGCGATCGGGCGGGAGCCGCCCAACTGATTCGGCGCGCGCAGGCGCGAGGCATCGGCCATATGGTCGTGCTGGGAGACGTGCTCGGTTTTGGTCCCCGGCCGAACGCGTCGCAGCTTCGGCTGGTTAACGACGAGACCTTTTGGCTGATGCAGCGATATCCCGGCTATGTGACGGGTTTCTGCTACGTGAACCCGCGGCTGGGCGCGAGGGCCGTGACTCGCGAAGTCGAACGGTGCGTCGCGCGGGGCTTTCGAGGCATCAAGCTCGAGATCGCTAACAACGCCCGCGAGGCCTCGATGCGGCCCGTGATGCTTGCGGCGGAGAAGCACGGCCTCGTCGTGTTGCAGCACGCGTGGAGCATGACGAAGATCAGGCAACGTAGTTTTCACACCGACCCGGAAGATGTCGCGACGCTCGCGCGGCGATTCCCCAAGGTTCGCATCAACATGGCGCACCTCACCGGTTGCGGGGTGCGTGGGGTGCTGGCGGTGAAGGCGTGCCCGAATGTCTTCGTCGACACCTCCGGCGCCGCGCCGGAGGCCGGCTTGGTCGAATACGCAGTCGCCCAGCTCGGCGCGGAGCGGGTGCTTTTCGGTTCCGATGCGCCCATCCGCGATTTCGCGGTCGCGCTGGCGCGAATCACGGGCGCCTCGCTCGATGCCCGAACCCAGCGGAAAATTCTCCACGACAACGCCCGCAAACTCCTGCGGTTGCCATGAACTATTTCGATGCCAACACGTGGATCGGTCGGTGGCCGTTTGCGTTTCTCGCGGAGCACACGCCCGGATCGCTAGCCGCACATCTGAGCAAGCACGGGATCCCTCGGGCGCTGGTGTCCCCGCTTGAGGCGGTTTTTGCGCCTGAGCCGGGACCGGCGAACGCGCACCTGCTCGCCACGACGAAGAACAGGGCGGGGCTCGAACCGGTGCCAGTCATCAATCCGGCGCTGGCGAATTGGCGCGACGAGCTCGCCGCCGCCGCGGCCGATCCGCGGGTGCGCGCCGTGCGGCTGCTCCCGCGTTATCACAATTACCGGCTCAAGTCGGCCGTGCTCCCGGAATTCATAGCCGAGCTGCAACGCCGTGGCCTGCGGCTCATCGTGCAGGTGCGCCTGATCGACGAACGGCACGAGTTCCACGCGATGAATCTCAAACCGGTGCCGGTGGCGGAATTGGCGGCGTTTCTCTCGCGGTATCCGCAGTTGGCGGTGCTTGCGAGCGGCCTGTTGCGCAGCGAGGTCCGGGCGTTGGCACCAGATCATCCGCGCCTGCTGGCCGATTTGGCCTTCGTCGAGTGGCACGATACGATCCCGCACGTGCTGGCGAAAGTGCCCGCGCGGCAGCTCGCGTTTGCCTCACACACGCCATTTTTGGTGACGGCGGCGGCGCGGGCCAAACTCGACACGGCGGAGACGTCGGCCGCCCAGCGGACGGCGATCGCGGCAAGCAATCTTGAGCGTTTCCTAGCGGAATGAGCACGAAGCCTATCGTCGACGAACCGTTGCCGCTCCCGCAGCGCTGGGGCGAGGCCGAGCTGGCGCGCCTCACGGCGATGGTCGGGCAGTCCTCGCTGTTTTATTGGAAGGGGCCGCAAACCGCGGCGTTGCTCGAGGAGTTTCGGCAACATTATGCGCTGGCGCATGCGTTCCCGTGTTCTTCGGGTTCGGCCGCGTTGCATGTCGCGATCGCAGCGTTGCGCCTCCAGCCGGGCGACGAAGTGATCGTGCCGGCCATCACCGACATGGGCTCGGTGATCGGTATTCTTTATCAACAAGGTGTGCCGGTATTCGCCGACCTTGAGCCGCACACGTACAACCTCGACCCGGCCGACGTGAGCCGGCGGATCACGCCGAAGACGCGCGCGATCATGGCCGTGCACTTGGCGGGCAACCCGTGCGACTTGGCCGCGTTGGGCGCGCTGGCGAAGGCGCACCACCTCGCGCTGATTGAGGACTGCGCGCAAGCGTGGGGCGCCCGGTGGCAGGGGCAACCGGTCGGCCTGCACGGTGACATCGCCTGCTACTCGTTTAACGAATTCAAGCATGTCAGCTGTGGCGATGGCGGCATCGTGGCCACGAATGACGCGCGGCTCGGCACCGGGTTGTCGAAGTGGGGCGACAAGTATTACGACCGCGTCGCCGGCGGCCGCGATCCCGAGGAGTTGGCGCCCAACTATCGCATCACCGAACCGCAGGCGGCGGTGGCGACGGCGCAACTGACGAAGCTGGCGGCGATCACCGCCGGCCGGGTTTGGGCCGGCGAGCGGCTGACGACCGGGCTCGCGGGCACGTCGGGGTTGCAATTACCGACCGTGCGCCCGGGGGACACGCACAGTTATTGGTTCTATCTGCTGCGACTCGAGCC
>Ga0209550_10004781_pt1 | contig 12807 bp, 9 predicted proteins | sample LauGreSuBDMM15SN_2_FD_187567 | JGI IMG/M metagenome (GOLD analysis project Ga0209550, IMG submission 187567) | Freshwater lake microbial communities from Lake Michigan, USA - Su13.BD.MM15.SN (SPAdes) (version 5) | ecosystem: Environmental > Aquatic > Freshwater > Lake | place: Lake Michigan, USA... | reverse complement strand
TGACCTTCCAGATGCCGAAGAGCCATGAAGACCAACATGTCAATTCGTCGGCGTTCTGCGATTCCGATCCACTCGGCACGGTCAGTTACAACTTCGATGACACGGAAAGCTCGTCCAATTGACCCAAACGCAGCTGAGATTTGCTCAGCGTTGGGTAATTCAGCGGGTTTTGGTAAACGCCCATGTCGGACAAAAAACTCAATAAGAGGAGTCAATAAATCACGATGTTCAATGAACTTCTTGTCGCTCTTGCGAACGTAAGGAACTGGAATTCGAACTGAGTACTTTCGAGCCAAGTATCTCTCACGATCTCCAGTTTTTCTGAAGAGCAAGTAAATCCCCGGGCCTGCAGCAATTGGAGGGACGCCGATCGTTGCTTCAATCCATTCACCAAATTCAGTGTGATCATAAAATTTCTGAAAGGTCCCTCTACTTGTCATCCAGCCGTCACCGACCGGCCGAATGTGGGCTTCATCTCTTTCGTCCTCCAAGCGTGTGGAAATTGCGAGTAAAGAGGTGCACAAGTCCCAAGCAGTGCGTAATGTTTCAGCTCGTTCAGTCGTGTTCTCAATCACATTCAGGACATAAGTAAGGGTCACGATCTGAGTTTTTGATTTACGGGTTGTCGGTGAAAAAAATGGGTCCCACCCTTTGGACTTGACGCCTAATGATTGAAGGTGGGAAACGTCAGCGCCTCGACCAGAACCAAAATCTAGAACTGTTGATTCAGGTGATATGACTTGCTGTTCGAGCAGCAACCGTAAGGGGCGTGATGCTTCATTTCTTGCTATCGCGGTCAAATCTCTCCGAGACATGATCAAACCACGAGGGACAAAACTTCTTTAACAGTTGGTCGATTGGAAATACTTGCGAGATGCCCAATCCCTCGATGAAGGTGCCGGTTGAATTCACGTTCAATGTTCTCTGGAGTTAGTTCGATTCCATCCTCGTGTACACGATGAAGCAGTAGCGACCAATAAACATCTGCCTGTGGACCAGCGAAAATCTTCCAAGTCATCTCTACATTGGAGTTGTTTCCAGAGGGATTGACAGTTGTGCGTCCAGGTTCCCTCAGCGATAAACAGAAAGCCCAACGACAGAGAACGTTCCAATTCTTTATTCCCGTAGAACGCTTCAGCCGATTTAGTAAATCTCGGTCAGTTTCAACTAGCCGAACGGTATCAATTGACATTATTTTCCCCTAAGAAAAAACCATTTGAGATAATGGTCGATTTTGCATCATCACGAAAATCAAGTTCGTATTCACGACTAATGGCATGTTTCATCGCGTCGTATAAGTCCTCGACAACCTCAGAATCTGTAGACAAAATGATGACCTGCTCCGAGGCATTCGGAAAATAGCGGCTTGCAATGTGTTGTCTATGTGTCGTGTCCAGTTTTCCTAGAGGAGAGTCGATGACAAGGGGCATCGGGCGACCAGCCACGGTCGATAAACCCCAGAGTGTTGACATGGCCAGAAGCTGACGTTCTCCTGCGCTCAAACGATCAACAGGAAGAACTTCGCCGTCTCCGCCAACGATGGACATTTCAAGCGTTACTGGGTCAATCAAAATCCTAGAGATCAAATCTGATTTACCAATCAGGGAGTTGAAGCGTTCGAGAATGGCAGTCTCAATTTGAGGGATATTTCTTGACAAAGTCAGCTGTGCTAATTCTTGAACATCTTTAACGGATCGTCGAGCATATTCGCGTGCGCGCATTGCCGAGGCTCCCTTGACGGCTTTGTCAGCATGTGCCTCTAACAACCGTTCTAGTTTCCCTTTCAATCTTTCAATCTGTCCGTTTAGGCGGATCTGCTCATCAAGTAACTCTGAGTGAGCCAGAGTGGCCGATTCAAATTTCGCCCGTTGGCGCCCAAGTTCTTCTAAGACTGGTGCAATCTGATCATCAGCGGGCAAACTTTCAATTCGGCGCCCAACGTCTAGCAATGCTGAATCGATCTCGTTTAGTTCATTCATGTCTTCAACAACATCTAGAGAATCATCAACTTCTTTCAGTGCGTTCTCTGTTTGGATGGCAATAATGTTGGGCTGGTCAAATACCATCTCGCCTGTAGCTGTGATTCGGCGTTGAACTAAATCTGATTCGAGCAGGGGAGAGATCTCTTTTCGTGCTTCTTTTGATAGGAGATTGAGAATCTGAGTGTCACGTGTTTCAAGGGTTTTGAGTAGAGAACGCGATAGTTCAATGTCTGCATCCAGCTGAGCCCTATTGAGGGTTCTCTGAAGTAGATCTTTAACAAGACGAAGTGGGGCGGTGCCGGCAGTTGTGAGCACAAGTGATTGTTCAATTTCATGTCGCCGCATCACCAAATTCGACTGCTCGTTTGTTAATTCGGTGCGACGTTCCCAGTTTTCAGAGCCCAAGGAGGACGCCGCTGCTTCAGAGCGGCGCACAAGCTCCGTTGATCGTTCAACGTCATTGGTCTGTGTAGCGATATCGCTAACTAATCCATTAGCTCTAGTTTCAAGTATTGCTAATTCTTCTTGAAGCGATATGACCTCAGCGCCTTCAGTTTCAATTGGGCCGTCGGCTTCAGCTCGGCGTAGGTACACCTTTAAATCAGCTTCAAGTTTGTCCAGCAGTCCTAAACCCAGCATGCCTCTGAGCGCAGAGGCGATGACATTCTTAGATTTTTCTGGGTGTGCGAGGTTTTCAACCTTTTCACCATCGAAAAAATTAAGCGAAGCTACTTCGATGGGGAGCAAATTCTCGATGAAGTCAGGCCATTGTTCGGCTAGGACTTTGTCACTTTCTCCGTTTACCCGAATATCGAAGTATTCCTTTATGACTTTTCCAGTTTTGGTCCAAGATCGGGTTAATTCATAATGACGAACACCGAACTCGTCTTCAAGTTGAAGAGTCATTCCAACAGAAGCTTCACCCTGTGCGTCCCGGTTGATCGAATCAGATAAGTACTGATCCCAAGACTTTTTCCCGCGATTCGACAAGTTGGCCCGATTGCCGTATAGCGACAAATTAATTGCATCGAGCATGGTTGTCTTACCACGTCCGTTTTTGCCGCCAATCAAAATAATGGGCTTCTCCGGATGGATGGGTGTTAATTCGATTGTGTTGCGGCCGTGAAAGATACCAAAGTCATGAAGGGTTAATGACTCGATGATCATATGTTGATCTCATTTATTGGCTTCTTATTTATAGAGATAGACACTGCAAGTGGATCTGTAAACGAGTCTTCGTCTTCTTCATCCTGGTCACCTGTTCCAGTAATCTCCTCAAATATTTCTTGACGTTCACGAGCGAACTCGATTGCATCTTCTTTGTCATCATAAAAGGAGCGCTTTATTGCTTTGTCTAAATCATCAATAAGTCCAGTTCGGCGGGCTTGTGTCAGATAGCGACGCTCGATGGCAATCATCTCGCGAAGCATTTGGTACCGCAGTTCATCTTCTCCAGAAATCTCGCGGAGAGATGCGAACATCTCTGAAGTCACATTGAGGTGAGCCCGTGTGCCAGGAAAGTTCTGTCCTGTGACTTCGCGATAGATGACAGGCAAGGAATCTTCAATTTCCTTTTTGTCAACAAGCCAGAGTTTGCGAATCTCGTGGAGTTCTTCCATCGTTATGAGTTCAATTTCTCGAACATCTTCTGGACCGTTCTCGCGGACCCACTGTTGCGCGGACAGAAGTTTACGTAACCAATTTTCACGGGCAAGTTGTGTGTACGGCCCAGGAATTGTTCCATCATGAAACAGCTGTACGCGCCCATCCATACGGCGAAAGTCTCGAAGGTGGCGATCATTGGGAATGTCGAGTTCATCGCGGAGCTCCATTAGAGGGCGCATCCATTCCTTCTCTTGGTCATTCTGAATCATGGCCGCCATTGATTTGTCTTTTTCCACCAGGGTGCATACCCAGCAACCAAATCGACTGTCGCCGCAACTTGGGGTGCTCGAGTCAACCACCAGAGGGCATTCGTTATCTGCACTGGCACCGCGGTACATGTTCAACAACATCCGGTTGTCGTAACCCCACGGGTTTTCAACTTGCATGAGATATAGCCACACATCGTCGTTAGTCCAATCTTCAATCGGACTAAATACCAAGGAGTTGGGGAGGCTGTTGTTCGGAGAAAGGCGGTCGCGCACGCGAGTCCCCTCAAGTTTGCGCATGCGGGCACCGCGGCTAGCACTCTCTGCTTTGCGTGTGCCCAACACAAGGATGGTTTCACCGCTTGCTCGGACCATGTCAATAACAAATTTGTTCGATGGCCGAATCTTTAAACGCTCAGTACACCAGCGAAATTTTGGTCGGGGGGCTGGATAGCCGCGACCGATGAGATTTGTCCAGAAGGTATTTTCTACATCTGGCGTAAGCCGGTGAGGAAGAATTGGCAATTTTTTGTCAATGGCTGATTCAGTCATTGCCTTCAGTGAATGAGTTACCCAATTTGCAACAATTGGATTCTCGACCAAGGTATCGGTTGAGATGACATGAATCTCTTTGTGACGTTCTTCGACTGAAAGCCCCTCTACTGCCATCCAGACAAGACACAGCACTGCAGTTGAGTCTTTTCCACCGCTATATCCGACGATCCATGGAATTTCGTCAGCTTTATACAATTCCTGAATTTCTTCGATCAATAGTAGAACTGTTTCTTTCAATCCCACGTCGGCAAATGCAGAGTTTGTATTTGGTGAGGTTGGTGCCGCTGTATCGGTCATGGATGTGCTCCTTGTAATAGGCTTTCAAGTCCTGTCTCGTCAGCACTTAGTTCTAGCCCTAGCGCTCTTTTGACGACGTTTGAAGTGAGAGTTACGTTTTGGTTCGCTTTGGATACTCGGCCAGCGTTTAACGCACGGCCTTCCCAGAGAACGCTGTTGTTACGTCTCCAGTCAATAGAACTAAGTGCTTCGGAGAAAGTTGGCCACGTCCAATTCGTATTTCCTCTGATCAAATGATTCCCACTGCGGCCAAGGGCATGAAGGACTGTTCCGTGAGTGTGAATAAAAGATTCACGAACTTCCCGAGCAGTCATCTCATTATTGTGAACAAATCTCCACTCAGGCAGTGCTTCGATTACTGCACCCCAGAAATCTATAGCTACTTGTTCATGATCTTGATCTGGAATTCCTGCAAGCAATGCTTTGTGCGTCCCATGAATAGCGCTGAGAGTGAATAGTTTTCGAGAGAGAGGTGCAAGACTAGATTTCTCTGATTCGACAAGCTCACGTAGTAGTTGAACTTTGTTAACCACACCTCTAGTGAGTTCTGCGAGCGTTTCTCGATGATCAAAGAGAATTCCGATTGATGGGGATGGCCGAACACCATGACGATTCAAATCCGCAAACATCTGTTGTGATCGCGCGAGTCCGATATCGATAAAGAAAACTACTGCAATGGTTTCGATAGCAAGCGTGCTGTCATGATGCATTGCCTCTAGTAGTGCCGCCCACCTGTGCTGTCCGTCGTTAATAATGAATCGTGCGTCCATTGGAATCCGGATTCGACCAATTTGATCATCTTCAGGACCAATTGGTTCGAAAGTGACATCTGCATCGATTGAGGCAGTGATTGCAGAGAATGTGTAATCAGCTCGATTCTCGTTTACATATCGAGCCATGCCAGGAATTCGTTTTTCATTTAGGGTGCGTTGAGTTCGCATTTCTACGGGCAGATCTACGTCGGTAAAGACGAACATGCGAGGGAGCATTTTTAGGGGTACCTGGGAGACGAAGAATTCTCGCCCAGCTTGGATGCCACGTACCGAGGGGAAGATATATGTGAAACTCTTGGATGACATAGGGATAGCATAACTTTGACATATGTCAGAGTTTGATGCAAACTCTGAGTTAGGAGATTTTCGATGGTTTTGCCCTATTTTGACTTTGCAGCGACCACGCCGGTGGATCCGAGGGTGGCAGATCTGGTCCTTCATTACATGGTTGAAGAGTTCGGCAACTCAGGGTCTCGAACCCACACGTACGGGTCAGTAGCCCGATCGGCCGTCGAGGAAGCCAGGGCGCATGTGGCTGCAGTGGTGGACGCCGATGTGGACGAAGTGATATTCGCCAGCGGGGCTACTGAGGCCAACAACATAGCCATATTGGGGCTCGCCGACGAGGCCCGTCGTCAGAACCGGATGCATATAATCACCACTGCAATCGAGCACAAGGCAGTACTAGAGCCACTCGAATTTCTTGCAACTCAAGGTTTTGAGGTCACAGTTCTCCCAGTTGATCACGACGGCCTTGTGAATGTTGATTCAGTCGCTTCTGCAATCCGGAACGACACGTTCTTGATCTCAGTAATGCATGTCAACAATGAAACTGGTGCAATCCAGCCGATACAAGAGATTGCAGGAGTCTTACAGGATCGAGATGTTTGGTTTCATGTTGATGGCGCCCAAGGTTTTGGAAAATCTCTTGAAGGATTACGCAACAAGCGAATTGACTTGATCAGTATTAGTGGTCACAAAATTTATGCACCGAAAGGTGTTGGAGCCTTGATCACTAGAAAGAGAAATAATCGCAATCGTCCACCATTGACGCCGTTGATGTACGGGGGTGGGCAGGAGAGGGGCATACGACCAGGGACAGTTCCCGTTGCTCTCGTAGTCGGATTAGGCGAAGCTGCGCACTTGGCTTTGAACGAATGTCAAGACCGTTGGATTAAGGGAAAAAGAATTGAGGCAGAAGTGGTTCAGTTTGTTGAAAAAGCTGGCGGAACCATAAATGGAAAGAGGGAGAACTCTATTCCATTCATTATTAATGCAAGCTTCCCCGGTCTTGATTCAGAAGCATTCATCGTTGCTACAAAATCGCTGGTTGCTATTTCGAATGGGGCGGCGTGCTCGTCCCATTCTTACGAACGAAGTCATGTACTGCTCGCAATGAATTTAGATGACAAATTAGTTGGATCCGCGATTAGATTTTCATTTAGCCATTCGTCAACATTTACCAATGTCGATGAATTGGTCAAAACAATTGACTCTGTCCGCTTTTAGACAATAGGTTTCGGCACCACGCGAACGGTGATACCAGCTTCGGCTTTTGCCGCTTTGTAATCCTCTTCAAGTTTAGAGAATCGACGAGCGCCGATCTGATCGCCGATCAGTTTGTAAGCAACCAGTGTTTTTGCAAGTGGAATGTGTTTTTGGATGATTTTCCCATTTAAGCCACCAAGAATTCCGCGCCACATATCTCCACTTAATTGCATATCCAATTTGTTGACCCGCTGAACGAGAGTTGAGGGGGACAAGCGGGAGAGTTGCTGCGCCAACAAAAGACCGCCGATGATCACCTCAAGGCCCTTGGGACGGTAGGCAACGGAATATTTCTCTTCAAAATGTCGATCTTGGGTAATGTAATCCGGAAGGTTAAACGCTCGAATTATCGGCTGGAATTCATCGACAAGAACTTGCCACCATTCGGCGCACGCCTCGTATGCCGTGCGAAGAACTTCATCAGTAGGTCGAACAATTGTTTTTTTCTCGTCAAGAGAAGGTTGTCCGGTTGATTTACAGATCTCTTGAACTGAGTCGTAGATCACCTGCAAAGTGGTCAAACTTGGGCTGTTCTGCTTTAGTACAACGCCTTCGATTTGAAGAACATCTTTCTTATTTCTAAACTGACGTGGAATTGGTGGATTTGAAGTTGCATCGAATTTGACTGGGTCGTCATCACTGATGAGGCAACGAGTAATGATCGCGTAACCATCGTCTTCGCTTGTCAAAATGTTGGTCGAAGTTGTAGTGGGTTTTGCATAGCGATTGACTTTGTTGAAAATACGCCTTGCTTTCTCAATTGATTCAAACTCAAGGAAGATAACTGAAAGCTCGTCATCACTCACTTGATCTTTGAATGGACCAGAAATCGGAAGTTTTAGAATTGGAGTATGAGACTCACCAGAAATTACCGTACGCAATGCATGGAGCCGGTGTTGACCATCGAGGGCAAAAAGTTTCCCACCTTGAATGGTTAATGCACCAAGACTTGAATTTAGGCCTTCGTACACACCAGTAAAGTTTCCATGGTTCATGGATTGCAATGACTCAAACTCAAACTCTTTTGGCTTATACACAAGAACAATAATGCTGCCGAAGAATCGATCAGCTGAGTTGGTGAGATACGGCACAATTTCTTGTTCAACTCTCTCCTCGCTCATTTTTCTTTGCATACGTTCATGTGCCATGAAAGAGTCGAACTCTTCAAAGTCCATCGCAGCACGGACTGTTGCAGCGAGTTCACGGGCGGACATGATTGCTTGGTAATAGCGGGAAGAACCCATGCGGGCTTCTATGGCGGGAATTGTGTAACTGGACATTTAAAACTCGAGAGGTGATGGGAGATTAGCGTCATCACGGTTGTACTGCTTACGAAAACGTTGTTCAAGATTGCTGCGAAAACTAAGGGGAGTGGATTCCCCACAAATCAAATAAACAGCAAGGTCTGATGCAAGGTTGATATCTGATGCCTTGTTTGAAACATTGTTTCTTGTATTCACCATGATGCCCTTCCACAAACTGGATTCAAATCGCCAGTCAATTTGGAGAAGCCGTTCGATAACTTCACGTTCATCAGTAAGCTCACTTTCCTTGAGTGCCTTTGCAACAGCGTCAAAAAAGAGGATGAATCCGACTGGGCGGAGAAGTAGCGAGTACTTGGATTCCTTCTTGCGGCCTTCGACCACCAAATTGCTATCTTCGCGCATCCTCGCGAATTCTTCGCAGTCAAAGAGAATTGACAACCAGTTCACGCATCGGTTGAATACCAGATCTAAGTCTCTGTCTGATGGCCCATCCTTATCATCGGCGTCTTCTGAGTCATCAAAATCGACGCCAAGAAATTCAGCTGCAATCTTGGCAAGTTCATACAGCGCATTGAGGGTGGTAATTTGTGAGTCTCTCTGGCCGATTGTGTTGCTCTCCCATTTCACAAGCGGTTGGTTTTCCAAGTTGCGTCGTGGATTCAGGATGATATGGCCGGTGAGTCGTCGTGCAATAATCGCCGCGCCATCACTTTCACTCATGATCAATACATCGTTCTTTGAAACTTTGCGTGCTGAACGATTAAGCATTGTGAATAACTCACGGGCTTTTGAAATTTCTGTGTCACTAATAAAGATGACGGCCACTTCATCGTTGGCTACGTCGTCGCGGTAGGGGCCAGGAGTATTGCCCTGCACAACATGGCGTAATGCCGCTAAGCGGTGCTGCCCATCAAGAGCTACAAGCCCACCTTGTCTCGAACCGATAGTCAAGAATCCGATGTCTGATGAATGGCTGCGATAGGCCGCAAGCATGTTGTCGGAAAAGTTAATGACTCCCTCAAAGGTGATTGCATCATGGTCCCTAATCAGGATGATGATTGACCCAAAAAATCTGTCAGCAGTGTTAGCAAGATAGGGCGCGATGTCTTGCTCAACACGTTTGCGGTTGAGATCTCGTTGGTAGAGATCATCAAGTGTGAGATTTTCCCAATCATCGAGTTCGGAAGCAATTGAGACTTGTCCACTAAGTGAACTAGCGCTCATTTTGGCAATGTAATAATCGCGGCTACCCATTCGCGAACGAATCGCTGGAATCAAAGTTGACATATTTGTCCGTTCTGGTGGAGGAGCTTGGCGCTCCGATTGTGTGTAGTTGTTGTAATGCTATGAGAGGGCTGAAGGCACTGGGGTATTGGGGTTTGCCTTCTCCCAGCGCGCTGTTAGTTGTCTTAGGAGATGGTCTGAATTGGGGACTTTGCCGTTATAGCAACACCAAAGAATAAGAAGCGCAGCATCGTCGTAGTTCGTTCGTTTCGCAAGAATTCGAGATCGGCCAAGTACGAGAATGTTCTCCCAGATCAGTGCTTCAACTGACCAGTTTATCTTTGCGGCTGCTCTCATGAAATCATCGATGTTAAACGAATCACCGATTTGCTCTCGAGCAAGTCGAGCTGCACGAAAGAGCGCAATTTGTCCTGCTGGTCTAAGTAATAGTGAGAACGATTTCTCTGGTGACCGCGCGTCTGGCAACAGCGCTGGATTCTCTCGAACATCTGAGAATATTCTGAATGCATCAAATGCAGCTTCGATCCATTGTGCCGAAAGTTCAAAACCCTGAGCTGTGTCTTCCTCAGAAGGAGCAACTCCACCGAGAGTTTTCTCATCCAAGAGAAACCCATTTGATTCGCAAACATCACGGACGATAAGAGACAGTGCACTAATGGTCGTGAATTGAAGGCTTCGTCCTGAGAGTGTGCTGTTCTTCCAATTCACGAAGTCCTCGCCACGATTATTCCGTGGGAAAAGCGGACCAACTTCGCTCATAAATAGTCGACGCGAAATGATGGCGTACCCATCATCCTCGCTAAGAACAAGGTTGTCGGAACGTGAAGTTGCTCGAGCGTAACGATTGACTTTGTTGAAAATTCGACGGGTCTTTTCTGTGCTCTCTTGTTGTACAAAAATGACTGCGACGTCATCGTTCATGATTCCCGGAAGCTGGTTGCCTTCGTAATTACCAGTGATCAATTCTCTGAGAGCGACAAGTCGGTGTTGACCATCGAGCGCAATCCAGTTGCCGTCACGAATAGTGAGGAAACCCATTTTTTCAACTTGAAGGGCATACACACCGCTGACTGTCTGAATTCTCTCTAGGGGTTCAAATTCAACATCTCCATCAAGGAGCACGATGACCGAGCCGAAGAATCGGTCTGGATGGCCAGCCAAGTAGGGAACGATTTCTTCGAGGAGGCGCTTTTTATTGATATTCCGCTGAATGCGGTCCTCAATAGACAAATTGTCCCAATCGTGAAGGACTTCCTCTGCTGTGCGAACACGGGTCACTAGCTCTCCGGCGGTGAGGGAAGCCAGGAAGTATGTGGTGGAGCCCATTCGTAGGCGCTGGGCTGCAACTGTAGTCATTCTGAGATCCTCTGGTTCCTGGTGGTCGTAAGACACTATATCAGCCTATGCAGAAAAAAAACCATCTGTCCAACTTGCAATCTGTCTTGCAAGACTGTATATTGTCTGTAGTGCCCATCCGGGCCCTACAAATATTGGAGATTCCGATGAATAACAGTAATAACAACAACAGCAAAATCAACAGAAGCGCTTTCTTCCTAGATATCGACAATCTGTGCGGAGCGCCTATGGCGACTGAAGCTCAGGTTCGAGAAGTGGTTCTGGCCTTCGAGAAGCAGTTCTCGATAGGGCCATCTGACCTCATCTTCTGTGCAGCCACCGCTAAGGCAGCATCCTTTGTCAAATTCTTTAGGCCCGGCTTTCACGTCCAAATTGGTAAGGGAAAGGATGGTTCTGATTTACGACTGTTGGAAGTGGCTGATCCCCAGTGGCTCAAATCACGATTTGACCGCGTTGTCATAGGAAGCGGAGACGGCATATTTCAGCCTCTCGCGATGGAGTTGGCCAACCTGAATATCAAAGTCGAAATCACCTGTGGTCACGGCACAATGGCGCGAAGCTTTAGAGAAGTAGCTCACTGTTGCACTTTGGCTGACGGTTTCAACATCAGTCATCTCAACTTCGCGGTGGCCGCATAATGTCAACTACTTATTGCAACATTGAATCGGAAATCCTGGAAGTGATCGAGGAGGGGACATGCGAAATATGCCTCAAGATTGGCAAGATGTACGAGGCCATTGTCTATGCGAACGATCAGATTCCAGGCGAAGTACTTTGCTTATGCAAGCGATGCTTGGGCCAAGACAGATAATCGTAAAACGTATATGGTGACATGAAGTGTGTAAAAACAAGAATTGTAAACAGGACTATGACTGGTCGATCGAAGAAAGTGGCTTTGACGCAGTGTCGCTACTTGAGAGTCTCGAGCTTTCAATATACGAAGACAAATATGGAACACACCCAGGTCTTGAACCTGACGAGGAGTTACAGCTTGTTGATGCAGTTTTTGGGTTGCGAAATTACTGCTGGAGGTGTGCCCGAAGGACCATCGGTGAAAAAATGGGCTGGAACTTTGATTTGCTTAGCAAAGGTATTCCTCTAGACCAACATTGGTGTTACGACTACCTCAACGACTGTCGATTAGTAAGCAAAGAGTGGTACCAATTATTCTTGTGGGGCATCAGACCTCGGCGCCTTGAAGGATTTGGCGATCAAGACTTTGCGGAATTGCTCGATGAGTACGGTTCAAATGGTGTGACACCTGAAATTGTCAAATTGATTGCTGAATGGTTCCAGAATCAATTTAACAAACCGCTTGATATCGAATATCTCAACAAAATTGTAGATGCCGGATTCCGAGACGATAAGGACTTGAAACTGCTGTCGTACCGTGAGGCATACGACACTCTCTCGATTGGGTGGCCGATTCCCTTGAAGACAACTCTTGCTGCTTTGGAAAACGGAATGGAAACCTACTCCACCTATGAAAGCCTTCTATGGGACATTGATGACGATGCAGACGCGATTGAATTAGACATTGAGGGGCTGGGGCGAACCGGGATAGAAATTTCATTTTTGAAAAACTTTGTTGAAGGGCTTCTCCAAGACGGGGTGTTGGATGTTGTTGAGGCTGAATGTGACGACACACCTGCTGATGGCTTCCACTTTCCGCGTCTGTGTTTGTCCGAAATTTTTGTTTCAACGATCATTGCCTTAAGTGAAACTGGACTTGAAATAACTCAAGTCAATTTCCAAAAGTTCTGGGGCTTGCCACCCACGATGGTTCTTTATGTCATTGACAACGGACTATTGGCCGAAGACGTTATGAAGATTGCACGTATGGTTAAAGAACCCGAAGTACTAAGCAGATGGTTGTCGGTTGGTCACGAAAACATTCCAACTTCAGAAGTCCGAT